>Ga0209121_10003126_pt1 | contig 16231 bp, 13 predicted proteins | sample Cruoilmetagenom3_FD_187292 | JGI IMG/M metagenome (GOLD analysis project Ga0209121, IMG submission 187292) | Oil polluted marine microbial communities from Coal Oil Point, Santa Barbara, California, USA - Sample 3 (SPAdes) (version 2) | ecosystem: Environmental > Aquatic > Marine > Oil seeps ... | reverse complement strand
TGAACCCGTCTTATAAACAAGAGGATCGCACCCCGCTTTCAGACATTGCATTCGTCGTTATAGACGAAACCGCCAGCCAAACGTTACCTGCCCGTACTGAACAAATGCAAACCGCTGTGCCTGCGATTTTGGCACAGCTGGAAGATCAAACCGATGCGCCGTTAGAGGTTGTAACCGTAACCGTGCGCGACACACCCGAAGGGGCCACAGCACGGGGAACCATGTTGCTGGCCGCGTTAAGTGATGCCACTGCGCAAGTCGCACCCAACAGGATTGCAGGCGCGATAATTCTAAGTGATGGGCGTATACACGACCTGCAACCACCCCCCGACTTCCCCGCACCTGTGCATTTGTTGCAAACGGGGCGCGCACAGGATTGGGATCGTCGGATCGTAATGGAGAACGCGCCAGCCTTCGGGATTGTTGGCGAACCCCTCGAATTGAAAATGCGGATCGAGGATAGTGGCCCTGTGCCGAGCAGCCTTGGCCCCGCCACCGTTCTGGCCTCGATTGATGGCGGTGCGGAACAGCAGTTTCAGGTGCCCGTTGGCGAAAGCGTGACCCTTTCGTTGCCATTACAACATGCAGGCATTAACCTACTGGACCTGCGAATACCCGCTGCAAGTGGCGAGATTACTGACCGCAACAACCGCGCCATCCTGCCCATTAACGGCGTACGGGACCGCCTGCGCGTACTGCTGGTTTCCGGCGAACCATACGCAGGCGAGCGCACATGGCGCAATCTTCTTAGGGCGGATGCCTCGGTTGATCTGGTGCATTTCACCATCCTGCGTCCGCCGCAAAAACAAGACGGGGTGCCGGTGTCGGAGCTGTCCCTAATTGCGTTTCCGACGCGTGAATTGTTCATGGAGAAGATCAACGATTTTGATTTGATAATCTTTGACCGTTATCGACGTCGCGGAATTTTGCCAGACCTCTACCTTGAAAATGCCGCACGCTATGTGCGCGCAGGGGGCGCGATTTTATTGGTGGCCGGGCCTGCTTTTGCCGAGGTTGAAAGCCTCGCACGGTCCCCGATGCGCGCCGTTCTGCCCGCGCTGCCTACGGGCCGCATAATCGAACAAGGTTATGCCCCCCGCCTGACAGACGTTGGCCGCCAACACCCCGTGACTGCTGGTCTTGAAAGCGTGTCTGGCGAATGGGGGCGCTGGTTGCGTCAGATCGATTTGAAACCCCGATCTGGGCACGTGGTTATGCAGGGCGCATTCGATAAACCGTTGCTGGTGCTTGATCGTGTCGAAAAAGGCCGCATCGCGATTCTGGCGTCGGATCATGCGTGGCTGTGGTCGCGCGGATTTGAGGGGGGCGGCCCGCAACTGGAACTGCTCCGTCGATTGGCGCATTGGTTAATGCAGGAACCGGAGCTGGAAGAGGAAACTTTATCCGCTACGGCCTTTGGCAAACACATCAAAGTTGAACGCAGGTCCTTGGGCGAGGTTGCTTCGGGCGTGACATTTACAGGCCCGTCGGGCCAACAGGGAACAACCGAACTATCCGTTATATCAGCGGGAAAATGGCAAGCGGAATTTGATGCCGAAGAAAATGGTATCTACCGGATATCTGATGGCACCATAGAAACCGTCGTTGCCGTCGGCCCCGCCGCACCGCGTGAATTCGAGCAACCCGTCGGGGCCAGCGTCGAGTTGCTGGCACTGGCAGCAGACACCGGCGGCGGGATATTCCAGCTTGAAAACACCATTCCAGACATCCGCCGAACCCGCATGGGACGAGTCGCTAAAGGCCGCAACTGGCTGGGCCTACCACGCCGCGAAGCTTATACCGTAGAAGGCATTCGCCTGACGCCACTGGCGCCGGGTTGGTTGATTTTACTGTTGGTTTCAATGTTATCGCTTGTTGCGTGGCGGGTTGAAGGACGATGAGTTTGCCATCTTGCTTATTTAACGCATTGGTAATATATATTTACCAATTGTGACACAAGAGGTTTCCAATGGAATTGCCACAACCGGATATCAACATTATTTCCCGTAAGCCACTAATCGTGGCGCAGCTTCAGGCTGTGTTGCCTAGGGATGCCGTGATTTTCGACGAGCACGAGGTGAAAGCCTATGAATGCGACGGGCTGTCGGCCTATCGCTGCCCACCGATGATCGTTGTGCTGCCTTCCAGCACTGAAGAAGTTGCCGCCGTTCTGAAGGTTTGCCATGCCGAGGGAATTCCCGTTGTTCCGCGTGGCTCTGGTACGTCGCTTGCAGGCGGAGCCTTGCCGACGGCGGATTCGGTGGTTCTGGGGGTCTCGAAACTTAGCAAGGTTTTGGAAACCAACTACGATGACCGTTATATCCGTGTGCAAAGCGGGCGCACGAACCTTTCCGTAACAGGCGCTGTCGAGGCGTTGGATTTCTTCTATGCCCCTGATCCATCCAGCCAACTGGCCTGTGCGATTGCGGGAAACATCGGCATGAACTCTGGCGGGGCGCATTGTTTGAAATATGGCGTAACCACCAACAACCTGTTGGGCGTCAAAATGGTAACGATGGAGGGCGAGGTGCTGGAAATCGGCGGCGCCCATCTCGATGCCGCCGGCTATGACCTGCTGGGGCTGATTTGCGGCTCCGAAGGGCAGCTGGGCGTCGTGACCGAGGCAACCTTGCGGATTTTACACAAACCCGAAGGCGCGCGCCCTGTCCTGATCGGGTACGATAGTAACGAGGTCGCAGGGGCTTGTGTCTCCGACATCATCAAAGCAGGCGTCTTGCCCGTCGCGATTGAATTCATGGACCGTCCGGTTATCCGCGCGGCCGAAAATTTCGTTGGTGCCGGTTACCCTGATGTTGAGGCATTGTTGATCGTGGAGGTTGAGGGCTCCGAGACCGAAATAACAGAACAACTGGCCCTGATTTCCGAAATCGCGCAGCGCCACAACCCTGTGGAACTGCGTGAAAGCCAAAGCGTCGAGGAATCGGCAACCATTTGGGCTGGTCGCAAAGCGGCGTTCGGGGCGATGGGGCAAATCAACGATTACATGTGTCTGGACGGAACGATTCCGGTCAGTCAACTGCCGCTGGTTCTGCGCCGCATAACCGAGCTTTCGGAAGAATACGGTCTGGCCGTGGGCAATGTTTTCCACGCTGGCGACGGCAACATGCACCCGTTGATCCTTTATGATGCCAACAAGCCGAACGACCTTGAGACATGCGAAAAGATGGGTGCGGAAATCCTGAAACTATGCGTTGAGGTCGGCGGATGCCTAACCGGTGAACACGGTGTAGGCATTGAGAAGCGAGACCTGATGGGAACACAATACACCGATGCGGATATTGAAATCCAGCTGGACGTCAAAGACGTGTTCGATGCAAAATGGCTACTTAATCCCGCCAAGGTTTTCCCGCTGACCGCAACCGAAAGCCGGAGGGCATCATGACACCGACTACTGAAGCTGAATTGTCCGAAGCAATCGCCTCGGCAAAAGGTCCCTTGCGGATTGTTGGCGGTGACACACGCCAGATCGGCCATCCGGTGGCTGGCGATACGCTGCATACATCCGGCCTTAGCGGCATCACGTTATACGAACCGGGTGCGCTGACGCTTGTCGCGCAAGCTGGCACCCCGCTTGCCGAAATCGAGACTACTTTGGCAACCGAGGGTCAACGCCTGCCGTTCGAGCCAGGCGACATGCGTGGTCTTTACGGCGCTACAGGGCAATCCACCATTGGGGGCGTTGTTGCTACCAACGCCTCTGGCCCACGACGCATTCAGGCAGGCGCATGCCGTGACAGCGTGATCGGCGTGCGGTTCGTGGACGGGCAGGGGCAAATTCTGAAGAACGGCGGGCGGGTGATGAAGAACGTCACCGGTTATGATTTGGTCAAACTGATGACCGGCAGCTATGGCACATTGGGTGTTCTAACCGAAATCAGCTTCAAAGTCCTACCGGCCCCCGAGGCCAGCAAAACCGTAATAATCGAAGGCCAATCGGATGAAGAGGCCGTGGCCAGCATGTCAGAAGCCCTCGGTTCACCTTTCGACGTAAACGGGGCGGCGCATATTGCGGGCAAGACAGTTATTCGGGTCGAAGGACTGGAAGGTTCCGTTAACTATCGTGCCACGGAACTTGTGAAAAAGCTTGGCGGCATGGTGACGGAATTTGACTGGACTGCCGTGCGGGACCTGACAAATTTTGCAGGCCGCGAAGGGGATATTTGGCGGTTCTCCGTCAAGCCATCGGATGGGCCGAAACTGGGTGCAAAGCTGCGCGACACGGGGGCCGAGGTGGCTTATGATTGGGGCGGCGGGCTGGTTTGGGCGCTGTCGAACGGCGAAGATCTGCGTCAGCATATGGGCGACATTGCGGGACACGCAACGCTGATACGGGGCACGGGGTATCCGGCGTTCCACCCTGAATCGACAGGCATCAAACTGTTGAACGAGGGGCTACGCATGAAGTTTGATCCTCGAAATATCCTGAACACGGGGCGCATGTAAATGCAGACGAATTTCACTGACGAACAAATGCAAGACCCGGGGATCGAGCGGGCAAACGAGATCCTGCGCAGCTGTGTTCACTGCGGCTTTTGCACGGCTACTTGCCCGACGTATCAGATACTCGGCGATGAACTCGACAGCCCGCGTGGCCGCATTTACCTGATCAAGGACATGCTGGAACACAACCGCACGCCGGACGCCAAAACTGTGCTGCACGTGGATCGCTGCCTGTCGTGCCTTGCGTGCATGTCCATCTGCCCGTCGGGTGTGCATTATATGCATCTGGTGGATCACGCGCGCGAATATATCAACGACCATTACAAACGTCCGATATTTGACAGCGCCATGCGGTTCGTCCTGTCCAAAATTTTGCCCTATCCCAACCGTTTCAGGTTGGCGATATACGGCGCGTGGATGGCGAAGCCGTTCAAATTTGCGCTGCCCGGTAAACTGAAAGCGATGGTCGATTTCGCCCCCGCCAAAATGCCCCCGCCCAGCTTGATGGACAAACCGCAGGTTTTCCCCGCACAGGGCGAACGCCGCAAACGCGTGATCTTGATGACAGGCTGCGCGCAACGCGCCCTTGATACGGACATTAACGAGGCAACCATTCGCCTGCTGACCCGCCACGGCTGCGATGTGGTCATCCCGCAGGGGCAGGGCTGTTGCGGGGCGTTAACCCATCACATGGGCAAAACGGACGAGAGCCACAAATCCGCCGCCAAGAACATCAATAGCTGGATGGTGGAGGTGAACGGCGAGGGCCTCGATGCCGTTATTATCAACACTTCGGGCTGTGGCACGACCGTTAAGGACTATGGCCATATGTTCCGCAATGAACCCTTGGCGAAAGAGGCCGCAACGATTTCCGCGCTGGCCAAGGACATCACCGAAGTGATGGCGGACCTTGGCCTGAACAAAGTCGAAAAACGCGATATCCGCGTGGCATACCATGCGGCGTGTAGCTTGCAACACGGTCAACAGATCAAGCTGCATCCAAAACGCTTGCTGGCGCAGGCAGGTTTCACCGTAATGGAGCCCGAGGACCCGCATCTGTGCTGTGGCTCGGCTGGTACCTATAACCTGATGCAACCCGAAATCTCGGGCGAACTGAAAGCACGCAAAGTCGCAACATTGGAGGCCGTCGAGCCCGAAATTATATCCGCAGGCAACATCGGCTGCATGATGCAAATCGGGTCGGGCACAGGGGTTCCGGTGGTGCACACCGTCGAATTGCTGGACTGGGCGACGGGCGGGCCGAAACCTGCGAAACTTGGATGATGCTGCCGGATTTCATCCAGTTTACGGGTGTTGTGTCTGATCGAGGGTCGAAATACGCGGTGACGGCAGGGCAGGTGACAAATGATGCGGACATCAAGAATTTCCTCAAACGGCTGAAGAAACCCAAGAAGTTCGCCAAGGCGACCCATAATACATGGGCCGCCCGCCTATCCGACGGCACCGAAATCAAGAACGATGACGGCGAGGGTGGCGCGGGTATGATTATCCTGCAAATGCTGGCCCGCGAAGGGATGGAGGACGCCATAGTCGTCGTCACCCGTTGGTATGGCGGCACGCATCTGGGCGGGGATCGGTTCCGGCACGTGAAAACCTCTGTTCAGCATTTGTTCGATGCGTTAAGGTCGGGAAAACGCTGAGCAGAAGGCAGGAAAATGATCACAGACCTGATCAACAACATCCAGAATAACCCCGATTGGATACCCTACGGGTTAGTGCTGATTGTCGCACTCTGTTTGATGATTCTGGGGTTGTTGTTTTGGTACCGCTCCGTCCCATTGGCGTGGGCTCAGCGCAATAACGTCGAGCTTGCACAGCAGGTGGAAACCCTCGAAGGGCAAGCTACCGAGGATAAACAGCAATTGGCCGATTTGCGCGAAGAGATGGTGCGATTTACGGCCCTGAAGGAACAGTGGCAAACCGACCATGACGACCTTGTCGACATGCGCCACACCCTTGGCCAACGCAGTGCAGAGGTGGCCAGCCTTAAGGCCACCATCGAACACCAACGCGAGACAGACGGAACGCTAAAGGCCCAGTTCACGGCTTTGGCGAACGAAGTGATGAAGGCGCAAGGTGCGGACTTCAAGAAGGCCAATCAGGATCAACTAACGCAAGTCCTTCAACCTTTGAAAGAACACATCGGGCGGTTTGAAGTGGAACTTCGCGAAGTTCACAAGACCGCTGACAAAGACCGTGTGGCTCTGAAAACCGAAATCGAAACGCTGACGAAGCGCAGCCTTGAGGTTTCCGAAGAAGCGCACAACCTTACGCAAGCCCTTAAAGGCGATACCCAGAAACAAGGCGCATGGGGGGAGATGATCCTCGCGTCGATCCTTGATCGCAGCGGCTTGCGCGAGGGCGAGGAATATGAAACCCAAGCCCACCACCGTGACGACGAAGGCCGTTCCTTGCGCCCCGACGTGGTTGTTAACCTGCCGGGCGGACGCAAGCTTGTGATCGACAGCAAGGTGTCGCTGGTGGCCTATGAACGATCGGTTAACGCCGAGAACGAGGCCGCACGGGAAACCGCGATGAAGGCCCACGTGCTGTCCGTCAAAACTCATATCGACACGCTTTCGGCCAAGAAATACCACCAGCTTGATGATGGTACGGTCGAATATGTCATCATGTTCATGCCCATTGAAAGCGCCTTTTCCGAGGCCGTCCGCGCCCGCGAAGACCTCGCCCTTTATGCCACTGAAAAGAATGTTCTGATCGCCTCGCCCACCAACCTGATGCTGGCGTTGAAAACGGTGGAAAACCTGTGGTCGGTCGAAAAGCGCAACAAAAACGCCATCGAAATCGCGAAACGGGCGGGGCTGCTTTATGACAAATTCGACGGCTTCGTTGAGGATATGAAAAAAATCGGTACCCAGCTAAACACCGTTCAGAAAACCCATGAAGCTGCGGTTGGTAAGCTAACCTCTGGCCGTGGAAATCTGGTTTGGCAAGCCGAAGACCTTAAGAAACTGGGCGCGCGGGCGACCAAGCAAATCAAAATCGATCACGACGGTGAAGACGATTTACTGCCTCCGCCCGACCCCTCTTGAAACCCTGAAAGCCACGCATATGTATCACTTACCGGATGCCACTAACGGGTCCGGTGTTTGACGAAAGGCCTGTCCATGTCGGAGGGCCAAACCCCGTATCGCTCTAAAGGAGGATGCATTATGCGTACTTACGACCTATCACCGCTATACCGTTCCACTGTCGGTTTTGACCGTCTGGCCAGCATCATGGACAACGTGAAAACCACGGACTCCAGTCAAGGTGGCTACCCCCCATATAACATCGAGAAATTTGGCGAGGATGCCTACCGGATTTCCATCGCTGTTGCCGGATTCACCGACGCCGACCTGACAATCGAGGCCCGTGACGGGCAGTTGATTATCGCAGGCAAGAAAGTGGCCGAGACGGAAGAGAAAGAGGTTAACTACCTCCACCGTGGCATCGCGACCCGGGCGTTTGAAAAGCGCTTCCAGTTGGCCGACCACGTCCGCGCCACCGGTGCGACAACCGAAAACGGCTTGCTGCACGTTGATCTGGTGCGCGAAGTTCCCGAAGCCCTGAAGCCTCGTAAAATCGAGATCGTCGCAGGCGGTCAGGTTGAAGGCTCCGTCGACGTATAAGCCGACTTTCAATAGTTGTTCACACACCCGCTCCGAATCCTTCGGGGCGGGTTTTTGCTTACCACCATATAATACCGTGCGAAAATGCCATGCCTCTGATAGCATTCCGATAACCAGATTATCGGAGGGATATTATGAAAGTTCGATTAACGCATTTGGCAACAGCCTTAACACTTTCAATGACGGCTATGGCTGGCGGTGTTTCAGCCGCAGATCTTGCGCTGATTATCAGCAACGGGGATTACGATAACCTGTCGGAGGAACGCAAGATTTCGCGTAAGCACGGCGATCTGGTCGAGGCATTCAAAGAACAGGGCTTCGAGGTTATCGAAGGCGCGGACCTTACCAGATTAGAGATGTTGGCACTGGCCAAGCGCGCTAACAGCATCAACGAAGCGGTCGAAAATTTCGTGATCCTTCTATCCGGTAATATCGTGAACGATGGTCAGCAAACTTGGGTTCTACCTGTCGATACCGCTGGCGATACCTTGCTTGAGGCCGCGTTTGGTGCCCCGACGTTGGATACCTTTCTGGCAATGGCGGCCGGGAATCCGGGCCATGCCTCTGTATTTGTCGGTATCAGCGATGTTGATCCTGACCGTAACAGCGGATTGAAGTCAGGGCTTGCAGATGCAGCCATACCGCAAGGTGTGTTGCTGGTAAGCGGGCAAGCGGGCGACGTAGAAGAACTTCTGACTGACGATTTGTTGGGAAGCAATCGCCCGATGTCTGTGCTTTTGGCAAACACGCCGCGCATCGATGCTGCTGGTTATGTCTCGCCTGATAATGGCCTGAACAGCCCGGCCGCTACGCCCGAAGCGTCAACTTCTGGTAACTGGGTGGATTTCGTGGCCGAACAAACCCTGTGGGCGGTTGCCGACAAAAGTAACAGTCGCGAAGATTTGGACGAATACCTTCGTCGTTTCCCGAACGGAATTTTCGCACAAGCAGCACGAGCGCGACTTGCGGCTCTTGCTCCGGTCATTGTTGCGCCAACGCCTGAAGAAGGCGAAGCATCCCTTCGATTAAGCCGCACCGAACGCCGTAAGATTCAGGAAAACCTGACGTTGTTGGGGTTCGATACGCGCGGTGTTGATGGTATCTTTGGCCCTGGTTCGCGTGCGGCGATTGCTGCATGGCAAGATACTCAACGATTTGACGCCACTGGATACCTGACGGATCCGCAAATTACGCGACTACGCGAGCAGGCTGATACCGAACGCACTATTCAAGAAGCCGCAGATCGCCGGTATTGGAATGCAGTTGGTTCCAGTGGTCGGAAGGCTGATTTGCAAGCCTACCTTGATCGCTACCCTGCCGGAATTCACGCAGACGAGGCCCGCGAACTGTTGGCCGTTTACGAGGCCGAAGATTTAACCCAACGCGATAACGCGGCATGGAGCGCGGCCGTCGCAGGCGGCACCGCCAACAGTTACCGCGCCTATCTAGCAGAGTTCCCCGAGGGGATTTACGCGACAGTGGCCAAGCAACGGATCGAGGTTCTAGATCCAGACGACACGACTGATGTCACCGCCGCTAAAGCTGCGGAGGATCGCTTGAACCTGAATGTCGCGACTCGCCTGTTGATCGAGAATCGTTTGAAAAGCGCGGGTTTTAACCCCGGTTCGCTGGACGGCAGATTTGATGACCGTACCCGTAAGGCGATCGAGAAGTACCAGAAGGCCCGCGGCCTGAACAGCACCGGATACGTCGATGCGGCAACGGTACGCGCCCTGCTGCTGGGCTAGCCAATAAAAAAGGCCGCACTAACCAGCGCGGCCTTTTCTAAATCCAAAATGTCGGGGCGTATCAGCCCTGACGTGCCTTGAAACGTGGGTTCGTTTTATTGATCACGTAAACACGGCCCTTACGGCGAACAACGCGACAATCGCGGTGACGCGCCTTAAGGGAGCGAAGCGAATTTTTGACTTTCATAGTCTCTCTCCTATCAGCGGCGCGATGAAACGCCTGGTTTATCTTGGTCTCCATTCCCACGCGGGCGGGGAATGGTGGGTATAACTGGGATCGAACCAGTGACCCCTTCGATGTCAACGAAGTGCTCTCCCGCTGAGCTATACACCCGAAAAGCAACAAGTGCTGCCAAAGCAACACTCACGTGAGGCTGTCTATAAAAGGAGTCGCGCGGGGGTTCAAGGCCTTTTCCGCAGAACCTGTGTGCGGTATCGTTAGTTAATGGTTCGTGAAGGAAGATATTGGCGATGAGCGATATTTACACCCTTAATTCCCCTCAAAATCCGCATTCCTGCGTGGTTTTCAACTCGCCGCACAGCGGGTCGAACTATCCGGCGGATTTTTTGGCGTCTTCCGAACTTGATTCTCTGGCTATTCGCAGCTCCGAGGATGCCTTCGTTAACGAATTGTTCCGCGATGCCCCTAAACACGGCGCCCATTTGCTGTCAGCCCACGCGCCCCGCGCTTTCATCGACCTTAACCGCGACGCGAACGAGCTGGACCCCGCTATTGTGCGTGGCGCTAAACGCGCGCCCGCCAACCCACGCATTGCCGCTGGCTTGGGCGTGATTCCACGAATTGTCGGAAACGGGCAAGTTATTCGAACGGGCAAAATTTCGTTGGAAGAGGCGAAGAGCCGCATCGCGAATTATTATGCACCCTATCACAACTGCCTGCGAAATCTGATTGACCTACAACGAAGTGTGCATGGTATGGCGCTGCTTGTTGATTGCCACTCGATGCCACAAAAATCTTTGGACGCGGCACCGTTAGTACACGGTAAAAAACCGGATATCATTCTTGGCGATAGGTTCGGTGCATCTTGTGATCGCTGGATTATGGATTCGGCTACGCAGATATTCACCGCTGCGGGCTTCGTTGTTGCGCGGAATGCACCTTTTTCCGGCGGATATATAACACAGCATTATGGTCGCCCCGCCAAGGGGATGCACGCCTTCCAGATCGAAATCAACCGCGCACTTTACATGGACGAGGTCCGCATTGAACGCGCTGAAGCTTTTGATGAAATCTGCGCAACCCTGTCCGAAGTTACCTGCCAGCTCGCCCAAATCGGCACCACAGTCAACGCGCTTGCAGCCGAATAATCGGAAAAAATAGGCCGCTCAAGTGGCGGCCCAAGTCCAGGGAGGAAGTAACTTCCGCAAAGGGAAGTTCACGATGAAAATCATATCGTGTAATGGGAATATGACACCGCATTGCAGCAAGGTCAATTGTGCGGCGCAGCATGGCTCGCGTTATTGGCGAATATGTGTTATTTTTGCAACCCGCGACCCTTAAGTATCGAAGAACGCCCATATTTTGCACGAATCTTATCGGTCGCCCGTTCCACTGCTGCACGCTTTGGGGCATTCAAATCCAGTAAATCGCCGGAAAGATCGGCATCGGCAGCATCCGTAAGACCGCTAATGCCCACCCCGATCAACCGGAACGGACCATTCGGCAGCTCGCTTTCCAGCAGGGGGCGCGCGGTTTCGTAGATCACATCGGCTAGCTGCGTCGGTTCACTTAAGGTCAATCGCCGCGTCAATTGCCGAAATTTCGCGGTCTTCAGTTTCAACGTCACGATCTTGCCGGCCATATCCCGCGCCTTGGCCCGATCCGCGACTTGCTCGGTCAGTCGCCACAACTGCCCGTCCAGAATCTCGGCGCTGGAAGTATCCTTGCTAAACGTCGTTTCCTTGGAAATGCTTTTCACAGGCGTCCGCCCCGAAATTCGCCGCCGGTCCTCGCCGCGTGCCAGATGATACAGGCGTTCGCCCATGCTACCGTATCGCTCCGACAAATCGTTCCGATCACGTCGCGTGATATCGGCAATCGTGCGAATTCCGTCGCGTTCCAACGTCTGACGCATGGCTGCACCAACGCCCCAGATAATCCCGACCTTCTGCTTTTGCAGAAAATCAAACGTCTCGGCTTTGCCAATCAGCGACATCCCGCGCGGTTTGTCCAAGTCCGACGCGATCTTGGCCAGAAACTTGTTATGCGACAGCCCGACGGAGCCGGAGATCCCCAACTCCTCCTCCATCCTTTGTACCAACCGTGCCATCTGCACGACGGGCGGCGCACCATACAGGCGTTCGGTTCCGGTCAGGTCCAGAAACGCCTCGTCCAGCGACAGGGGCTCGATCACCGGCGTCAGGCCTTGCATCATCGCGCGAATGGCGCGGCTGACCTCCACATAAACCGACATCCGGCCCGGTACGACCACCGCTTCGGGGCACAGCTTTCGCGCCTGAAACATTGGCATGGCGGATCGTACACCTTTGATACGGGCGATATAGCAACAGGTCGAAACCACCCCGCGCGTACCGCCGCCCACGATTACGGCTTTGTCTTTCAGTTCAGGGTTATCGCGCTTCTCGACGGATGCATAAAACGCATCGCAATCCATATGCGCGATGGAAAGCTCAAACAATTCCGGGTGGCTTATAATACGCGGAGACCCGCATTCAGGGCATCGTGACCCACCCTCGAACGTGGTCAGGCAGTCGCGGCACAGGCTGGGAAGGTTCAAAACCACTCGATCCAGCGCCCATGAAAATCCATCCGGCCCAGATCACGCGTTTCGCCACCGGGCCACAGGTTCAACGTAATCGCCGCGCTACCTTTTTGTGCATCGGGTTCCGCGCGCAGCCATGCCAGCGGTGTAACCGGCGTGGCCTCGGCCCCCGCCGCAAATATCAGCGCCTCGCCCGCAGCCTGATCTTCATCCGATAAATATTGCCACATGATGGAATGATAGATCACACGCGCGGCACCTTCGACAGGTTCCAACCGCCGCGCCAGAAACGATAACGCGTCTTCTTGCAAAACGGTTCGGCCCGTCGCACAGGCTAAATCAATCGCCCGCCTCGTATTTTCTATCCGCAATGTCTGGTCCGGCCAAATATAGGAAAGCAAGCGCAACCGGTCGTCGGCATTATTGGGGTTAAGCGGCTTGATATCGCAGCCCTCGCGGTCCAGCACTTCGATGTCAGCCCTTGGCGGCAACGGTCCCCGCCATTCCGGCGTCAGGCGAACTTTTGCATCCGCCGTCCCCCAAACTTGCCTACCTATTTCCATGGCGAACAGATCCCAGTTCAGGTTCAATCCTGTACTCGCCCCGATTTCCGACATCACCAACGGTAAACCTGTTTCTTTGGCAATCAGATGGAACCCCGGGATCAGCGCATTCGAGCGGCGGATTTCATTGGTTTGCGGCGGCGATTCCATCCATCCGATTATGTGATTAGAATGCGTGCGCATGGCACGTTCAACAGCTTGCCAAAGCGTATCCTCGTCAACCTGATGTGGCGGATAAACTGTCGCCAAGCCCGCATCCATCTCCAGCAATACGACCGAGTGCATCGCCCCGGCCAATCGCAACGCCACTGCACCGGACCGGAAGGTCTCATAGCTCGGCCAGCTGTGCAGATGCGCTCCGACCGGATGGTCATCGCCTAAATTCAACGCCACCTGTCGCAAAAGCATCGCGTTGAAAGGCGAGTCCAGATTTTCACAAGCATCCGCCTGCGCGTTGAAAGCATCGGCCAGCTGGATCATCCAAACTTGTCCTTCAACCTTTGCAACGCCGAGCGCGCATCCTCCACCTCAACAGGCTCCACCACTTGCGGCTTGGGTTTCGCGACACTCGATGGCCGCGCGGGAATGACCCTCAAGGCAACCGCATTCATAAAACGCGCGGCGTCCCCGTCTGCCAGATATGGCGCACCATCCCCTATTCCGCGCAATACATCATCCAGCCAGTCGGCGTCGGCCTTGGAAAAATCATGCAACACATAGGCCGCTACGCGGTCTTTATGCCCCGGATGCCCGATGCCAAGCCTAACCCGCTGGTAATCCGGCCCGATATGCTGGTGTATGGAACGCAAACCGTTGTGCCCCGCATGCCCGCCTCCGTTTTTAACGCGGCACTTACCCGGTGCCAAATCCAGCTCGTCATGGAAAACGGTGATGTCGGAGGGTTGCAACTTAAAGAACCGCATCGCCTCGCTAACGGATTGGCCCGACAGGTTCATGAAAGTCTCGGGTTTTAGCAGCATGACCTTTTCACGCCCCAGCCGCCCCTCGGCCAGCTTGCCCTGAAACTTTGATCGCCAAGGCGCAAAATTATGGTCGGACGCGATCTGGTCCAACGCCATAAACCCGATGTTATGCCGATTGCCTGCATATTTTGAACCAGGATTACCAAGGCCAACGAAAAGTTTCATATTACTTCCTTAAACGAAAAACGCGCCACCCGAGAGGGCAGCGCGTATTCTTTAGCACAAAGATTTGGGGGTGGGAATTACTCCTCGCCGCCCTCTGCTTGTTCGCCGACGACTTCTACGGCATCGACTGCTGTTTCATCCTCGACCTCTTCTTCAGCGCCACGTGGTGCTGCGATGCTGGCGATAACGAAGTCACGGTCCGTAATCATCGGACGTGTGCCTTCAGGCAACGTGATGTCGGACATATGGATTGTGTCACCCATTTCAACTTCGGCCAGATCCACTTCGAGGTGGTCAGGAATGTTGTTCGCCGTAACCTTAAGTTCAACTTCGTTACGAACGATAACCAGCGTACCACCAGCTTTCAGACCAACGGATGTTTCCTCGTTCAGGAACTGCACAGGGATCTGAAGGTTGATACGGGATTTGCCGGACAAACGCAGGAAGTCTACGTGGCGGGGCAGGTCTTTTACGACGTCGCGCTGAACGCCACGACAGATCACGCGTTGCTCTTTGCCATCGACAACCAGTGTCAAAAGGGTGGCCATGAAGCCGCCTGCTTTAAGCATTTTGAAAAGTTCGTTGAACTTAACTGTGATCGCGACGGGCTCTTCGCCGCCACCGTAAATTACTCCGGGCACTAGGTTTTCACGGCGTGCTGCGCGGGCGGCCCCCTTGCCAGTTCCTGCGCGTACCGAAGCGTTGAGAGTTACATTCTCAGCCATTGGGAATTCTCCTAAAATTAAATACCGGCGATCCTCCAAGGGTGTAAGCGCCGAACGAAGTTGGCCGTATAGGAGGTTTTAAGGTGTTTGGAAAGGGGATTCGTTGCTTAAGTGCGTTAGTACAAGATTAAGGCAACAACCGTACGGGACAAAGTCCCGGACAGCGCCCGATCCGCCCTGTTGGGCGGGCGCTGTCATGTCGTTGGTGTGTTGTGTTGCGAGAAACAATCGATACAGTAGCAAATATGCATGTTGAGAAAATGATTACTTATTGCGAATATAAGCGAATTCCGAATTGCGTTGATAACAATTGGGCAACGAGGTCCTGTAATGTATTTGGATTAAGGTGAGGGAGAAGAGTTTGTCGCAAAAACCTATGGATTATATTCTTTCGAGGAAAGCCGCATATCGATGGCCACCTGTAGTTATCTTGCTTGGATTACTCGTCGCTTCTAATTACGTTTTTTTCCCAAATTTCGCACTCGAATGGACCGCCGATTTCAAGATGTCACTGGTGCCAAAGTTCGCGAACGATGATGAAATGTTAAAATTATTTGACGATTCTTATGCAACTCTTTTCAGAAGTTTTTCTATTTCACTTATGATAACTATATCAGCAGCTTCTATGTGCTTCTTGACATGGCATATGGTGGACATCGTCCGACACGGGGTCCGACAAGATCCTAGCGGCGCGCGCGACAATGTAGGTGGTGCTTATTATCTCGTAAGTATATTGATGTTGAGCGCCGTCGTTTATTGCGCGTGCTTTCCGACACCATTTCTGCTCCCGGGCGACAACTCGTTAGTTCGCATACCAATGAATTCCTTTGGTTTATTCAAATGGAGTGCGCTATATGCACTAGTAGTCGGTTTTATGTTCCCATTTGTATTGTTGGACTATTTTAACAGAACGCTACAATTTTTTGGATACAAGCGAAAAGAACTTTGAACCTTTCGTAGTTTTGACTTCTTATCAATTACTTCTCAAACCGCCCCCTGAAATCCTCAGGTATCAACAAGTTCTCCCGATCCAGCTCCGTCACCTTCCGACGCCCACAAAGCGCCATGGTTTTGTCCAGCTCCATGTGGATGATCTCCAGCGCCCGCGTCACGCCAGCTTGCCCCATCGCGCCTAGGCCATAGATATAGGCGCGTCCGATGTAGACACCCTTGGCTCCCATCGCTAGCG
>Ga0209121_10003123_pt1 | contig 16243 bp, 11 predicted proteins | sample Cruoilmetagenom3_FD_187292 | JGI IMG/M metagenome (GOLD analysis project Ga0209121, IMG submission 187292) | Oil polluted marine microbial communities from Coal Oil Point, Santa Barbara, California, USA - Sample 3 (SPAdes) (version 2) | ecosystem: Environmental > Aquatic > Marine > Oil seeps ... | reverse complement strand
CCGAAATCATCCGTCTTTGTCGGCAATTAACACTTTTGACGGAAGAATTAGCCGCTAAATCGTCACTATCAATACTAATAGCAGGCTAAACACATACTTATTTTCCAATAATACTTTCCGACAAACGAATATAAAAACCGGATATGATGAATCATAAAAGTTCCCGCCAAAAAACATAAGCTGGGCGTTTTTATTAAACAGGTTATTATACTAAATATAGATGTAAAAAGTAAAGAAAAAATTATGAAATTCACATTTATGTCAGGCATTAATAACAGCGCCTTCAACATCTATTTTATCGGACAATCACGTTACATGCTTCCGATTGTATTGACTATTAACGATATTATGCCGTAGTATTTTCTCATTGTTTGTACATCATCACACAAATGCTGCAACAGTGAATTCGTTATATGTTCCGATAAAAATGTGGATGTCTTTACAGCTAACAGCATCAACCCTATACATGTGGAATTGAATACATCATCTTTTTGCCTCTGGTCGGGATCAAATCTATCAGAGTGTCATCATTGATCAATCTTTCAGCATCAGCATCCCGGGTGCCGTTCAATCCGGTCTTCTGCCAGACGATTTGTACCGGAGCTTCTTTAACAGTTAAAGAGAACACACGTTTTATCAACGTGATAATAGTGACAATCAAAGCCGGTCACAATCTTTTATCGTCTCAGTGTCAATGAAATCATTCACATTTTTTGTAAGCGATCCTGTCGGCACAGGCCGCTGCGATTAATTCTTTCATGTCATGCGTAACGGGCTTAAAGACAACATTCCTTCTCATCGATTGGATTTATAACGGACGTGTTATGTTTGAAGATCGACCCGTTGAGGTCACATCCGCATATCTTTGGCCGGTTAGCCCGCCACTGCCGGATCATCATGATTTTCTTCCTTATCGTTTTGAACAGCCTAACGGAAGCAAAAAATACTTTGTTTCCGGCACGACAAGGGTCGGCTGCGAAAAAGGTCATTATAAAAGCCCCAAGTTTGAAATGAAATGGCCTTGACTAATCGAAGGTTTTCTACTAATGTAGCGCCGGTGTCTTAAAAAGGAGCAATACGATGCAAGAAAGGACTCGCGCAGGTCAATTTGTCTTTGAGCAGGTGGATTCGCCTGCCGTCGGGAGCGTTCTCCACGAGCAGCATTTGAAGCTGCCAAGCCGGCTGCACATGAACCCATTCTGCGGCTATATCATGCCCTTGTGGTATTCGACGATAGCCGCCGAGCACCGTGCGGTTCGCGAGGCAGCGGGATTATTCGACTGCACCCACATGGGCACACTCGATGTTTCAGGTCCCGAGGCCCCGAATTTTCTCGATTTTGTGACGACTAATAAGATCGCGGGCCTTCAAGTCAGCAGCGCTCGCTATTCGTATATCCTGGATGCCGCCGGCAACATTCTCGACGACATTATCATCTACCGCCGGGCCGCAGAGCGGTTTATGGTGGTCGTAAATGCCGCTAACGAACCCAAAATCAAGGCTTATTTCAAGGCTCTGCTCAACGATGAGATTCCGGTCGATGCCGAAGATATGAAGCGCAAACTGCCTTACAAGCCCGACATCTCTAACATGAGAGATACGAGCCAGGACAAGGATTGCAGGGTCGACATTGCCCTCCAGGGTTCCCGGTCGCTCGATATTGTCTCGGTCCTCGCCGATGCTCAGGCCACCGAGCAGATTGCCGCGTTGCGGCCGTTTCATTTCGTGCAGGCGGCCCTCGGCGGGATTGATTGCATTATCGCGGGCACAGGTTACACAGGCTCGAAAATCGGATTCGAGTTATTCGTTCATCCCGATGATGCATCTAAGCTATGGGAAATGATGCTGCAGAAGTTTGAAAGCCAAGGGCTCTTACCGTGTGGGCTTGGCGCCCGGGATAGTCTCAGAATCGAGGCGGGCCTGCCGCTTTACGGTCATGAGCTGGCCGGGCAGTTCGATATCTCTCCTTTCGAGGCCGGTTACGGATGGGCCGTAAAGCTGGACAAAGATTTCTTCATCGGCAAAAAGCCCATGGAGCATATCGCTAAAAATTATGACATGGAAGTAGCCAGAGTCGAATTGCCCGGCGAAAAAGGCGTCCGGCCCGTCAGGCAGAACGATGCCGTTCTCAACAGCGACGGCCGGTGCGCAGGATGGGTGCTGAGCTGCGCAAAAATAGAAGAAAAACAAATTGCCCTGGTTTATATGAGCAGAGAACATACTGAAAAAGGCAATCCTGTCGGTCTCTACTACCTTGCAAGAAGCCGGGGGCAGCTCGAACAGGGCAGGAAAAACCGTATAGAGAAGGCCGAGCATGTCAGCCCGGACCTTGCCGGCGTCGTTCTGGGCCGGTTTGCAAAATTCTGATTGAGGAGTATTAAATGGCAGTTAAAGGTTTACTTTATACCAAAGACCACGAGTGGGTCGGCATTGAAGGTGTCGCCGCAACGGTGGGTATCACAGATTACGCTCAGGAGCAATTGGGCGAGCTTGTCTTTGTCGAGCTGCCTGTAATTGGTAAGGAAGTCAGCGCTCACGACGAAATTGCTATCGTTGAGAGTTCGAAAGCCGCCAGTGACGTCTATTCGCCCGTGACGGGAAAGGTAATCGAAGTCAACCAGGAGCTTGAATCCCGCCCCGAGCTTATAAACGAGGATTGCTACAAGAGCGGCTGGATAGCTAAATTGCAGCTCACCGATCCGAAGTCCCACGAGGACCTGATGGACACCGAACAATACGAGCAGTACGTAGCGGGATTATAGAAACCGCCATTCGGCCGTGGCCGGGCTGCCTGAGAGCGATCCGACACCGGCTATGAGGATATACCAAATGCCTTTCATATCGAATACGACAGAGCAGCAGAAAGAGATGCTTGCTGAAATCGGGCTTGGGATGGACGACCTGTTTTCCGACATCCCTTCGGAGTTCCTGGACAAACCGATGAACCTGCCCGACGGCATCAACGAGCAGAACGTCCGAAATAAGCTGGCGGAGCTTGCCGATAAGAACTCGATTAATCTGACTTGTTTTCTGGGTGGGGGATTCTACGACCATTTCATTCCGGCGGCGGTTTACTCGGTCGTTTCGCGCAGCGAGTTCTACACCGCCTACACGCCGTACCAGCCGGAGCTTTCGCAGGGAACGCTCCAGGCAATTTACGAATACCAGTCGGCCATCTGCCGCTTAACCGGAATGGAGGTCGCCAACGCTTCTTTGTACGATGGCGGGACCGCAATGTACGAGGCGATGATGATGGCGCTGCGAATAACCGGGCGCAACAAAGTCATTATCGACGACAGCGTCAATCCCATTAATCGCGTCATGATTGACTCATACACGCAGAACCTGCAAATCGACCTCGAAGAAACGCATTGCGCGGACGGCCTGGCAAACCGCAAACGGATATTCAGGAAAATCGACGACAAGACCGCCGCCGTAATCCTCCAGAATCCGAACTTCTTCGGCTGCATCGACGATTTCAGTGACATCGCCGAGGCCGCCCACAAGAAAGGAGCACTTTTGATCGTCTCCTGTTATCCGATTTCGATGGGGATACTCAAGACGCCGGGCGAGATGGGGGCCGATATTGTGACCGGAGAAGGTCAGAGCCTTGGCATGCCGATGTCTTTCGGCGGACCTTACCTCGGATTCATGGCCTCGCGGATGAAGTACGTTCGCAAGATGCCCGGTCGAATAGTAGGACAGACCACCGACAGAATGGACCGGCAAAGCTATGTCCTGACACTCCAGGCCCGCGAACAGCACATCCGTCGCGACAAGGCTACTTCGAACATCTGCTCGAATGAGGCGCTTTGTGCCCTGACGGCGCTGGTTTACCTGTCCCTGCTCGGCAAACAGGGATTGAGAGAAACCGCCCAGATATGTGCGGACAAGGCCAGTTATGCCTACAAACGCCTCACCGCCATCCCGGGTGTCGAGCCGCACTTTAAGGCGAGGTGGTTCTTTAACGAATTTGTCCTGGACCTGCCTTGCGAAGCGGCGGATGTGATTGCGAAACTGATCGAGAAAGGCTTTGCGGCGGGTTTTCCGCTGAGCCGATACTACGAAAAAATGGAGAATTCCATCCTGATTTGTGTCACCGAAAAGCGGACAAAGCAGCAAATCGGGATGCTTGCTGAAGCTCTGGAGAGTGTGCTATGAAGCTGATATTTGAAAAGAGTGCACCGGACCGGCGGGCGGTTCAGCCGGGACCAAGTGACGTGCCTGCGTCAATAAATATCAAGAAAGCCCTGCTGCGTGAAAAACCGGCGGAGCTGCCGGAGCTCAGTGAGCTCGATGTCATAAGGCATTTCACGGAGCTGTCCCGCAGGAATTTCGGCGTCGACACGAACTTCTACCCGCTCGGCTCCTGCACGATGAAGTACAATCCCAAAGTTACCGAGCGAATCGCCGCGTATCCCGGCTTCGCACACCTTCACCCATTGCTGCCTCAGTTGAGAATGGGCGGTATGCTCACCCAGGGAGCGCTGCGAGTGCTCTATGAGACGGACCTGTTCCTCCGTGAAATCATGGGGATGGCGGGATTCACGATGCAGCCGCTGGCCGGCGCGCACGGCGAGCTGACCGGCATGATGATTATGGCCGCATACCACCGCGATAAAGGCAACAAAAAAACCACTGTTCTTATCCCGGACAGTGCTCACGGCACAAATCCCGCCAGCGCGGCGATCGCCGGGTACAAGGTTCGGACCATAGGGACAACCGAGAACGGCTTCATGGAATTGAAAGACGTCGAGAAGGCATTGGATGACGACGTCGCCGGAGTAATGCTGACCTGCCCCAATACGCTCGGCCTGTTCAATCCTCATATCAGAGATATCTGCGATCTTATTCACAGCGTTGATGGCCTGGCATACTACGATGGAGCCAACCTCAATGCCATAGTCGGCAAGGCGCGCCCCGGCGACTTCGGATTCGACATCGTGCACATCAACCTGCACAAAACGTTCGCCACCCCTCACGGCGGCGGCGGCCCCGGCGCCGGGCCGGTCGGAGTCATAGAAAAACTGCTCGATTTTTTGCCGGTCTCAATCGTCGTCAAAAGGGACGATGGAACCTACGCACTGGAATATGACAGGCCGAAATCAATCGGCTACGTAGCGCCTTTCTACGGCAACTTTGGCATTATTCTGCGCGCGTATGTTTACATGCTGATGCTCGGCAAAAACGGTCTCAAGAGAGTCGCCGAAAATGCGGTGCTAAACGCAAACTACGTCAAGGAAAAGCTCAAGAAGCACTACAAGCTCGCGTTTGACAGAACTTGCAAGCATGAATGTGTTTTCAGCGTCCCGGAAAGCATGCTTGGTAAAAGTGTTCATGCTATTGACATCGCCAAAGCTCTCATAGACAGAGGCTTCCACCCCCCTACCGTCTATTTCCCGACGAATGTAAAAGAGGCGATGATGATCGAGCCGACCGAGACCGAGAGCAAGGAAACGCTGGATGCTTTCGTAGAGGCAATGATCGAAATCGCCGAGCAGGCCAAAGCAGAACCGGATATGCTCAAGAATGCTCCTGTCACAACGCCCGTCTCAAGACCGAACGAAACCGCCGCGGCAAAACATCCGAACATCGCCAGCCTCTAAAAAGCAGGTTATTTTCACGTGTTTTTTTGACTGCTGAAAAAGCTGCTGTAACCGCCGGTCTCGGCGTCTTTGCCGGTATCGCCGGGCAGCAGTGACTGATAATTCTCGATTACCTTTTTATAAGCTCTTGCATGCTGTTCGATTATCTCCGGCTGGTAATGCTTGAACCACGGGACCTCGAAGACCCGGCGGGTAATACCCTCGGCTACCGGCAGCGTTTCGACGTATTGCTCGATCTTCGCGGACTCATCGAGAAACGCAATCCGTGTCGGCCTGCCGTGGCTGTAAACGTCCATGCTTGTAAACAGCGGATGAAGATGTAGCGGCTTATTGCAGCCCGGATTGCAGATCGAGCCTTCGACGATAACAGCCTGACTGAAACGTGAAAGAGAAAGGCCTCCGAGCTCCCCGGCGATGTATCTGAAATGCGGATAGTACCAGCCGCCTTTGGTAGTGTTCGTACCTTTGGCCGGTCGGATCGGCCTGATCCCGGCGGTATCTTCGAGCAGGTCGCAGAAATAATTCATCGCTTTATCGATCTCGGCCATCTGCTTCGGATACAGCTCCAACTGCACCAGTCCGAAAGCCGAGCTTAGCTGGTGAATCCTGTGCTTGGCTCCGCCGCAGGGCAGCCCGGCGAATGGCTTAAGCTCATCCAGCGTGATTTCATCGTGTCGGATGTAATGCCCGAACAGAAGCGCACGCTCATAAACTCTTCGATCATCGGTAAAGAGGATTCCTGCCTCCCCGACCGCCAGAGCTTTGCCGGTCATCAGGGAAAATGCCGCCGCCTCGCCGAAGGTGCCGATTTGCCTGCCTTTGTAGAGCGCCCCGTGAGCGTGGGAAGCGTCTTCGAGTATTTTCAGGTTGTGCTTGCCGGCGATTTCCATAATCGCGTCCATCTCGGCCGGCATCCCCGCGTAATGCACGACGACAATCGCTTTGGTTCGCGGCGTGATGCGATGCTCGATGTCATTCGGATCGATGCAGAGAGTCTCAGGATCGATATCGGCGAAAACGGGCGTTGCGCCGAGACTGTACGCCTGCGCGACCGAGGCCCAGTAGGTAATGCTCGGGCAGATAACTTCGTCGCCGAGGCCGATGCCCAGGGCGTACATGGCACCCAGAATAGCCGCCGTACCGTTGTTGTAAGTCAGGCCGTACTTTCGGCCGAGCAATTCGGCGTATTTTTTCTCGAACTCTTTGGTGATTTCGATGCCGGACATCTTCCGGGCTCGAAGCACATCGAGGACGGCTTGTTCGTGCCGTTCGGTGACGATCGGCCATGCAAAAAGGTCTGACGCATCCGGCTTAATCGACATCTCACCACCTAACAGTGCTAATTGCTCGTGGGCCATTTTGTTTTGCTTTCTTCTTTGAGTTTCACTGACGGGCTAATTCGAGCGACCTCGTCGTAATGTAGTATTTGGCGATCATGCTGGGGATCTCCCATTCAGGCAGTCTGCCCTCAGCCAGGTACTGTAGATACGCGTCCATAACGTTTCGAAAATGAGCTTCGTGTCCGACCCGGCATTTGTCGGGTATGACGATGTGCCAGCCGTCTGAGGCCTTCTCGGCTTTCAAGCCGGGGAATTTTCTCTGCAAGCCGGCGACGGCTTTTTTCAAAGAAGCTGCCACTTTAGCGGCTTGCACTCCCGGGGCTGGCTCGACATACACCTCCGGCCGATAGTTTTGCTCCCTGCCCTGGCGAATAATCACATTAGCCTTACTCCCTCGAAACAGCGAGGTATGCGTATCAGCACCACCCTGCGGCGCCTGGAAATTCCACGTCACCGAGAGTTTTACGCAGATGCCCTTCATAGTAAAGGTCGTCTCGCCGTTGGCATAGCAGGGCAGAACTCCATCGTCGTTGAGCTTGTCCTTGAGATAATCAGGGAACTCGGACACTCCCGTTACTTTCTCGTATTGCGCGCGAGTAAGCGTAGTGGGCCAGCGCCTGGCTTTATTTATCTCAATGTCTCTGCGGTAATCGATTGCCTGCTCCGGGAAACACGTCCACATCATCAGGTCTATCAGGTGCGTTGTGACATCCACCAGGCCTTCGCCCTGCTGGGTCGTATCGAAATACCAGGCGGGCCGCTTTAGCGGCGCTCCGGCAACATATTTGAAGAAATGGTGTACGCTCTCTTTAACGACGGCGGGATTTTCCGGTGAGCCGGCTTCCATCTCGCCGAAGAGTTCTTTATTGAGGACGAGAAGTTTCTGTAGAATGCAGGTGGTGTTGAAGCGCTCGGTCATGATATCGTAGAGCAGCAGACCTTTGCTTTCAGCCGAGGCAAAAGCCTGTTCCAGTAGAGCGAAGCCCTTCGCGTCGATGCACATGGGTTTGTCACAGAAGACGTTCAGGCCGGCATCGATGGAGGCTTTGATGTACTCGGCCTTCCTGCGGTTGTTGCCTGAAAGCACGACAATGTCGCCGCTTTTTTCGGCGAGCATTTTTTCGAGAAAATCGTCACCCTTATAGACTTCCTGCCGCCAATGAGTCGGGTCTTCGTCATCCTCGTTGAACCTTTGGATCTGTGCAAGGTGGTTCTGCACATCGGGCCCGTCCGGAGCATAAACTTTAACGACCGGGTCTATCTGCTCGTACATGCTCTTCTGGACCAGGGACGCATGATAGTGCCCCGGGTCGAGTGTTACGAGCTTGATTTTATCTGGCGGATTATCTTTTGCCTTCATTTGTTCGGTATCCAAACAGGAAGCAGTCAGCAGGCACAGACCTAACATTGAAAAAACAAAAGCTCTAAACATAACTCGGCTCCTTGTATAAAATCATGTAACTAACTATTGGATTATCCAATAAACCGCACCGATAAGCAAACCCACACCCACCCAGGCGGCAAGAAATCCTCCAATACCGATGAGGGTGGGTCTGGGTATTTCGAAATCGGGATGCTGTATCAGGACGTTCCGCGGGCCCGGCTGCACACCGGCTGGCAGCGTAAACGGTTTGGCCTCAGGCTCGTCGGCGCCGATCGGCGTGCGAATACAGTCATAAAGCCTGTCCAGTCTGTCCTTCGGAGCCCTGCGCGTGAACAGACTCACAACAATCAGCACAACAAATCCGGCCATCAGATAAAAAATCATCTGCCACGGCAGAGAAAGCTCACCCTCAAAGAGCATAAAGGCCGGCAATCCACCGGCAAAGTGCTCATTGAAATTCCAAAGCACATAGTCGCCGAAGGCGATCTTACTGGTAAATAGAAGAACGCCGAAGCTCGTCAGCGTCGCAGCCCAGGCACCCGCCATCGTGGCTCGGCGCCAGAAAAGACCGATCCAGAAGGCGATTCCCATCATCGCGGAGACCTGCCAGAAAATCTCCAGCCCACTAACGACACTCTCCAGACTTAACGCAAAAAGTATTCCAAGGATGACAATCAGAGCCGAAACGACCCTGCCGATAAGCGTATAGTGCCGATCCGCCCTGTTGGGACAAAGGAATTTCTTGTAAATGTTCTCGGTGAACAATGCCGAAGCTACGACCATGAGCGAATCGCATGTGCTCATTACCGACGCGAGCATGGACGCAATGAACAGCCCAATCAAACCCGGGGCGATGCCGGGAAGAAGCTCACGAGCCATCAGGCCGTAAACGAGGTCAACGTCATCGAGCTTGCCCCCGGCGTACATCGCTACGGCGCACAGGCCCGTCAGCATCCAGGCCACGGTGCAGATTCGCTTGCCGAAGATTCCAACCGTGACACCCATGCGGCCTTCCATCTCCGTTTTTCCCGCCGCACAATTGGCCATGGTCTCGGGCATTGTAACCCAGCCGATCAGTGCGTTGAATGCGATTACAGCGATAAAAAAGAAGGTGATTTCATGCGGTGCTACAAGAGAAAGCATGGCGGGGTCGGCGATGGCCTCGTGCAGACCGCTCATCCAGCCGACTTTCGCCAGAGCGAACGGTAGGATGATAAAAGACAGCACAACCGTCAGCAGGCCCTGAACGAAATTCGTCGCTATCGCGGCACTGAGTCCGCCGGCAATGCCGTAGATGAGAAATATGACGGTCATCGCGATAATCGCAAACTCAGAGTTGATAGCTCCGCCCGAGACGGCCTCGACCATGGCCCCGGAGCCTTTCAGCATCACGCCGATTGCCACCAAAAGCTGAAGGATTCCCATCACGGCGTAAAGCCCGCTTACACTCCGGCCGTAACGGATTTCAAAATAGTCACCGGTGGTTACCGCCCGCATCCGGCGGAAAAACGGCGCAATCAGCCAGAAGAACGGCGTTACAAAGAGCCATAGCCACTGATACCAGATACCCGAAGCGCCGGTATTGTACGTCTTTGCCGCAACGGTCACGGCCTGGTCCGAGTGGGTACCCGAGCCGAACATGAAAAACGCCATCATCAGCTTGCCGAACTTGCGGTCGCCAATGAAAAAGCTGGCGGAACTTCGAACCTTCCTCACCGCCCAGAAACCGATGAGCGTGATACCAAACAGATAGACTACAATGACAATCCAGTCAACGATTCTAAGGCCTAACATCCATGAACCTCCGGCATTAAAATTTTCAATTTAGATATGGGAATGAAGAAAACCGTATTTGCATTCCAGCGTCTCAATTAGCTTCCTTTTTCTAAATTATCGCTATTGGAGAGCTATTATAGAAACCGCCGACAGAACCGGCAAGAATGAAAAACAGGGTTTTGGCAAAAAGACCGCTGGAATTTAGCCGCCAATAAAGGTACGATTGTGACAATTAGTTGAGCTAAATTAATAAGGGGAGTATCTAAATGAACCGACATACAATCAGCATTCAAATTTCAAGGCGGGTATTATCTTTTTGTCTGTTGTGCATGATTATCCTGCCATTATGCGCCTGTGCGGGCCAGCAGGCAAGCTTCAAGGCCGGTGTTGCCTCGATTGTCATTACGCCGGATGAGCCGATGTGGATGGCCGGCTACGCGGCGAGAAACAAACCTTCGGAAGGAAAGGTCCACGATCTGCACGCCAAAGCGCTGGCGCTGGAAGATGAGCATGGCACGCGGCTGGTAATCGTCACGGTCGATCTGATCGGGATTCCGCGCCCGACGCGTGACTGGCTCACCGAGCGCGCAAAAGAGTCCTACAAGCTCGAACCGGAGGCTTTGCTGCTGAATGCATCGCACACCCATTCCGGCCCGGTGATTCGCGAAACGAGGTATTCCATCTACGGCAACACCTTGTACGGTCTGTCGCCGAAGCAGATTCAGCAAAGCAATAAGTACGTGGATGATCTTCAGGACAAACTGCTGGAACTTATCGGCCGGGCGATAGAAAATCTCGCCCCGGCGAAAATTGGATATACGCACGCACGCGCCGGCTTCGCCATGAATCGGCGTCTGAAGACCGAGACGGGTGTTCGGAACAGTCCGAATCCGGACGGCCCGGTCGACCACAATGTCCCCGTCCTGCGAATCGATAGCCCGGACGGCAAATTGCGGGCCGTGCTGTTCGGATACGCCTGTCACTGCACGACCCTCAGCGGCTACGAATATTGCGGCGACTACGCCGGCTTCGCCCAGGAGTACATAGAACAAGCCCATCCCGGAACGACCGCCATGTTTATGGCCGGCTGCGGCGGCGACCAGAATCCGTATCCTCGCCGTGGATCCCAGCCCCTCGATTATTGTATGCAACACGGCCGCGCCCTGGCCAACGGCGTCGAAGTTGCGTTGACTGTGAAAGCACGAACAGTCGCCGGGCCTGTCCAGGCCGGTCTCGATACGGTGACACTGGAGTTCGCAGAAGTGCCAACAAAAGAGCAACTTGAACAACAGGCCAAATCGACTAACAAGTACGAACGCCGGCATGCGGAAGTGCTGCTGGAGGAACTCAAGCAAAACGGGGCTATTCGAACTACCTATCCGTACCTGGTGCAGGTTATCCGGTTCGGCGACGACCTTACGATGGTCGCACTGGCCGGCGAGGTCGTGGTAGATTATTCCCTGCGTTTGAAGTCGGAGCTACCCGGCCGGGCGGTTTGGGTGGCAGGTTACTCGAATGATGTTTTCGGATATATCCCCTCGGTCCGCGTCCTGACCGAAGGCGGCTACGAGGCAGGCGACGCTATGCGTTACACAGACCTGCCCGGGCCGTTCGCCCCGTCGGTTGAGGAGCGGATTGTCGCCAGGGTCCACGAGTTGGCGAAGAGCCCACAGCCCGAAAGCAAAATGGAGCTGATTCGCCCCAGCGACGATGGGAGCGGCTTTATCCGTGCCGAATCGGGCGAAAAGTTTGTGGCCTGGGGCTTTAACTACGACCACGATGATCCGGGGCGATTGCTGGAAGACTACTGGCATCAGGAGTGGGCGACCGTTGTGGAAGATTTTAAGGAGATCAAGGCACTCGGCGCCAATGTGGTTCGGATTCATCCTCAGACTGCAAAGTTCATGCAGACACCGACTGAGCCGAACCAAACATCCCTCAAACAGCTTGCCCGCCTCGTGGAACTGGCCGAGCAAACCGGCCTATATCTCGATATAACCGGCCTGGGCTGCTACCACAAAAAGGATGTGCCCGATTGGTACGATACGATGGATGAAGCCGCCCGTTGGAACGTTCAGGCGCGATTCTGGGAGGCGGTCTCCAAAACCTGTGCCGGAAGTACTGCAATTTTCTGCTACGACCTGATGAATGAGCCTATCCTGCCCGGTGGTGATAAGACCGAGACCGAGTGGCTGGCAGGCGAGTTCGGGGGCAAATACTTTGTGCAGCGAATCACGCTCGACCTTGCCGGACGAACGAGAGAGCAGGTCGCAAAGGCCTGGGTGGACAAGCTCATCACGGCCATTCGAAAGCACGACAACAAGCACATGATAACAGTCGGTGTGATACCCTGGGCACACGTCTGGCCAAACGCCAAGCCGTTCTTTTATTCGAAGCAGGTCGGCGAGAATCTGGATTTCGCCAGCGTCCATTTCTATCCGAAGAAAGACGAAGTCGAAAAGGCGCTGAAGGCACTCGCGGTTTATGATGTCGGCAAGCCCCTCGTGATCGAAGAGACTTCTCCGCTCTGGTGCGGCCAGGAGGATTTCAAGCGTTTTTTCGACGGCTCGCGCGAGATAGCCGACGGCTGGATTGGCTTCTACTGGGGCACGACAATTGACGAATACGCCCTGCGGAAAGACGATATTGCCGCTGGAATCATGAAGGAATGGCTGGAGTTCTTCCGAGAAAAAACGCCGGAGATCCTGCGTCCAATAAAGTAATTGGTGCGATTCATCGCACCCTACGAGCTATCATTGGGTGGCAGCCTCAAAGCCGAAGTACGTGTTTAGCCGACCTCTGGTATTCGCGACCATCCCCAAGCGCCATAAGGCGTCCCCAAGGGACTGCCGCTTGAGGCTGCCACACGTTTTCCACCAATTATATTGGGTGGCAGCCTCATCCCGATTGTCGTTTATCGGGATGGGGATGGCTTTCCCCTGGCTAAACATGTACAAGCCGAAGGCTTTTGGGATGAATGCGCCAAAGCTAATCAGGGCGAGTTTGTCGTTCTTGTTTGATCCGGCCGATGAGTTCCAGCGACTGCTCTATCATGATTTCGCCGGCGCCTTTCGCGAGATTTGTCGCACCGGCCGGTTCGTACCCCCCCTCGTCGTAAGCGGCACGGTGACATACATATCCGATGGCGTCGTTGCTTAGTGACACAATAAATAGATTCTCCAGTCCCGCCCGTTTCTTTATCTCTAAACCCACTTCCACGAGCACTTCGCCGGGCAGGCCCAGAATATAAATATCACCAAGCCGCAGCACCTGAATTTCGCTGATCACCGGCTCGGGGATTTCATCATTATCGGCAACTTTCTCCGCCGCCTGCGGCTTTGTGGGAAACTCAACTTTTGTCTTAAGGCCACTTACAGTAATATCGCCGGTAGTCGTAACGAACTGAAGCCGCCTGAGGGCCTCGCCCCCGACCGCCCTGCCTATCTGCCGGCGCGGCAGGACTCCCCTGTCGTACGGCACGGCGTCGCCCGCTAATCCGAGAGCAAACAAACACAGCCCCCCTTCCGCCCCTTCGACAACGCCTGTAACAAACGCGGGGTAATCCGCCGACACCGAGGTACTCAGAGACGGATATATGGAAACCGGGTGACAGCCGAAATTGACCAGCGAGGCAACAATTTCGCCGGCCGTATTTTCGACCCTCAGCACGCAAACCTCAGGATCGATGGGCCCGAATGTCCATTCGGTCTTATCATCAGGCAGGACAAATGTCGTTCTCACGTCACCGCCGGGATCGACCACAACTTTCCTCGTGGCTCTTACTTCCGGCGGTACTGTAAAAGCCATTTTCACCAGGCCATCGGTGTTTTTCGGCCTTCGGTTATAAACGATTTCGGGAGCCTGCCCTTTCGCCTCCCCGATTTTTACCTGCCGCATGTCTTTGAAAGCAATAAGCGCAGAGCCGGCGATTTTCTTTACGAGTGTATCGAGATAGTATCGGTCGATGGCCGGAGGAGGTCTATCACCTGCCGTCCTGAACTTTGATTTGGTAAAAACCTCCGGCCCCGAATGGGTGTGCGTGGCGCAAACCAGAATATTCCGTTCGGGAACACCTGTCTTTTCGGTGATAATCCTTCGCACCGGCCCGGCAATCTCTTCCAAAGGCGTATAAAGCAAATCGCACGAAACAATAACTACGGCATTTGTCCCGTCATCCAGAACCATTGCTTTGGCATACAGTTCATCGAGAATATCGTCGCTCGGCTTGCCGTAAGACCCAATAAGCGGTATCCCCAGCGGCGGCGTGATATTTACCTTCGCACATCCACCTCTGAGTTCCGCCCGAGCGCCACTGCAGAAAATAAAGAAGATTAACAAAACAACCAAAACTGACATTCTCAATAGAAAAGCTGTACAAATTGTCATTGCGAGGCCCGAAGGGCCGCGGCAATCTTCCGCATTACGGGAAAAAGCATACCTTCTCATAGCCGATCATCCTTATCTAATTGCCTCAAGAATTTTTAGCATATTCTAACTCAATTTCCGCACTTAAGCCAGTTCAATCACCAATTTGCATTTGCTCTATTACTGACTTATTCATTAATTCACTAATCAATAACAATATTTACTTTTTTCTTATATCGCCCCTTTTTCCAGTCGATACTATACACAACAGCGAGATATTGCATCTTTTGTGTAACCATCAGATAATCCATTGAGATTGAGATAATAATGCACTACAAGGTACAAGGTGTCGAAATCCGATCAGAAAACGCAGCAAAACCTACAACCGCTGCGTCGACTTATTTAGTTACTTGGCTTCATAATCGAGAATTTACTCAATCGGCACTTGATTTCGGATGTGGGAAGCTTCGCTACACTCGTCACTTGGCTCAACAAAGCAAATTTCTTGGTATAGTTGACTCTAAAGTACAGATCACCAGAAACCAGCGCATTGATGGAAAATATATGTCTGTTTATGAATATGTAAGAGAGAGATGGCCTCAGTGGAGGATTCACATTCTAGAAGAGTTCTGTAAAAATCCTTCACATCATTATCGGTTTATCTTGTGTTCAAATGTTTTGTCAGCAATTCCCTGTCCAAAAGCAAGAGCAAATTCATTGCGTGCTATTTACGAAGCGCTGCACCCCAAGGGGCAAGTCCTTTTTGTTAACCAGCACTCGAACTCTTATTTTAAAGAAGTTCGACAAAGGAATAGTACGTGCCTCCATTTAGATGGTTGGATAGCAAAGTCAAGAGGTAATGCCTCTTATTACGGTATACTGAACAAGGAGTCCGTCATCAGACTTGTTATTCGATATGGATTTTCAGTTAAAGAGGCTTGGATTAAGGGACAATCCAACTATGTAATCGCATCAAAGGGAAAATAATGAAAATATTTGGGCAACCAACTGACTACTCTGAAATACTACAGCGTGTTTTTTACACAAGTGTAGCAAGTGGTCTTGTCTGTACTGTTTTGGTCGCTAAGGCTTCCCCCGCAGTTCAGAATCTTATAGACTGCGTATCAATCGAGGCGGATCTCGTATTTTTAAAGGGTATAAAAGCACTCTATGTGGTTATTCCTCTCGTCATCGCGACCCTCTCACGCATGTTGAAACTTCATGATAGAATTTCTGATATCTTCAGAATCCGCCATCGATTCGACACTCGATACATTCTCTTTCCACTTGCCAAGGGCGCTGGACTCAAGCTAACAAAGCACCTTCAAAAGAAGATTCGTAGTAATCGGGTGAATTGTATGTACCATACATTTTACCCATACACAGGATTCAAGACTCCTGTTATTGACGAACAACTTGTGAGAACGTCAGCAGACAATTGGGGGTGGTTCTGGGTTCTAATTGAGTCGTGCTTTTTGTTTGTGCTAACAGGAGGGATCTTGGGATATCTTCAAAGATGGAATTTCTTATGGATTTGCCTTATCGTAGCACTTGTAGAGATAATACTCATGCTTTACATGTGGTTTGCATGTCGAAGAGGTGCTAGTCGCCAAGTAGAGGCAATTCTTGAAGACCCGATCAGGAAAATTAATATTTCACATCATTTTCAAGCTCTTTAGCTGTACTGTCCGACATCATCTTCTTTGCTTAAGTCTCAATGGAGCCAATAGGTTGTGTTTCTTGTAATGATAGAAGCGAGCGAGTTCCTTGCG
>Ga0209121_10003122_pt1 | contig 16248 bp, 17 predicted proteins | sample Cruoilmetagenom3_FD_187292 | JGI IMG/M metagenome (GOLD analysis project Ga0209121, IMG submission 187292) | Oil polluted marine microbial communities from Coal Oil Point, Santa Barbara, California, USA - Sample 3 (SPAdes) (version 2) | ecosystem: Environmental > Aquatic > Marine > Oil seeps ... | reverse complement strand
AGGAGGTTTAAATGTATGTAGGGACTGTAGTAGCAATAGTATTTGCTATAATTTTCGTTCTGATAATTGTTCTTTCTGCTGTCAAAATCCTGAGGGAGTATGAAAGAGGAGTAATATTTAGATTCGGTAGGCTCAGAGGTGCAAAAGGACCAGGAATATTTGTAATAATTCCTTTTGTAGATAAAATGATTAAGGTTAGTCTTCGTACAGTCACTATGGATGTTCCACCCCAGGATATTATAACAAGAGATAATGTCCCTGTAAAAGTAAATGCAGTAATATACTTTAGAGTAATGGACCCTGGAAAAGCTATTGTTGAAATAGAAAATTATATTGTTGCTACTTCTCAAATTGCACAAACTACTCTCAGAAGTATATTGGGTCAGGCAGAGTTAGATGATTTATTATCCAGAAGAGAAAAAATCAATAAAGAACTCCAGACTATAATAGATGAGCAGACAGATCCCTGGGGAGTAAAAGTTTCTACAGTTGAAATAAAAGATGTAGAGCTTCCCCAAACTATGCAGAGAGCAATGGCAAAACAGGCAGAAGCTGAAAGAGAGAGAAGAGCTAAAGTTATAAACGCAGAAGGAGAATTTCAGGCTTCCCAAAAGCTTTCTGATGCAGCTAGAGTGCTAAGTAAGTTTCCAGTATCTGTACAGCTAAGGTTTTTACAAACCCTAAGAGAAATAGCAACTGAGCAAAATTCAACTATTGTATTTCCTGTACCAATAGATTTTATCCAGGCTTTTTTAGATAAGGTAGGAAATAGAAACAGCAGTTCTGAAGCTAAGAAATAATCTTGATATTAAAAAGTATTCGTTAATGTTAAGAAAGCGTCCCAGCAATTGTTTGGAAAAAAACATTGCTGGAAGAAAAACTATTTTAAGAAAACTGGAAGAAAAAGACTTAAATAACTGTTTAATCTGGTTTAAAGATTCTTCTGTCAATAAATTTTTAAGCCAGGACTTTAGCAATCTTACAAAAGCACAAGAAATCCAGTGGTTCAGATGTATTCAGAATTCCAAAAAAGACCTGGTATTTGCTATTGATACAAAAGATAGATATATACATATTGGAAACTGTGGACTGCATAAAATTAACTGGATAAAAAAAAGTTGCGAATTAGGCATAATGATTGGTGAAAAAAATTACTGGAATAAAGGTTACGGCCTGGATGCTATAAAAATTATGATTAATTTCGCATTTGATAAATTAAATTTAGTAAGAATAGAATTAAACGTCTATGAATATAATCACAGAGCAATAAAAGTGTACAGTAAATGTGGCTTTAAAACAATAAATGTTTTAAAGAAAAACCACCACTATGATGGTAAGTTCTGGGACACTTTTGTAATGGAACTTAGAAAAACAAAAAATATTTGATTATCCTACATAATTATAATATTTTTACTTTTGTTTAATATAGCAATTTTTCATGATAATATAATAGTAACTATAAATACAAATTAGAAAATTGCTTAAGTAACACAAATAAAAATTTATGTATACATACAAAAGAAGGGGTAAGGTCAGCCCTGGGTCTATTTTTTTTATAGTGCTATTTATTTTAATTACCATTGGTTTAGGGTATCTTCTGTATTTAGACAAAGGTAAATTCTGGGACATCTTACCATTTGTAAGCATGCCAATAATTATCATAAGTTTAATTTTAATCATATTTAATTTTGTCAGAAGAACCAGAATAGGCTATATTTTTATCTTATTTTTCATAATTTTTCTTGCAGGTTTAACTCTTTCCAGTATTTTTGGGCCATTTGCTGCTTACAGTGAAGCACAAAAAAATTTTGATAATAAACAATATTCCGACTCAACAGATAAATTCAAAATCATTTTAGGTAACTATCCTAATAGTAAATATGCAGATGACGCGCTAAAAAATATGTCATATGCTTATTACCTTAACAGTAACTATGAAGAAGCAATCCTATACTTTAAAAAAGCAATAGAGCAAAACATAGTCCAATCCTCTGATTTTGAAATAAAAAAGATTTTCGCTGATTGCTACTCAAAACTGGCAGAAAATTACTATACTGAAAAAAAATACGAAGAATCAGCTGAGGATTACTTAAACGCAGTTGAAATTTTTGATGAAATCATAGCTAATTTCCCAGACACTAACGAAGCTTTTATTTCCACATATAAAATTCCTGAATACTTATACAATGCAGCTCAAAGTTACAAATACAGCAAGGACTTAGATAAGGCAATTGAAACTTTAATAAATATCATAGATAGATACCCTGATAGCGAATACTTTCAGAAAGCAAATTCCCTTCTATTTCTTACCTATATTGACAAATCTATAGAATTAAAAAATAATTATAACTATAGAGAAAGTGCTGAAGAATTCCTAAAAATATTAGATTTAGAGGAGCAAAACAATTACAGCTACATATTAAACTATCAAAGAAGAGAAATCTTCTCAGATATATATCCAAATATCCTTAAAAATATTGCCAAAAATATGTACCAGCAGCATGAATACGAGAAAGCTCTTTTTGTTTACAATGCCATTTTAGATTATAATCCTGAACTTAAAGAAGAATTAACTCCTTCCAAAATTGACTGCAAAATAAAAACAATAACTGCCTCAAACTACACTGAAATCAATCAACCAGAACCAATAAAAAAAATATACAGTCCAGAGATAAGCAAATTAATTATTGAAAATAACACAAGTTTTAATTTAATAGTCTATTTTAGTGGGGCAGAATATAGAATAATACCAGTAGAACCAGAATCAAAAACAGATTTAATAGAGATTAAAGCCGGAAAATATAAGATAGCAGCCGAGCTTGAAAACTCAGATATCCTCCCTTACTTTGGAATAATAACTTATGAAGAGAACCAAAAATATTTAGAATTATATGATACTAAAATAGATGATGCTTCCTCTTAAAAATAGTTATTTTTCCATATCCCTCAAACCACCCACAATAAGAGCTCGTAAATTATCATCTAAATACCCCTTAACATAGGATTTATCATTCTCCCTATCTACATCCAAATTCATTTCCAGCTTAGACAAAAGATCTTCTAACACATTGCCTGCAGCCCTTATCTTTTTTAGAGTGTACTCCTCATCCTCCAATTTTAATTCTTTTATAATTTCATCAACAGTTGAGTTAAACTTATCAAATACATCTTTAATAGCTCCAGTAAAAGTAGCTTTCTGCCAGAACCATCTTCCCCTATTTTTTTTATTATATAAATTCAAAAGCCCAAATAAATACTCTACTTCCACGTTTCTATTCTCACCAATATTCTTAATTATAAACATTCTTCTGGACATTGGAGATACTCTTCTTAGCTTTTTAAAATCAATCATACCCTACTCACTCTTTCAATTTTTAATAATAAGTATTAATAATAATATACTAAAATTAATAATAGTAAAATATTCCATTTACATTATTACATAGTCAGCAGGGATAAGCTTTATGTATTAGATACAAATTTATTATTTTTTAGAAAGTATCTAAGCAGTTTGCCCTTACCATTTTTTATTCCTACCCTTTCTGAAACCAATATTTCTAAATCACTAACGTTCTCCATACTATTAAAAATGTTGAGCCCTGTCTCAATCTCCGTTAAATCTTTTCCATTATCATTACCATTTATACCCATTGCTACTGTTAGTTTACCGGGTCCACTTGTTAGACCCGCATTTTCTTTAGTTCCTCTTCTTTTTCTCATAATATCAATTCCCCAGACAGGCTCCAGCGCTCTTATAAGCACAGCTCCAGGATTGCCTTCTGTTTCAGTTACTACATTCAAAAGATAATACATTCCATAACACAAATAAACATAGGATATCCCGGGCCTGCCAAACATTATCCCGGCCCTCGGTGTCGCTCCTCTAAAAGCATGGCTTGCAGGATCGCCTCTACCGTAGTAAGCTTCAGTTTCAACAATAACTCCACCTACATTCTCTGATCCATTAACTTTTACCAGTACTTTTCCCAGCAATTCCCTGGCAACAGTTGAAGTATCCCTGCAATAAAAATCCCTGACCAATATTTTACATTTACTAAAATTTTCATAAGTCATAACTTTATACAATAGCTCCTCTAAATATCCTTAAATATAACTATATTAAAATTTTCATGTTATTTTATTACCCATATTTGAAGCCTCCGCTTTTCTAAAAGTTTTATAATTTAAGAAAATAATTCCTATAAAATATAACTTTAATACATTCTATTACTATAATCTATATAATCTTAACCAATCATAAAAAAAATAAAAAAATTTATTGAATTTAAAAAAAATTTTTTGTATATTACACTAATACATTATAACAATCAGTAAGATAAATTTATAAATCAAAAATAGTGGAAAGGAATTAAATGAAAGTAATAATAGATGAAGAACTCTGTACAGGATGTGGATTGTGTGAAGAAACATGTCCAGATATTTTTAAATTAAATGATGAAAAAGACGTAGCAGAAGTAACCAAAACTGATTATGATGATTATGACGAAGAATGTATACAGGAAGCTATAGAAAGTTGCCCATCAGAAGCAATAACTACTGAGTAGGCCATTTATAAAATAAATATAGCATGAACATAGTAAAATTAATGGAAGCTTTGCTAAAATTACAATAATTAAAATAATAACTTTTAAGTTAAAAGAAGTTAAAAAATTTACATTTTAACTTCTTAATAAAATATCCAGGCAAAAAATAGTGTTATATAAAAAAATATAACACTATTTTTATATACTTATATAAATTTATTCAGTTCTTCTTTATATATTTTAGAATCAGGTTTCATAGCAAGAGCCATCTTAAGATGACCTAAAGCTCTTTTTAATTCTCCTCTTTTTACCAGGCATAGCCCCAGCCCATAATGAGCGTAGTCATTGGTAATATCAATATCTAGAGCTTTCCTAAAATTCTTTTGTGCAGATAAATAAAACCTATGATTATAATACGCTATAGCAAGAGCTTCTCTTATAGAACCTTTTTCAGGTTCTATTTCTTTAGCCTGCTCTAGAGTCATTATAGCCTTCAAAAAATTTTGTCTCTTCAATAACCCTTTACCTTTTTCAAATAAGTCATAAACACTACCCATAATTAATATAACCCTTAAATCATAAATAATATAAGTCTTTCTCCCTGTTTAAATTTCATTTAAATTTTACAATAATATGAAATAAATTAACATTATCCTGTTAATAACCTTTTCCATTAAAAAATGAAAGCAGCACTAATATAGATATTGCACTATACAGTATAAAGACATAAAAAATAGCCCTGTCAAGACAAGACGGGGCTATCTTTAATTAATGTATATATTAACAAATTACACTTCGTCAGATCTATACTTTTTTCAATTCTGCAAACCAATCTTTAATTACCAGCATAAGTCCACCAAATCCAAATAATATACCAGCAATTCTAATAATCCATCCAACAAATGGGATGCTATATGCAATCACAATTATTACAAGACCAATAAGATATGCCAGAACCTTCCAACCATACTTATTTAAATCCAGACGTGAGAAAGATAGTATTTTATCACCAATAAAGAAAGATAAAAATACGCTGCTAACATAAATTAAAACAAAGTACAGTATTATTAGAATAAAATTAGAAGAAAGAGTCAGCACTCCAAGACCAGCTCCCACTATTGTAATGAATAAAAGTACAGCAATTAAAAATAAAATTACTACCCCAATAGGTACTCCAAATAACATTATAGCCCCGGCACCAACACACCTGCCCAGCGTAGCCTGCATCCTCTTGTTAAACTTATTAAATAATCCAGGAACAGCCAGTATTAGTATTATTCCCAATACAAATAGACTTAAAAAGGATACTACCTTACCTCCAATATAAGTAGCAGTAAATATAGCTATTCCTGCCTTCCTGGGTACTTTTATTTCAGCAGCCTTCTCAGTAATAGTAGGTTTAATTTCCCCACCTATTACAGCACCTTCTGAAATATCAGCTTCATTAGATGATGTATAGATAAGATCCCCTGCTATCTCAGCACCATCAGCAATAATAAGGCTCCCTACACTGTCTATATATACTCCTCCATCAACCTTTCCTGAAATATTTATTGTTCCGCCACTTCCCTGCACATCTCCAGCAACTTCTCCATCTATACTTATTGCTCCTCCACTTACAAGTAAGTCACCGCCAATTTTAGTATTCTGACCTATAGCTATCTGACCACCTGAAATAATTGAATCATCTGCAATATTACCGTTTATTGTAATAGTTCCGCCTGCTACCCTAACATCATCTCCCACATCACCATTTATAGTCAGATATCCTCCTGCTGCAATTAAATCCTGAGAGATGTTACCATCAATCTGTATTTTTCCACCAGCAGAAACAAAATCGCCTTCAATATCACTTTCCACATTAATAGTGCCTCCAAAACTATATACATCATCTTTTATACTTTTAGTGATACTGATCCCTTCTCCACTTTTTGAAGTAAAAGCAAAAAGCGGAGTTGCAAACAAAAACAGAAGTAAAAAAGACACAACCATGAAAACTAAAATCTTTTTCAAGGTCATCCACCTCCTATCGTGTTAATGTAATAATCAATTATTAATAAAAATAATTGTATTTATGTTAAATTTTATTCCTGATATAATGCTATGATTTTACATTTTACCAAAAATTGTTTTTTATTATAATACAAAATATTAATTTTTTTAAAATCAGGCTAACTATCTTTTAGAATAGTCTGCTACTTATATATATTTCTACAATTTTATTTCTTTTTTATATTTAATATTTTTGTTTATTTTATTATAATTAGCCAGGCGTCAATAATAAAAAGATTGGTCTTTTAAATTTATGTATTTTCTAATCATAATTGAAGTCTTAGGTGGACTTGCTATCTTTATTTATGGTATCAACAGACTTGGAAAGAGCCTGCAAAGAGTTACTTCTAATAAACTAAAATCTTTAATTAATCTCTTAGTAAAAAGGCCCTGGGCTGCAGCATTAGTTGGACTTTTTACTACTACCATTATACAGAGCAGCAGCGCAACATCAGTTATGACTGTAGGATTTGTTAATGCAGGACTCATAACTCTAAGGCAGGCAATTGGCATTATTATGGGAGCAAATATTGGAACTACAATTACAGCTCAAATAATATCTTTTAAAATAGATATACTCTCATTTCCTATAATAATAATAGGTGCTCTACTTTATTTTATAAGCAAAAGAAAAAGATATAAAAATATTGGAATGACTCTAATTGGGCTTGGATTACTATTTCTTGGAATGACTATAATGAAAGAAGCTTTAGAGCCTTTAAGAAATAACGAAAGTTTTAAAAACTTCCTATTAATTTTCAGCAAAAATCCATTTCTTGGAATTATAGCCGGGCTATTATTAACTGCTTTGCTCCAGAGTAGTTCAGCTACAATCGGGCTATTAATTGCACTTGCCAGTCAGGGACTTATACCTATTGGAGCAGCAATTCCCATCCTGTTAGGAGACAACATTGGCACTTGCTCCACAGCTTTAATTTCCAGTGTGGGTACAACAATAACAGCCAAAAGAACTGCCTTTTCTCATCTAATGTTCAATATTAGTGGAACTATAATATTTTTGATATTGCTATATGTCTTTGGACTTGAGCATTTTATAATCAGTTTTACTAGAGGAAGTGTTCCTCATCAAATAGCAAATATGCATACCATATTTAATGTTATTACTACTATTATTCTGTTTCCTATGATTGGACTATTTGAAAAATTAGTAATCAGGCTTTTTCCTGGAAAAGATATTACAGTACATAAAAATGCAATCTTCTTAGATAACAGAATTATACAGACTCCTGCTATTGCACTGGAGCAGGTAAAAAAAGAACTTCTGAGAGTTTCAAAAATATCACATGAAATGCTTAACCTCTCAATTAAAAGACTCAGCAAAAGAGAAACTATAATCGAACAAAAAGTACTGGATAGAGAGTCTGCTGTGGACAGTATAACAGAAGATATTGTAAGATATTTGACCAGAGTTTCACAAAAAACATTAAACTTTACTCTTTCTAAAAGATTAACTAACCTGCTTCACATGGCTTATGATATAGAAAGAGCTGCAGACCATGCTGAGAGCATACTTTATCTGGCTCTTGTAAAAGAAGAAAACAAAATGATTTTTAGCAAAACTGCTACGCAAGAGTTAGAGCATGCTTATGATAAAACAAATAGTATGTTTAAAGCTTTAATATCTGGTATAGAAAAAGATAACCTATTTGAGCTTGAGCAGTGTATCAAAATTGAACCTGAATTAGATGAAATAGTTAAAGAAATCAGGGTAAATCATCTAAAAAGACTTCAGAGTGGACAGTGCATGCACCTATCAGGAGTAGTTTTTTCAGATATCATATCACACCTTGAAAGAATTGGCGACTTGCTTTACGGCATAGCAAGAAAGATTACAAATAAAAAATAAACAATTCTACTAAACAATTCTACCTTTTGATTTACTATCTGATACACTTTTTCTAACACTTCTTACATACTCTACAGGATCTTCGGAGTTAAAAATGGCAGAACCCATAACTAAAATATTTGCTCCTGCTTCTACTACCAGGGGCGCAGTTGCACAATTTATTCCACCATCTACTTGAATATCAATATTCTTATTTGAATTATTAAACCTATTGTAATCTTCTATCATATCCTTTAGTTTACCAATCTTTCCAAGCATCCCACTAATAAATTTTTGACCACCAAAACCAGGATTAACTGTCATGATTAGCACCACGTCTAAAAGCCCCAAAACATTTTCAATAAAGCATACAGGAGTAGAAGGATTTAAAGCAACAGCTGCTTTTAAACCTGCCTTTTTTATATAATTCAGTGTCATATCCAGATGAGGGCACTCTTCTGCATGTACATTTATAAGATCTGCTCCACTCTCAATAAAACTATCCAGATGTCTATCCGGTTCTTTAATCATAAGATGAGTATCTAAAAAAAGCTTTGTATTTTTTTTAATGCATTTTATAAATGATGTACCAAATGTTATATTTGGTACAAAGCTCCCATCCATAATATCCAGATGCAGCATATCAACTCCAGCTTCTTCAACCTTTTTTATCTCTTTACCTAAATTAAAAAAATCACAACTCAGTATAGATGCAGAAATTTTAAATCTTATATTTTTTTCCAACATTTTTACTTTCTTTCTATCCATTAACAATATAAAAATAAAATAATATTTATTTCTCCAGAAAAAAAATAATAATACAAATTATAAATTTTTAAGAAATTCTAAAAGCTTGTTTGCAGTTTCATCCAGCTCATTTCCGGTTATAAAAGGAACTCCACTTAATTTTGGCTTATCTATCCGGGGTGGCAGCTGGACAGTGCTTACTATTATATCAGAATTTTTGTAGTAAGACTCAATTTCTGAAATCTTACATTTTATTATTTCAGCATTGATTCTATTCTTTTTTAAAATTTCCTTAATCCTGTCAGAAATAACGGAACATTCTATCAATCCTGTTCCACATGAAACTAATATTTTTTTCTTTTCCCTACACACTACTTTTATAAATCCAAAAATAAATAATAAATAACACTAAGGCAAACAACAAAATTTTTCAATAGATATTTATTTTAATACATTCCAAACAAAATTTGAAAGATAAAAATAAAAATATTTTTTATTGTAAAACACACTTTTCCTGCTATAATTTGTTTCTAAGCTAAAAAGTAGAATTGATATTGGTTGTAGTTTAAAAGATACATTGAAAACTTAATAAACTAAAATAAATTTTCAAGAATTGGTGAAATTCCATACCGGCGGTTATAGTCCGCAAGCTCGTTTTTAAATTATTAATCACAAATGAGTTGACTTAGTGAAATTCTAAGGCCGACAGTTACAGTCTGGATGAGAGAAAATTTATGACTTATTATTTTAAGATATTTTTAAGCCATGGATTTTCTCCGTGGCTTTTTTATTTTACGATTTTACAGTATTTTTATAAACAAAGTAAAATCTTTCAAACATCTCTATACAGAAAAAATATATTTTAAAATTTTTATTTCTTATTACTAAGTGAAGGAATGAATAACTTTAATAAAAATAAAGATAGTTTTACTGATCAGGATATAAAATACATGAAGCTTGCAATTAATCTGGCTGAGAAAGGTAGAGGAAAAACAAACCCCAACCCTATGGTGGGAGCCGTTATAGTTAGAAATAGTAAAATAATTTCTACAGGTTACCACAAAAAAGCAGGATATGCTCATGCAGAAATAGAAGCTATAAAGAACTGTAGAGAACCTATGGATGGTTCAACAATGTATACAACACTCGAGCCATGTACGACTTATGGCAAAACACCTCCCTGTGTAGATGAAATTATAAAACACAAATTTAAAGAGGTTGTGATAGGCTGCATAGACCCCAATCCCCGGGTAAATGGAAATGGAGCTAACATCTTAACAAAATCAGGGATAAAGGTAAGAAAAGGACTTCTGGAAGATGAAATCTCAGCCCAGAATGAAGTATTTTTTAAGCATATAAAAACAAGAACACCATTCATCTGTTGTAAAATAGCCTCAAGCATTGATGGGAAACTAGCTACAAAAACTTCTGACTCTAAATGGATAACTTCTGAAAAATCAAGAAAAATAGTACAGCACTTAAGAAGAGAATATGACTGTATATTAACAGGGATAAATACTATTTTAATAGATGATCCATTTCTTTTCCCCAGAAAAAAAATAAACATTAATTCTTCAGATATAAATTTAGGCATAAATAATATTAATTTTAATAAGGATAATAATCATAAATTTTATAGAGCAATATTAGACAGCAGGCTCAGAATAAAACCAGATTCCAATATAATAAAAACTTCTAAATTGATTAAAACTATCATTTTTATAGATAATAAAAATGAAAACAATATTAAGGTTAAGAACAAAATTAGTAAGTTAAAAGAAAAAAATATAGATATACTACCTGTAAATACAGAAAGAGAAAACAACAGTAAAACTAAAAAACTAAATATCAAAAAAATACTGGATATCCTGTACAACCAGTACACTATAACTTCTATACTGCTGGAAGCTGGGCCAACTGTTATTACTTACTTTTTAAAAAATAATCTAATAGATAAATTTATTATATTCTTAGCTCCTAAAATAATAGGAGGAGATAGTAGATATAGCATGTTTTCAAAACTGAATATAGACAAAATAAAAAATTCTGTAAAAATGAAATTTAATAGTATAAAAAAAATTGGAGAGGATTTAATTATTTATGCTTATCCTATAAATAAAGTAAAGTAAATCAATATAAAACATAAAAATATTAAAAACCGCCGCAAGGGGCTTGATATGTTTACAGGAATAATCAAAGAAATTGGCAAGATAAACAAAATAATAAATAAAGGCAAGGATATAGAAATTGAAATAGAAAGCAAAGCACTTATAAAAAATATAAAAATAGGTGATTCAATATCTGTTAACGGCTGCTGCCTTACAGCTAAAAGTTTTGCCAGCAATAGCTTTATCTCTGACATCTCTTTTAATACATTGGACAGCACAACTTTTAAATATGCCAGGATAGGTGAAATAGTAAATTTAGAAGATTCTCTGACACCAACAGATAAATTAGGGGGCCATTTTGTCACTGGTCATATAGATAGCACAGATAAAATATTAAAAATCTCTAAAATAGGCAGTTCATACAAATTAGATATAGAACTGTCACCAGAAACCCTGCCATATATTACACCCAGAGGTTCTATATCAATAGAGGGGATAAGCCTAACAGTAACAGAGGTGAGAGGAAACTACTTCTGTGTAGTTATTATTCCCCATACATTCACCAGTACTAATATGAAATTTAAGAGAGTCGGTGACTATGTTAATATAGAAGTAGATTTGATTTCCCGTTACATTGTACACATTTTAAAAAATTATAATTACCATAGTATTAATCATCTACTCCAGGAAGAAAATATTCAAAACGAAAATAACAAGTCAATTGAACTTAGAAATAAGCTATTAAATGAGAGGCTTAAAAAATATGGATTTATTAAATAATAATTTTGAGAATTATTTTCACTCAATTGAGAGCGCTGCCAGAGATATAAGAGAAGGGAAAATAATAATTATTATTGACGACAAATCTAAAGGCAGTGAAGGTGTATTCTTTCAGGCTGCAGAAAAAGTAACACCTGATTCTATAAACTTTCTAATGACCTGCGGCAGAGGTCTTATATATCTGCCATGCCAGCAAAAAAGACTGGATGAACTTAAAATCCCAATGATGACTGGCAAAAATGAAAATACACCTCAAGGCATCGGTGCATTTGCCATATCAATTGATGCAAAAACCAAAATTGGAACTGGTATTTCAGCTAAAGGCCGTACACAAACTATAAAAACTTTTATAGATTCGGGTACCAAACTGCAAGACATTTCTATGCCCGGTCACATTTTTCCCTTAAAAGCTCAACCAGGAGGAGTGTTAATCCGGGCAGGTCACAGCGAAGCTGCTGTAGATTTAGCTAAAATTGCCGGGATGTACCCGGCTGCAGTTATATGCGAAGTCATCAGGAAAGATGGTGAACTGGCTCAACTGTCAGATCTGGTAAAAATCTCCAAAAGATTCAGCTTAAAGATTATAACTATTGAAGAACTTATAAAATATAGAAAAAGAAAAGAAAAATTAATAGAAAAAGTTTCAGAGATAAATTTACCAACTAAGTGGGGAGATTTCATAGCTATTACTTACAAATCAAAAATAAATTCTGAAATTCATATTGCACTTATAAAAGGCGAAATTAGAGGAAAAGAAAATGTATTGACGAGAGTTCATTCTCAATGTCTTACAGGAGATACCTTTGGCTCTAAAAGATGTGATTGCGGAGAACAGCTGGATAAAGCATTTAAAATGATAAATAAAAATGGCAGCGGAGTGCTCCTGTATATGTCTCAGGAAGGAAGAGGCATTGGGCTGTGTAATAAAATGAAAGCATATGAGTTGCAAGAAAAAGGATTGGATACAGTTGAGGCGAACTTAAAACTGGGATTTGATGCTGATCTCAGAGATTATGGAATAGGTGCACAAATCCTGGTTGATCTTGGCCTATCAACAATTAACCTTATGACTAATAACCCCAGAAAGGTTGTAGGACTGCAAGGATATGGTCTTAAAATTACAAGAATAATTCCTATAAAGATAACTCCAAACGAGTATAATAAAAAATATTTACATACTAAAAAGACAAAATTAAATCATTTATTAGATTGAAAAAGAAAGGGGAAAGTACTATGAAAAAGTTTGAGGGTAAGTTTGATGCTAAAAACTTAAAATTTGGGATTGTAGTAAGCAGATACAACGAGTTTATAACTACAAAACTACTGGAAGGAGCACTTGATTGTCTCAACAGGCATTATTGTGAAGAAAAAAATATAGATATTGCATGGGTACCAGGATCATTTGAAATACCCTCAGTTGTAAAAATCATGGTTGAATCAAAAAAATACGACGCTGTAATATGCCTGGGTGCAGTTATGAAGGGTGACACCTCTCATAATCAATATATTGCCAGTGAAGTAATAAAAGGAATTGCAAAAATTAGCCTGGATTTTGATATACCTGTATCATTTGGTGTAATTACACCTGACACTCTGGAGCAGGCAATTGAACGAGCAGGAACTAAAATGGGAAATAAGGGCTGGCAGTCGGCACTATCTGCAATAGAAATGGCAAACCTTTATAAAGAATTAAAATCCTGAACTAATTTTTAAAATTGTAAATAAAATAACTGTAAGAATAGCAAAAATTATAAAAAAATCAGAAGTACCTATTTCCTGATAGACACTTCTGATTTAATATCCCTATTAAATAAAAAATACTTTTTATTTAAGCCCTGAATTAATTTGTAAGCAATTCATTAGCTAAATCTACTGCACTTGATGCATCAGGTGCATACCCACTTGCTCCAATAGAATCTGCGTATTCCTGAGTTAGCGGTGCTCCTCCCACTATTACCTTAACGTCTTTTGTTTCTGCATCAGCCTTAATTGCTTCTATGACATCTTTCATTCCTGGCATTGTAGTTGTAAGTAGAGCTGATAGCCCTAAAAGCTTTGATTTATTTTTCTTTACTTCTTCTATATACTTGTCTGCAGGAACATCTACTCCTGCATCTACTACTTTAAACCCTCCGCCTTCAAGCATCATGCCTACCAAATTTTTTCCAATGTCATGCAAATCTCCCTGTACAGTACCAATAACTACAATTCCTCTAGACGGTACACCTGATTTTGACAAGAGTGGTCCTATAATATCCATGGCTGCATGCATTGCTCTTGCAGCAATTAGAACCTCTGGTATGTACATTTCATTTGCTTTAAACTTCTTACCAACTACATCCATACCTGGCATCAGTCCATCATTTAGAATCTCTGTTGCTTCCACCCCCTTATCAACAAGTTTTTGAGCGATTTCTTTACTTTTTACATTATCACCTACTATTATTGACTCTGCCAGATCCACATACTTTGTAGCCGGATCCATCTCTGGATATTTAGCCATGCCTCCTCCTTTCCTTTTCTTTCCTTTTAAATTGCTCTTCTACTTCCTGCATAAAAACAGTTTTAATATAATATCAAATAAACTAAAAATTTAAAATAAAAATTTTATTTACTCAGAAATTAATAAATAGCAATAATACCACAAGTTATTAAATAATTCTTTTAAGGTTTAAATATTCCCCTGGCTTATATAAAATTTAGGTAAGAATTTTGCTATTAAAAATAATTTAAATTAAAATATCTTTAAAAATCTCTCTGATTATACAATTAATATCAAAACTTAAAATATAAATTAAAAATTAAAAATTTATGTCAACTACTTACAAAGTTATAAAATATATAATAGATTTAGGACCTGTAATACTAATTCCATTAGTATTATTTATTTTAGGATTATTTACAACTAAAAACATCTTTAGAAACTTGAAGAGTTGTGTATTTATATTTATAGGACTGGTAAGTACATCCGTCTTCCTTTCAATTTTTATAAATTTTTTTAAACCTATTATAAATACCATTATTATGAATTCTTCGAAAAATTTTGAAACCCTTGATGCAGGATGGATTGTTTCAGAAAAAGTAATTTTAAATTCTCCTATAATTTTACAAATAATTATTGCAACAGTATCTCTGAATATACTTATGCTATTTTTAAGACTTACCAGAACAATAAATATAGATTTATGGAACTACTGGAATTTTTTACTTGTTGGCTCTATTATTTTTGCTATTACGGAAGTGCAGTGGATAGGAATACTGATTTCTCTGGTAATTGCTTCTATAACCCTTGTCTTAGCAGATATCTATGCTCGTTATATAGAAAGCTACTCTGGTATAGAAGGGGTATCAAATCCTCAGGCTAATGTTGTATGCTGGGCCCCTATTTCTCATCTTATAAATACCATTTTAAACAAAATTCCACTTATTAAAAAAATACATATCTTTTATGAAGAAATTCAATACAAGCTTGGGATAATTTCTGAACCCATGATAGTAGGATTTATTTTAGGATTTATCATAGGAATAATTACTAGATATAAAAACTTTTATTTAAATATGGAACCTAACTTTATCTATGCTCTCGTCTCGGGAGCAAAATTATCTATTATAATGACTCTACTGCCAAGAGCAGTAAATCTTCTCATGAAAGGACTTATTCCAACTATAGATAGCATCAGGAGTTTTATTAACAAAAAGATTACAAAAAGAGAGATATATATAGGTCTGGACTCTATTTTCTTAGTAGGTCACCCTTCTGTAATTGGGCTATCTATCATTATTATTCCTTTAACTGTTTACATAGCAACTCTACTGCCAGGAAATATGCTGCTTCCAGGAGCTGATCTAATAATGATTCCTTTCATACTTGTATGGGCTACTTATCCATCAAGAGGTGATATTTTTAGAAGTTTTATTTCAGCAATAATAATAATTCCTATCCTGCTACTTATAACTACTGACATGGCAAATTTATTTACTAACTTATTTTTAAAGTATAATGTGGACCTTATTGAAGGCTACAAACAAATATCAAGTATCGGAGGCAGCTCTAATTTATTTTTCTGGATACTGCTTCAAATTGTAAAACCTATACTTAATCTGTTTTTATAAAATCTTATTTACCTCTTCTGGTTATTCTATGAATATATTCTAAATATAAATTCTTACG
>Ga0209121_10003121_pt1 | contig 16249 bp, 17 predicted proteins | sample Cruoilmetagenom3_FD_187292 | JGI IMG/M metagenome (GOLD analysis project Ga0209121, IMG submission 187292) | Oil polluted marine microbial communities from Coal Oil Point, Santa Barbara, California, USA - Sample 3 (SPAdes) (version 2) | ecosystem: Environmental > Aquatic > Marine > Oil seeps ... | reverse complement strand
ACTTCACCCAAGCGGAGATACGAAAAGCGGCATGAACAGAAACCCGATGCATCTTAGCAAAGCCGCTAACCTGTCCCAAAAAGCAGGACCACTTCAATTCTAGTTTGGCGGTGACGGCAGAGTGTAAGTGTTCCCTAATCTTTGTTAGAAAGTTCCAACTTCCGTAAGATCGCCCAACTGATCCCGCTCCTGTCCACCCTCCGATATAGTCGATGGTTTCCTCAGGCGTACCTACGTTACGAAGCCGATCTCTCATGCAATGCCTAAACGAGTGTATTGTTTTAGATTTGCTAGTAATTCCAACCGTTGAACGAAGCCATTTATTAAGCGCTGCTGAAGCGCTACCGCTTTGTGTTTTGCCATCTTTAATATATTTTGGAAATGCATATTGAGAAGAGCTGGAGTCAATCACTCGCTGCGCAGCCCACAATGCTTCTCCGACAAGTGGAATCTTTCGAGCTGACCCTTCATTCTTTAACCGCCGTTCCTCGGTCCAACGTATATCAACATACGGGACTTTCTCGGTAACGTGGATATCAGCAATTCTAAGCCCAACGATTTCATTGAGACGACAGCCAGTGTCACTTAGCATTAATACCATCCACCGTGCGGAGTCATCTTTCTCTCTGGCAGCACTTTGGATGGCTTTGAGTTCGATGTCAGTAAATGACTGCCTTTTAGTTGTTCTATCGGGCGTTGCTGGGACAGATAACGTCTCCCAAACATTCGTGATATTGAGCTCTTTTTCTCTTACTGCGACAGACACAATCGCTTTGACGCGGTTCAGATATCTCCTTACGGAAGTGCCTGCTAACCCAGAAGTGATCAACGCGCTGACGAATTGATTTGCATCGTTACGACGAAAGTCATCGAGAGGCCTGTCACCCAATTCAGATGTTAGTGAGAGTGTAATCCTTTCAATCTCTTGTAGGCTTTTCTTGCGAGTTTCGTCCTTGAAATCGATATAGAAATCTTTGGCCTGCGAGAAGCTGATCATAGGTTGTTTTTTGGCGTCTTCGTACATGAGAGTTGCAGCGTGCCACTCTGGCGAAAGTCTATCTTCAATTGATACTTTTGCGCCTGGGTTATGTTCACCCAATCCATCGGGGTCAAGAATGTGTTGTAATGCGATCTCGAAATCAGAATCAACTGGTGCATTTTTATAGATGGACCTGTCTCCGGGAACAGCATTGTGGCTCTTGAGGATCGCGTGAGCGGCGACAATGGTCGCTTGGCCCTCCCAAGCCTCCTTACCCTCTAGCGCACGCCACTCAGACTCATATTGTCTGTTTAGACGCTCTAGCGCTTTACGTGCTTCATTGGGGTCGCGGGTGCTAAGAGGCTTGACGATGATGCCATTTTTGGGCTTAGGAAAGTGATGCCTGACAGATGCTGGTATCTTTCTTCGGTATTCGTAGATTCCAGTAGTTGGGTTCTTTCGAAGATATTCGCACATGATGGTGTAAAGACCGATTTTGAGTAAGACTTCCATTACGGTGTTACTCGTGGTGTTACTATATGGCAACCCAATAGGAGGTTAAGTGCCTTGTTTGTAACGGTTTTTGTGGGGAGTAATGGCTCCGGCGGTAGGGGTCGAACCTACGACAAATTGATTAACAGTCAACTGCTCTACCACTGAGCTACGCCGGAACAGGCCACGCTTTCGCGTCGGTCTTGGCCATATAGCAAAGCCGTTCGGAGGCGGCAAGAGGAATTGTAGCGGAAAATCAGCTTTCAGCGAAAATTTGTTTACGGCGAAATTTAGAGACTACAGAATAATGTTTTACAAGTGGTTAGGCTCGTGTATTTTTAAGGAAAACAGGAGCCTAATATGAAAATTGCAACGCTGAACGGGATCAAGGTCCACTATAGCGTAGAGGGGCCGGTGGACGGGTTTCCCGTTGTCTTCTCGAACTCACTTGGCACCGATTTTCGTGTGTGGGATAAATTGATATCACATTTGCCCACGGGTTTGCGGGTTATCCGCTACGACAAGCGCGGTCACGGTCTTAGCGAGGCCCCGGCGGCCCCTTATTATATGGGGGATCTAGTGCAGGATGCGGCGGCGCTTATGGACTTCCTCGACGTAAAAGGAGCGCTGTTTATCGGTCTCTCGATCGGCGGGATTATCGCGCAGGGTTTGGCTGCGGAACGTCCGGATCTGGTTCGTGCCATGGTGCTTTCAGACACCGCCGCTAAAATCGGGAACGAGCAGATGTGGGCTGAGCGTGTGCGGGCTGTGCGTGACGGCGGGATCGAGGCACTTGAAGAATCAATCTTACAACGCTGGTTTTCCAAAGGTTTTCACAACACTCAAAATGATGAACTAGCAGGTTGGCGCAACATGTTATGCCGAACTCCGGCCGAAGGTTATATCGGATGTAGCGAAGCCATTGCCGAAACAGACTTGTACTCTAGCACCGCGCGCCTGACCTTGCCTACGCTGGCAATAGTGGGGTCGGAAGACGGCTCCACCCCGCCTGATCTGGTGCGCGAAACCGCCGACCTGATTGCTGGGAGCCAGTTTAAGGTCATTCGCAAAGCAGGCCATCTGCCTTGTGTCGAGCAACCTGTCGAGACGGCGGCGTTGATCACTGAATTTATGAAGGAGAACGGCCTTGGCTGACCGGTCCGAGCAAGGTATGGCGACTCGCCGCAAGGTTTTGGGTGCCGAGTACGTAGACAGCAAACTAACGGATACCAGCAGTTATGGCGGCGCATTTCAGGAGTTTGTCACCGAAGGCGCGTGGGGGACCGTTTGGTCACGTCCCCAGATCAGTCACCGCGAACGATCCATGGTAACATTGGCGTTGCTGGCAGGGCTTGGGAATTTTGAAGAACTGGCGCTACATACGCGCGCAACTGCCAACACCGGCGCGACGCCCGAAGACATCCTCGAAGTCATGCTACATGTTGCGGTTTATGCGGGTGTTCCGCGGGCTAATCACGCAATGAAGGTGGTGAAGGAAGTTTTGGCAGAGATGGAGGACGGGAATTGAGCGACGGCTCTTTTTTTCAGCGGGACCGCGATTGGCAACCAGCCGCGCTCACACCGCAATATAAGACTAGCCTGAAACGTTCGCCGACGCATGCTTTGCTATCGATGGATAGCTCCATTTCCGAGCGAACCGGACCAACGTTTAACCAGAATATGCTTGGTGAGCTGGATAACGATCTGGTGTTGAATTATGCCAAAGACGGCGAACTGCCTGTCGGCGAGCGTATCATCGTGCAGGGCAGGGTACTGGATGAAAACGCGCGTCCGGTTCCGGGAGTGCTGCTGGAATTCTGGCAGGCGAACGCTGGCGGGCGGTACCGTCACAAGAAGGATGGCTACCTCGCGCCGCTCGATCCCAACTTCGGCGGATGTGGACGCACGATTTCCGCGGCTGACGGGTCTTACGCCTTCCGCTCGATCAAGCCCGGCCCGTATCCTTGGCCTAACGGCGTGAACGACTGGCGCCCCTCGCATATTCACTTTTCGCTGTTTGGCTCGGGTTTTGCGCAGCGTTTGATTACACAAATGTATTTTGAAGGCGACCCGTTGATCTGGAAATGCCCGATTGTCTCGATGATTCCCAATAAGGGCGGGATAGAGCAGTTGATTGCACGTATCGACATGAACGCCACTATGCCGATGGATGCAATTGCATATCGGTTCGACATTGTGCTGCGCGGGCGTCGCTCGACCATGTTTGAAAACCGGCTGGAGGGGAACTGATGAAACCGCTCGACTATCTTAAAGAATCCCCGTCACAAACCGCTGGGCCCTATGTTCATATCGGTTGCACGCCAAACTTCTGCGGAATTGAAGGTGTGTTCGCCGAGGATCTGGGCTCAACAATGCTGAACGGTCAAACCAAAGGCGAGCGAATTACGGTTCGCGGGCGGGTTTTTGATGGAACCGGCACCGCGTTAAAAGATGCGATGGTGGAAATCTGGCAAGCGGACGCGGAGGGGCTTTACCCGAGTCCGCAAGAAAAACGAGGCCAAGCCGACGAGAATTTCACCGGATTCGGTCGATGCCCGGTAGAGCAGGAAACCGGCGAGTTTGTGTTTGAAACCATAAAGCCCGGCACCGTCCCATTCAACGACGGGCGCCCGCAAGCGTCGCACATAACATTCTGGATTGTGGCGCGCGGTATCAATATCGGACTGCACACCCGCTTATATTTCCCTGACGAAGACAATTCCGCCGATCCGGTTCTGGGGCGGATTGAATTGAAAAAACGGGTCGAAACCCTGATCGCCGAGAAAACCGGTGATGCGGAATATACGTTCAATGTCCGGCTACAAGGACACAACGAAACCGTGTTTTTCGACATCTGATGGCGCGGTTTATTCTCGTTCACGGTTCTTGCCACGGTGCTTGGTGCTGGCGCGATGTGCTGCCATATTTGCCAAATGCGGTTGCGATTGATTTGCCTGGTCACGGTGCCGACAAAACACCGATAAAAGATGTGACGCTGGATCTATACGCGGATGCCGTTATCGCCGAGATCAACAAATCGCCTGAACCGGTGGTGTTGGTCGGACATTCCGCCGCCGGCGTCACAATCGCCACCGTTGCCGAGCGGGTCCCCGACCGTATCACGCGTCTTGTATATCTTTGCGCCTATGCACCAAAAGACGGCGACTCGCTTAGCGAGATGCGCAAACGGGCGAAGCGGCAATTGGTTATGCCCGCCGTAGTCCGAGCGGAAGACGGCCTGAGCTATACCGTTGATCCGGCCCTTAGCCCCGGGATTTTCTACCATGACTGCCCGGCCGAAACCGTTGACTACGCGTTGGCCCATCTTTGCGCACAACCGGTCTTGCCACAGGAAACGCCGGTAAAGCTTGGGCCAAATTGTGAAAGCGTGCCGCGGAGCTATATTTTGGGCGAAGATGACCATACAATCCCTCCGGAGGAGCAGGAGAAAATGGTTGCAGATTGGCCACAAGACGATGTCTATCGCCTTCAATGCGGGCACTCGCCGTTCTTTTCCTGTCCAGAAACGCTAGCCCATTTGTTGGGCGAAATTGCCGAGGATTCTTAATGACCAAGCCATGTATTATTTGTGTTGCGATCACGGGCTCAGTGCCGATGAAGGCGCATAATCCTGCTGTTCCAATAACGGTAACCGAACAAATCGAAAGCACGCAGGCGGCTTTCGAGGCGGGCGCAAGCATCGCGCATTGCCATGTGCGGCATGATGACGGAACGCCTTCGTCTGATCCGGAGGAATTTGGACTACTTCAAGAAGGCATCGCCAAATACTGCTCTGGCATGATTATGCAGATGTCGACGGGCGGACGCTCCGGCGCGGGGCAGGAACGGGGCGCGATGCTTTCGCTAAAGCCCGACATGGCCTCACTATCGGTCGGTTCCAACAACTTTCCGACACGCGTCTACGAGAACTCACCGGATCTGGTAGACTGGCTTGCTTCCGAGATGCGCGAATACGACGTGAAACCCGAAGTCGAAGCCTTTGATCTTAGTCACATTTTTCAAGCTGCGGCGATGATCCGAGATGGTCGTATCGCGGGCAAGCTATACGTGCAATTCGTTATGGGCGTTAAAAATGCGATGCCGGTCGATAAGGAGGTGTTTGATTTTTATATCAGCACAGTTAACCGCTTGGTGCCTGACGCCCAGTGGTGCGCTGCTGGGGTTGGCCCCGGGCAGATCATTGTCAACGAGTGGTCGATTGCCGCCGGCGGGCACACGCGCACAGGTCTTGAAGATAATTTGCGGCTTGATCGCCACACGCTCGCGCCGTCAAACGCCGCCCTTGTCAAACGGGCTGCCGACTTATGTGACAAATACGAACGCCCGGTTGCGACGTGGCAGCAAGCCCGCGAAATCCTCGAAATACCTTTGAAGCAAGGATAGCAAATTGGCCTTCTCTCCCTTCGATAGCCCGATGTTCAGCCAGCTTTACGGCGACACCGAAGTGCGCGCGTTATTTACCGACAGTGCAGATGTGCGCGCCATGTTGCTGGTCGAGGGGAGTTTGGCGAATGTGCAAGGCGAGATGGGGATTATTCCACTTGAATCCGCGCTATATATCCATCGGTCCTCCATGGAAGTTCAGATCGACCCTGCCGGACTTGCCGGAGGTATGGGCAGCGCAGGCGTGCCCGTTCCGGCATTGGTCGACGCCTTCCGAAAAGCGATGGAAGCGCCCGAGCACGCGCAATACATCCACTGGGGCGCGACCTCACAGGATATCGTCGATACCGCACTGATTTTGCGGCTGCGCCAGTACCTCGGTATTCTGGACCGTCGATTGGAAGCGTTGATTGCAACCCTGACCACGAAAGCCAAAGAAAATCGCGATGTCGTCATGGCGGCACGCACGCGGTCACAGATGTCTACTCCTACAACCTTCGGGGCCAAAATAGCGACCTGGGTGACCCCATTGAAAAGGCATCGCACGCGGCTTTCGGAACTGCGGGAGCGTCTGCTGGTTGTCAGCCTTGCAGGGGCATCGGGAAATTACGCCGCGCTTGGTTCGCAGGGGCGGGAGGTTGAAGCAGCGCTGGCAAAGGCACTGAAGTTGTCAGTTGCGGAGACCCCTTGGCATAACGCACGCGACGGTCTGGCGGAATTTGCGTCGGTGCTGTCGATGATAACCGGTTCGCTGGGCAAAATTGGTCAGGATTTGATGTTGCTTAGCCAAAATGAAATAGCCGAGGTATCTGCGGGCGCAGGTGGCGGTTCTTCGACCATGCCACACAAAGCCAATCCTGTTTCTGCCGAGGTTCTGGTGACGATGGCGCAACATAACGCCAACCAGATCGGACAAATGCATCAGGCACTGGTCCATACCAACGAGCGTGACGGCGTGACTTGGGCGCTGGAGCGGTTAGTTCTGCCGCAAATGTGTATAGCGGGTGGAGTTGCCTTGTTACACGCGCAAACCCTTGCGGAAACGTTAAAGGCCGATCCCGAACGCATGCTCGCTAACATCATCGCCACCAACGGGCAGATGATGGCCGAGGCGGCGATGTTTGCCCTTGCCGAATATATGCCCCGTCCCGAGGCGCAGGCGCTGGTGAAAGCCTGTAGCCAAACCGCTGCAAGAACTGGTCAGAATTTGCGCGAGGTCCTTGTGGGAAATACCGATGCAGCGGTTGATTGGGATGACGTTTTCAATCCCGCCAACGCGGTAGGATTGGCGGGCGAAATCGTCGACACACTCTAGATATGCCGGAACTTGGCCCCAGCGCTAAACGAATCTTCTGGAGCTACCAATCCACGTTCGAACAAGTCGATCAGATGTGCCAGAACATTGCGTGAGGCGGCGCCATGTAGCATGGGATTGATGTCAGTATAAATATCCGCCGTCAGATCGGCGACAGTTTGTGCCTTCGAATTCAACCGCGCCATTATCTGGTCTTCGCGCCCCAAACGGTGGGCCAGCAAATAGTCCAGCATATCTTGCGCCTCGGTCACCGGTGCGCCGTGGCCTGCGTAGTAGGTATGTTCGCTTCGCCCCTGCAGAACCTTCAAGCTCGCCATAAAGGCAGTCAAATCACCGTCCGGCGGTGACACGAGCGTCGAAGCCCAGCCCATAACATGGTCTCCCGAAAACAAGCTGTCGTTACCCTGCCAGCTGAAACACAGATGATTGGAAAGATGGCCCGGCGTATGGATTGCCTCTAATGACCAACCGTTACCCGATATTTCACCCCCATCAGCGACAAGAATATCCGGCGTGAAATCCGGATCAATGCCTTCGGCCCCCCCAAGGTTTCCAAGCGATGCGAGGCTTTCCATAAGTTCGGAGCGCGCCGCATTTGCAGGGCCAAACCCATATACCGGAGCACCGGTTTTTGCTGCCAGCTCGGTTGCCAAAGGCGAGTGATCAATATGGGAGTGCGTCACGATAATATGGCTGACCTTCTGCCCCGAGACCGCCGCTTCAATCGACGCGAGATGCTTTGGATCAGACGGCCCTGGATCGATAATAGCAACCTCATCTTCGCCAAGCAGATAGGTTTGTGTGCCAGTAAAGGTCATCGGACTAGCGTTGCCGCAGGTCACCACGCGCAAGCCCTCGGTCAGTTCCAGCGGGATACCGATCTGCGGCTTATGATCTGTCCGAAACGGTGAATTCACAGGCTTCTCCCTTGCCAGCCCGCTCGCGGGCGCGTAACTCTGTTTATAATATGAACTTCAACTGGCTCAAGTCCTATATGCCGCGCAGCCTGTTCGGGCGATCGCTGCTTATGATATTATTCCCCGTCGTTGTCCTGCAATTGGTGGTCGGAATCGTGTTTATTCAGCGCCATTTCGCACAGGTAACCACCCAGATGGCTCGCTCTGTCGCGTTGGAGTTGAATTACGCCGCCGATTTGGTCGACGAGATCGATGACCTCGCACAGGCGCGCGCGCTGTTGTTTTCGCTGGAGCGTCCGTTCGATATTCATTTGGAGTTGCAGGCTGACGAAATAGTGTCACCGAACGTGCGGTATTATTTTTACGACGTTTCCGGGCGGGTTCTGATCACCAGCCTGCGTAAAGACATTCAACGCCCAATCTCGATCGATCTGACAAAAGCGAGGTTTACCGTTGAAATCCAGATACAGACGGTGCGCGGAATACTGAACGCCACGGTTCCACGCAGCAGGGTTAACGCCACGAACCCGCATCAACTGCTGGTTTTGATGATTTTGACCTCAATCCTTCTAACCGTGATTTCAATCCTGTTTCTTCGAAATCAGGTGCGCCCTATCAAACTTCTGGCAGATGTGTCTGAAGCCTTCGGCAAAGGTCGCGTCGAGGAGTTCCGCCCACGCGGGGCCACCGAGGTTCGAAGCGCCGGACGCTCCTTTTTGGCCATGCGCGCCCGTGTCGAACGCCAGATCGAGGCCAGAACACAAATGCTCTCCAGTGTCAGCCACGACTTGCGAACACCACTGACACGCCTAAAACTGGCCCTCGCCATGATGGAGGAGAGCGACGAGACACGTCATATGCAGGATGACGTTGAAGAGATGGAACGGATGCTGGAAGTATTTCTGGCTTTCGCGCGCGGTGATAATCTGGAAGAAACCGAAAGCGTCAATGTTCCGGATCTCTTGGAGAAAATTGTCGCCGACTGCCGTCGTTCGGGCGAGGAGTTCGGCTATAAATTCAAAAGCGAAACTCCGAAGTTCTTGAGCGTAATGTTAAAGGCAGGGGCGGTTTCGAGGGCCATCAATAACCTGCTGTCGAATGCTCTGCGATATGGCGGTCGTGTCGAAATGCAGGCGTTACTATCCCCAACCCAATTGACAGTCGAGATCGAGGATGATGGTCCGGGAATACCGGAATCCGATTGGAAGAACGCCATGAAGCCGTTCGTTCGCCTCGACGAAGCGCGCAGCAAGAACGGCGCAGAAGGTGTGGGACTGGGTTTGGCAATCGCCGCCGATGTGGCTCGCAGTCATGGCGGATCAGTGGAACTATCACGTAGCGAAACACTCGGCGGGCTGAAGGCCAGTTTCACTATCCCGCGTTAGCTGTGCGCAATCCTTTGTCCGCGAAGATCGAGACGAAGGCCCCTAAACGCACGGCCTGCTCGGGATTCGACGCATTTCCATCTAGCGCCCGTTTCTTCACGCCTTGCAAAATCGCGGCCATTCGAAAGAAACTGAAGGCCATGTAAAATCCCATGTCCGGCACCTCCAGCAGTCCAACCCGTTCCGCATATAGTTCGACATATTCGTCGTTTTCCGGAATTCCGAGTGCAGATCGCGCGACCCCGTCTAGTCCACGCCCTTCGGGACCGACAGGCATCGCCCATTGCATCAACTGTGCCCCGAGATCGGCCAAAGGATGCCCAAGGGTTGATAGCTCCCAATCCAGCACAGCAACGAGTTCCGGCCCTTTTGGCGCAAAAAGCAAATTATCTATTCGCCAGTCACCATGGACTAAGGCCGTCGTATTGTCCTCGGCCGGCGTATTCGACTTTAGCCATGCAATAAGCGCGTCCATTTCAGCGATCGTATCGGTTTCGCTGGCTTCATATTGCCCGGACCACCGTGAAATCTGCCGCTCGAAATAATTTCCGGGTTTGCCATAATTAGCGAGCCCCACGTCTGCCACATCAACCGAATGCAGCGCCGCCAACCCGCGATTCATCGCGTCATACATCCCGCGCCGTTCTTCGACGGAAACTCCGTTGATACGAGGGTCGACGAAATTTCGCCCTTCAATATGTTCCATGACGTAGAACATGCTGCCAATCACGCCTTCGTCCTCGCACAGGCAGTACATTTTCGGCACCGGTACATCTGAATCCGCCAATGCCGACATGACCCGAAACTCGCGATCAACCGCATGTGCCGATTTCAACAACACACCGGGTGGCTTGCGTCGTAAAACGTATTTGCCGGAAGGCGAGGTCAGAATAAATGTCGGATTCGACTGCCCTGTCGGTGTTTTTTCTGCCTGAATCGGGCCGGAGAAACCATCGATGCGGCCGCTAAGATACTTGGCTACAACCTCCAGATCCAGCAGCCCGGACATCTTATACCTTCTCGTTCGTATAGTTGCGCAGCTCGGTTCGTGCGATTTGGCGGCGATGCACGGCGTCAGGTCCGTCAGCCAGCCTTAGCGTCCGCACATGTGTCCAGCTCGCGGCAAGCGTCGTGTCTTGACTTACACCCGCACCACCAAACATCTGCACCGCTTCGTCGATAACCTTCAGCGAAATTCGCGGCGCAACGACTTTGATCTGGCTAATCCATGGTGCAGCCGCGCGGGCGTCGCCCTGATCCATAATCCACGCCGCCTTTAGGCAGAGCAGGCGGGCCTGCTCGATGTCCATCCGGCATTCGGCAATAATGTCGTGGTTTGCCCCGAGCATCGCCAGCTTTTTACCAAAAGCCTCGCGTTCCAGCGATCTTTTGCACATCAACTCCAGCGCGGCCTCGGCGTGCCCGATTGCGCGCATGCAATGGTGGATTCGGCCAGGTCCTAGACGACCTTGCGATATCTCGAACCCCCGCCCTTCACCAAGTAAAAGGCTATCGACCGGAATGCGGACGTTGGTAAACCGGATGTGCATATGCCCGTGCGGCGCATCGTCATGGCCGTAAACTTCCATCGCACGCAGGACTTCGACGCCCTCGGCAGCCGCCGGAACCAGAACCATTGAGTGCCGCTTGTGTTTGGCGTCATCCTCGTCGCCGGTTTTGACCATAACGATATAAATCTGACAGCGCGGGTCACCGGCACCAGAAGACCACCATTTTTCGCCATTCAATACGTATTCGTCACCGTCACGAACGCACGTCATCGCCATATTAGTTGCGTCTGACGAGGCCACGTCAGGCTCGGTCATCAGATAAGCCGACCTTATTTCCCCGTTGAGCAGAGGTTTCAGCCAGCGTTCCTTATGCTCGTCCGTCCCGTATCGCTCCAACACTTCCATGTTACCGGTGTCAGGGGCCGAACAATTGAAAACTTCCGCGCCAAGTGGTGTTTTCCCCATCTCTTCAGCCAGATAGGCATATTCCACAGTGGTTAACCCATAGCCACGATCACTGTCGGTTAGCCAGAAATTCCACAAGCCGCGGGCTTTCGCTTCGGTCTTCAGGCCTTCCAGGATTTCGGTCATCCTTGCCGTATACTCAAACCGATTTCCGGTTTTCCCGACTTCGGCATGAAACTCGGTGTCTAGTGGCGCGATCTTGTTGCGAACCATGTCGCGAACTTGCGTGATCAGTGGTTTGACCTTGTCACTTATGCCCAAATCCATAGTAGCCTCCTGCGTGGTTTCCCGAGCAGTGTGGACAATATATCAAGTCGTCCGCAAGAGCAGGGGCCGCAAATTACGCTGCGAAATGGTCGAAACGTTAAACTAAGATGCTAAAACTGAATGTTCTCGTCGCTAACAACGCGCGTCACCTTGAACGCTTTTTGCGTTTTAAGCGCCCCTAGATGCCCACGAAAGATCGTGACATTTGCATTCTGGGTTCGTCCCTCAAGTGACAGATTTTCAAGAGAGCCTTGTGGCAATTCCAGAAATCCCCCTTTCTTGAGGCCTAGTATTTCCCCCAGAGACATGTGCATGCGTTGAACAATCGTATCCAGTTCAATCGGTGCGGTGTCTGCAATACGGGCCATGGCCGCTTGCCAACTTTCGTGCTCGCTTTTTGAACCCAGTTGATGTTCCTGTGCCGAAATACGCGTGATGCAACTTAGCGGAATTACTAGTTCGATCTGCCCCAAAGTATTTGGCGCATCTTCAACAACGTCGATGCGCAAAAGGGCATACTTTTGTTCGGACAGCAGAAAAGCAAGTGGGGCTTTTTCTGTTTCAAACTCCGTGATGCCAATTGTTTCGTTCCCATTTAACGATAGTTTTCCGAAAACCTCGGATAATACACGGTTAAAAATCCTTCTGGAAATCGCGGCGTCGGTTTTTGTGATCGGACGGTCCTCGCCTTGAGTCTTGGTCCCACCCGTCGCCAGTGAAATCGCCGTATCGATAAACTGAGCGTCAAACCCCACCAGTCCGATGTCGTCCCCGAATGGCAAGGTTCCAAACAATGCCGAAGACATAGCGTCGATTGTTCGCAAATGCGTATCGACGACCTGTTCGCTTACCCGCGCCTGAACATCCGATTTCAGAAGGTCCAGAAAAACTTTCGAGATTGTTTTTTCGATATTCAGCACCAGCGAGTTTTGCAAAGACGCTTGGGTCCGCCGGTTCGCCGAAGCGGCCAGTTTACGCTCCAGAATACTTGCCACTGCGCCAGACATGCAAAAACCGCCCCGATTTTGTTATCATCAGCGCGGTTTTGACAGAGAAGTGTTTAAAGAATGTTAAGTTATTCAACCACTTCGACAACAGCTCCGGCACCGACAAACTGGAAGAAAAACTTCACCTCGTCGCCACTTCCGTCTTCGTATTCGGCACAAAGAATATCAAAGGCTCGGGGTTCTTCACGCGCGCCAACGTCGATAATTTTAGCGCATTCGTGGCCCTGGAGCTTCAAAAACAATTTGAGCCCACTGCGCAACTGATCTTCGGTATAAGCAGAGGCGGCCGTTACGCTCGACATAAGCAGTGTTAAAATCAGAAATAGAGGTGTGGGTTTCATCTTTAACTCCGAACAGACTACGTTTGGCATGTGTATACATCGTGTTCCCCATTTTTAGAAACCCGAACACGTGCTGCAAATCAGATTGGGCCAAAACCCGCTTAACGGTGCGCCAATTGCGACCATTGCGGTTGGAGTTTCAAGGGCACATATAGGGCAGCAACGTAAAACACGAAGGTGAACTATGAAATTGATTGATAAGATTCCGTTCCAGACACTGATCATCATGACGGTGTTTCTGGGGCTTGCGCCAATTGTTCCAGAACCACATCTGTGGGAAAAGCTGAAAATGATCGGAGCGGGCACGCTGGTTAAACCGCTGGATATGTTTGATGTGCTCTTCCATTTGGCACCGGCTATCCTTCTGGGGATAAAGTTTTACCGCGTAAAATCGGGTGCTGCGGACGACCAAAGCAAATAGCTGATCAAAGACACGGCGCGCGGATCGCGCGTCGTCATTAATCGGTCTACGTCGACCAGCGATTGTGCAGCCAATACCATTGCCCCGGGGTCTCCTGCACGCGTCTCGTCAGACTGTCGTTCGCCAACTGCGTCATTTCCGTGGGGGTCGAGTGCGGAATTGGCTCCTCAAATTCCACATCGATATGCAGAGAATTGCCGCGCCGCGTGCAATACACCGGAATCATCGGTAGGTCGTACTTTAATGCCATGCTCGCCGCTGCTGTGGATGTCATTGCCGGTTGCCCCATGAAATCCAGCTTTTCGCCGTCATGAAAGCGTTGGTCGAGTAGGATGGCGACCACACCGCCTGCGCGAATGTGGCGTACCATTTCCAGTGTACCACGCCGTCCGCTCGAAAAGGCAGGACGACCGGCGTTTTCAATTTGCGGCACGAACAAGCGATCGAAATAGGTGTTGTTGCTTGGGCGATAAACTGCTCCGACATCGGTCCCTTCGGCCTTTAAAAACAGGCGCGCGGCGTCCCATTGACCGAAATGTCCCGATACCAGGATGGCACCGCGGCCGGAGGCCTGTGCCTCCCGTAAAGCCAGCAAACCCGGCCCGGATACATGTCTTAACTCAGGATATTTAATACTGCTGTCGTTGTTGAGAACCTCGATAAATGATTTGCCGAAGTTTTTACCAACCGCGTTGACTATTTCCTCGCGTTCTTCGGCAGACATTTCGGGAAATATCCGTTGCAGGTTACTTTCGATCCGCCCGCGCGGCGTCTTTAGGTGTGCTATCGCAAACCCAAGCAACGCACCGCCGAGTTTCACGCGCATCGGGAAAGGCAGAATTCGACCGCAACGAAGAAACGCCCAGATCACGGCATATTGCAACTTATACCTTGTTTTCCTGGATAGAACTTCAGGCATTCCGCGACTTTTCCTTCGAAAATTCTTTGATAACTTCGACATAACGAAGCCAAAAGGCAATCATAATTCGGCGACGCCAAAATTGCGGTGCCGACCAAGGCGGTTGGCAAATGAACGAAAAACCGAATGTTTCTTTAGGCGAGACAAAAAGGCAGAGCAAAACGTCCGCCTTTTTAACCAGATCAGCTTTGCTTCAGCGGATTGATCATCATGACCATTTGCCGGCCTTCCATTTTGGGCATGGAATCTACTTTTCCCGTGTCCTTGACGTCTTCGGCAACTCGAAGCAGCAATTTGCGTCCCAAATCTTGGTGAGCCATTTCACGGCCACGGAAACGCAGGGTGATTTTTACCTTGTCGCCATTTTCCAGAAACTTGAAAACATTACGCATTTTGACGTCGTAGTCATGAGTATCTGTGTTCGGACGGAATTTGACTTCCTTGACCTCGATAATCTTCTGCTTTTTCCGCGCTTCGGAATCACGCTTCTGCTGTTCATATTTGAACTTGCCGAAATCCATGATTTTAACAACGGGTGGGCGTGCGTTTGGTGAAATTTCCACCAGATCCAGCCCGGCTTCGTTGGCCAGTTCCATCCCGCGGGACGGAGTTACAACGCCGACGTTTTCGCCGTCTGCGCCAATTAGTCGAATTTCTGCGGAAGTTATGCGTTCGTTAACGCGGGGTCCGGTTTCGCGCTGTGGTGGCGCGTTATGTGGTCTACGGGCTATAGCGATCAAGTCCTTGTGTCGTTTATAGAGAGTCGCGCAGGATTCCGCGCGCTACAGGATAAGTGTATAATAAAGTGGCCTTCGTCAATAGAGGAGGGCGGAATTCAGGCGTTTTAGATGCATTTCAGCAGATTAAGCCAATATTATTCATGGGTGGCCGCGCCAACCAGTGCTTTTTAGGTCGCAGAAACGATAGTTTTGAGCTTCCCAAATTCGGCCACAATTGTATGGCAAATATTTATTTGTCCGAATCCCTCGAGATTTGCTACAAGGGAATCGTACAGCCTTCGCGTTTTGTTGAAGGTTGATGCAGTGTAACTAGGTTTTAGGTGACGAGTATGGCGTTAGAAATGAAAAATACCCTGGCAATACTTAGCTTTTTAGCTATTGGGTTGCTTGTGTACCCGATGATTACCGGCGTGCACTGGAATGACCTCAGAATTGATTCAGCAAGTTCAGGCAGCGTTTCGGCCCCATCGGCACCACTCGACTGGCGAAGCCTGATCGGCAAATAAAAAAGGCCGGACATTTTGCCCGGGGGTATAGTGATATCCGCCAATAAATACTTTGGCCCTTATACCGAGGCCCACTTCTAAAAAGGCGGGCCTTCGTTTCTATTATTCTTGTTGGTAACCATGCGCGCAAATTCATTATAGCCCAATCCGTCAGGTGCACCGTCAGGGTAGGAACGCACCTTTTTAGGGTCAGATGCAATTCTCTCCATAAGCTTATGTTGTTCTTCCTGTTGAGTTACAATTGATCGGTGCGTTGGATTACTTAGAACCGATGCCTCCGCAGCTCGGGCTGTTGCACTTTTTTGTAGATGATAGGTATATTTTCCGCTCGCTGCTGTTACTTCGCGATCCAAAATTAGCAATTTTCCAGGTGGTTGTATTTGTGGATCAGCTGTTAAAGTTAACCCAAGGTCAATTTTTTTCCGTTATACTCAAGCCAAGCGTGAGAGGCCATGATGTCGCTCTCACCGTCGTTTACATATCCAACAACGACATCCACAGAAATATCATGTGTTTCTCGCAAGAATTCTTGCAGAAAGAATGATATACGATAGGGTAATCCCCCCATTTTTGATGGGGT
>Ga0209121_10003120_pt1 | contig 16255 bp, 15 predicted proteins | sample Cruoilmetagenom3_FD_187292 | JGI IMG/M metagenome (GOLD analysis project Ga0209121, IMG submission 187292) | Oil polluted marine microbial communities from Coal Oil Point, Santa Barbara, California, USA - Sample 3 (SPAdes) (version 2) | ecosystem: Environmental > Aquatic > Marine > Oil seeps ... | reverse complement strand
AACCAGTATAAGTGAGATACAAAAAACATCACTGAACCATTTCCACCATTTCCCCGGATTATAATGCAGAAAGTTGAACTGGTAAAATAATGGTCTTTTACTTATCCTTTCAACATATCCCTCGCCTGTCACTGTATTGACAATAGCAGAACCACCTACCAGGAAAAGTGTTAATTTATCTCCTGTGGGATAGTATGAAGTTTTGAAGTTTTTTGTCTCACCCATATCTTCAAGGAGTTGATATATTTTTGCATCATTGCTTGAATCCCTCGTAAAATGAATATCCGTTGTAAAATTTCGCTGATCAATTATATAATTTGAATTCCAGTCGTGTTTATGATTCAATGCTATCCCGGAAACAGCATAAATAATTGTCATACCAGCAATCAGGTAACCTATATCCCTGTGGGATACCCTGTTAAGTTTTCTTAGCTTCATATTATTCAATTAAAAAAGGCCAGGCATAGCCTGACCTTCACAAAAATAAAAATATTCTTTTATTTAACCTTATGATCCCTATAATTAAGTACCATATCTGCCAGAACAGGTTGTTTGGCTATAGCTTCTTCTGTTTCACATGCCTCTCCTTCTTCATCTCCTTTATGCTCTTTTTCCATGTCTGCACCCGTTTCAATTTTCTGAAATATTCCTGTAACATAGATCTCGCTACCAAGCAATTCCATCGGGAATTTAGGCACTTCTTCGCCGGCTGATATAAATAACCTGATATCAGGATCTTCACCTACTATATGCATTTTCTTACCACTGTGTTTACACACATGAACCACCTTACCCTCAAGAGTGATTTCCTTACCTATAAAATTATCAGGATCTTCAATAAGGTTCACAAAGGTTATTTCGGCTTTTTCAATTTTACTCTCAGTTGTTGAATTTTCTTTATCTCCTGTATTACCACATGCAGCAAAAATAACTGCGATAATTGCGGGCACTAATATTCTTTTCACCATAATTTTCTGATTTATTGGTTTATTTATTTTTTCCGCTTGCGAATATAAGAAGAAAATATTGAATGATAATGGATGAAAATGTGCTAAATATCATAAACAAAGAATATTATAAATAGCCGGGGAGAAAGGTTCTGGTTCATTCTTAATATCCCCGGCTATACGGTCAGGTATCTGAATTATATTCCAGTATATCGCCAGGCTGGCAATCAAGGATATCGCAAATACTGTTAAGGGTGGAAAACCTTATAGCTTTTGCCTTGCCTGTCTTAAGCACAGAAAGGTTAGCCATGGTAAGTCCAACTTTTTCAGACAGCTCGGTGAGGCTCATCTTACGACGTGCCAGCATGAGACTTCATATTACCGGTTATCTCAATTGTTCCCAGATGAAGATCGTTGGCGATAAATATTTTGACCATGTAATCGTAAACATGCCAGAAGAACCAGAATCCCAGAAGACTAAAGGCGAGTATATGTAATCTCTTTATGTTTTTTGATTCAAAAATCACACCCCTGTTAACACTCCATATGAACTTTCTGAAAATAAACAACATAAAATACATTGCTGCTATAACTAGTAACAATACTACCACAAATGGCCTGGCTATTCCCAGAGGCGTTCCGGGAAACATTATATCACCATAGGTCTCAACAACTCTTACTTCGGTTGAAAAATGATCCTTAATCATTACTCCGTCAATATCAGTATTGAAAGAAACAGGAAGGTTAACCTGCAACTGGAGATCATTCCCAAAATGGTTAATGAATACCAGAACAGCAATTATCACAGCCAGAAGGGTCACCATATTAAAAAGCCAGAAAATAACCTCATTAAGTATAAATAGCACAGATTACGTATATTGAAGCATATTACGCAGATTGAGAGGTATGCGAAAAGACAATGCGAATATGATGCGAAGGTGCGAGCAGTTATTAATAACCCATATTTCGAAGGATAGAGAGGTATCTTTTCTTGTGTGGCATAGGGGATGATTTGAAATCAGAGAGGAGGCTGTTTAATTCATCATTCCTGTTATTGGCTTCAAGCAGTTCTACAAGATTAAGATATACCGACCCGGTGAGTGCATGTCCTGAAGATTGAAGCTTCGGCATAAGATTAGTGAATATATTTATTGCCTCCTCAGGATCGAGCCTGTCCATTGCACTGAAAGCGGCATTGATCTTATTATTTATTTCTTCATCCAGGTTAAGACCAAGTATTAAAAGGCAGTTATCGTCACAATATTCTACTATATCAAACCAGGCAGTACCTGTGGGGAGATTATCAAATACCAGTGTGAAATATACTTTCTCTCCAACTTTTTTGAACTTATAAGAATCGGGGCAGAGAGGCAGTCCGCTTACCTTCTTTAGTTTTAGTTTTACTCCGCCTGAAGATTCTATATATGTATTTTCATCGATACAGAAATATCCATCGCTGACACGGTTCTGGATATTCATATCAACAAACGTCTCTGAATCTGTTATTCTTACCCTGATAATTTCAACTGTTTCCGGACTCTTCAATCCATAGTTTGGTTTAACAACTTGCTGCGCGAATAACTGCAGGCCAATCATTAGTATCGCCAGAGGTAGAATCGTTCTTTTTATGCTCATATTATAGTAAGTATATTACCAGTTCCCATCTCTACAAAATTCTCACCAAAAGCTTCCCTGAACCATTGAATTTGCTTTTCACCGGTACAATGAGTAGCACCGCATTTCTGAACTCCCAACTCATGCATGCTGTCAATGATACTATTTATTTGCTTCTGAGAGCTGTTCATAAGATGAAATCCTCCAAATACCATATATATGTCTTTCCCAAAGTCTTTTTTTACCTGTTTGAGTATATTAATTATTCCCGGATGTGAACAGCCGGACATCACCGCAAGACCTTTAGATGTATTTAGTACCATTGATTGTTCCGGTATTGTGTTACCAATAATTCCTGTACTATATAATCCGTTACACAGTTGCACTGGTTTGCTTACCAGTTCTGCAACTGATCCGGTTGCTTCAGGTATCCTGAAAAACTTATTGCTGAATGTTTCAGGCACAACCACTTTAACATCAGGATTCATATTGAGTAAAGCGCTCAAACCACCAAAATGATCTCTATGTTCATGAGAAATAAATACTTCATCTATTTTAGTGGCATCAAGGCCCATTTTCCTGAAGTTACTTTCAAAAATCTCCGGTTTTGTACCGGTATCAAAGAGTATACACTTTTCCAGTCCCTCTATCAATACTGAAAATCCCCAGTCTGCCTGTGTACCTTCCTTGTAAACATAGTTATCATAAATAATATGAATTCTCACAGGTGCAGTTATGCCATCACCAATAAATTCCGGTCCTTTGCCTGCGTAGTATTTGTGGTTATCTTTCTGTGAACATGATATGTTCAGAAGTGTAAATGCTAAAATTACTGATAAGAATATTTTTGCTTCCATGGCTAAGAGGGTTAATATTACGAATTATGAGCCCTTCTACTTGACCTATGGTCCCGTTAAGGACAATTTATGATATAAAGATAAAAGATAAAAGGGAAAAGACGAAAGATATTTATAGGCTAAGGCTCCACCTCCGTTGGTATGGATATCCAGCACCACGCCCATCTTCGAAGGACAGGGAAGCCTGAGAATAATTCATAAAACCTCTGCCTGCTGCCAGGCTTTTTCAACCTCATTCAACCTTTTCAACCTTATTCAACTCACAGTCTAGTTTTCACCAAAGAGGAAATCGACACCAACAGAAAAAATCATAGTTCTTTTATCATAATATTCTGTTACTTCAGTTGATCCAACAATCATCTCAGATGTTCGTACATATTGCACCTCATCTTTCTTATACATGGTATAAGATAATCCAAGGTTAAGATCGATAAGATCAGAAAAGCGTATCCCCAGACCGGTACCAAAGGAATTTGAAGGCAGGCTATAACGTGTTTCTTTCTGGTACTGCTTATTCACCCCGGGTCTTGACATAAGCCATCCGGCGCTTATACGTATTGCACTGCTAAGCCTGTATTCAGCACCAAAGGCGATCTCATAGGAATTTTTTTCTATCATATCTATGCTCAAGGTTGTGCTGCCATCAAAATCAACAGGTTTATCAAAATAATAATGTACACCTGCATAATACATAAACTTATTTGATGGTCGCCTTGTAAGTCCTATTGAAAGCATTGCAGGTATATCGGCAACTATCTGTGACCCGTCTATTAAGATTGTGTCATTATCAACTGTCACAATATTTTTCAAATGATTGGGGATATCAGTGGTTAGTTTCAGATTTGTTCTGAACTCATATTTAATTGCCCAGTTAGTATAGAGTGTAGGGGCATAGTTAACGCTTAAAACAGGAGTTAATCCATATCCCAGCTGGACTGCATCCACTTCCCTTGTGATTCTTTGTTCCAAGTTATCTGCTATTTCGTATAAATCTCCTGAGACATTTACAGGAGCATCATCAGCTACTGACCTAATGAATTCAACAGGATCTTTTTCGAAACTGCCTTCCAGGTTAGTTCCCTTAATAGTTATATTATTTATACTTCCCTGATATGTATGTTTTGCCCTGACAAGTCTTAAGCCAGCCGCAGCTGACCAGTAATCGTTTATCTGGTAAGCCATATTAAACTGGATACTCGGGAAAAAAGACTTTAAGCTGAATTCAGCATTAACCTCATAACCTGTAATACTACCGTTTATTAAGGTATCCAGGTTAGACTGGTAATATGGTACCAGGTCAGCAACCTGGCGCTCCAGGGAAGACAACCCGTTATTATATGATATCTCTCCGCTTCCTGAAACTATATTTACACTTCCCGAAAAGGCAAATTTACCTCTTTTATAAACTGTGTATAAGGAAGGATAAAGGGGGGTCAATACTTTCCCGTTAAATTCCTTAGACTTATCAGTATAATTTTCATAATCACTTTCAATGAGCCATGTTTCACCAATTGCCATATTATTAACAGAAAGAAAAAAGCCGTCACTGAAGTGTACCAAGCCGGCAGGGTTATAGTATGCAGCATCTATATCAATTGTAGCATCCCTGCACTGGAAGCGTGTGAACATTGCACTCTGGTTGGTATTGGTAACCAGCCCGCCTGCAAATATGTTTATATACATGCATATCAATACCGATATGAAAATACTCCTTTTCATATTGTGAGGACTAATAGTCGCATGTAAAGGTTGCATTACTGTCACCCTGCCGGCCGGCGAGCTAGCCAAAAGGCTAAAAAAGTGGTGTGGGGTATCAACCCCACACCGCCTATATTTTTAGAAGTTAAGATCTACGCCTACGGCTACGATCCAGGTTTTAATATCATATGTTTCATTAACCGGTATAGGTGTACCACCAAGATCGTAATTGAATGCCTTGGTACCATCATCATACATGGTCATTGATGCACCCAGGTTAATATCTATTAGCGGAGTTACAGACACCTTGAATCCACCCCCGAAAGTAGTGGTGTTGAGGCTGTACCTGATGTCACTCTGGTAATTATCATTAACACCTGTTGATGTAGCCAGATACCCGGCACTTACACTCAGCGGTCCCCAGAGGTTATATTCCACACCCAGTCCATACTCAATGAAGTTTTTATCGATCATATTAACATCCAGAGTGGTGCTACCGTCATAGTCATTATTCTTATCAAAGAAATAATGTACACCTGCAGATATAAGGAGCTTATCCAGGGGATTTACGGAGGCTCCTATTGAGAGCATGGCAGGCATATCTGCCACAACTTTACTCCCATCAACATACATTCCACCGGCATCTTTGCCATCGTTTACTGTTGTTTCGAGTTCCAGTTTTGTCTTATGCTCATACTTGACAGCAATATTGATCATATCGATAGGTGATATATTAACACTCACAATAGGTGTTATACCGCTACCTTTCTGAACCACATCTGCTTCCAGGTTTGTCTGCAGATCCAGAACTGCTGCCACCAAATTCAGTTGATCTGAGGCACCGGCGCCCACAGCATAAGGATGAGCTGCTATTGCTCTCAGATAATCGCCTGGTGAACCATTAAATGGTGAAGGCAGTCCGGTTGTAGCATCAGGTGCGGCTGTTACCATCACATTTGATACTTTTCCCTGGTATGTATTTTCAGCGATAACATACCTTGCCCCCAGAGCAACAGATATCATATCATTGATCTCATAAGAGAAATTAGCCTGTATCCCGTAATATACTGAAGTACCAGTAAATTCGATATCAGAGCTATATGATTGCACATTACGGAACAATGGATCCGGGTAACCCATTAACTGAACACCATCATCCAGTTCTGATAGTTGTGATTGCAGCGATGGCACCAGTGTTGAAACCATCATTTCAAATGAAGGCAGTCCTCCCAGGTATTCTGCTCCTCCGCCACCGCCAATCGGATTAAACCCAGCTGAGATAACAATTTTACCCAGCTTGAAGGCAGCATATACAGATGGGAATATAGGAGCTGACACCTCACCCGTATATTCAACAGGTTTTGTGCCGCCCAGGAACATAAAATCATTTGTGATGGTCTTGGTCTGTCCTATTGTCTGATTACTCACAGATAAATGGAGACCATTACCCAGTTTGGTCAGACCAGCCGGGTTGAAGTATACAGCATCGACTCCAACAGTGGCATCACGACACATCATTCTTGTGTAGCTGGCACTCTGGTTTGTATTGGTTACCAGCCCTCCTGCCATAAGCCCTGAAGCAAGGCATATAGCAGTAATTGTTAAGAGTATTTTTTTCATAGCTTAGGTTTTTGGTAAGCATAAATTAGGATAAATATATATAAATTATCTTTCTCTACAATCTAATATTAGTTCAGAAGCACAAAAACAGGTATTTATAACACCATTAAATGATCACACCTTCCATCAGTTTTTCTAGATCTTCAGCCATATTAATAAACTCCTCAGCTGACATATCTTTAACATAGACAAGTCCATGTGTTGCTCTTAATATTGGTTTATCACTGTCATAAAAGAATCCTTTCCCGAGAACCAGCTGCAACTGTTTTAGTTGTTCGACCCAGATCCTGCGGGTTAGTTCGCTGAATTTACCATCATACTCATAACTTGGGAATGATGCATTTACCTGGCTCCCGTAGCATTTCTCGAATGAACTTTCGAGTACAGCCATTGAATTAAGAGATACAGGCACTATGGTATTGACTTCAGAGGGATGGAACCTGTACCATACATTCCTGTACCCTATCACTCTGAGTCCTGAAATATCTTTCTCCCCTCCCCATTCTTTCACTGCAGCAGCAATTGCCTGCAAGACTTTATAATGAGTATCGGGACCACTACCCTCAGGATCAAGAGCGAGGCTAATAATATGGGGATTAATCCTGCGGAGCTGGTTTAGTACCGGTTCTATATCACGATCATGTTCAGGCTGTTCGGTAAATATATCTCCCTTATAGAAGCCCAGGCGAAGGTGGTGTATATTTCTTATTGGCACACCAAAATGAGCCCAGACCAGTTCTTCCTCAAATTCACGTACCATTCCCTTGAGCTGTTGTATCTTAGGAGGGCTCTTACTCCCTGCATAAGTGCTGCGCAATGCTTTTATCACCTCATTTATAACTTCAATAATCTGCATTTTACTTTCCACGGACCATATCTCAACCAGTCCTCTCACCACCCTGTGGCATATACCACGACGCATACCTTCATAATTATGCTGGGCAGTAGCACTCAGGTAGTGATATATGTCCTTGTACCACTTTATTTTATAGCCACTATCAAAAAAATCAGGATAGTATATCATCTGGATTTCACCCTCATTCAACAGTTTCAGGGTATCCAGTAATATACTTTCTATGAAATGATCGGTTACTGCTGTAAATCCTGATGTCAGCACACAGAAATGAACATCATTGGTAGCCGAGCGCACCTGCCTGATACATTTAGGCAGTATCCCCAGCATAATATCATCATGATGCGGCCCGGTATGATATATTACCCGGTTTTCTTCGCTTTTTATTCCTCTTTCGATCTTGGTTTTAACAGATTCTACTACCTGGTGAACGGTATCTTTTCCCAGTCCCGGTATCATTGAGCAGTATTTATCATTTCTAAGATCATCAAGCGTAAGGTTACGTGAATACTTATCCAGTTCATGACAGAGATTAATCACAGCCCTTTCCGTTTTTTCATCAGACCACTCACCCTGCCTGAAATACATATCCACATAGTCATCCAGGGAGGAGGCTGCTCCACCTGTGAGGTAGAAAACACTGTTTTCGAGTCGCTGAAATGCAGTTGCCGGATAAAGTGTATTCATCTCGTTTTCAAGCGCATTCTTTATTATTTTTGCCTTGGCTTCACCTGCAGCAAAAATAATAGCAACAGCTTCTGAATTATACGTGATTGTCTCAAGTCCAATGGTTATAACCAATCTGTTGCGAGATACTTCTATTCCTCCCAGGTCACTGGCAGCTACTGCCTGTGTCTCAAAGTTTGTAGCAGTAAGTCTTGTTGTTGAATAAAGATCCGAGCCCTTAGTATTGAAGGCTATATGTCCATCAGGGCCTATACCCCCGAGGAAAAAGCCTATACCTCCTTTTTCACGTATTTTCTGCTCATACGAAGAGCACCAGTCATCAATCATGAATATTGCTTTCTGCTGTATTTCCTCCATCCTGGTTTTTGCCTCCCTGAACCTGAGACTCAAATCTATTAACAGGTCAGGGAATACTTCCCTGTAATGCATCTCATCGGGCAAAGACACAGATACAGAATTCATTGTCAGGCAGTTTGACCTTTCAAGGCCAAACTGGTCTATATAAAAATTGTTTACGTAATTATAAAAACTGTTATGCTGCACAGGATTTATAGGATAAAACTCATCCATCTGAACAAAATGCAGTCCCCTGGTGTCAGGTTTTGCTATACTGCCAAGCCCGTATCGATTTAATATATCTTTAACCTTTCTGCTTTCCCAGTTATCCAACAAAAAACGGGTGTACTTGATGAAATATTCGGGTGTTTTACCGGTGGGTAAACTTATAACTCCTTCAGGGTTTACTGAAATCCATTCCAGGAACCTTAATGCAGTTAACAACCCGAGCCCGGGAAAATTATCAACAACAATATAAGGTATATGTGTTGACATATTATAGCTGCCAGCCTGTTCGTAGAAAATGCTATCAACCTTTGATTTAAATTGTCTGCTCATAACCGGTTTTTTGAATTAAGCGGAAAGATATAAGGAATAGATGAAAGATGAAAATAAATATAGGCTGAGGCTGAAGCTAAGGCTTCCGTCCAGAGAATTAGGGACTACGGCGGACAGGGAAGACTGAGGTTTATCCTTAGCTGACTGTATTTACAGCCAGACGAAGTCTATACCCACCCGGTTTGCACCTTCTTCAAGGTTTTCAATAACTATTGAGTATTTACCCGGCATTAGTTCAGGAACCTGTAAGCTATGATTCCTTGACAGTGTGCCATAATCTGATTTCAGGTCTGCAACAATACTCGTTTCGTTCTCCAAACCTTCAATAAAAACCTTTACTTTCCCGCTTTCAGGGGTATGAGCCATGGTCAGGATAATATTCTTCTTCCTCTTTTCCGCAACTCTGAACCTTAGTTTGAAGCTTTCGCCTATCTGATCAAACCTGTTAAAGAATATTCTTCCTTCACTCCACATATAAGAATTGAATAACCGGTCAGCCGGGTAGAGACTTACAACATCTTCAGCTTCTATAAAATCATATGAAGCTGAGCCCAGGTATTTTTCAGGATGGGGCCAGTAAGGCATAGTTTGAGTTCGCAGGTCAGCAGGTGATATTTGCATATTATCATCAATAGTAAAGGACGGGGCATAGTAATAACAAATCCTTCCATAATCAAAATTCTTAACATTACCATGATGATATAGCTCCATAAAAAATGCAAAGCAGTCATTAAAAACTATATCATCTATTATCTGGTACCGGTAATTAGTCACAAAGCCCCTGTTGGCAGGACCATCATTGCGTGGTTGCCCGCAATATATATGGTCGAATAATCTGCTTGATGACCAGGAATAGTTGAAATAATCTTCGGAGCCTGTACCAAATATTGATGGTATGGTATCGTTATCAACGAATATTTTTTCATCTCCTTTGAGTAAAGCTCATCAGTACCCTTGCTCCAACCTGCAGGATCATTAACTATTGCAGCAAAATTTTCTATTTTATCAAAGACTTTAGCTATGTCATCTTTACTGAAACTTCGGACTCTAGTCTGATCGTCATATAGTCTTACCATTAAATGGTAAAAATGCAGATGCTTTATATCCCCTCTCCACACAATCCGGCATCCTTTACTGAACGCAAGGGGGAAATAGCAAGCATCATTCTGTCTGAAGACAGACTCAAGGAAGGTGCTGTCCTTACCATTGCTGAGTGCAAAAGCAGTATTCCACATAAATTTTTCAGCATTACCTGAATACATGGGATCAATATCATTATCAATATAAACATCAAGCTCACCATTTATCATTGCTGTCCAGGTACGAACTATTACTCCGGGGCCTTGTATATCACATACAAGGTATTCACCTATGCCCGTAGAATCAGGTTCCGTAAGTATTTCAAGAAAACCTGGCCCGGGCTCACCACCAAAACCATCAGAATTTTCGAACCAGCCGGGCAGGCATGGAACGACACTCCTCCTGTCAAAGGATGAGAACTGTATAGTCCTGTAATTATCAGCAGGGAAATAACTCAGCCTATCTAAAGAGATAAGCTCATCAATAAGAGATCCGGTACAAATAACCTCATCTTGGTTTCGCACCGTATTGCATGAATGAAGAACTATTAAAGCTGTAACTAAAGCAAGTACCAGGATTCTCATAATGATAATATTAAGGTTTTAACATCTAAGTTAGTAAACAACAGTGAAAAATACTATCAGGAAATTTTTTATTAATTTTAATACGTTCCAATACTATTATTTATGAAAGGTAAACAAGGTATAATAGTGATCCTGATAATACATTTCTTACTGGGCGGTTGTGCTGCTATAGCGGAAAAAATGGATGAGAGACGCGAAAAAAGAGAAAAAGAGATTGAAGAAGGATATGAAGCGGTGAAAAAAATGGTTTTCTCCGGCCTGTACACCTTTACCTCTAATTCAAATTATCTTTCTGTTAACTATTACGATGTAGAAGTCTTTTTTCCACATTTCGGCGCAGGAGATATTAAGAACCTGCCCGGAAGATCACATTTGAGGATAAATAGTAAACTTGAGAATCTGATGATAGAAGAAAGTGACATCCGCCACAGGGTTCTTGTAAGATTCACAGTAGACACTAAGACTGATAAATACATGATTAATATTGATATAGCCCCAAATTTCGATGCTAATCTTAATATCTCTTCATCTAAAATAAGCACCATAACTTACATGGGTAAAATAAGGCCTATTGAAAATGAAAAGGAAGAGGCAGAGAAATAATTTATTTATTATTTGCTGTAGTAAAACAGGTATCCTTGTAACTAATTAATAAAACAATTCATGCAAAAGGATAAAAACGAGTTCATTACCCAGGTAAATAAAAACAGGGATATTATCCAGAAAATATGCAAAGTATATTGTTCCGGAGATTGCAACCAGCATGATCCCAGCCAGGAAATAGTATACCAGCTCTGGAAATCGTATGGAAGTTTCAGGTATGAATCATCTCTTTCTACATGAATATACAGGGTGGCTTTAAACACTGCTTTCCAGTATATTAGAAGATACAAAGACTTCTATACTGACCTTCTGAATAATGCACTTGACAGGTTTGAAGCCCGGGAGCACTGGTTAAGAAAATACAGAGGATGGTTAATAGCCGGAATATTAATAATCTTTACCTTGCTTCTTATATCCGTTATAAAGGGAATCACAGCCTAAGACTCTGTTAAGTTAATGTTAAAGAAAAATAACATAGTTTATTGCAACATTTCTCGTTTTCTGCTGTCTTTAATATGAGAATGAAAACATTGGATTTTTATTAACAGGACCAAGAAGATTGCGAAATGTCATGAAAAAAATAATCAGCCTAATAGTAACAGTTTTTGTATTATCATCTCTCACTTTCGCAGTTAATCCTAAATTGCCTGTCGCACAAGGGAATACAAACAGCAAACTGGGTTTCTACACAGTTGAAAAGGCAGGAATGTTCCGGATGATAAAAGGTGAGCCGCTGCGTTCATATTATATAGCGTACGAGAATTCACCAGACTCAATTATTGTAGTTGTTGATGATAGCAGGAAAAAAATTAAAAGATACCTGGTCATATCTGAAGAACTTGTAATAGAATATGTTTGTTGTAAGAATGTATTCGGTGTCAGAATAATAGATGAACACTTTGAACAAGAAGGCTTCTCAACAACAAAACATAAACTGGACAAACAACAGTACTATCATCAGAGAGTCATAACCAGAGAACCAATATGCGAAATTGATTGTATAAAACTTATATCAGTTTATTATCCAAAGCTGATAAAGGATTACATGAAGATATTTGCTATGAAAGACTAAATATTTCTCTCCAATTTATAGGTTTTAGGTTAAAAAACAGGTTTGCCAGAGATGACAAACCTGTTTTTCTTTTGCAAAACATAGTATATAAGTGTTTTATTCACATTTTTTAATTTAATTTTACTATGTTTTAATATGAAAATGAAATTTACAACTTAAATCATTTAATTCTTAATTATGAAAAATACAATAAGAGCCTTATTCCTGATTTTATTTGTTTCTACTTATTGCTTCAGCCTGCATGCGCAGATCAAGGAGCCTGTATTTTCAGGTAAAGAAAGAGTTAGTATGTTTGCTAAACATATTGCCATGAAGGATGAATCATCACTAAGTGATCTTCACTGGCAGTATATCGGACCAACAAATATAAGTGGCCGATGTACTGATGTTGAGGCAGTTACTCCAAGAGGAGAATCTTATACAATATGGATTGGTTCAGCCACCGGCGGAGTATGGAAATCAGAGAATGAGGGCAGCACTTTCATGCCTGTTTTCGATGCTATGCCAACAGCGTCAATAGGTGATATAGCCATTGACGCCAATAATCCTGATATTGTATGGGTAGGAACAGGTGAAGCAAATATTTTCAGGAGCTCAAATTCGGGCTGTGGAGTATTTAAGACCACTGATGGAGGCAAGACATGGAAAAATATGGGTCTTGAAAATACCATGACCATCGGTCGTATCAGGATACATCCAAAAAATTCTGATATAGTATATGTTGCTGCTACAGGCCATGAATGGACAACCAATGAAGAAAGAGGTCTATATAAGACCACTGATGGAGGTAGAACATGGGAAAAAATACTTTATCTTGATGAGATGACCGGTGTATTTGACCTTGTTCTTGATCCTTCCAGACCAAACACTGTATATTGTACTACATGGGAAAGGATGAGGCTTAAATGGAACGATCCACGTACCTATGAGACATCAAAGAACTGTGCCATCTGGAAATCTGCCAATGGTGGCAGAACATGGGAAAAGATTGTAAATGGTTTGCCAAAAGCCAACAAACTTGGCCGAATAGGTATTGATATAGCAGCCAGCAATCCGGATATACTTTATGCCCTAGTGGATAATTACGAAGTGGCCTATCCTGCCGAGGAAGGGGCACTTGATTCGTATGGAAGACAGAGAGAAGATATCATTAAAGGAGCAACTGTTTACAGGACAGACAATGGTGGTAAGAACTGGAGACAGGTCAGTGGCCTTACACCTGATATGAAAACATATATGGAAAGACATTCATCTACCTATGGCTGGGTATTCGGACAGATACGTGTGGATCCTTCAGATGAGAATACGGTTTACATAATGGGTATACCTCTCAGTCAGAGCACTGATGGTGGTAAAACATTCAAGCGCCTGCGTGGGCCCCACGCTGATCACCATGGACAATGGATAGATCCTAATAATGGTAACTACCTGCTCAATGTACAGGATGGAGGATTAACTATTTCCTATGACAAGGGAGAAACATGGAAATATCCTATTGAAGTGCTTCCATTGGCACAATTCTATAATATTGAATATGATATGAGCACTCCCTTCAAGGTTGCAGGATCAATACAGGATCATCATAGTTTTTATACTACCGTTGACCTGAGTCGTGGCCGTGATAATGTACCTGCTAAGGAATGGTCACATACCCTGGGGGCAGAAGGAACAACACATGCTATAAATAAAGAAGACAATAATACTATATATGCCAGCTCTTTCTATGGGAACCTGGCAAGGGCTGAAATAGATAAATATCCTGAAGGTCAGAAAGGAGTACTGCCTGTAAGATATGATAACGAGACAGCTCTCAGGGGACAATGGGTGGCCCCCACATTATTATCACGTCATAACCAGGATATTGTATACCACTGCATGCAATATGTGATGATGTCAAAAGACAGGGGTGATACATGGGAATATATAAGCCCTGACCTGAGTTATAATGATCCTGAAAAAATGGGTGATATTAGTTACCAGACTATTTCAGCTTTTGACGAATCACCACTAAAATTTGGATTGCTTTATGCAGGAACCGATGATGGCAGGGTATGGAGAACAAAAGACGGAGGCAAAAACTGGACAGAGATACGCAGTGACCCTGTACCTGAAAGATGGGTGTCGAGACTGACAGCATCAATGTACGACCTGGGTACTGTATATATGACACAAACGGGTAGGCGTGACGACGATTCCCAGGTGTATATATGGAAATCCACTGATTTTGGTGATACATGGACAGATATCTCCGGTAATATACCTGTAGGCCCGGTGAATGTCATAAGAGAGGATCCGGTTAACAGGAACATTCTTTACGTTGGAACTGATGCAGGTGTTTATGTTAGTAAGGACGGAGGTGAAAATTATGAGGTTCTTGGTGACCTCCCTTTTGCATATGTTCATGACCTTCAGATACACCCAAGGGATAATATGATTATTATTGCTACACATGGCAGGGGAATGTGGGTACTTGATGCCAATGATGTAAATGATAAGGACAAGATCAGGAAGAGAAGGTGGTATTAAAAAGATAAAAGGAAAAAGTAGAGACGCAGCAGTGCTGCGTCTCAAAGTTGACACCGGCCGAATGGAATGAGAGCCGGGGGGAAAAAATGTAGAGGGTGGCCTGTATTCTCTCCCCTCTGCACAACCAGAATCTCTGAATCGTCATTTCTTATTATGGCACAACAAACATCTAACATATTATTTATCAATGATTAATGTGTCATATTCAGGTATGCTGTCAAGAAATGACCATTCTCCATTTTCAATGTTTATTAAGCAGGCATAATGCTTCAATCCATTCGTTACAACTATATATTTAAGCCTGAATTTTAGATTATAAGACATTATCTGGTCAAATACCGCAGCGTTGATATTCACTTCAGGTGCCTTACATTCAACTATTAGTACCGGTTCTCCTTTTTTATTATAAACCAGTATATCAGCTCTCCTGACAAGTTTATTCATTTTAAACATTACCTCTACTGCCAGTAATGCTATAGGATATGATTTTTCTCTGACCAGATAATTAACGAAATGCTGTCTTACCCACTCTTCGGGAGTAAGCACTACATATTTTTTTCGTATTTCATCAAAAATCAGTGCTTTACCATCTTCTCCCGATTTAAACCTGAATGAATATGCTGGCAGGTTAAGTTTTTTCACATTACTTTTTTTGTATTTTTGAATCCTTAATTCGTATGTTCAAGGAACAAATATATTCAGATAAATACAATTCCTGATAAGCAATGAAAACAAAAGCCGAAATAGTAGACAACTGGTTACCGAGATATACCGGAAGGAGTATAGATGATTTTGGTAAATATATACTGCTTACCAATTTTCAGAACTATGTAAATTTATTTGCCGACATGTATAACGTTGAAATTCTGGGAACAGAAAGGAATATGCCCAATGCCACGGCAGAAGATATCACCATAATAAACTTTGGCACGGGAAGCCCCAATGCAGCTACCATCACTGATCTTCTATCGGCTGCCAAACCCAGGGCTATTCTGTTTCTTGGCAAATGTGGCGGGCTCAAGAAAAAGAATAATCTGGGTGATCTTATAATCCCGATAGCTGCTATTCGCAGTGAAGGGACATCGAATGATTACCTGCCGATGGAAGTCCCGGCTCTGCCTTCTTTCATGCTGCAGATAGCACTTGCATCAGTAATTAACAGACACTCACTGGATTACTGGACGGGAACGGTTTACACAACAAACCGGCGTGTATGGGAA
>Ga0209121_10003119_pt1 | contig 16255 bp, 13 predicted proteins | sample Cruoilmetagenom3_FD_187292 | JGI IMG/M metagenome (GOLD analysis project Ga0209121, IMG submission 187292) | Oil polluted marine microbial communities from Coal Oil Point, Santa Barbara, California, USA - Sample 3 (SPAdes) (version 2) | ecosystem: Environmental > Aquatic > Marine > Oil seeps ... | reverse complement strand
ATAAGAGTTTTATCCGTGATTACAATCTCTTCGGGATACTTTACTAGGATTTCAGTACCGACTCGTTCGTCCCATTTCATAACTACTAATCCGACAGGCATTTCTACATTACACCTCCTTCATTTTTACTTTTTTCCAATGATGCTTTTTCATCTTTTTTTTAAAGAAAAATTTTTTAAAAAATTTTTAAAGCAACCTAAATATAATAATATGTTTTTTTAATCTTATGTTTAGAAGAAGAAAGAAAATTAAAAATATAAAAGAATTTTAGCTAAGTTTTAAGGCTACTCCTTTTTTAGGATTAAGAAGATTTTTCTTTTTTTAGGGTTATTTGGATTATCAATAATGAAATTTCCCTTAAATTTTGTATTCTCAGCAATAATATCCCCAATGTCGTCCAATAGTGCTTTATTTTTTGGATAAAATTGAAAAACTGCTTTCCCGTTAGGCTTCAGAATACTATAAAACGATTTAAAAAGACCAATTAAATCAAAACGCTTTTTTTCTAAATTTGAATCTTTGTATATCCATTGCAAAGCAGAAATGGAAATTATTGCGTCGAAAATGCTTGGTTGAAATGGAGGATAACACATATCAGCAAGAATGGGGTTTAAATCTTTAATATCGTAAAAATTGAGAAAATCTGAAATGATGTCAAGTGCTATTGTCTTGTGTCCTAATTCATTCAAGTAAATCGCCACAAATCCAGGACCACAACCAGCATCAAGTATTAAACAACGATTCTCTTTAAGTTGCATTATTTCTAATGCTCTTAAAGTAATTTTTCTTTGTGTACGCATTATGGATTTAGACTTAGCATAACTATAAAGAGTATCGTTCTTAAAATATTCTAATGCGTTCTCATATAATTCCTCTGGTCTTTTTCGTTTGATATTAAAAAAATAATCATCGCTCAAATTGAGTATGCCTATCTAATTTGCTTCGTTATTTGATTCGGAAAAAGCTTTCTTAAATCAGTTTATAAATCAAAAATTTTATTAGAATTTAAATATTTAATATTTTAATTATCTTTAATTTTTGACATTTCAATTTTTTAAGGTGATACTATTGTCTGAAAAGGAAGAAAAGTTAGTGGTCAGAAAAGCAACTTTAAATTTACGTAGAAAATACGGAAGATCAAAACAAATCACTATTGTAGAAAGAGATGCTTTTATACCTAATTCAATAGAAAAGGAAATTAGAAAGTCACTTTCGAAACGGAAATCAATTTTAGCGTCTGATTTAGCACTAAAGTATGATTTAAGAATATCGACTGTAAATCTGCTGTTAAAACAATACGAAGAAGAAGGCTTAATAAAATTATTAGATCCTACGTTAAAATTAAAGATTTATGTTCCTAAATCTTAATCTCTAATTTATCTTATTTCAGCTATTAATTCTTTTAATTTACTTTACTTACTTTTATACAATTCAAAATAAATGTTATTAGAAAATAATTTATATTTTTTAGGACTAATCCTAATAAAGTATATAATTTAAAGCAGATGTAGCCTAGTGGTAAGACGCCGGCTTCGAAAGTAATGTAACACACTATTACCATAAAAGCCGGTGCGCGTGAGCGTTCGGGGGTTCAAGTCCCTCCATCTGCGTTTATTATTTCTTTTTTTAGGGTGAAAAACAAATTGAATAAGGGTATTGTTGTTGTAGGAGCATTAAATCAAGATTTATACTACGAAAGCGATTTAATAGCGAAAAATTAAAAGATATCTTAAATAAATGCGCAGAATTTGCTACCCATACGGCAATTTACAAAATTACTAATCAGTTAATTCCAAATCAGAAAGAGATGGAAGCATTTATTAAGACTTTTAAAATTAAATAGACTTTTCTCTTTTACTGTATTAATTGGAGAATTATATTTTCCATTTGTGTTTTTGCGGATTCTATTTTATTTAACACTTCTACCGTATTTCCTAAATTCTGTTCGTCCTCTTCAATAATGAATAGTAAATAGAAGTCCAAGTTCCCAAACTTTAATACTTCAACCAATCCAGAATATCTTTCGCCATTTTCAAACTTATCTGAGAATTCAAATAGCGTCCGATTTTCTGCTATTATTTTTTTTTGAGCATCTATATATTTTTCGTAAATCCGCATTTTTTCCAATAAATGTAAATGTGGCCGATAATACTCCCCAATTGTGATCCCTTTCGCGTCAAATAATGTGATCATAATCGAATTGTAATTTTTACTCATTTCAGCAAATAATTGGGATACCATTTGCATTTTTTCAAATAATAACGATAACCCGCTTGAAAACGCATCCATTATTGATTTAATATCGTATATTGAAGTCTCGAAAAAGAATATGTCAAAATCATTTGAATATCGAGTTAATGCTTGTTTAATAGTTAAAATTCTCTGATTTATTACCTTTTCTTTAGCAAGTTGCGGATCGAACTTATGAAAAAGAATACACATTGGAGGGTAGTCTTGTTCTTCTTTTAGGAAGAGTAAAACTTTGTCAAGGTAATCGATTGTCTCAACATAACGATCGTAATCTTGCGCATCTATGACATAAAATATTAAGTCGGTTCCGCTAATGTATTTAGTTGGGTTCTTTAAATACTCCTCTCTATACTGCAGCTGACCACCAAAATCCATTCTTATGAATTCAACGCCCAAGAATTTGAAAGCATCACGCGCGATTTTTCTTGTAGGCATCAATTTCGAAATCTCTTCTTCGAAACCGAATCTTTTAGTAATTGCGGTAATAATGCTAGTTTTTCCAGCATTATCTAGGCCTAAAAAGCTTATTTTTCTCATAACAATCGTTCATTGGGCATTTTATTGATAATTTCGGAAGTAAATCTACAAAATATTTATAGCAGAAGAAATTAATAAATTCTTACTTTTTTCAATATAAAAATTTTGATTAAAAAAAAAAGAATTATCCTCCCGAAATCGGGAACGATATGTAAAGCTTATCTCCTTCTTTTAGTTTCGTTTTATAATTTTTCATGTAAGTTATGTTTCTGCCGTTGAGTAAAATAACCATTAATGGATTTAATTTCTTCTTATTTTTGGATAGAATGCTATCATCTAATAGGTTTTTATGCTCTTTAAGAAATTGAGTTATAATATCACCAACGGTGTTTCCTTCGTATTGAATAGAATTTTTTTTAACCTTGATTACAAATATATTCAATAAATTTAGATCAACTTTAACCATACTATTTTAACCCTATATAATTGAAAATTTAAAAGATTAGATAAAATCCAATCCTAAATTTGATTCAATTTTAATAAATTTAATTTATTTTTAAGCTTAATTATAATGAAAAATAATAGGTTCAAAAATTCAAGACCTATCGTTTTTGATTATTTAAAAAATTTTAATTTCTACAATTTTTTCAACGCTTTCTTTAAGATTTTTATCAAGATCTAAATTATCGTATATTTTATTTAATTTCTCAGCATCAAAATCTTGATTTATTGGTTTAAATGGGCAATACTCAATAGGTTTAAACTTCTTTGATATTTTAAAAGCTAGATTTTGAATTTTATCTCTTCCAAAACCTATTATCGGTGTAAAAATAGGAAATTTAGAAATTAGGCGATTAAGTGCTATGGAATCTAAATCTACTGAATCGGAACAAACGCTAGAGCCGCTCAAACTAGCTCCATCTGTAATTGCTCTAATTTTTCCGTAAAAAGAAAAATTGGAAACCGTGAGAATTCTTGATAATAAATCAAACCTAATTAATCTACATATACCGCAAAAGTACTTCATATCGCTTAATTCAGAGGCGAGTTTTTTTAAAATGTTATGTAAATTAACTTTTCTTAATCTGAACTGATTAAAAGGTATGTAATCCGATACTTCTTTCCAATTTGATATCCAGATATCGTTCAGCGCCTTATCTTCTGTAATATCAAATAACACAGGATAAATTTCAGAACCCCTTCTCATTAATAAAAAACCAGCTATTAAATCGTTCAACCTGCCGACATCCATTACTAATATCTTTTTTACAGGTTCAATTGGCAAGCCCCCCCATTTGCTCTTAATTACTTGAGAAAATATGTACGAAAAGTCTTGCCTTATTTCAATAAAAATTTCTTTCTTTGGGTGAGTTAAATTTACTTTTAAGTTGTGATTCGACAGATCGTCAATGACAGCTTTACCAACGATTTTAGCCACCTCCATTGAAGTATAGTCGTGTTTCCCAGATCTTCTAACTCTGAGCGCAAAAGAATCGTCCTTTTCCAAAATTTCTTTAGCTAGTTCTACTGTTCTTTCAGTAATGTTTTTAAGACTACTCGAAGTTCTAATTGCCGGACTGAGAGAATGCACTCCAAATGCCTTTTTTAATACCTCGATGGCATTAGGAATATCTTTATTGTTAAAAAAGAATAATACTCTGGAGGAATCCTTGCTTAATTGATACTTATTAAAGGGAATTCCTTTTCTCTTGAGCATATTTTTAATATTATTCATTAAGAATTTGAGCATACGGATTTTTACTTTTTGCGATTTCAGCCAAACCTCAGCGTATCTTATTAGTATTAAGTTGTATTTCTCTAGAATAATAAGGTTTTTTTCCATGATATTCCAAATTCTCTTTTAAATTAAAATAGATAGGTAATAGTTTCCAATAACCTTTATCTCTCCCGTTCGTAAGTTATGTTCTTTCAATACAACTAGTCCTTTCTTATAAATTTCAATTTCAATGAAAACCTCTTCAAAATATTTACCCTCAAGGTTTCCACCATTTGAAAAGACTGTATTCTCAATTTTAACGTTAAATGAAATGCTCGGCGAGGAATTTAGTACCAGATCTATCTGCGATCTGGCAAATTGAGAAAGGACATCACCTGAATCGATTAATTCAGTCCTCCACACGCTTAAAGGAGTAGGTATTAAGTTGTGAAAACAACAAACTCCAAAAATTTTCTGATGACTAAGCGATAACACTTTTTCGATAAACTTATTCAATTTTTTTCTACCAATAAATCCTTCTTTCGAATCTAAAGTCGTAGAGTTCATACCCTGAAAGTATATATTGTCATTTTCATATAACGGATCAAATTCTCCAAAGTAATGTTTCCAGTATTCCCAAGCAAGAGGTTTTGAATCCGTATAACCCGGAACGGCCAAATAAGGATGTTTTAATTGATTGAGTTTATCCTTAGCTATTTGAAACTCTTCTTTAAAGCTATTCTTAGTAAGATTACCCGCATGAACAACTAAATCAACATCGTTAATTTTATTAATTTTATTAATTGCCTTATCAAAATTATTGAAATCACTTTCAAATCGTTCTGAAACTAACGAATTTGACATTTGAATAAATTTAGCAATAGGTTTTTGTTTTTTATCTATCTGTAATGGAATGTAATAATTGACTTCTCTTTGAATTTCTCGTTGAGAATTTGAATCTAATACAGGAATCACTTTAAAGTTAAGATTGATGCCATCAATATCTATGATTGAGTAAGTAAATAATTCACGATACCTCGTTTTGTTACAGCAAAAAGTTCCTGCATTAAAAATAAATAAATCTTTCTCACTGCTACTCACAGTATATAAATTAGAAAAATGTCGATGACCATTTAAAACTAAATCTGTTTTCGCCTCTAAAAGCATCTTAAGCATATCCCCTGAGTCATCTATCGCTGATCGTTCTTTTCCTGTGTTAGGTATTGGTATTAATTGATGGTGAAAACATACAACCTTGAATTTATTTTCTCTTTCAGGTTTCTCTAACTTTTTTCTAACTGATTCAATTACACTATGATGAATTATTCCACCCGGTAAATCGGGTTTTGTACTATCTATCCCATATATATAAATATCGTCATCTTCATATGTATAATGCCTGTTTCCGACCATTTCTTCAAATAACAAATACCCTACATTCATTGCGTCGTGGTTTCCTATTAAAAATATCATTTTTGAATTTTTGGATACAGGTTCGAACTTTTTAAATTGCTCTAACGCATACTCGTAATCTAATAATGTTCCCATTTGAGTAATATCTCCTAAATGTAAGTAAACAGACGCGTCTTTAATTTTATTTATTTTTTCCATCCCAATATTAAAGGCGTGAAGGTTAAATGAGCCACCCGATCGAGTAATATGTGTATCAGATATGATTACAAGTCTTTTCTTCGCCTCTAACTTCTCCTTTGGATTAATTTTAAAGCTATTTTCGGAGATCATATTTCTATGTATTTTTTAATTTTGCTGGATGACCCAAATAAATTGAATTTTCTCTTAGAACCTGGTCGTAACTTGTATAAGAATGAACTGAAAGCTTCGAATTTTGTTCCATAACCGTACCGGGCAGAAGAACGCATTTGGCTCCAATAAGAGCACCATTTCCCACTCTTATTTTTCTCAAAATGAAATTATCTTGTTCAATACCAAAACTCAAGATCGTAGAATTCATTCCTATTATAACATTCGCACCAATTGATACGAATTCCGAAGAAATCCAACTATTATCGCAAATTGTTTTTTTCCCGATCTTTACGCCAAAAAACCATAAAGTGAACCGATTTTTAAACCATGGAAACGGATTTGAAGCCGAAACATATAATGGACATTTTTTAACAATATTCCGTATATTCCAAAAGAGATAATCCCGATCTTCTAAAGATCGTTTGAAATTACCTTCCTTTGGAACATGTAGTAGGTTAACTATTTTTAAAATTAAAACTGATATTAAAGTCGCACTAAATTGAATTATATAGATCGCAACTAAAACATTAAAAGGTAATAATATAAAGAATAACCAATAATTCGTCTCGTTCCAAAAAAAAATAATATACGAATATTCAAAAACAGAGAAGGGAACAAGACTAAGAATAATTATTCCAATATATAAAATTAGGTATTTACCTCTGATTCTCTCGTCTATAGGTGATGGTGAATCTCCCTTTAAGCTAACAGGTTGAAACAAGTTTTACCCCTCTTTTAAATTTTGTTCGATTTCATTTTGATTCACTTCGGCATTTGAAGGCTTTAGTTTAATCTTTTCCGCTTTATTTTTCGACTCTTCGACCGATTGAATAGGCAATGTTAAACTCACCGGAGTTCCTATGTGAATTAAATTACCTTCTAACTCCTGTTCAATCGAAGTATAACTATTTACGCCCAATACAGCGAAATCTTGCATGATAGTGCCTGGCGAAACTATTGTGTGAGGTCCTACTACGCATGCCTTTCCAATTTTTACTTTTTTAATTAAGATTTTGTCTTGATAAATTAAATGTGAAAAAATACAAATATTTAATGAAGTCATAGTAAAATCACCAATCTCTATAAACAAAGGATCTATATAACCTTCATATAAAACTACGCTTTTTCCAACCCGAGTACCGAAAAATCGATAAACAACAATATCAACCCAAGGCAAAGGCAAAGCTCTTGCCAACCAGATCGGGAAATATGCCACCCAAAACCTCCTATGCATGTACTTCCAGTCCTTACTTCCTCTCTCAAAAATTCCCTCTCGGGGTGGAGAAAGTTTGTTTAGTAGTTTAAAAATCCCGGCAGAAAATAATATGATTGTAAATGTGAATAATAAAATATTGCCATATATATTTAGAGGAAGCAATAACCAATAATACCATTCAGCTTTTAACCCAAAAGAATAAAATTCGCTTCCAGTTAAAAGATAATATAAGCTATTAATAAACCATAAGTTCACAAGAAATAAAACTATACTCCCTATAAACAATTGTACAATTATAATCAATGAAAAAGGGGTTTTGTAAACTCCAGATGTAGATATAAAATCCATTTCAAATTTGGAGTAATTATCTCTCTCCATTTTGATCAATTCTAATCTGATAAGTTATTGTTATAATTATAATATAACAACCGTAAAATAAATAAATTTTACACAATTTTTACTCTATAGTATTGTTTTTTTATAAAAATAGATTTTTAAAACAAACTTATTATAGTAATTATAAATATAAAAAATTAATAACCAAAAAAATCAAAATTCATATATAAAGTGAAAAACAATGTCGATAGACTGGGCTAAAGCAGAAGAAAAACCTGATAAGAAGCAAGCCGTAGAAGGAAGGTTCTTATTAGACTTAAGAGCGAAGGTTAACGATTTAGAAAAACAACTTAGCGAAACTAAAAATGATCTGGGGGGAACGCAAAGTAAACTTAAAGCTACTGAGGGGAAATTCGAAGCTACTACAAAAGATCTAAATAGTACGAAATCTGCGCTCGATAGCACCAAAACTGAGTTAAATGAAACTAAATCGATATTAGAACAAGTTAACGGCAAATTAGAAGACAAAATACAATCCGTAAATAATTTGAATTCTGAAAATGAAGGCTTGAAATCTAATCTCGAAAATATTAATAGTAAAACAAGCGAACTTGAAGCGAAATTAGAAAGCAAAGACCAAGAATTTGAAGCAACTATCTCGAGTTTATCTTCAGAGCTAGACGCATCTAAAGTTCAAATAAATGGGTTACAGAGCCAATTATCCGAAATTCAAAGCTCAAATTCAGAAAACGAACTAAAAGTTGACTCTCTAACTTCTGAAGTTCAAGAATTGAATAGCAAACTTACGAGTACCCAAGAAGAAAACACGAAATTGAACGAACAATTAATGGAATTAAATAACTTATTGCTACAAAAAGACACCAATATTCAAGAGTTAGATAGTAATTTAGGTGCTAAAGAAAAACTAATTGAAGCTCAAACTGCTCATCTAGAGGAAGTTGAAACCGAATTAGGCGATTTAAAACCTCCAGAAATGGGTACGGGTGGTTTTGCTAGCGACGAAAGGACAACTTGCCCCATGTGCGGAGCAGTAGGAAAAGAAATCAAGCAAATTGAGGATAAATCAAAAGTCTTGTCGTATGTCGGCCACATTCCAATGTATGCAAAAAAACATGTATGTAAGAAGTGTGGCTACGAATTCTGAATTATTATTTCTTTTATTTTTCTTATCTAATTTTTAATATTTATTGATTGTTAAGAGCAAATTTAATAGTTAGAGGAAAATCTATTTCTCTTTTATCGATAATGAACAATTAAATAGAAAAAAGAATAAGAAAAAAAAAGAAAAGAAATTTATTTAATTTTACACTCTTGCTTTCTTTTGTTCGTGAATTTCCTCGAGTTTTTCTTTGACTTCCTTAAGTTTTTCACCGTGTAAGGGGTATTTGTATATTGCCAATATGGCAATTAATAGGGCTATTGCTGGAAATACAAATATTAACACTTTTAATCCGAAAGCAACTTGCGATGGATCAACTGATGGATCAAAGGTTCTCCAACCAACAGTACTAAAAACTGTGCTTATGGCTAGAATTACTAAAATATTAGAAAACCTAAGAACGAAAGCATTTACGCCATAGTATCCCGCTTCTCTACGCATTCCTGTAGCAATCTCGTCTTCGTCTACTATATCCGCGACAACTAAGTCAATAATATACAATGAACCAGATAAACCTATCCCTATAAAGAAGAAAACAACTAACCCTAATATAAGATTCCCTATAAACATTAAAGGAAACAGTGATAATATCCAAATGGTCATTGAAATCATCCACGCTTTTCTATTACCGATTTTGCGAACAACTGGTCTCCATAAGATTGTAATAAAAATCGTAGCTGAAATAAATGTTAAACCTAAAAGTAGTGAAGCCATAAATGCGTCTGATTCGTTTAAAACGAATTTTGCGTAGAGTGGAACGAGAGTAGGAAGCATGCCAAATACAAACCAATTTGATGTTTCCGAAATGATATACCATCTAAAAGATTTACTCTTAAAGCAAAACTTTATAGTTTGAAAGAAACTAAAAGCATTCTTATAATCTTCTCGAAATTCTTGTTTTTCTCTTGGACCAAATAGCAGAAAAATTAATACCCCCACGATTACAATTATTCCGGCTATAATTCCGAACAACTGATATTCAGGTAACGCTGCTGGAATAGAAAAATCTGATATTATTAATCCAGGTAATATAAACGCAAAAATTAAGCCTATAATTGAGAAAATTTGACGAACATTATTTGCTTTCGTTCGTTCTTGCTCGGACATGAAAACTTCTGGAAAAAGTGACGTCAGATTTAAGCTGAAAGCAGTGTAAAATAGTTCAAAGACGAGAATAATCATCAAAAAATAGTAGAAATTACCAACTTGGTTTATCTTGCCGACAGGTAACGGAGGCGTGAATAGAAAATACATTACTACCGCCAAAGGTACGAAAAATACAACAATATAAGGCAAACGGCGACCCCATTTTGTATGAGTTCTATCTGATAAATATCCTATTATAGGGTCGTTAAACATGTTCCAAACCGTCCATATAGCATATCCTAGAGTGATCAACCAAATATCTATTTGAACTACAGCAAAATAAAATGTAAAAATTAAAAGAATAAACGCTTGATAGGCTGTTACATCACTTATTTGTGCAAAACTATAGAAAAACGCTTTTTTAAGAGTTCCAGATTCTTTTTTACTCAAAAATTATCACCAAATAATCATTTTTAATAAATTTATAATTAATCTAAATCAATTTTTTCTTTAATAAATGTTTAGCTAAGATATTTTTCATTAATCATAATAAAAATTAGGAGATTTAATCAATTAAATTTTAAATTTTTTCATCATCCTATATATACTAAGTATAACTGCGTTAACACCGCCCCCACTTTCGCTTTGTGCACCCACAAACCATAAATTCTCAATTGGTGTCTTATGAGGAATACCTTGTTTCCCCATGATTGGAGCTATTCCACCAAAAGCGTGATGATCTAAATTAGTTCTTTTCCTAAAATCTTCCGGAGTCATAATTATTTTAGTTTTGATGTGGTCTCGAAGGTTAGGAATCCTTTTTTCGGCATATTCTAACAGTTTATCAGCGTATCCCTCTTTTTTTTCGCCCCAATTTCCTTCTTTTAATGAATCTGGACAAATTGTATATATTGTTATCGCATTATGATCTGGAGGGGCCATCGATGGAGAATGAAATGAAGGGACATGTACTACAAAACCATCTGCCCCTTCGTGGTAAAACCCTTTTCGGCAACGTTCTACACCTTTTTCTATATCGTATGTCCCATAATAATAAGTACACACTTCTGATAAGTAGAGAGCCGGGTTATAGTCTACACCTAGATGAACCATAAAAATAGAATCCATTAATGAAATATTTTCGACACTCTCTAAAAATTCTGTAGGTAAAAAATCTTTTCCAATTAGCTTCAGAAATGTTTCTTTCGCCCCTCCACTTGCAATTATTAAGTCGGCAGGGTGTGTTTGACCGTTGTCAGTTTGTAAACCTGTAATTTTATTGTTTTCAACGAGTATTTTTGAAACTAAGCTATTTGTTAAGATTTTTCCCCCTTTTTGTTGAATAATTATGCTCAATGCGTCTATTAAAGAACTCATTCCTCCTAAAACATTAAAAAGATGTAAATGTTCAGATTTTTTCGTTAGTTTTTTTGGCATTCGTTTATCGTAAAAAGGTTCTGGATTCAAAGCGAAAACCCCAAGTCCAATAAACTGAGTTGGTTTTACGAAAAAATCTGCTAATATAGAAATAAATATGCTTTGAAGCTTTTTAGATTTAAAGAGATGATCCATTAATTTTTGAGCGCTCCAGTTTTTTTTGGTAATTAAAGGGAATAACGTTAATAATAGAGAAATATTGTAACCAAATTTTCTTATTCCTTTTTCTTTTTCCATTTTACGCGCGATTGTCATTAGTTTCATAAAGCGCAGATAATATTTCCAGTACTTAGACAATCCTTTAGCGTCTTCTGGAAAAAGTTCCCTTAATTTATCCATCCTCCATTTAATACCTTCATACTTCTCAGGTTTTTTTATTTCAAAATCGGGGAAAATATATGTTCGATCGTCCTTTATCACTTCAATTTGATCCAACACTCCCAATTCTTTAAGTACATCACCAGCGGGTTCTCCCGCCCCTATTCCCTCGATTAGAAGTTGTCCTAAATCCCATTTATATCCATCCTTTTCGAATGAAGCAGTAACACCCCCAATATGATTATATTGCTCAAAAATAGTGACTTCATGCCCATTCTTTACTAAATATGCCGCAGAAGTTAACCCTGCAATACCAGATCCAATTACACATACTTTCATAGAATTTTCAATTTCAATAATGAATTTCAACGATTAACACAAGTCTAATATCAAAATAATTAATTTTAACAACATATCACTTGACAAATACTTTAGTAAAATAAAAAAAAAGTTAGATTTTTGATTTTTTTTCTTGGTGAATTTCATCCCGTAGTTCTTTAACCCGCTTTAACTTCTCACCATCCAAGGGATATTTATAAATAACAATTATAGCGATTATTAAAGCAATTATTGGAAAGAGTGACATCAAACTTCTTAATGCTAAGATAGGAACAGTTACCGGATTAAATTTATACCATTCAGAGACTAAGAATACTGGGCCTATTACCATAAATACTAAAATAGTCGACAGATGCATCAAGAACATGTTGATTCCATAGTAAGCTCCTTCTCTACGCGTACCTGTATTTACTTCGTCTTCATCCACAATATCCGAAATAATAATATCAATTATGTAAAGAGAACCCGACAATCCTATGCCCATCAGAGAAAATACGATTATTCCGGAAATGGGGTCGCTAATAAAGAATAGAAGTAGGAGTACTACAATCCAAATTGACATGGACATGAGCCAAGATTTTCTTGGCCCTATTTTTTGTACCATAGGTTTCCATAAAACTGTCATAAAGATTGCTGCTGATATGAAAGTGAACCCTAATAATAAAGATAATAATAATGTATCTTCAATGTGTAACACATATTTACCGTAGAGTGGAACTATTGCTGGTAACATTCCGTAAACAAACCAGTTTGCTACTTCTGCTGGAATATACCATGCAAAAGATTTACTCTTCATACATGTTTTTATCGCCATAAAAAATCCGGGAGCTTTTTCATAATCTTTTTGAAATTCAGATTTTTCTCTTGGAGAAATTTTTAGAAAGATTAACCCAGGTATTATAATCACAATTGTTATTATTATCCCAAAAAGTTGGTATTGCCCTAATGAAGCAGGATCTGAAAAATCGTCAATAAATAAACCTGGAAGAACAAATGCCATAATTAACCCAAAAATTGCAAATAATTGACGAGTAATGTTTCCCTTAGTTCTCTCTTCAACGGTTATAAACAATTCAGGAAATAACGCAGTATAATTTAGATCGTACATAGTGAAGAATAATTCAAAGATTATGATAATTATCATAAAATATATGAAATTTAGAGTTGTATCTGATATTCCAATAGATAAGGGTGGTGTAAATAATAAAAAAACTACTATTGCAAGAGGTCCTAATGAAAGCATTATCCAAGGAATACGACGCCCCCATTTTGTATGCGTCCTGTCAGAAAGATATCCTATTAGAGAATCATTAAAACTATTCCATAAAGCCCAGATAATAAAAGCAAGCATTATCATAATAATATCAATTCCAATCACAGCGAAATAAAATGTAAATACTAGAAATGTGAAAGTTTGATAAGCGGTTATGTCTGATAATTGGCCAATACCATATGAGAAACCACGTTTGTATGAAAATTTCTTATCCTTGTTGTTTCTTTCGTTTTCATTCATTTTTATCATCAAAATTTTTTATTAAATTAATCTTATTTCTTTTTTATCTTAAATAAATATTTGTTCATGATTGGAAGTTTGATATTTATTTTAAAAGTGAATAGTGTCAGAACCTTAATCCTTTAGTCTTTAATCTATTGAAGTATTATCAAAAATAAAATAGATATGATTTTAATCTTTAGCAAATATATCATTATAAAGAATTTTCAATAAAGAATATTGAAGAGTTCTGTCTAAAATGGATTTAGAAAAGTTATTCAAACCAAAATCAATGGGAGTAGTGGGTATTTCGAAAAGAAATCCCCTTAGCCCGGGAAGAATTGTTTTATTAAAAAACGAATTTGAAATGAACGTCGAGGTTTTTGGAATTTATCCAACAGGAGGGGATATTGAAGGCATTCAATTGTACGAAAGGTTAGATAAATTACCTAAGATTCCAGACCTCCTCGTTATTGCAGTTGGACCAGACGATACTTTAGGATACATCCAAGACTGCGCAGATCTAGGGGTTCCTTCAAGCGTGATAATTAGTGGCGGTTTTGCTGAAATCGGGGGGAAAGGTAAGAAAAGACAACAAATGTTGGAGAAAATAGCTTTTGATAACGATATTGCAGTTCTTGGACCAAATTGCATTGGAGTCTATGCTCCTCCTTTAGTAGATACTCTTTTCTTACCTACGGAGCGTATCACAAGACCACCGAAAGGTTCTGTGGCATTAATAAGTCAAAGTGGAGGCATACTGGTGGACCAGTTTTTCAATAAATTCAAGGAAAGAAATATTGGCGTGTCAACCGCAGTTTCTATAGGAAATCGAGCGGTTGTTGACGAAACAATGCTATTAGAATATTTTAGCAAGGTCGACAAGGAAACAACAAACATTGCGTTCTATTTAGAGGGTTTTAAGGAAGGGAGAGCAAGAAGCTTTTTGCAATTAGCAAAAGAATCAGAGGATACTGTTGTAACTTTCTTTGGAGGAAAAACTAGGGAAGGAAAAGTAGCTACACAGTCGCATACAGCTAGTTTAGCTGGAAATTATAAAATCCTATCAGCAGCATTGAGGCAATATCAAATTATACAACCTAGCTCTGAAAGAGAGCTATTAACGAGCTTAAAAGTCTATGATGTGTTATCGCACAGAAAGAATCCGTTTGGGAAAAATGTTATAACATATGGAGATGTCGTGATTGTGTCAGTTTCTGGAGGCCACGGAGTAATCGCGTCCGATATGTTGAAAAAATATGGTTTGAATGCAGTACGACTTGAAAGGCAAGAGAAAAAAGATTTAAAAGAGTTTATGAATCCCGCTGCCAGAGAAATTGCTTCATTTAATAATCCAATAGATTTAACTGGTTCTGTGATCGATACCGATATTGAAGATATAGTAAGATATTTATCGGATGTTGAGCGTATTGAGTGTATAATATTACTACTGCTTCCTTATCCTCCTAACATCTCGTTTCAAATAGGTCGAAGGATAGCTAATATTGTTTCTACAAAAAATAAGCCCGTCGTATGTTTTGTTCCGTACGTTCCAAAATACGCTATAATAATCGAATCCCTTGAACTCGCGTACATACCCACTTTTCATTCCATTAAAGAGACAATTCAAGCGGTTTCTGCGCTTAAACATAGAACACGAATTGATAATGTTAAGAAAGGACATCTATTTTGGGAGTAAAAACACAAATAACTCTTAATTTCTTTTTTAAAAATTTCTGGGAAAAAAGATTACAAATTTTCTTAAATTAATCTGTAATATAGTAATTAAAGAATTTCGCTTAAAAGGTTGATAAAAATATGGATAACCGTGTTGGATGGATAGGAACAGGAGTTATGGGTAAATCTATGTGTACTCATATTTTAAAAGCTGGATATAACGTTTCAGTTTATAATCGAACAAAAGAAAAAGCTAAAGAATTGATTGATATGGGCGCTGTTTGGTGTTCAAACCCTAAAGAAGTTGCTGAAAAGAGCGATATTGTTTTTACAATCGTTGGCTTCCCTCACGATGTCGAAGATGTTTATCTAGGCGAAAACGGAGTTCTAAAAGCGATAAAAAAAGGGTCAATTATCGTTGATATGACAACCTCCGAGCCTTCTCTTGCTCAAAGAGTATATGAAGAGGCAAAAAAGATGGATGTGTCATCTATCGATGCCCCTGTATCTGGAGGCGATGTTGGCGCTAAAAACGGAACGCTAGCAATAATGGTTGGCGGCGATAAAGAGACATACGAAAAAATGTTTCCTTTTTTTGAGTTAATGGGAAAAAATATTGCATATATGGGAAAAGCAGGAGCGGGGCAACATACTAAAATGAGCAATCAAATTTTAATAGCAGGAACCATGATTGGAGTTGTAGAGTCCTTATTATACGCTTATAAAGCAGGAAATGATTTAGGTGAAGTAATAAATGTTATTGGAAAGGGTGCTGCGGGTTGTTGGTCGATAAACAATCTTGGCCCCCGAATCGTAAAAGGTAATTTCGATCCGGGCTTTTTTATTAAACATTTCATAAAGGACATGGGCATTGCGTTAAAAGAAGCGAAAAAATTGAATTTATCATTACCAGGGCTTGCCCTCGCTTATCAGTTTTACATCTCTGCAACGGCATTAGGTTTAGAG
>Ga0209121_10003118_pt1 | contig 16256 bp, 10 predicted proteins | sample Cruoilmetagenom3_FD_187292 | JGI IMG/M metagenome (GOLD analysis project Ga0209121, IMG submission 187292) | Oil polluted marine microbial communities from Coal Oil Point, Santa Barbara, California, USA - Sample 3 (SPAdes) (version 2) | ecosystem: Environmental > Aquatic > Marine > Oil seeps ... | reverse complement strand
ATCCATTTGCAATACTCAAGAAATATTTAAATTCTTTATTTGAATTTCTTCCAGCACCTTCAGCTATATTTGAAGGTATTGAAACAGAACTTCTTTTAATTTGTGAGATTAATCCGTATTTTTCATCAGAAGGAAGAGTTGTAACAAGCTTGTAAACTAACTTTGTTAGTTCAATTGATTTTTGCCATATTTTTAAATCTTCAATTTTATGCATAATTTTCATCTAATTACTTACTACTAATATCTCAATACTAATTACGTAAAGGTTTACCAGTTTTTAACATATGCTCAATACGCTCTAATGTTTTACGTTCAGTCATTAAACTCATAAAAGCTTCACGTTCTAAGTCTAATAAGTATTGTTCAGATACGTATGTTGGTTCAGATAAATCTCCACCAGCCATTACATAACCCAATTTATTAGCTATTTTTTTATCGTGTTCAGAAGCATAATGTCCTTTTTCTAAACTATCAGTTCCAACTAAAAACATTCCTAAAGCTTGTTGTCCGTAAACTAAAGCTTTTTTAGGAGCAGGTTGTGTATAACCATCTTCAAGCATTTGTATTGCATGACGTTTTGCAGTTGCTATTTGTCGGTCTTTATTTACTACAACTAAATCTTTATGTTCTTTCAAGAAACCTAAATCAAAACCTTCGTGTGCAGAAGTTGCTACTTTAGCCATTGCAACGTTTATAAAGTAATCTCGTAGTTTATTTAATTTTACATCATCTTTTAATAAACCTTCAGAAGCTCTTAAAGCCATTTCTTTTGAACCAGCACCTCCAGGAATTATTCCAACACCAAATTCAACCAAACCAATGTATGTTTCTGCTGCTGCTATTACTTTATCGGCGTGCATACTTAATTCACATCCACCACCAAAAGTATATCCGTGAGGAGCAATAATTGTTGGACAAGATGAATATCTAAGGCGCATTACCGTATCTTGGAAATATTTTACAGAGAAGTTTAATTCATCATATTCTTGTTCTACAGCCATCATAAATACCATAGCTAAATTAGCACCAACAGTAAAGTTTGCAGCTTGATTTCCTAGTATAACGGCATCGTATTCAGTTTCAGCTAAATCAATTCCTTTATTTATAGCTTGTAAAACTTCACCACCTAAAGTGTTCATTTTAGATTGAAATTCTATATTTAAAACTCCTTTCCCTAAATGTTGAATTGAAGCTCCTGCATTTGACCAAATTGTTTTTGCTTCTCTAATATTGTTAAGAATGATAAAACTATCCTGACCAGGAATTTTTTCTTGTTTTTTTGAAGGAATTGAATAGTAGTATTTAGCTCCATCTTGAACAGAGTAGAAATTCTTATGACCATTTTCAAGCATTTCAGTAACCCAACTTGCTACTGGAATATTTTCGGCTTGCATTAACTCAATACCTTTTTCAATTCCAATGGAATCCCAAATTTCAAAAGGACCGTGTTCCCATCCAAACCCAGCTTTCATAGCATCATCTAAACGATACAATTCATCTGAAATTTCAGGAATACGATTTTGAACATATCCAAACATTGCAGCAAAGTTTTTTCTGTAAAACTCACCAGCTTTGTCTTTTCCTTTTATTAATACTCTAAATCTATCAATAACATTATCAATAGTTTTAGTCATTTCAAGCGTTGCAAATTTTGCTCTTTTTTTAGGGCGATATTCTAACGAATCTAAATCTAACGATAGAATTGATTTTTTACCGTTTTCAACAACTCTTTTATAAAAACCTTGTTTTGTTTTACTTCCTAACCATTTATTATCCATCATAGTACTGATGAATTTAGGTAGTTTAAACAAGTCATGAGATTCATCTTCAGGGCAATTTTCATAAATTCCGTTAGCCACATGAACTAAGGTATCTAATCCAACTACATCAACAGTTCTAAAAGTCGCAGATTTTGGACGACCAATAACTGGACCAGTTAATTTATCAACTTCTTCAATGGTTAAACCTAATTCTTTTACTTGGTGGAATAAACTCATAATTCCGAAAATACCAACTCTATTTCCAATAAATGCAGGTGTATCTTTCGCTAAAACAGATGTTTTTCCTAAGAATTTTTCACCGTACATCATTAAAAAGTCTGTAACTTCTTCTTTGCATTCAGGTCCAGGAACAACTTCAAATAATTTTAAATAACGTACTGGGTTAAAAAAGTGAGTAACAGCAAAATGTTGTTTAAAATCATCACTTCTACCTTCACTCATAAATTTAATAGGAATACCAGAAGTATTTGATGAAACTAATGTGCCAGGTGTACGGTATTTTTCTACTTTTTCAAAAACTAATTGTTTAATATCAAGTCGTTCAACAACAACTTCAATAATCCAATCTACATCTTTAATTTTAGAAATATCATCTTCTAAATTACCTGTAGTAATTCTACTTGCAAATTTTTGATTGTAAATAGGAGATGGTTTAGATTTTAATGCTGCTTTTAAACTATCATTCACCAATCGGTTACGTACAACTTTGTTTTCTAGTGTAAGTCCTTTTGCTTTTTCTACGTCGTTTAATTCACGTGGAATAATATCGAGTAACAAAACTTCTACACCAATGTTGGCAAAATGACAAGCAATACCTGATCCCATAATACCGGAGCCAATGACTGCTACTTTTTTTATTGGTCTTTTCATTGTTTATTGGATTTTATATTTTATTTAGTTGGTTCAGTTTCAAAAACCTTTTTATTATTTATTAAATCGTTTATTGTTTCTGTCACTTCAAAAAAGTGTTTTATTTTTTCTTCTGAAATGTTATTCTTAACGGTTTCATTAAATTGAGTTACATGTTGTTTTGAAATATTTCTTTTTTCAAAACCAAATTCAGTAAGTTTTATAAGAACACTTCGTCCATCATCAGGGTTCTTTTCTCTGTAAATAAACCCTTTTTCTTCCATGTTCTTTAAAATACGTGAAAAACTAGTAGGTTCCATTCCCATGAGAGGACCAAGTGATGTAGATGGAGTACCATGCTTTTTATCAACCTTTAATAAAAGAAAAGCCATAGCCATAGTACTTTCGTGTTTGGAGGCTTGTTCATTATACATTTTAGCAACTGATTGCCAAGTTGCTCTGAGTGCATGATCTATTGTTTTTTCTTTTTGCATTTTTCAAATATATAAAAAAATACTATGCGTGCATAATAAATTTTAAAAAAATATTTTGTGTAACGATTTTACTTGTTTTATTAAAAAAAAAAGGATAAGTTTAAAAATCAATAAATACAAACTTAAAATTATGGGAGCAAAAGAACTTATAGGAAAAATAATTAAACAAGAAAACATAGATACAATTGATAAGAATAAAATTCCTAGAACTTTTGTAATTAATGTTCCAGACCCTTACAAATCTTATTATAGCAGATTTACAGATATTGACAAACCAGTTGCCATAATTTTTGTTACTAAAACACCCAATTCATTTGAAAAAATTTTACGTGTAACAAAAAAAATTAATGATTCCTATAATTTGGAATTGGCAGGAGCAAAATGTGAAGTAACAATAAAGTCTAGAAAATTAAACGGAGTTAGAGTTAGAGGAATTAATAGGTTTACCGATGTAGCTCAAATTCAACAGTATTATCAAGATGAAGGGTTTGAGTTTGTAAAAAGTGAAAGTTTTAGTAATACTGAAGCAATAATTAGAATTAATAGATTTTTTGAAATTGAAGAATTAGATAAAGGTATTTACAAATCTATTATTGAAGATGATGTATTTTATGTTGAACTGCCAAAATTTATTAGCTGGGAAGAATTTAAAAGAGTTACTGCAGAGGTAAAAAATAATATGACAGATAGTAGTTTTGATATAGCTAAAGGAATTTTATACATGAATGAAGGAATAACAGAAATTGTTCGTGTTGTAAAACCAAAAGCTACAGTTGATCTATTAAAAACTATACAACAAAAATATATTGATAGGTTATAACAATTTTAGTACAAGTTTAACCAAAATCTCATAAATTAAAATTATTTTCGTTCTTGAATTTAAAGTTATAGAATGAAAAATATTTTAACCGTTGAAAATGTTAGTAAAAATTATGGAAGTTTTACAGCATTAAACAACGTTTCAATTTCAGTTCCTGAAGGAAGTGTGTTTGGGTTGTTGGGACCTAACGGTGCTGGGAAAACTTCATTAATTAGAATTATAAATCAAATTACTTTACCAGATAGTGGAACTATTTATTTAGATGGTGAAAAACTACAACCACATCACATTCAAAATATTGGATATTTACCTGAAGAGCGTGGTTTATATAAAAGTATGAAAGTTGGTGAACAGGCACTGTATCTAGCTCAGCTAAAAGGAATGTCTAAATCTGAAGCTAAAAAAAAACTACAGTATTGGTTTGAAAAATTTGAAATTACAAATTGGTGGAATAAAAAAATTCAGGAACTTTCAAAAGGGATGGCGCAGAAAGTACAATTTATAGTTACTGTATTACACACTCCTAAATTGTTAATATTTGATGAACCATTTAGTGGTTTTGATCCAATAAATGCAAATTTAATTAAAGATGAAATTCTAAAATTAAGGGATGAAGGAGCCAGTATTATTTTTTCTACGCATAGAATGGAATCTGTTGAAGAATTATGTGATTATATAGCTTTAATTGATAAATCGAATAAAATATTGGATGGTAAATTAGACGATATTAAACAAGAATTTAGAACCAATCAATTTGAAGTTGGTTTAATTAGTGAGAATAAAGAAGAGTTGTTTTTTGAAATTGAATCAAAATTTAAAGTTCAAAAATCTAAAAACTCGTTTAATAATGATTTACGATTTTTAATTGATTTAAAAAATGGTGAAACATCTACAGATTTGATTAAATACTTAAACAACAAATCACAAATCACACATTTTACAGAAATTATACCAAGTGCTAACGATATATTTTTAAAAGCTGTAGCTAACAATGGGTAAATTAAAACTAATAATAAAAAGAGAGTTTTTAGCAAAAGTTAGAAATAAATCATTTATCGTATTAACAATTTTAAGTCCGCTTTTAATGGTGGGATTATTCTCATTAATTATTTTTTTAAATGAAAAAAACAGCGAAGAGATAAGAACAGTAGCTTTTGTTGATGAATCTCAACAGTTAGCCTCAGTTTTTAGTGATACTGAAGCTACAAAATATATAGATTTAACAGCCTTAGGATTGGAAGAAGCTAGAGTAAAAACAAAAGAATTTTATTATGGGTTGGTATATATTCCTAAAAGTGATAGTCTCGTTAACCTTTCTAAAGGGATAACCTTTTTTTCAGAAGATACACCAAGTTTAAGTTTATTAAGTGAAATAGAAAATAAGCTAGAAAAGAAAATTCGAGATTTAAAAATAGAGCAACTTCATGTTGATACTGATAAAATAAAAGCAGCTGAGACAGCTATAGAAATTGCGACTGAAAATTTTTCAGGAGAAAAATCCTCTAAGATAGGAAGCATATTACGTATGGTAACTGGAGGAGGTTTTGGGTACTTAATTTTTATGTTTATAATTATTTACGGAACTTCAGTAATGAGAAGTGTAATTGAGGAAAAAACAAGTAGAATTATTGAAATTATTATCTCATCGGTAAAGCCATTTCAATTAATGTTAGGTAAAATAATAGGAAACGCATTGGCAGGTATTTTACAATTTATTATTTGGGCAATTTCGGCAGGTTTAATATTAACTGCAATAACCTATATTTTTGGAGTTGAAGCAGCAAGTTCAGGATCTAGTATTGGGCAAATGAACCCTGAAATGATACAGCAAATGCAAGCTTCTTCAACAAATGATTTACAATTAGTGCTTCAAGAAATTAAGAATTTACCAATTCTTACCATGTTTTTCTCGTTTATTATTTATTTTTTGGGAGGCTATTTAATTTACAGTTCAATTTATGCTGCAATTGGAGCTGCAGTAGATAGTGAAACAGATACTCAGCAATTTATGATGCCAGTTTTAATGCCATTAATAATTGCAATTTATGTGGGGTTCTCAGTAATAGAAAACCCACACGGCCCCATTGCTTTAGGGTTCTCATTATTTCCATTAACTTCACCAATAGTAATGTTAATGCGTATTCCGTTTGGGGTGCCTTGGTGGCAAATTATTACTTCAATGTTGTTATTAATAATTACCTTTATAGCTATAGTTTGGTTTGCAGCTAAAATTTATAGAGTTGGTATACTAATGTATGGTAAAAAACCAAGCTATAAAGAATTATATAAATGGTTAAAGTATTAAGAAATGGAAAAGCTTGGGGAATTATTAAATTACACCTTTCAAATAAGTGATAAAACAACTATTTCTGTTAAAGCAATTTTAATTTTAATAGTTGCTTTTCTACTTACTAGTTTATTGCTTAAATTGGTTAGAAAATTTATAAATAAAAGATTAGAAAAAGAAGATGAGGGAAAATTTAAAACAGTATTCTCTTTTCTAAAATACTTTATTTATATCATAGTTTCCATTCTAGCTTTAGAATCGTTAGGTGTTGAAGTTAGCGTATTATTAGCGGGTTCAGCAGCTTTATTAGTAGGTTTAGGTTTGGGATTGCAAACATTGTTTCAAGATATTATTTCAGGAATTTTTATTTTACTTGATAAAACACTACATATAAATGATATAATTGAGATTGAAGAAAAAATTGGCAGAGTTTTTGAAATACGTTTAAGAACAACTAGAGCAGTAACAGTAAATGATAGGGTAATAATAATCCCAAATCATAAGTTTTTAACGAATAGTTTATACAATTGGACTCAAAATGGTACATTAACTGTAGAAGCTATAGATATTGGAGTTGCATACGGTTCAGATGTAGAAAAAGTAAAAGAACTTTTAATTGAAGTGGCTCAAGAACATTCAAAAGTCTTAAAAACAAGAAAACCTGATGTTTTGTTTATAGATTTTGGAGAAAGTGCTCTTCAATTTAAATTATTGTTTACTATTAATGATAGCTTTTCACAATTAAAAATTAAAAGTGATTTACGGTATGCAATAGATAAAAAGTTTAGAGAACACAACATACAAATTCCATTTCCTCAAAGAGATATACATATAATAAAAAAATAAAGACTATGAAGTCAAAAATATTAATAATTGAAGATGAAGCTGCAATTCGTAGAGTACTAAAAAAAATAATTTCTGAAGAAAACGACACTTATCAAGTTGAAGAAGCAGAAGATGGCTTGGTTGGAATTGATATGATTTCAAAATCAGATTTCGACTTGGTTTTATGTGATATAAAAATGCCAAAAATGGATGGTGTTGAGGTTCTTGAAAAAATTAAAAAACTAAAACCTGAAATTCCTATTGTTATGATTTCTGGGCACGGAGATTTAGATACAGCCGTAAATACAATGCGTTTAGGAGCATTTGATTATATTTCAAAACCACCAGATTTAAACCGTTTATTAAACACTGTTAGAAATGCACTTGATAAAAAGGAATTAGTTGTTGAAAATAAGCTTTTAAAGAAAAAAGTTAGTAAAAAGTATGAGATGATTGGTGAAAGTGAAGCTATTTCTCATATTAAAACAATGATTGAAAAAGTTGCGCCAACTGATGCTCGTGTGTTTATAACAGGTCCAAATGGTACAGGAAAAGAACTAGTAGCACATTGGTTACACGAAAAAAGTGAAAGAACAAAAGGTCCAATGGTTGAGGTAAACTGTGCTGCAATTCCGTCAGAATTAATTGAAAGTGAGTTATTTGGACACGTTAAAGGTTCTTTTACAGGAGCGAATAAGGATAGAACTGGGAAATTTGAAGCCGCTAATGGAGGAACTATTTTTTTAGATGAAATTGGAGATATGAGTCTTTCTGCGCAGGCTAAAGTTTTAAGGGCATTGCAAGAAAATAAAATTTCACGCGTTGGAAGCGATAAAGATATTAAAGTTGATGTGAGAGTTGTTGCTGCAACAAATAAGGATTTAAAAAAGGAAATAGCTGATGGTAAATTTAGAGAGGATTTATACCACAGATTAGCAGTAATTTTAATTGAAGTACCTGCTTTAAATGATAGGAGAGAGGATATACCACTTTTAATTAATTTTTTTGCTGAGCGAATAGCAAGTGAACATGGTACAGCTGCAAAATCTTTTTCGTCTCAAGCAATTAAATTATTGCAAAATTACGATTGGACAGGGAATATAAGAGAGCTTAGAAATGTAGTTGAACGACTTATAATTTTAGGTGAAAAAGAAGTTTCAGAAAGTGATGTAAAGTTATTTGCAAGTAAATAATAAATTAAAAATCCCGCAATTGCGGGATTTTTAATTTATTTAATACAATTTCTTATATTTAGTTGGATTTACTTCGTGCATAATAGCATAAATAGTTTCGAAAATATCTTCAGCATTTGGTTTAGAAAAGTAATCGCCATCAGTTCCATAAGCAGCTCTATGTTCTTTTGCTGTTAAAGTAACAGGTTTACTATCTAAATAATCATATCCGTTTTGTTTTTCTAAAATTTCATTTAATAAGTATGCTGAAGCTCCTCCAGGAACATCTTCATCAATAATAATAAGTCTATTTGTTTTTTGGATACTTTTCACCACATCATGATTGTTATCAAAAGGAAGTAAACTTTGAGCGTCAATAATTTCAATATCTATAGCAACTTGAGCTAGGTCTTTTACAACATCTTCTACAATTTTTAAAGTTGATCCGTATGAGAGTACCGTTATATCTAATCCTTCTTTAATGGTTTCAACAACGCCAATAGGTGTTTTAAATTCACCAAAATTATTAGGTAATTTTTCTTTAAGTCGGTATCCATTTAAATTTTCAACTACTAGTGCAGGTTCGTCACATTCTAACAAAGTGTTATAAAAACCTGCAGCTTTAGTCATATTTCTTGGTACTAAAATATTCATTCCTCTTAATAGGTGTACAATTGCTCCCATAGGTGAACCAGAATGCCAAATACCTTCAAGTCTATGTCCACGCGTTCTAACTATTAATGGTGCTTTTTGTTTTCCTACAGTTCTATAATGCAGCGTTGATAAATCATCACTTAAAATTTGTAAACCGTACAATAAGTAATCTAAATATTGAATTTCAGCAATTGGTCGTAAACCTCTTAATGACATTCCAATACCTTGTCCAATAATAGTTGCTTCTCTAATCCCAGTATCTGAAACTCTTAATTTTCCGTATTTTTCTTGAAGTCCAACTAAACCTTGATTTACATCTCCAATATTTCCAGTGTCTTCACCAAAAATAAAGACATTATTATATTTAGAAAATAGCGTATCAAAATTATCTTTTATAATAATTCTTGCATCAACTAGTTCAGGATTTGCATTGTAAGTTGGAAGTACTTCATTTGAAAGGCTTACTTTTTTATCCGTATTACTATATAAATGTGAGCTATAATTAGGTTGCTTGGTTTTGAGGTAATTTGTAATCCAATTTTGTAATTGCTTTTTTTCTATTAAGTTTTCGTTTCTAACATAAACAATTGCTTTTCTTGCAGTTGATAAAATATCTTTTCTTGAAGGCTCAAGAATTGAAGCTAAATCATTTTTTAATTTAGAAATAAAAGCTTTACCATTACTCTTTGCAGATAGATTTTCAAGAATATTTATTAATGCGTTTCTTTCCTCTTTTAAAGGACTTAAAAAAGCATTCCAAGCTTCTCTTTTAGCTTTGCTTACTTCTTTTTTAGCATCTTTTTCAATTTTAATTAACTCTTCTTCAGAAGCAACAAATTTAAGAGTATTATTATTCTCATCTTTCAAATCAAATTCAATAATCCAATCACGCATTTTAACAATACAATCATTTTGTTTTTCCCAAGTTAAACGCTCCTTAGATTTATAGCGTTCATGTGAGCCTGAAGTTGAATGACCTTGAGGTTGTGTTAAATCTTTTACGTGAATTAAAACCGGTACATGCTCTTCTCGTGCTATTTTAGATGCTTTATTATAAATAGCAATTAATTTTGGGTAATCCCAACCCTCTACTACAAATATTTCGTATCCTTTTGCATTATTATCTCTTTGGAAACCTTTTAATATTTCTGAAATATTTTCTTTGGTAGTTTGATATTTAGCTGGTACAGAAATACCATATGCATCATCCCAAACACTAATAACCATAGGAACTTGTAGTACACCAGCAGCATTAATAGTTTCAAAAAAAATACCTTCTGAAGTACTTGCATTTCCAATAGTTCCCCAAGAAATTTCATTTCCGTTGTTTGAGAATTTTAGATTTTTTATTTTTGGTAACTTTCTAAAAAGTTTTGATGCGTATGCCAAACCTAACATACGAGGCATTTGGCCAGCTGTTGGAGAAATGTCTCCACTTGAATTGTATTGTTCTGTTAAATTTTTAAAATGTCCATTTTCATCTAAGCTATGTGTTGCAAAATGGCCTCCCATTTGGCGTCCTCCAGACATTGGGTCTGCTTCAATAGTTGCATGTGCATATAACCCTGCAAAAAATTGTTGAGGTGTTAATTCTCCAATAGCCATCATAAAAGTTTGATCACGGTAATAACCAGATCTAAAATCACCTTTTTTAAAGGCTTTTGCCATAGCTAACTGTGGCACTTCTTTACCGTCTCCAAAAATACCAAATTTTGCTTTTCCAGTTAAAACTTCTCTACGTCCCAATATACTACACTCTCGGCTTATTACAGCCGTTTTATAATCGAGTAGAACTTCTTTTTTAAATTGATTAAATGAAAGTGATTCTAGGTTTGTAGATGAAGATTTTACATTCATATTTATTGAATTTTTTAGTTTTGCAAAGGTACTATTATTAAATGATATTTAAAAATGGCATTAAATAAACAAGGAATGATTAAAATTAACGTATAAATTATCTATAAAATTATGAATAATTCAAAATAATTAAATAAATAAAAATAGAATCATTAAATTAATAAAACCCTCTTCTTATAAAATTATATATTTTTTTTGGCTTTATTACTAAAACAAACCTTATTTTAGAACTATAACTTGGTTGGGATATTTCCCACCCTAAGTTTGAATGTAGTGGAAAATAGACTTCTAAAATATCTTGAATAAAATTGAATCTAACTCCATTTTCGTGAGCAAAATAAACTTTTTGATTTCTATTTTTTACAAATCCAACATCATTATATACTTCAAGCCATCTCCATAAACCAATACTGGTGTTAATTGTGCTTAGCCATTGATTAGCATGAGAGGTTGGTAATTTTGATTTAAATCCCCCTTCATTAATTATTATTTGTTGACTAAAAAAACCAGTGGTTTCAGATCTTCCTAAATAGTCATATCTAAATAAATAATCACTTGGTCTATCAAGAGCAAAACTAAAAAAATCTGTTTCAGTTTTATTATTTAAAAATGCCCCAGCAAAAAATCGGAAATCAAATTGTCTATTCGTATCTGTTAATTTTCTATAATGTGCAGTTAAAGAAAGTTTACTAAACTTTTCTGAAACTTGAAGTTCAGTAGAAAGCCTAATATCATCAATAATTTCAGGTTTAGCATATCCATAACTCAAACTAAAAACTTTGTATTTATTTGTTTCAAGATGTTGCGTTTGAGTAGGTGATTTTTCACGATCTACCATAGTAAATGAAGCTGCAATAGCATTTCTACTAACATCTCTTAAACTTTTTCTTTTAAATTCAAGCAATGCATATGGAGTTATTGCGGTGTAAGTTAAGTCCTTAGCGTAATGAAAGGTACTACCTGATATTCCTGCTAAAAATTTATTTACTTTTTTATTTTCAGGAAGATACTCATATCGCAAAGCAAAAATCCCAGATAATGATTTACTTGTTGTACCATAAGAAGGTGTTAGTTTGTATGTAAAACTTTTATCTAATAATGTTTTATTTGAAATAGCCAGCCCTAAAACTGCACCGTCATAATAGTTATATCTAAATACGGGTGTATAAAAAAATTGATTATAGTAAGGATTTTCAATATCCTTCATGAATTTTAACTGTAAAGGTTTATTGAATAGTTTCTTTTTTACATTTTTCCAATTATTTCTTAAATTATATTCTGGCAAGAGTGATTCATAATTCAACGAAAGTTTATCAAACCCATTGGTTGGAATAGTGATTTTTGATAAAGAATCTATATTAGTAAGCCATTTGGTAAATTTAATTTTTTTATCCTTAATTCCATAGAGTTGAATAGGAGCAGTGAAGTTTCGTTTATTTAAAATACTTACTTCTAAAGAGTCATTTATTTTAGTGATTTTTTTGATAGTATAATCTACCTTTTTATTTGTTTTCAAATATTCATTTTCAAACCAAGAAATATCTTTATTAGTTTGTGATTTTAAAAAATCTATAAAAAGTTTACTTTGAACTTTATTCCCTGAGTTTTTAAAAGAAAAATCCCAAATAGCGGAAGGCATTGATATATCTTCTAAATAAGTTTCTAAATATTTAATACCTAAGCCTGCTTTGTATTTGTTAACAATTTTTCTGTTAAAATTTGAGAGTGAATCAGCTTGAGTTGTTAAAGATTGGTCTAAGTTTTTTCTTGCAGCAAATTGATAAACGAAGGGATATTTTTCATTGAAATTTATTTTGGCCAAATTGAAACCTTTAATGGCCCATAATTTAGAAATATTACCTATAGCTTTAACTTCAGGATAAAACCGTTCTACATATTTAATCATTAAATAGGCATGTAAGCCATCAGCTAACCAATAGTCTTCTCTTTTATTGAATAAAAAAACCTGATCGATATATTTTTTCGAAAGTATTTTAAAGAGTTCAATATCCCATTCAAAAGCATCACTATATGCAGCTATAAATGAGGGGAGTTGATTAAATCCATAAACAGGATTTTTATCATATTCAATTTTATTTAATAATAGTTTTTTATGAGGATATTTACCAAGAAAAGATTCAATAAAATAGTATTCTCTTTTTAAAATGCTAGTTTTAAGACTATGACCTAGTTCTTCAAAATCTAGGTTTGTTGTTATTGTATTTCCTTCAAAATTGAAATCAATAAAATCATTATCCTTAGTAATATTTAATTCAATGTCTAATTGATTTTTACCAATTAAAGTATAGTTATTAAAATTAGTAGTAGTTTTATTTGAACTAGGTAAATTACTATTTACTATATAGTTTTTAGGTACTTGAAGATCAACATGGTAATTTGTATAATCTATATACAAGTCATCCATATCTAAGTTATTTAATATTTCCCATTTTTTATTAAAAATAGCAGGTGTTAAATACCAATACCGTAAATTATAATTGGTAGCATTTACGCCATATTTAGTAAATTTATCATTTGGAATTTTAACAGTATAAGTTGCTTTAATTATTACGGAGTCATTAGGTTTTAAAGGCTCATTTAAATTTATTTTTAGAATATCAGGATTCTCTTCAGTAATTTCCCAAGTAGAAATCTTATAATTAGTTGATATGCTTTTAATTGTAGAGTTCCCTCTATGTTTTTCATGAGTAAAATGAAATGTTTTAGAATAATTTTCAATAAAACGCTTTGCTAAAGGAGTGTTTTTATCTTTATAGGCATTTGCCCAATTATGAAAATATACAACGTTTAATATACTGTCAGATTTATTATAAAAATTTGTCTCTTGTTGAATTTTTAACTCGTTAGTTTCTGTATTTAAAATAGCTGCTATTTTTATCTTATTAGTTTGAGCATAAATACTTAAATTAATAAAACAAATTAATATTGTTAAAAGCAGCTTATTATTCAAAAGGAGTATTTTAGAAATTAGGACTTAAACTGTATTTTTTATAGAAAGTATCGATAACATCTAATACTTCATCTTCAGTATCAACTATTGAAATTAAATCTAAATCTTTTGGGCTTATAGTTCCTTCTTCAATTAATGTATTTTTAACCCAATCCATTAATCCAGCCCAATATTTCTTTCCAACTAAAACAATTGGAAATTTTCCAATTTTGTTTGTTTGTATTAAGGTAATTGCTTCAAAAAGCTCATCCATTGTTCCAAAACCACCAGGCATAACAATAAAACCTTGAGAATATTTTACAAACATTACTTTGCGTACAAAAAAGTAATCAAATTCCATACTTTTATCCGAATCTATATATGGATTTTCATGTTGCTCAAAAGGTAATTCTATATTTAAACCAACAGATGTCCCTTTTCCTCTATGCGCTCCTCTATTACCAGCTTCCATAATTCCTGGTCCTCCTCCAGTTACAATTCCGTAACCATGTTGTGTTAATTTATAGGCAATACTTTCAGCTAATAGGTAATTTTTATGGTCAGGTTTTGTACGTGCAGAACCAAAAATGGTTACGCAAGGACCAATTTTACCTAAACGTTCAAAGCCTTCAACAAATTCAGCCATAATTTTGAATATAGCCCAGGAATCATTAGACTTAATTTCATTCCAGGTTTTTTGTTCAAATTTTTCTCTTATTTTTTTATCTTCGTTGGGTGTCATATTGTTCCTAATTATCAATTTTTATTGCTAAGTAACAGTTTTTTTTAGTAGCTAACTAATTTAATTCTTTTTTTAAGAATTGGGCTGTATAACTTTTTTTATGAGTGCTAATTTCTTCGGGTGTCCCAGAGCATATTAATTGCCCTCCTTTTTTTCCACCTTCCATTCCAATATCAATAACATGGTCGGCTAGTTTTACAACATCTAAATTATGTTCTATAACGAGTATGGTGTTCCCTTTATTGGTTAGTTTATTTAAAACTTCCATAAGTACACGGATATCTTCAAAATGAAGCCCAGTTGTTGGTTCATCTAAAATATAGAATGTGTTTCCAGTATCTCTTTTAGATAATTCTGAAGCTAGCTTTATACGCTGTGCTTCACCACCAGAAAGTGTTGTGGATTGTTGCCCCAGCGTTATATACCCTAATCCAACATCGTGTATTGTTTTTAAGTTTCTGTAAATTTTTGGGATATTTTCAAAAAATTCAACTGCATCATCAATTGTCATATTTAACACATCAGAAATTGATTTTCCTTTGTATCTAATTTCCAATGTTTCTCTGTTAAACCGTTTACCTTGGCAGGTTTCACATTCCACATGAACATCTGGTAAAAAGTTCATTTCTATAACTCTAACACCACCACCTTGACAGGTTTCACATCTTCCGCCTTTTACATTAAATGAAAACCTTCCAGGTTTGTAACCTCTAATTGCAGCTTCGCTAGTTTTAGCAAATAAGCTTCGTATTTCACTAAAAACACCTGTATATGTCGCTGGGTTTGAACGTGGAGTTCTACCAATTGGTGATTGGTTTATGGCAATAACTTTATCAACATGTTCTAAACCTTTAATAGACTTGTAAGGCATTGGTTTTTTTACACCTCTATAAATATGTTTGTTTAAAATTGGGTACAATGTTTCATTTATTAACGTAGATTTTCCACTACCAGAAACACCAGTAACACAAATAAGTTTACCTAAAGGAAAATCAACGGTTAAGTTTTTCAAATTATTACCTGTTGTACCAGTTAATGTTATTTTATGCCCATTTCCTTTCCGTCTTTTTTTAGGAATTTTAATTTTTTTTGTGCCGTTTAAATAATCAGCGGTTAACGTATTGTGTTGTTTTAATTCCTTAAAAGTTCCTTCGCTCACAATTTCACCACCAAAACGACCAGCACCCGGACCAATATCGATTACATAATCGGCATGTTCAATCATATCTTTGTCGTGTTCAACAACAATAATTGAATTTCCAATATCTCTTAAGTTTACTAATGAATTTATTAATTTTTGGTTGTCACGTTGATGTAAGCCAATGCTTGGTTCATCTAAAATATAAAGCACACCAACTAATTGAGAACCAATTTGTGTGGCTAATCTAATACGTTGTGCTTCACCACCAGATAACGATTTTGAACTTCTATCTAACGTTAAATACCCTAAACCAACGTTTAATAAAAATTGAATCCTTGTTCTAATTTCTTTGAGTATTTCGGAAGCTATTTTTAATTGTTTATCATTTAATTTTTCTTCAATTGAAGCAAACCAATTAGCAAGTTCAGTAATATCTAATTGTGCTAATTCTGAAATATTTTTTTTATTTATTTTGAAGTATAAAGCCTCTTTTTTAAGTCTATTTCCGTTACAAGTATCACAATTTACTTCATCCATAAAATCTTTAGCCCAACGTTTTATTGATGTAGATTCACTTAGTTTGTATTGATTTTCAATAAAACTTATAATTCCCTCAAAATCAATTTCGTAATTACGTGTAACACCCATTGTTTTTGAAGCTATTTTAAACTTTTCATTTCCACC
>Ga0209121_10003117_pt1 | contig 16258 bp, 17 predicted proteins | sample Cruoilmetagenom3_FD_187292 | JGI IMG/M metagenome (GOLD analysis project Ga0209121, IMG submission 187292) | Oil polluted marine microbial communities from Coal Oil Point, Santa Barbara, California, USA - Sample 3 (SPAdes) (version 2) | ecosystem: Environmental > Aquatic > Marine > Oil seeps ... | reverse complement strand
GATTCTGCGAACATATTCTTTTCCATGTCCATACGGCCCTACGGCTCGTATGAGATGCTGTGCACGGATCCTTCGGACATATTCTATTTGACACTACCTAAAATATGAACATTATAGCCACACCTGCCTGTCGCAAGCAGGATTGATAATTTTGCATTGTTAATTTTGAAATGATTCTTCTTTGGTCTTTCATCACTTGTAAGGGAAGTACCTGTCGTAACAATCAAATACAAGTACGAGATGTAATTATAACACAAAAGGGGAGAAATGTCAAGAAAAAATGTAATCTCTATTCTAATACCGTCCTTACGATAGAGGAAGCTACTTTCTCCGCCAGGGATTGTATGCCATCGTCTTCTGTTAGAGAGCTGTCATATGTTACCCATTCCTTCAATGTTCTCTCCCATATACCCTCTCCATCACCCTTCAGGTAGGAGAGCGTAAGTTCAACATCTATTCTGTATTCCTTGATGTTTTCGTACTCATCGAAGGTAAAGGGTTTGTTCTTGTAGTCTGTGATGACCACCGAGAGTACGGTCTCGGCTCCGCCCTCCAACAGTTTTATCCTGCCGTCTCTTATAAATTCATCTACCGTATTCTCGTAGAAAATGTCCTCCAGTCCATATCGCAGGGTATTATTGGTAAAGGGATTTATTGTTATACTCCCGTATTCCACGGTGGCAAATCCCCTAAAATTGTATATACAACCTCCCAGAAATACGAGTGATATGAGTAACCATTTTTTCATTTTAATACTCCCATGAAGATATAAACCACAGAGAGCACAGAGTTTGATAGAGACAACACAGAGGTTTTTTTAAGTTTTCCGTTCTTCCGTGGTTACTTTCTATGTTGAAGACACTTTGTGTTCTCTGTGTCCTCCCTGCCTGACGGCAGGCAGGTGTGGTTAATTTTTTCTTAACCGATTTCTTGTTATTATGCTCCTGGCATAATCGAGTTCTTCCTCTTTGGTCGAGAGTCTTCCGTCGAGTTTCTCCCTCTTCACCCTCAACAGTATCTCCCCAATGAGCTTTCCCTCGCCAACACCCAAACTCTTTATATCTTCTCCCGTGATTTCCAATCTCAAGGGTTCTATCTCCTTTAAGTAAACGGATATTTTATCTCGTAAGTCCTCTTTGACGGCGACATATGCGAGTGGATGTGGCGGGAATCCCCGTAGAACTGTGTATGTCTCTCCCCTTCCTTCACTCTCTTTCAGGGGCACTATTTTTGCGAGCAGGGTTTCTGCGGCATTCAGGTATCTTCTTTCCCTTCCCGTGAGTATCTTTCTGTTCCGACCCCCCTCGGTGAGTGCCATAAAATAAAGCGGTTCCTTTTCTATGCCAAGCCCCGCGGCAAACTCATCGAGTTCTTGGAGAAAACCCATTCCGGGATATACCATCCCCAGTTGTTTGAGAATGCCAAGTTGGGCTGTCCTTTCCAGGATATTCCATTTCTTTATTTCCTTGAAACAGAGCGAGAGTTCGTTTCTTATCCTCGCTGGAGAAATGGTAAGGAGTGTTCTTTGCTCTACCGCCTCGTCCATAAGTGACCCCGTGATTTGTTCCATTTTAAAGCCAAGTCTCTCGGCAAATCTTAAAGCACGGAATATCCTCGTCGGGTCCTCTATAAAACTTTTGCCGTGCAAGACCCGTATCAACCTCTTTTTAATATCCTCCAATCCCCGAAACGGGTCTATTATCGTTGTGGTCCCAATCGGGATAGCCATGCTGTTGATGGTGAAGTCCCTTCTTGAAAGGTCCTCAAGTATACTTCCGGGCTCCACCAAGGGCAGTTTCCCCTGCCCCGGGTATAACTCCCTTCTGGCTGTGGCAATATCTATTCTGAAACCGGGGGTAAAGAGAATGAAGGTGCCAAATTGGGAGGTCCTCTTTATCTTTACCCCCAGTCTCTCGCCGAGAGATTCAGCGATTTTTTTTGTGTCACCCTCAACCGTGATGTCTATATCCTTATTATCTATTCCCAGTATTTCGTCTCTCACATATCCACCAATCAGATATGTGTTGATGCCCTCCTTTGAGGCTGTCTCTTGTATGAGATTTATAATGTCATCCTTTTCCATTTATAATTGAAGATTGACAATTGAAAATTGAAGATTGTAGTCGAGACGTCGTTATGTCATTGCGTCAATAAGTTAATAACCCAATTACCCGATAGCCTGATAGCCCGATAGCCTAATAGCTCGATAGCTTGATTTTCTATATTTTAACACATTTTTTTCAAAAATGCAAACTTTTTTATTGACAAACTGCAATTTTTCTGTTATTATTATATATCAGTTGTGTGTAAATAAACCATCTTATATCGAGTATCAAAATTTAGGTATCAAAGTTACCTGCCTACCGGCAGGCAAATCAAAAATTAAAAAGAAAGAATGGATATGCGGACCCTTGTAATTATACCCACATATAATGAGAGAGAGAATATATCCTCTGTGCTTGACAGGGTTCTTAAAATAAGGGATGATGTAGATATTCTCGTCATTGACGACAATTCAGCGGACGGCACCGGGGAGTATGTGAGGAAATTGTCCGAGAGGGAGAAACGTGTAAAATTACATACGCGTCCCACCAAACTTGGACTTGGAACCGCATATATTGAGGGTTTCAGATATGCCATAAGTGAGGGGTATGACTACATATTTGAGATGGACGCCGATCTCTCACACAATCCAAATGATATACCGAGATTTCTTGAAGGTATAAAAAAAGCGGACTTCATCATCGGCTCAAGATATTCCGACGGGGTATCTGTCGTAAACTGGCCGATGTCCAGACTTCTCCTTTCATACTTTGCAAATATGTATGCGAGGGTGGTTACGGGGGTTCCCGTCAGGGATATGACAAGTGGATATAAGTGTTACAGGAGAAAGGTTGTTGAGGCTCTACTGAAGGAGAGGATAGTGTCTGATGGGTACAGCTTCCAGATTGAAACGGTCTTCTGGGCATACAGGTGCAAATTCAAGGTGAAAGAACTACCCATAATATTTATTGACAGGTTTGAGGGCAGTTCAAAGATGTCAAAGAGAATTGTGTGGGAGGCGTTCTGGGTGGTATGGAGGCTCCGGTTCATTAGAATAATGCGGAGAAATGTGGAAAATAAACAGGGACCTGTAAGAGACTTTTAAGAGACAAATTATTGAGACCCAAGACTACGGACCACAGACATCAGACCTACGGGAGTTAAAATGTTAAATTATCAATTAGCAAGTCAAAATTTTACCTGTCTGCCGATCCCTACGGATCCGTATGGACAGGCAGGATTGATAATTTTGTCCCGCGGAGACGGGATCCCGCTGCCGGCGGGACATTGTTAATTTTGAGATAATTCCCCTTTGGTCTTATGGCTTAATTAAAGTCTCGTCAAAGTCACTGTTAATAATTCTAATTTTCTATGCTCGTTTCTGCTATAATCGTAGCGGCGGGAAAGGGAGAGAGAATAAAGACTCCCGTCCCGAAGCAGTTTCTCGATGTAGACGGGATTCCCATCATCTCCTTTTCCCTCTCGTATCTTGAGAACGCCGAGATCGTAGATGAGATAATCATAGTGACACTCCTGGAGTGGATGGACTATGTGAAGAAAATCGTTTTGAATGGCAAATTCGGCAAGGTGAGCGAGATCATAGAGGGGGGAGAACGCCGTCAAGATTCTTTTAAAACCGGGCTCGCCATTGCAAAGGGGGGGATAATTATCGACCACGATGCGGCGAGACCATTTCCAGGTGTGCTGAATATAGATGAGATGGTGGAGAAGTGCAGAGAAATTGGGGCAATTATCCCCGTCATTCCCGTGAACGACACGGTGAAGTACGTGGGGGAAGGTAAGGTAAGGAAGACGATCGACAGGAGGGGGCTCTTCTGTGTTCAGACACCGCAGGTATTTAGGAGGGAACTCTGCGAGAGGGCATATAAAATGGCAGAAGAGGACGGGTTCTATGGTAGCGATACCGCCTCACTACTCGAGAATTCGGGCATACCGGTGTTTACAACTCGGGGTTCCGTATTTAACATAAAGATAACCACAGAGGATGACCTCGTGCTTGTCAGGGCGATCAATCGGCGTTATTCCAACCATAGATAGGTATTTTTGGACGCTGATTTACGCAGATTAATACTGATTTTTTAATTTATCTTTAACAATCTGCGTCTACCCTGTTAAATGACAGGCTATTTGTGGTTGATAACATTTACTTCTGTATTTATTTAATTTCACAAGAAACTATACAACAAGTCATAGTGTCGAGTATGTGTCAGGTGGAGATTGCTTCTTCCCCAATCCCCCATTCGTAGGATTGGGGAATCGCAATGACTTTACTCCTGAAAACCACAATAATAAAGAAATCATGGCTAATCCGCGTTTACCCCGTTAAATAGAACTGTTTCAAGAACGCTCTGATATTTATCGTTGCATTATTTATTTAACGGGGTGAATCTGCGTCCAAATAAAATTTTATGCGTATTGGTATCGGATACGATGTTCACAGATTTACACCGGGAAGACCACTTGTATTGGGGGGTGTTGAGATACCTTATGAGATGGGACTTCTTGCCCACTCTGATGGCGATGTGTTGCTTCATTCAGTGGGTGATGCGATACTCGGTGCATACAGTATGGGGGACCTTGGCAGACATTTTCCCGATACGGATGAGAAATGGAGGGGTATAAGCAGTGTTTCCATCCTCGAGGAGATTGTGAGAATGACGGGCGCACAGGTAATACATATGGACTCTGTAGTCGTGTGCGAGAGGCCGAAATTGCGGCCTTATATCCCAAAAATGAGGGGAAAAATAGCTGGTGTACTCGGTATTTCTGTGGGTGCGGTATCGGTGAAGGCAACCACCGAGGAGGGACTTATCTTGAGGGGAGAGGGAATTGCGGCGTACTCAGTTGTTCTCTGCTCCTGATGCAGATGCGTTTATCTCTTCTATCTTTTTTTTAATCTCCTTTGCTGATTTCTCATCTCCTATTTTTATATAGAGTTCAGATAGATAACGCATCAGAATAACATTTTTGGGATGCCTTTTTGAGAGAAGTGTTAAATCCTCGATCAATTCGTCCTCTCTATTCAGTCTCTCCGATATCCTTAACAACCCCGCATATGCCTCATCTTCCTCGGGGTCAATCTCAAGTACCCTGTTGCAGACGCAGAGTGGTATAAGGAGGAGAATATATATAACCCAGAGTTTTATTCAGGTGGGTTGTCCTTTGAAAACAATTTGGAGTTAAGGCGTCAGCCTTTGGAATTAAGGCGTCAGCCTTTGGAATTAAGGCGTCAGCCTTTGGAATTAAGGCGTCAGCCTTTGGAATTAAGGCGTCAGCCTTTTATATAAAACCCTTACGGGTGAATTCCAAACCCTTACGGGTGAATTCTAAAATCCTTACGGATTAACTCCACGGGTGAATTCCAAACCCTTTCCATACGGCCCTACGGCTCGTATGAGATGCTGTGCAACGGATTAGCTCCATACCCTTTATACTTGCATAGCAATATCAAGAAAAAAATTTTTGGGGGTCTCACTTCCCACTCCTACCCATTTTTGCGAAGAGGATGCTCAGAAGGTAAAGTCCCATTATGGGTAGAGAGACCAGGAGGAGTGTAAAGGGGTCCACCGTTGGGGTTATAATGGCTGTAAATACGAGTATTATTATCACCGCATATCTCCACTTCGATAGAAGCATTCCCGCATCCACGATACCCGACCTCGCGAGGCAGAATGTTATCACGGGTATCTCCATTATTCCCCCGGACCCGAGGATGAGGAATATCGAAAATTTGAGAAAGTTGTTTATCCCAACAGTCTCTTCGGCTATTCCCTTTCCAAATGAGAATAGCACCTTCACTGCAAGGGGGAGTAAAAATCTATATCCCAGGTATGCCCCCACGCAAAATGCTGTCATGCCAAAAAACACAAAATAAAAGAGGACACCCTTTTCGCTCTTCAGAAGGGCGGGCCATAGGAAGACAAAGAAGTGAGAGAGAAAGAAGGGAAGAGTGAGTATAGAACCGGCAAAAAGAGATACATATATTCTGGCGAGGAAGGGTTCAAGTGGCGTAAAGAAGTGAAGCGTCAGGTCGTGTATCACGAGCAGAGAGAGTAATCTGGCGGAGAAAAAGTAAGAGGCTGTAACGGAGACGAAAAAGAATATGAGGATATATATTATCCTCCTTCTCAATTCCTCCAGATGTTCTGTAAAACTTTTAGTTCCACCTTCCATTCCATGTCTTAATCTGCTGAAAACTTCTTCCGCGAGTGCAAGATTCCAAAAGGTCAGCATCTGTCCCCTGTGGGAGACCATCGCCTTTACCCGAGCAGATAGATACCCCCACAGGAGGCAGTAAATACAGATGGTAATCGGTTTATTTATTTAACACAATATTCCTTTTCCTCAACCATTGGGGCAGGAGATGCTATCGATACCTTCATTTTGTGAATCCCCACGGCATCTGCAGTCGTGGGAATGGGGGGCAAAGTAAAGCTATCGGTCTTTGAAACAAACCTGTTTAGACTCTGAAAGATTGCCCCATCCAGGTAAATCATTCCCGAAACCTGACCCACAGTGCCCTCTTTCCCCTTTATTTTGATTGTCGGCTTCACCCGCTCTCCCACATTGACGGTGTCGGGTATGATGATATCGACCTTCTCAATCTCCAATGGTTGAGGAGATTTTACCAAAAAGGTTCTAATTTCGTTCTCTCCCTCCACAATGGGTTTTAGGCTCTTGTCAAGCGCCCGAACCCACCACACATACATCTTATTGTTCTCAAGAGGGTGTTTAGATAGCGAGAAGGGAAGGGATATTTTTTCTATCTTTGTCTCGTAAATGGGCTTGTTATCAATTGCCTGAAACCGCGTTTGACCTTCTTTCATCTCGCACACTTTGAAGGCATAGATTATTTCGCGCGGGGGAGACACAGATACCGGTGACCACTGAAATGTGGGATTCAATACAAATACGGTATCGGAATCAAGGGGGTAGAGAAGGCGCGGGGGTAAAGGCGATTTTATGACGAAAGTAGCCTCATCCGAGCAGTTTACTTCCCCGGAGAGATCTTGTACTTCTAACCCGATGTTGTACTTGCCTTCGGGTATCCTGCCCGTCTCTCTCACCGCCTCGGCAAATTCTTCCACATAGTTATCCCATTCATCGAGACCGAAGATGCGAGTATTATCGATAGTCTTGGAAGTTGAGGGCGTAAATACCATTTTGCCGCTTTTTGCATTGGTTATCTCACCCTCTCCTTCCTTATTAAGGGTAACCCATACCGTTACCGTTTCCTCTTCCGCGCCCTCGTAACTTATAGTGACTTCTGTAATTCCGGGCACAGCCTTCCAGTCACCGATGTAGGATGATGGATGTTCATCCACATTTATCTCCAATTCCCACTCTCCATATGCCGCTATTGCGGTGAAGAGTGAGAGGACCGCAATTATTCCCTTCATCCCAACCTCCTTTTTTATGGTTATCCAAATATACCCTAAAAACCTCTGTTGTATCCCCAAAGGTTAACGCACTGTATGATTCAGGGACATTCGCACATTTTTTTCGTTTCTTGAGAGAAATTCCTCCGCGAGCTCAAAATATGCCCTTGCACCTTTTGACTTTACATCGTAGAGAAGAGCGGGCTTCCCAAACGAGGGCGCCTCCGCGAGTCTTATATTTCTCGGTATGCTTGCCTTAAATACCCTGTCTTTGAAGTGTTTCTCGACCTCTCCCCTCACCTCTCTTGAAAGCAGGGGTCTCATATCAAGCATCGTGAAGAGGATGCCCTCTATATCGAGCCCCGGATTCAGGGAGTTCCTGATCCTGTTTATAGTAGAAAACAATCTCGACAGCCCCTCCATGGCGTAGAATTCGCATTGGATGGGTATGAGCACGGAATTTGCCGCGACGAGTCCATTTATTGTGAGCAGTCCGAGTGAAGGCGGGGAATCTATAAATATGTAATCATAATCGCCTCTCACCCCGTCTATCTTCGATTTGAGTATACTCTCCCTGTCTTCCATGTCCACGAGTTCTACCTCCGCGCCTACGAGTGAAAGTGAGGAAGGGACGAGAAACAGGTAAGATATCTCGGTTGGCACAATAATCTCTTCAATATCTGCGTTTCCTATAAGTACATCGTATATGTTCTCGTGTGCCTTCCCACCTAAACCCGTGGTCGCATTTGCCTGCGGGTCTATGTCAACCAGCAGCACTCTTCGTTCTGTCACGGCAATAGAGGTAGAGAGATTCACCGCCGTCGTGGTCTTTCCAACTCCTCCCTTTTGGTTTGCTATTGAGATAATTTTAGCCATTTATTAGGTTGAGATTACGGATGCGGATCTCTCAATAGTCAAAGGCAGATAGTACACATATCTTGCCCCTCGTGAAGATTCTATTTTGTATTTCAACAATGGAGAGTTTGTATCGTTTAAGTGTTTCCCCTGCTTCCTCAAGTTCAATTGGTAGTTTTTCTCCCTTGAATGTTATGATTCTGCCATTCTCCTTCAAGAGTCTCGCGGTGAGCTGAACTATCCTTTTAATACTGCCGACCTTCCTCGCCGTTATAACATCGTAAGCCCTGTCAGATTGGAACTGTCTTATGTCGCAATTGTATATACGGACATCCCGTAGTTCAAGTCCCCTCCTTACCTCTCTCAAGAATACCGCCTTCTTCTTTTTTGCCTCAAGTATATCGAGAGATAAATCGTTATTCAATATCTTTAAGGGAATTCCGGGAAAGCCCGCGCCGCTGCCAAAGTCGAGCAGATCGGTGCCTTTTATTGAATAATATATTGACAGCGAATCCAGAATGTGTCTTTTAACGATATCCCTCTCATCTCTCGATACGAGATTGACCTTCTCGTTCCATTTCAAAATAAGCTGGTAGTAAGTATATAGACGCCGAATGGTGTCTTCGTCTGCGCGCAATTTTATTCGTTCGAGGCCCTCTTTTAATCTCACAATCTCACTTTCCATAAGCAAGGCACAAATTCAATTGTCCGAAGATAGGTCTAACCACACCGAAGATACATATTGGTTATCAGTAATCGGTAACCAGTAATCGGTCTATACGGATCCTGTGGATAATCCGTAGTTCGTGTCCGTAGTCTGTAATCTGCAATCCTGATAAGTTGCATTGTCTCCTTTTCCTCACTGATAACCCGATCACCTGATTACCAATTTTATCATACGGGTCTCGAGACGGTGTTCGATGTTTCAGAACCTGAATCCCACTTCCAGTTCAATACCCACTTTCTCATGAAAGTTGTAGAAATGTGCACCGACGTATGCGTCGCCCATGGAGAATGCCCACGCACCAAAGGACCACCATAACCAGTCGTATCTTTTTTCAATATGAAAGTTGTAATCTGCTTGCCTTCCCTCTCTCTTTGCATCCATCGCATATATGTGTTCCCTCAGCGTAGATCCGAGACAGACCGTTTGAACGGTTGCAAACAGAATACCTTTAATGTACTCCTCATTGTAGAACTGTCCGCCCCCCGGCAGAAGAGATAAAAGCATAGCCTTTGTCGGGGACTTGCCCTCGCCGAACAGTAATACGGGGATTAAAAGCAACACAGAGGGGAGTATTACTCTCGTATTTCTAATCATGGTATCCAATCTCAAGATATTTAAAAACTCTTCTGATCTCATCTTTTATTTCATCTCTACACCGCCTGTAGTCTTCTATTTCTCCGCCCGCCGGGTCTTGTATCTCTACGCCTTTTTTCTCTTTCCCGAATTTACCAAGGAGAAAGACCCTGTCTCCTATATCTGGGTAGTTCGAAACTATCCAATTCCTTTGTGTCTCCTCCATACACAAGATAAGGTCGTACTTATAGACGATGTCCAGCGTTATTGGTCTCGATGATTGTCCCCGTATATCTATACCGATCTCGTCCATAACACTTGCGGCGAGTAGTGAGGGGGGAAAATTCTGCGAGGCGAATACACCAGCGGAACCGGTGAATATATTCCGAGACATCATTGTCCTTGCCAGTCCCACCGCCATCTGGCTCCTACATAGATTTGCGCTACACACGAAAAGTATGCCAACCCTCATCCCGGGCGACAGCTTGACCTTGCGCCCCACCCTTTTTTCTATCTCGAAGATGGAGACTTTGCCCTTCCGCAGCAGTGTGGGCGGTGCTATCTTGAGCACGGTCGATGGGATCTGTGGTTCTGGGGGATTCCCCCCCATAATATAATCTATAGCGTCACCAAATACTGCCTTTATCTCTCTCGCATTTGAAAGTGTGGGTAGACCCTCTAAATTGCAGCTCGTTGTAGCGAGTGGATTTGGGTAATGATGAAGTACGGCAAGTATATGTTTCTCATTTGGGACCCTTACCCCGAGTGTTCCATCCTCCGCCGCGATGGGAGTACCTTCTTTTGCCTTAACGACGAGAGTAAGTGGTCCCGGCCAGAAATATTGTGATAGTTCAGAAATGAGTTGTGCCGCGCCCGGTGTGATCATCTCGAGATGATCGCGGGACGGGATGAACATAACGAGTGGCTTATTTTCTTTTCTATGTTTTATTCGATAGATTCTCTCAAGTGCCTCCTTGCAGGTTGCATCGCACCCAATTCCATATACGGTATCCGTGGGGAATGCAATAACCCCTCCGTCTCTCAGCACGCTGATTGTCCTGCTCAACCACCTCATAGCTTTCGTCGTCGTTTACAAATGAAATAACATCCTATTGGGCAAGGTAGTTTATGTTTTTGTCCCGCCAGGACGGACACTCCAACGGCTGCTGTAAACGAATGGAGTGCCTGCCTGTCATACGACCTGTATAGGCGGTAGGCAGGCATCAGCTTGTCCATGTCCATACGGATCCGTAGGGACGGACTCTGTGAGCTGATGCTTTTGTTGCAGTGGCAAGCCACTCAGGCTGTGCAAAAATGTTATTTTCCCATGTTGCGGATAGGAACGACTCGACTGAGCTCGCCGAAGTCAAACCTTGTCCCTACAGTGTAGGGACAACTCTTGCCATACGGCTCTGTGAGTGGTTGTCCGCTGGAGAGCTTTTAATGTCGATTGTGAAGGAATTAAGGCGTAAGCTTTGGAATTAAGGCATTAGCCTTTTATATAAAATCCTTACGCCTGCCTGTCCATACGGATCCGTAGGGACCGGTAGGCAGGGATTAACTCCACGGATTAACTCCAACTTGCTACTCCATACGGATGCTGTGCAACGGTTGTTTTTGCACAGCCTGCACTGCACTCCAAAGGCTCATAGGAAGCGTCCTCTGGGACATTGCCTATTATTATACCACAAATATTGTAATTTTGCAAGTTTTTTTTATAGTCGAGGTCGCCGAGAGTGAGCGGGTCGGCAGGGAAGATATTCGATCCCCAAAAAAGTTCGAGGGTAAAATATGAGGCTGAACTCCATTCAGAGGCGGCATCAGATTATGAGCATCGCATCGCCGTATGAGTAGAACCTGTATCTGTTTTTAATTGCCTCTTTGTATGCCTTCATAATGAGTTCCCTCCCGGCGAGTGCAGATACCAGGATGAGCAGAGATGTCTTTGGGAGATGGAAGTTTGTTATCAGGCAGTCAACGACTCCGAATCTGTAAGGTGGATGGATATAAAGATCCGTCCAACCGCTTCCGGAAGAAACACCCCCATTCGTTGCCACGGTTTCAATCGCCCGAACAGTGGTGGTACCAACGGCAAATAACCTGCCGGATCTGCCGTTTATCCTCCTCGCCACATCTTCTCCAACCTCGTAATATTCACCTTCCATTTTGTGCTCTTCCACGCTCTCCGCCTTAACTGGCTTAAATGTTCCCGGACCCGTATGGAGGAGTATCTTCAGTATTATAACTCCCTTCTTCTCGATTTCAAGAATTAGTTTCGAGGAGAAGTGTAACCCCGCGGTGGGAGCAGCAACCGCACCGGGCACTCTTGCATAGATAGTCTGGTATAATTTTTTATCCAGGTTTGTGGGGCTTCTCTTTATATACGGAGGGAGGGGAACATCTCCACAAAGGTCAACCAACTCCCGGGTACAGGGTCCCCCCTCGACCTCGAGAAGTGTATGTCCATTCTCAAGGTGTCTTAAAACCTTTACACTTCCATTGTCAAAGAGTACACGGATACCCGGTCTTGTCCTCTTCTTCGGGCGAACGAATGCCTCAAAGACGGTGTCCTCCACCCCCCTTATAAAAAATACCTCAACCTTACCCCCCGTATTTTCTTTCTTTCCAAGCATTCGTGCCTTCACAACCCTCGTCTCATTCAGAAGGAGAACATCCCCGGATTTCATGTATTCCAGTAAGTCGGGGAACGCCCTGTGTTCTATGGTTTTATCTCTCCTATGCACTACCATAAGTCTCGCACCTTCCCTCCTCTTTGGGGGATACTGTGCTATAAGTTCCTTTGGAAGGGTATAGTCGAATTCAGAGAGATGCATAATTGTCAATTAGAATGTTCTTCCAGATATCTCTCGAGAATGAGAAGGGCAGATATACTGTCCTCATCCCATTTTATCCCCTTCTCTTGCAGGATTCTATTGGCTTCTTCGGTTGAAAATCTTTCATCGACCAGTTTTGTTTTTATTCCCAAACGTTCCTCAATTTGGGTGGCAAATCTTCTTGCATCTCTCGCCATCTTTCCTTCTTTACCCCCAAGCATCAGTGGAAGACCGACCACGATGAGCCGCACAGAGTATTCATCGATGATATTTTTTAATTTTTCAAATATATCTCTTCTGCTGATACACTTCAATGGCTGAGGAATCTCAAGGGGTCCCGAGATGGCAAGTCCCACAGATTTTATCCCGAGGTCAATCGCGAGGATTCGCATAAAAAGTGATTTCACCACACCTGCCTGTCCATACGGATCCGTAGGGACCGGTAGGCAGGGACACCAAGATTTTAGATTGCAGATTATAGATTGTAGCAACAGCAATATCCCATTACCCCAATACCCCAATACCCCAATATCCCATTACCCCAATACCCCATTATCCCAATATCCCATTACCCCAATACCCCAATACCCCATTACCCCAATACCCCAATACCCCAATATCCCATTACCCCAATACCCCATTACCCCAATACCCCATCATCCCAATACCCCATCATCCCAATATCCCATTACCCCAATATCCCATTACCCCAATACCCCATTATCCCAATATCCCATTACCCCAATACCCCAACACCCCATTACCCCAATATCCCATTACCCCAATACCCCAATACCCCAATACCCCATTACCCCATTACCCCAATACCCCATTACCCCAATATCCCATTACCCCAATACCCCATTACTCCAATACCCCATCATCCCAATACCCCAATACCCCAATACCCCATCATCCCATCATCCCATTACCCCAATACCCCATCACCCCATTACCCCAATACCCCATTACCCCATCACCCCAATACCCCAATACCCCATCACCCCATTACCCCATCATCCCAATACCCCATTACCTCATCTCCCCTCCCTACCACCTATCCCCTTCTTTGCCGCTGTATGTTCTTTGTATGTCTTCGAGAATATGTGGGTGCCGTCTCCCTTTGCAACGAAGTATAAATAATCGGTCTTTACGGGATAGAGGGTGGCAAGTATCGCATCTTTGCCCGGATTACAGATGGCTCCGGGGGGCAGACCGGGATGCATGTATGTATTGTATGGAGAATCTATTGTGAGATCCTCATAGAACAATTTACTCTTTCTTTCGGGTAGTATATACAGAATTGTGGGACAGCTTTCAAGTCTCCTGCCCTTTTCAAGTCGATTGTGATACACGGACGAGATTATGGGTATCTCTTCTCTCACCTTTGCCTCCAACTGAATGAGGGAGGCGAGGGTGACAACTTCGTTCAGTGTAAATCCGAGACTGTCCATCCTCTTCCGCATAGTGGAATCGAACATCTCAAAGAACCTCTTCACCATCATCTCAATTACCCTTCCCGGGGGAATAGAGTCGAAAGCGAAGTAGGTGTCGGGGAATAGAAAACCTTCAAGTGTGGGGGCATGGATATCGAATTTGTTCATCAGGGAAGAATCCCTTGCGAGTTCGATGAACTCCCCACCGTCCATACCCGCATGGCTTTGGAATATTTGTGCCACCTCAAAGATATTTTTTCCCTCGGGTATAACTACCCTTATATCGAGAACTTCGCCCCTCACCATTTTTCTCAATACTTCCCTTATACCGGACGGGGCATTGAACTCGTATCTACCCGCCTTAATTCTTCTGTCATTCCCCGTAATTCTCGCCCAGACGGTAAACAGGAGGGGATGCCTTACGACTCCATCCTCATGCAACTTTTCGGCAATACTCTCGCATCCCTCTCCCTTTTCTATCTCAACATAGGCATAATTCGGAGAAGAAATTATGAGAAACGACAAGAAGAGAATCCCCATAGTTATATTAAAAATCAAATATTAAAATGCAAAATTAAAAGAAAGACTACAGACCAAAGACCTCACAAGTAAATGGTCTTATGTCTTTAGTCTTCGGTCTTTAGTCTACAGTTTATATACCGCGTAGCTACCCTCTATAACATCTATTTGCCTTATCTTGATATTTATACCCCGCGATGCGAATATCTCTTTGATTTGAGATGGTGTATATATATAGCATCTTTCTCCCATTACAACCCGTGTAAATAATCTGTGGGATAGACTCCATATAGAACTTTTGTAGCCCGACAGAATGAAAGAGAGAGGAGCGATCCTTTCTATCACTTCAACTGTATCCCCGATCGGGATGGTTGTGAGTCCTCCTCCGATTATGACCACATCAAAATTTTCTGTTAGCGATGAGAAGTCCTCGCATCTGAATTCTGCAGAGGGAAAATGGGCACTTGCAAACTTTATCATAGATTCACTTTTATCGATTCCAACTATTTTGGTGTTTGGGTATACCTCCTTGATCAATGTGGAGAGAAATCCCGTTCCGCAACAGGCATCGAGCAGGGATGACGGGGGGAAGGGTAGAGAAACAAGAAATCTGTAAACTTCCCTTTCCCACTCTCTCCTCCAGAGGCTCAAGGGTGGAATAGTTCTGAATGCGACCTCGTACATTTGTGGGAAATTGTATATATCCATATCATCTACAGGGAAACTTGCGGCACCTAAAAACCCGCCAGGATCAAAGCAACCATTCCTCCCAGCATACCCAATTTGAGCAATCTATCCGCACGGCTGAAGGATATCCTCTCCCCGTTCATCAGAAACAGGAACAATACCAATGGAATATTGACCAGGAAAAGGACCGAAAGGAAATATGGTAATCTGTAGATACCCGCCATGTAAGGGAAAAATGTAAAAGCTATGAGGAGGATCAACAGTGTATTCACAAGTTTTATCGTCCTTTTTACACCGTGAACGAGGGGAAATGTCTGTGCGTATCCCCTGTCCCCTTCCATATCTTCAATGTCCTTTACGAGTTCCCTCGAGAGATGAAAGAGAAATGCAAATACAAAGGGTATTATCGTCGGTGTTGCATACTTCGCGGCGATTCCCCCGTATACAAAGGGAAGTCCTCCAAGAAATGCAACCGCGGTGTTTCCGCGGAGTCCCTTCCTCTTCAGAGAGAAGGAGTAGAGGAAGAGGAGACAGGTTACGGGTATCGCCATCTTAATTAACTCGAAAGAAACGGGAGCGACAATGGCTATTCCAGGTATAAATAGAGATGATGAGAGAATCCAGGCACCTTTTCGAGATAGCCTTCCAGATGGTATTGGTCTCTTGGGTTTATTTACCATATCGATATCCGTGTCGGCGATATCATTTATGGCGTTTCCTCCACCCGTTATGAGGAAACAGGAAAGAGCGGCGAGCCAGACCGTGTGTGTGATGCCCTGTTTGGTCAACATTGCACCTATCAGCACTGAAAGCGCAGCTATTGCTCCGTTCAGTGGTCTTACAACCTCAATTCCCGCTGTTATTTTCTGTCTCATTGGCAGGGGTTAATGTAAGAGCTCCGGTAGATGCTTACGAGGGCATCAACCATCGCAGTAATTATCATACCATAAAAACTGCAGAATGTCAAGTTTTTAATTAGACCTTCGGACAATCCCTGTCCAATTTTTTAATCGTATAGGAAACTATACCACAGAGGACACGGAGAAACAATATTTATTTATCCTCTGTGTACTCAAATGTTTGAGCTATTTGTTTAGAATAATTGAGATTGAATAGATCTTGAGTTTGCCTGTCTACCGATGCACGGCATCCGTATGGACAGGTAGAAAGGAGAGCACAGAGTTT
>Ga0209121_10003115_pt1 | contig 16260 bp, 18 predicted proteins | sample Cruoilmetagenom3_FD_187292 | JGI IMG/M metagenome (GOLD analysis project Ga0209121, IMG submission 187292) | Oil polluted marine microbial communities from Coal Oil Point, Santa Barbara, California, USA - Sample 3 (SPAdes) (version 2) | ecosystem: Environmental > Aquatic > Marine > Oil seeps ... | reverse complement strand
GCCTTATCCCCGACTATGACCTTATGGTGACGATTACCAACCGCGGATATGTCAACGCCCCGCGGGCGATCGAGTTCCGCAGCCAAGGGCGCGGGGGAAAAGGGGTGATCGGACTGCGGACGAAGGATGATGACTATATCTGCTCGACTTCCCTCGTCAATGCACGCGATGAGCTACTCGTTTTTTCCGATCAACGGCGGGTCTATCGGACACAGGGGTATAAACTGCCGTCGATGAAGCGCGACGCGGTGGGAAAGAACCTGCGTACTGTGGTTGCCCTCGAACAAGACGAGGTTGTGCGGTCCATTCTTCCCGTTGCCGACTTCAAAGAAGTGGGGGAGCAGCGCTGCCTGATGGCGACCCATAATGGGATCGTCAACCGGAATCGACTTGCCGATTACTCGAACGTCCATGCAGGTGGAATCATCGCCATGAATGCTGATGAGGATGACCGATTGGTCGATGTTCACGGAACCTCGGGAGATGGTGAGCTCATACTTGCCACGCAAGATGGAAAATCGATCCGCTTCCGCGAGGCGGACGTGCGACTGACTAAGCGCCCATCGCGCGGAGTGATCGGAATACGACTCGAAGAGGGGAACTGCGTGATCGGGATGGCCGCGATGGAGCGGGATATCACCATGGATAAGAAACTGTTGATGGTAACCGAGCGCGGCTATGGAAAGCGTGTCTCCTTGGTCGATTTTCCTCTGCAAGGCCGTGGAGGAAAGGGAGTTCTCGGGATTAAGCTCGACCGCGATTCGGGCCCGCTCGTCTCGATCGGGATCGTCTCTGGCCAGGACGAGATCATCATAATCACCGAGCAGAAGGTGATTCGCATCCTCGCAGGAACGATCAACACCTACGGCCGCTACGCCCGTGGGGTGAAGCTGATCGATTTGGACGAAGATGATCGTATTGTCTCTGTGGTGAGAACGTAGGGGATCGGTGATGGGGTCGATCGAAGCGATACTTAAAAGGATCGAAGCGGGGACCGCGGATCTTATCCCGCGCGAGGAACTGATTTTAAAGCTTGAACGCTCTTTAGAAACAGGAAAACCCTTGAGGGTGAAACTTGGGATTGATCCCTCAGCCCCGCACCTTACGCTCGGTCATTCTATTCCATTACGTAAAATGCGCCTGTTCCAGGACTTTGGACACACAGGTGTGCTGGTGGTGGGGGATTTTACGAGGCGAATCGGCGACCCGTCTGGCTGCTTGTCCGCGCGCGGCTTGATGACACCCGAAGAAATTCGCCAGAACATGGAGACTTACAAGGAGCAAGCATTCAAGATCCTCAACCCGGAGCGGACCGAAGTTCGTTATAACTCAGAGTGGCTCGGGTTGCTCACCTTTGTTGACGTTATTGAACTTGCGTCTAAATACACCGTCGCCCGGATGCTTGAGCGGGACGACTTTGCCAAGCGGTTCGCTGAGAATCGGCCGATAAGCGTCCTTGAGTTTCTCTACCCGCTTGCCCAGGCGTACGACTCAGTGGCGGTCAAAGCTGACATCGAGCTTGGCGGAAACGATCAGCGATTTAATCTATTGATCGGTCGCGACATTCAGCGAGAGTACGGCCAGGAACCGCAGGTGATTATTACCGTTCCGCTGCTGATTGGGACGGACGGAGTGCGCAGCATGAGCCAGAGTGTGGGGAACTACGTGGGTATAAACGAGCCACCCCCCGAGATGTTCGGGAAGCTGATGGCAATTCCCGACAGGTTAATCCGCGATTACTTCTTCTACCTGACCGACGTCCATTACGAAGAAGTGAAGAATCTTCCTCCGCGCGATGCCAAGCGCCAACTAGCTGGAGAGATCATCACCATGTACCATGGCAAGGAGGCGGCTGATGCTGCGCGCGAGGAGTTCGACCGGGTGCATATCCGCCGTGAGCGGCCGAGTGAGGTCTCTCAGGTGACAATCGACCGCTCGCTTGTTAAAGATGATGGCACCATCTGGGTGATCGACCTGTTGCAGGCCTCGGGCCTGGTCAAGAGCCGCGGTGAAGCAAAGCGGGTGATCTCTCAGGGTGGGGTGAGGATAAATGACGAACGGGTTTCCTCTATCGACCTTGATCTTCCTTTTGATCCCCCTATCCTAATTCAGGTGGGGAAGCGATCCTTTGCCGAGGCTGTGTGAGGAGGAAGTTTTCAGCAGTCAGCCCTCAGCACAATCAATTTCAGCTGTTAGCATTTCAGCCCGTTCGCGGAGCGGTTTGTTTTTGCTGAGTGCTGATCGCTGACGGCTCTTTGTATGTCGCGGTCTTTTTGATAATCTGCCGTGGGCACTTCTCAATCGCCGCGTGCGCGGGTAGACACTTCTCCGGGTCGAAGTAAGGGAGGTCTTTTGTCTCATCCCACGTTACCTCTCCATTTTGCGAGACCTTAACGCATATCTTGCAGTGAATACATCCATCCGGGCATCGTTTCCTTCCGGGGATGTCCCGCGCTGCCTGGTAGTTACACCCTAGGTACTGCGGCATATTCGCCGGGACGAGTTCGGTGAGTCCCTGTGGACAGGCATCTACACACAGCCCGCAGCCGATGCATACCTCCCAGTCGACGAGGGCGACCTTCCTCTCCGGGTCGATTGAGATCGCGCCGGTTGGACAAACTGCGACGCAATCCCCGAGCCCGAGACAGGCATAAGGGCACTCCTTGAATCCGGAAGCGATCTGCGAGGCCGCTTTGCAGGTCTCGATTCCGTGGTAGTCGGCGATCGGTTCCGACTGCCCGGTGCAGTGGACGACCGCCTTCTTGCCAATCTTTGCCTCGACCTTAAGCCCCAGATACGTCTCCAGCTTCTTCATCCCTTCCTTGTCCTGGGCAAGGGTCGGACAGGGCGTCTTGACAAACACCTGCTTATCCTTTGCCACTGCCAGAGCGTATGCGAAACAGCCAGGATACCCGCAGGCGCCACAATCGGCCCCGGGTAGGAACTCCTTGATCCCTGCAGCTTCCTCTAGCGATTCATCCTCCTTTGGGAGAAACTTGCTCGTGAGGAAAATAGCGATCCCAGAGATAAAGCCAACGAATGACAGGAGAATAACCGCGCTCAGGGTCTGGATACCCATGTTATACCATCCCTCTGAATGCCAGGAAGGAGAGCCCCAGAAGCATCGCAGTGATGAACGCGATTGGGGTTCCTTGAAACGCCCTGGGTGTGTCCGCTAACTCTAGGCGCTCCCGGATCCCAGACATGATGATCAAAACTAGGGTAAATCCAGTCCCTGCTCCCAAGGCCGCCACGAGCGACTCCCAGAAACTGTAGTGCTGCTGGATGTTGATAAAACTGATTCCTAGTACAGCGCAGTTGGTTGTGATGAGCGGTAGATAGATCCCAAGGGCGTTATACAGGGTGAGGTTGGTACGTTTGATCGTCATCTCGATGATTTGAACAAGGGAGGCGATCACCAGGATGAAGATTACTGTCTCCAGGAACTCTGCTCCATAGGGGACTAGGAGAAGGTGGAAGATCGGCCAAGTTACGCCAGAGGCAACCAGCATTACTAAAAGCACTGCGATTCCCATGCTGAACGCGCTCGAAAGGTTTTTAGAGACCCCAAAGAACGGACACAGCCCCAAGAACTTGACGAGGACCATATTGTTCACCAATGCCATTGCAAAGAAGATCGCGATGAGCTCACTCACACTTGGTCACCCCTACCCATCTAAACAGTGCCAGTAGGACACCGATGACGAAGAACGCGCCCATCGGCAGCATGAAGATCGCTACTGGATTTTCGCCCAAACCAGGAATGGTGAACAGGTGGTGGCCGAATAGGTCAAGGGCGCCGGTACCGAAAAGCTGTCTGATCAACGAGATGAGGAAGATGGCGAGTCCAAACCCAACCCCGATTCCTAGGGCATCCGCGATGGAATCAGAGACGCCGTTCTTGCTGGCGAATGCTTCGGCCCGTCCGAGGATGATACAGTTTACTACGATCAACGGGACATAAATCCCTAACGATTTGCTCAACGCGGGAACGAACCCCTGGAGCATCAGATCCACTACGGTCACTAGGGTAGCGATGATGACGATGAACACTGGTATCCTAACGCGATCCGGGATGTAGTTTCGGATCGATGAAATGATGATGTTTGAGGCGAGTAAGACGAAGAGGAACGCACCTGTCATCCCCACCGCGTTATCCAAGGATGTGCTGACCGCTAGGGTTGGACACAATCCCAGCATGAGGATGAATATAGGGTTCGATCGGATGATTCCCTTTGCGAAGTTCTTTTTGAAGGAGTACATTTAATTTCCCTCCACTTCTTTATTCAAATCGTCCATTTTTTTAAGGACAGCCCCCTTCACCGCATTAACCACCGCGGTGGAACTTATCGTAGCGCCGGTGATGGCGTCGATTTCCCCGTCGTTACGTGCTAGTGCGACTTGCTCTGCACTTATTCCCTGGAACTGATCGAGGAAGAAGGGCTCCGTGATCTTCGCCCCTAACCCAGGGGTCTCCTGGTGGGAGATGATCTTGATCCCGCGTAGGGTCGCATCCGGCTCCAGCCCGATCAGGATATCGATCGCGCCGCCGTAGCCGGTCGCCGTCGCCATGAACGCGTGTCCGAGCGATTCTCCCCCGGTAAGAGGGGTATACAGGCCGCTTTCCTCATCAAGGGTAAAATCCTCCATCTCCGGGAACAGGGTGGCGAGCATCTCGGTGATCGCTTCCTTATTCGCGATCTTTATCTTATCTTTGGTAATCTCGTTGGTCAGGGTGAGTGCAACGACAGAGATGAATACGATAAGCGTTAAAAAAAGCACCGCGAGGAATTCGTTCTTCTTCTTGGTCACGGCGATGCCTCCTTCTTCACGCCCTTCACATACCCGTACGGCCTTGGCCTCACATAGCGATCGATCAGCGGTGTGAACGCATTCATCAGCAGGATCGAGTAGGCAACCCCTTCGGGCATGCTCCCAAGCTTCCGGATCAACACCACCAGGATTCCAGCGCCTACGGCGAAGATGATCTTCCCTCGGGTTGTGAGCGGACTGGTCACGTAGTCCGTGGCCATGAAGAAAACGCCCAGCATGAGCCCGCCGGCAAGGATGTGGAGGAGGGGATCCAGACCCATGAGGAAACTAAGCACGAACACGGTGCCGATGTAGAACACAGGAATATGCCACTTGATAACGCCGAAAGCAAGGAGAATAGCTCCCCCAATCAGTATCAGCAGTGCAGATGTCTCTCCCGCGCTGCCGGCTACATTACCGAGGAACAGAGCTTTGTACAACTCCCCTTTGCTCATAGTTGAGATGAATCCTTCCCCTAACGGGGTGGCAGTGGTAATCCCGTCGGCTAGCCAGGAGTCGGTTGGGGCGATGAAGCGGTTCAGCGCACCGGCGAATGAGACGGTGACAAATATCCTTCCTGCTAGCGCAGGGTTGAAGATGTTGTGCCCCAGTCCACCGAATGCTTCTTTAGCGATGGCGATGCAGAATATGGAGCCAACTACCACGATCCACAGCGGCGTGCGTGGCGGCAACACTAGCACAAACAGGATACCGGTAACGATCGCGCTCCCGTCCAAGTAGAACGGTCGCTTTCGCATCAATTTGGCGATGTACTCGGTGAGCACCGCGGTGATCACTGCGGTAGCAAGCATGAGCAAAACGTAAAGCCCGAAGAAATAGATCGCTCCCGCTGTGGGGAAGAGAAGCGCGAGAATCACGATATACATGTCCCGGGCGATCGATGCCCGCCCTCTCAGATACGGGGCTGGGGACAGGACGAGCGGGGTCGAATTGCCCATTACTTTTCTCCCTGCTTTTGTAGTTCAGTTTTTCCTATCTTGATGTAAGATACAATGGGGATATTGGCCGGACAGTTATAAGCGCAGGCTCCACACTCTACACAGTTTGTGATGTGGTAATCACTCAGGCTCTCGTAGGCTCCCCTTTTTACGTAGTTCACGTACATCAGTGGCATGAGGTCCATTGGACAGCTCTCAATGCACCGACCACAGCGTATGCAGCTGTGCTCTACGCGGATATCACTCTGCTTCACGAGCACGCAGTTGGTCCCCTTGATGATCGGGGCATCGTAGGAGACTTGAGCGATCCCCATCATCGGGCCTCCGAAGATCATCTCGTCGGCCTCTGGTGGAATCCCCCCGCACAGCTCGATCAACTGGGAGGCCGCCGTACCGAAGCGGACGAGGAGGTTCTTCGGTTCACTCACTAACCCGGTTACCGTCACCACGCGTTCCACTAACGGCTTACCCAGAGCCACTGCATCGTACACCGCGGCGAGGGTAGCAACGTTTTGAACGAGGGCCCCTACATCCATGGGAAGTCCCCCTTCGGGAACCTCGACGCCAAGGATGGCCTTGACCAATGTCTTCTCTGCGCCCATGGGGTACTTTGCAGGGACCGCCACGACTTCGACCTCTCCGGGGAGAGAACTCTCGGTTACGGCTTGACGCATCCGCGCAATCGCCTGAGGTTTATTCTCCTCGATGGCGATGTACGCCCGCGTGATGGAGAGAACCTGCATCATGGTATTCAAGCCCCTCAGGATGCGATCCGTTTCCTCCAACATCAGCCGATCATCGGCAGTGATGTACGGTTCGCACTCCGCTCCGTTGACGATGATGCTTTTGATTAACTTCTCCGGAGGAGGCGAAAGCTTCACGTGGGTTGGGAAGGTTGCGCCTCCCATTCCCACGATTCCTGCATCCTTGACCCGGGTGAGGATCTCTTCCTTCGATAGTGTCTCCAGATCAGCTGGTGTGAGCTCGATCCATTCATCCTTCCCATCCGACTCGATGATCACACCGGATACCGGGTGCCCAGTTACCGGGCTGGCCACCGTGGCGAGTTGTTTCACCGTTCCCGAAAGCGTGGCGTGGATCGGCGCAGAGACGAACCCGCCGGCATCAGCAATAACTTGCCCTACTTTTACCTCGTCGCCCCGCTTCACGACAGCCTTTGCCGGTGCGCCGATGTGCTGTTGCAACGGGAGGATCACCGTTTCTGGTAGCGGGGCACGCTCGATCGCTGCCCCCGCTCCCAGTTTGTATGATGGAGGGTGTACCCCTGCGGGCCGTTTCAGCCCCAACACCTCTAGTATATGTGTGTTCATTGCTCACCCTTCGCCTGATCGATATATGCATCTAAACCTGTTGACTTGTAGACCTGCTGAGGATTATCGTAGCCGATGATCAGTGCTTCCACGCCGTCAACCGTGTCCACCAAACTGATTCCATCCTTTGGGCCAAGGACGAATACCGCCGTCGCGAGTGCGTCTGCCTGTGTACAGCTGGGAGCAACCACGCTTGCACTTGACGAGGCATGTGAGGAGTACCCGGTGCGCGGATCCATGATGTGCCCTATCTCGGCACTGGGATCGAAGAAGCGCTCGTAGTTACCCGATGTCGCGATCGCCCCATCTCGGATAGCGAATGTGACCACGGAAGTACCGGCGTCTTTGGGATTGCGCAGGGCCAGTTCCCATTTTTCTTGATTCGGCTTTCCTCCGAATACCCCGATATCGCCGCCGGCATCGATCAATGCGTGCTCGATCCCCTGTTGGTGCAAGACTTCAAGCCCTTGATCGACGGCGTACCCCTTGGCGATTCCGCCGAGGGTGATCTTCATTCCCGGATCAAGGATGATCGCCCGGTCGGGGGAACTGATCATTCTGATTCGATCGGCGCCAAGGAGGGTCATCGCCTGCGCGATCGCCTGTTGTTGTGTTACCGGCTCCAGTTCCCAGAATTGTTTTTCCACGCCCTCCTTATAGTCCCACAGTTCAAGAAGCGGCTCTGCAGTGATGTCAAAGGCACCCTTGCTGATCTTGTAGTAGTGTTTGGCAGCATCGATGATCTCGATCAGTTCGGGGGAGGGATCATCCAACCGGCCTTGTTCATTCAGCATATATGCTTCCGCGTTTTCATCATAGATCGAAGCGATCTCTTCGATCTTCATCATACGAGCAAAAGCGGCTTCTATCGCGTGTTCTGCTCTTGTTTTCTCCCGATCGTAGACGGTGATAGTGACCCATGTATCCATCATCTCGCGACGGCCCTGAAATGGGAGCATAGGGGGAGGGAAGAGGGCACGGTTGATAGTGAATAGTGCGATTAACGCAACGATAAGCGCCAATGGTAACAACTTGTTCGCCCGCTGGCGCTTTCCGGTATCTTCGCTCAGCGACACCCATTTCCCCCTTGGAGGTAAGGTTAAAGATTATAGCTAGCGACATATTATAGCGATCGTTGATACGTTCAACAATGTAGCCAAGTTCAGTCGTTAATTCAGATGAAGTTTCCTGTATATGAAGCAAGTAAGCGATGAAGTGAAATAGCAGAGTTGCGGCTAGGATCTCCAGTTGGCGGTGACGAACTTTAAGACATCGGTGATTATAGTTCCGCTGTAGATGGAATATCGTTGTGAGATTGACAAGGGAAACACTTTCTTCAGGTAGTATATTCCGCCAGCGTGTACAGATTGACTAAATCGGCGAATGCAAAAGAAGATACAAGAGATACTTCTTCCAAGTTGGGGCATAAAAGCTTGATGGGGGATGTCTCCTTCGTTGTTAAAACTGACCTCTTGATGACCTCGATTGTTCACCTCTCCGATCATACCACACAGATGGCTTGGCTGCCAGCGCCAACACAGGCTGGCGACACGTTGTCCTCAACTTCATCTACCTGGGGAACCCCTTTCCGCAGCCAGTCCGGAAGCTTCTCCTTCAACGCCCCCAGGTTCTTACAATCCCGTTTTGTCTTCAAATGCGCGAGCAACACGGGCAAGTCCCCGTAATGAGACAAACGCTGGAATCCCTCCTCAGCCGACAACAACCCCGTCGCCCCCCACCTGAGCTTTACCACGCTACCCCTCAGCTCGGCAGGTCGCCCGCACTCACAGGTCGAGGCTTCGCCATTCGCTAGCAGGCTCGCCAAACGACACGGCCGAATCGCATTCGTCTCCTACGGACTGGTCAGTCACCTCCTGTTGCTCCCCACCCCGCTTCACAGCGACGCAGTTACAGTCAGTTACAAGCCGGAGAGCGTATGCCTGAAGAGGACTTTCACCTCTCTGACCACACACCCTGCCGGGCGCACTAGCGTCGGAGCTCGTCTCCGACGTTGAGGGGTTTATTCCTGAGAGAACTCATGTAGCCAGTACAGACAACAAGCTGATTCGCCTGCGGCGAATCTCCGCTTTCCTCCCCTTAAGCCCGCTGGGAGGTATCCAGCAGAGGGCTTTTATGAGTAGTTGATATCAAGGATCGAATAGAGCGTCTTAAACGGGTTGACATCGCCTTGTTCGAAGGTGATCTCACTTAACCAACTGCCTGAGAACGGACTACCCGCCAGGAGGGTGAACCCGACAAGCGCCATCATCATTATTGCCGCAATGAGTATTCGCTTTGTCATTTAACTCACCCCCTTATTTGGCGTAGTAGTCTGCGGCATTGGAGGAGAGGGTCCAGGTGGTTATCAGAGTGTTGAGCGCGCTGCCCAGCGTGACCTCTCCTTTATCCCCCGCTTGAATCTCAAACGTGGGATTGGCCCCGGTCACCTCAAAGGTGACCTTGTGTGGCGTAAAGCCGAGGAAGCGGACAGCAGTACGCCAAGGCAACAAAACACCCTCAAGAAAGGATGCCAATTGTAATCTATATCACGGAAATTTCGCGTGCGTTCTGCTAATATGTACAATCTGAGAGCGGAGGTGAAAGTCGTGAGAAAACGTTTTGTCTTGGTAAGTGTCGTTCTTGCTTTAGTACTGAGCATGACAGCGGTCACAGGTACAGCAGCAACGTCCCCTCGCACGGCAACTGTGCAGTACCGGCTAGGAGAGACGATCCGGTTTGAAATAGAAGACCAGAAGACCTGCTGCTGGTGTTGCTGTTGCTGCAAACCTGCCTGTTGCGACACACAGGTGTTGGGATGGCATATCACCGATGCTTGCGGCGTATGGGTTTATTCCGTTGTGCATGATGTGCCAGTCTCTTCATCCACCTGGGAAGGAAACTGGCCACAGGCCAATTCCTCTAGTGCTCAGGTTTCGCCTGGTTACTACAAGCTCTGCGTGGACACTTCGGTAGGGACGCTCTCGCGTTGCCTCAAGATTTACGATCCGTGTAGGTGCTGCTGTTGGAATCCTTGCACTTGCTGGGGACGTTGTTCATGCAATGAGGTACCAAGCGTTAAACATTGTTGCTACCGAACAAGTTTGGAACTTGTGATCGAGAAGCCGCGGTGTTGCTTCCCCTTTTACTGGCCATGCGGCTCCAGTTGTCCGTAGAGCTGTTCCTGTAGCCTAGCAGCTCTGCTCTGCCTTTTGTAGCTTGAGGTGTGATCAGACATTCGCGACAGCAAGTCCACCACTTCTGCATCAAAAGGCTTCTTGTGGTGCACGGTGAAGAGGAAACCTGTCCACCACGCTTTGGGTCGACGACTTTGCAAGCCTAGTCCATCAGCATATGATGAGGCGAAGACACACCACTAACTGAAGGTAGAAAAATGTGGAAAGACTTCCGTGATTTCATGACAAAGGGCAATCTATTACAACTCGCGATCGCGTTCATTATGGGCGTGGCGTTCGGCGCGCTTATCAAGTCGTTTGTGAACGACTTGATTATGCCAATCATCGGTAAGCTTGTAGGAAACGTCGACTTCGCCAATCTATACATCAACCTCTCAGGGCAGGTATATGAATCGGCTGCTGCGGCTAGGGAGGCGGGAGCGGCTGCCATCTACTACGGGGCCTTTATCAACACACTCATCAACTTCCTCATCATCGCTCTGGTGGTATTCTTCCTCGTTCGCGCCGTAATGCGGGCGCAGAAGCCAGTAGAAGCTCCTGCACCAACCACCAAGGACTGCCCGTATTGCAAAACCGCCATCCCAATAGAAGCTCTTCGCTGTCCGAACTGTACATCGGAAATCGCCTCTTCCTAGGACGCGATAAGTCCCGAAGGAGGACGATTTCCTCTCTCATTGCCAAAGGATCCTCCTGAGGTCAGGGATTTGGAATTAGGAGAGTTCTTCTGCGGCGAAAGATTTAGCATCGGAAGATCCCTTTCGTTGCGAAAGACGAGCCAGAGGCTCACTCAACAGATGCGCAATTGTATTGAGTGAGGCTAGCAGAGTACGTCACGGATGCGGTTGATGAGTTTTCCTACCAAAACGTGGCAGCACATTCAAAAACAAAGACCACGCCCTCCTACCGCCAAGTCACCTTTCAGCCGTGGTTGGGTCAATGACGGCCCTTATCTGCAATATGCGGTTAGCTGGAAAAGGGGGTGCGGTGGGAAAGTTGCACCATCTGATGTGCTAAGTCGAGAGCGGCCAATCCGCCGCAATCTTTAGAACCTTAGGTTTTGCCTGTACCGATCCTGCGCTCACTTTCCCGCAAGTCAGTAACGGCTCTCTTTCTTCGGTTGTCTCGATTCACTTGTCAATGACCGCCATTGCCTCGCGCTGCCTCAAACACACCGTTTTTGTATCACAATGTACGGCGTAACACTTAATAATTGAACAAACCGGTCGCTTAGCCGCGCGTTAATATTATTAGATGGGGATGGTTTAGACATCAACCGCGGGGTAGCCGCAGCGAGGCTAGCTTTTAAACGGCGGGAAGAGACTCTTAAGTAAGAATTGCTGCAATTCGTCTAGCTTCTCCAGTGCCGAGGCAATGCGAATGCGGTGCTGGATTGGGAAGGGATCTGGGTGCTTACCGACGATCTTGGTCAGGTCAATTGTGGGGGCAGGGTCGGTTTTTCGTTCCTCCTTTTTCAAGGATACGTAGTTCAATGCCTTCCTTGCTTTGAAGATCTCGGCGATTCCCTCCTCGGTAATATTGACCGCCTCGGCGAGCTCGCTCAGGCTCGGTAACTGTCCGGTTTTTTGCAATAGCCGCTCTTCGGCCGTTTCCATCTGTCGGTTTAAGTCATGTAACCAACGCGGAAACTCCAAGGGTTTGAGCCGGTCGCGGATGTGCTGGCGGATCTCCCCCTTGATTAGGTTTTTGGCATAGTTGTGAAAGCTCTTTTTGTGGGAGAGGTCGACGTTGTAAACGGCGTTTAATAGACCAAGGTAGCCAGCATGAAACAGCTCTTCTTGGGGAAACCCGCTTTGTGGAAAAGATTCCTCAACTACCTCGTCCATCAAGTGTGTGGTCCGTCGGAGGATGTGCTCGCGAATCGCGTCCGTCTCGGTACTGGTGGTGGAGAGAAGATTCAACAGCTCTTCCAGATCAAGCTTGGAGAACCTTTCCTCCGCCGTGCTCATTGAACTCTAGAACGCTAATTCGAAACCGAAGGAGACCTCGATGATCCCCCCGAAATCGAATGCTGCCAGGGTGTATAAGGTAACCCCATAGAACTCAACCTGCGCCTTGATCCACTCCCCGGAAAAGCCTGTCCTATCAAAGGCGGTCAGGCTGGTGAAGGCAACCGGCTCGATCTCGGCTTCGATTGCAAGAAGCTGGCGCTCGAAGAGGAAGGTCCCATCGAAGTCGGTCTCAGCGGTGATGAGAACACAGCCCACCTCGAATGAGACAGCGAATCTCTGGCCGGAAAAGACTACCGGGAGCACCGAGGGCGTCTGGGGGGCAGTAAAGCTTGTCCAGGAAGTGAACTGAACCCCACAAATCTCTAGGTCCAAGATGAAGTCAAGCCCACTGATGGAAAAGCTGTTGTCAAAGGCCATTGCGGTGAGGAAGGAAAGGCTTGGCTCTTCAAACCAGTAGCCGAACTCGAAGACTTCCTTAGCAAATCCGGTCCAATCAAGCCACGTACTGCTGCTTGAAAGCAGGCCACAATAGTCGACCTCCAGTCGGACGAGCTCCTCCTCAAAGTAGAACCCAGGCTCAATCGTTACCTTCAAAGCCAGAGAGGGGGCGAAGAGGAGATCGAGGTGAGAGAAGAGGTAGAGGAGGTCGTGGGAGAAGGGGGCCTCCACACCGCCAAGGACGTTGACTAGGTCGCCCGCCCCGAAACCGGTGAGAGTGGTGATGGAGAAGCCGCAGATTACTCCGCTGCTCAACTCGAGGACAGCACCCATGCTGTAGCTAGGCGACTGGGTACCGATGTCCGCCAAGATGAGATCAAGCCCGACCTCCACGCCCACGATCTGTGCGTCGACGCTCAGCTGGTTCCAACTGAAATAGGGATCAAAGAGGATATCGTCGGCGATACTTACCGCTCCGAGATCGACCTCTACGTCGAACTCCTGCGAGTGAAACCCGGTTAGCGCAAAAACGGTCCCAGATTCGAAGGTGAAACAAGCTACGCTGAGCGATAATGTTAAGTCAGATTCAATGTCATAGGACAAGGGGATAGGGATAAACGTAATCTCAAGTCCTACACTACCCGAGAATTCCGTCTCCTCGGCCAGGGTGAACCCTCCTGTTGCTAGCATCACAAGCAGGAAAGTGACCCCTAAGCGGACGCACATCCGTGGCATTGTGACCTCCTTATATTACGGTACAGAAGCCTACTAGAAGAGAGCTCTTGGGAAGAGGAAATCAGGGAAAGGAGAATCGTGGCTTTGTCCGCTGGAAGGGGGACAGGTGTCGGTGGAGTAACGCTCGCTTTAAGCTTTTTGATCCTCAAGCGAAGGTGAGTGAGCCAATCCCGTGAGTCAGGAGGGTTTTGCGGTTGACATTCCTTCCCCCTTGTGATAGCGTCGAGTTTAACGGTCGATATGAGGGGGAAAACAATGCGCAAGCAGATCCTTTTCGCCGTCGGTGCGGTTGTAATAGTGATCGGCATCTTCATCGGTTGGTACCTGTTGACCCAACGGCACGTGGGGCGCCTGATAGCTCAGGGGGAGCGTAGTAACATCATGCTGCTCGGTTTGGATAACGTTGAAGGAACGAGTCGGAGCGACACTATGATGGTGTTAAGCGTGGCTGAAGGGAGCGATGTTGCTCTCTTATCGCTGCCGCGTGATCTGCGGGTGAAGTTTGAGGACGGCAAGTTTCATAAACTGAACGCTGCCTACTCGATCGGAAAAGCTGAACTTGCTTGCAGGACTGTCTCCGCTCTTCTTGGAATCGAGGTGCCGTTTTACATCACTGTCGACTACGCGGGCTTTAAGCGGTTGATCGATCAATTTGGCGGGGTGACTCTTACCGTGGAAGAACGGATGGTCTACGACGATGAACGGGCCGATCCCCCTCTGCATATTGATATCCAACCGGGAACACAGACCTTTAACGGGAAGACTGCGCTTGACTACATCCGATATCGCGGTGACAACGGTGATATCGGGCGGATCGCGCGGCAGCAGAAGCTGATCCAAGCTATCCTGGAAAAGGGGTTCCAGTATCAAGACCTTGGCACGATTCGTGACTTGGTAAAGACGGTCCATCCCTACCTGCACACCGACCTTTCCTTGATCGATTTGTACGATTTGGCCAAGCTCTTGCAAGGGTTGGAGTCAAGTCAGCTAAATACGGCGACTGTTCCGGGCATCCCCGTGGTGATCGATGAAATTAGCTATCTGGAACCGCAGGTTGTAGAGATGGAGCGGCTCGTCGCCCGGATGATTAAGGGGATTGACCTGCTTACCCCTGATGAGATCAGCGTGGCGGTGTTCAACGGAAATGGGGTTCGTCTAATGGCCAGTAACACCGCTGACTATTTGCGCAAGCGCAGCTTTCAAATCGCAGGGATAGCCAACGCGGAGTCCTTCGACTACGAAAAAACGTTCATCGTTGTCTTGACGGAAGAGGCGAAGGCATGGATTTTGTTCGAGGCCCTTCCAAGTAAGGCAACGATCGTCTTTCCAAGTGAGTTCGAGCCGCATTACGCCGTGCTGGAACCACTAGCCCCCGAGGGGACCGATCTGCTTCTGATTGCTGGTTCTGGGTTCGAGGTTGGGGATGGATGAAGGAGCCCTTCTACATGCGGCGATTGACCTGATCGCGGAGAAGAAGGGGCAAAGAACCGTCGTCATTGATTTGCGCGAGGTTTCTATCCCCACTGGTTACTTTGTGATTACGGCGGCGGACAACCCGGCACACGTCAAGGCGATCGTTTCTAACCTGATGGAGAAGTTCCCACAAAAGGCACTCCACCGAGAGGGGGTCTCTGAACGACGCTGGGTCGTTCTCGACTACGGGGAGATCGTGATCCATGTTTTCTTAAGTGAGACACGTGACTTTTACGACATCGAATCCCTGTGGGCCGATCGGATTGTCGAGATGGAAGCGCCTACGTCTTGACTCTCTCGTAAGCATTGGTAGTTGTTGAATTTGTGAGTGTGATCCGCTGGTCTTATTACACCCTCAAGCTTTGGGTGAGAAAGGTCAACCCATCACTTTTTTTAATTTTCTCTGTTGCGGAAAACTCCACTACGCGCCGTTTTTCAAAGGTCACGGTACGTAAGGGATCATGGTAAGTCCAAACGGATGTAACTTTGACGGTCGGCCGAGGTTCCCCAGGGATTAGGATACGTGTAGTAGTTATTTGATCTGGTTCCCCCCACGCCTGACGGACTTGCTCCTCTGTCATGTTAAGGAGTATGCGTCCTTCTCCTATCGCGTGTTCTACTGTTTTTCTGGCCGAGTCTATCAGGAGTATCCCTCCATAGACCACTACAGCACAGAAAAAGGCTGCTAACAATATCCGGCTCAGTGTATCTTCCATTGTATGTCCTCCTTTCTAGGACGTTAACATCCGCCTCAAATCGCGTGCTTGCAGCTTTCCTTCACTAAAGTTAGTTTCCGGTATGCCCGCTTGACCACTCTAACAACTACTGGGGGATCAACGCAACAGGGGTAGTATGAAGGAGCTTTTCTCAATTATCGAGCCCCTTGCCGTACTCTAGACTGTTTCGACTCTTCCGGAAAGAGACAGGCTGTATTGCATTAGGTAACTCCTGGCATCGTCTAGCTACGTGAGTAGGGAGCCTCGTTTATAGGGGATGTCCAAATCCTTACTGGATATGGTATGCTTGAGCATAAGGAGGTGTCGAATGAAAAAAATGGCTCGAGTTTTATCGGATGTTCCCCTGCCTTGAGATTGGATCACGCAGGCGCAAACCCTCATCTGTTGCCAGTTTTGCGCTGGGCTGACAGCTTTCTCTTAGTGGGCACGCTTGCCTTTGTCCTACTGGCGAACACCTCAAACAAGGCCGCTTTCGTGGCTTGAATTATCGATGCCCACAGTGACTACATAGTACAACTCGCTAAGACAAAAAACAAGGAGTGTTTGTTGGTCTTTAGTGGGCACAATATAACTCTAAAAACAAGCAAGTCCTGGCTAGAAACGGCTTTCCT
>Ga0209121_10003114_pt1 | contig 16261 bp, 12 predicted proteins | sample Cruoilmetagenom3_FD_187292 | JGI IMG/M metagenome (GOLD analysis project Ga0209121, IMG submission 187292) | Oil polluted marine microbial communities from Coal Oil Point, Santa Barbara, California, USA - Sample 3 (SPAdes) (version 2) | ecosystem: Environmental > Aquatic > Marine > Oil seeps ... | reverse complement strand
AATCCGCCAGGCTCCGCTACGCTCCGCCTGCCGGATTGCAGGATAAAGAAAGTGGATAACTCTCTAATCAAGGTTGGTACATAATTCGGGGTCAGATCATAAACACAACCTTGTGGACAGCTTGTTAATTGTTGCTATAAGTTTTGCTAAAACCAACAACCCTATGCCATTATATTACGATGCTTGTTAATTACACCAGGGAAAGCATCACAGAATATAACAGGTTTTACACATAAAAAGAAGCAATTTTTTATCTCTAACCGGTTATTAATCAGATGCTTGTATTCAACGAGTCTCCGAATTACACAATTTAACCGGCTATATGACAACTAATACTAAATTTATAATATCTAATATTAGTCATCAGTTTAAGAAACTACGTTTCATAAACTCTGAATATGCTGCAACACAAAATTATTTTCCCATCTGTCTGATTGTACTGTACAATGTTTATCCGGCGACTCTCAGGTTTTGTCATTATAGATTCTATGCTTAATACCATCTTGCTATTTGAAGATTCTTTTAGTATTCTTTTGCTTTATGGTTTCCCTACGTTCACAATCCAGCTTTGTGCTTAAACAGATATTATCTGTCCGGCACCTTTACGTCTTTCTTGCTCCGCGTGCATTCAGTGCCATTATGTTCGGAGCGCTGTTCTGTACGCTGGCGGTAAAGTTCTTACATTCGTGGCGTTACAATCTTGCCGGTGAATACATAGGCTGGGTTCTTGCCGATATTTCGTTTCTTTTGGGAATCGAGGTAATCCTGTCGATTGTTTACTATCGCTGGCCGAAGAAATGGATTTTTCGTTTGATTACCGTTATTGCCGCTGTTTTATGCACGTGGTCGGTTATGAACGCAGGATGGTTGATCAGGACGGGCACACAAATCCTGCCGAGGGTTCTTTTGCCTCTGATTCGTGCTCCAATAAACTCTTTTTATATTGTTGGCGTTAACCTCAAAGAGATGCCTAAGGCTGCGGTTATTTTGCTTTTACCTAGCGCCATTGCCCTGACCTTTCTGTTTTCTGTTTTGGCGAAGCCGGCGATATCAGGCTACAACCGCAGTCGTTTTATCATCAGGATTGTGATTTGTATTATTATTGTCCTTATCGCTGTTTCTGTTCGCCCTGAAGTGGCAAGACGCGGTTCGCCGCAGATTATGTCCGTAGGGATGCGCTACAATTCTCAGCTTCGAGCCGTAATGAGTCTGGTTTTACCGGACTACAGGCGTCTGCCTGATCCGAAGCGAAAGATACCTATATTCGATAAACTGAAAGTTGAACTGCGACACCAGCCGGTGAAAAACAACATAGTTTTAGTTGTCCTCGAGGGAGTGCAATACCAGTACACTTCACTTGCGAATAGGCAAAGCCGGTTGACGCCTTATCTTGCATCTTTAGCCTTGGAAGGTATCGAGTTTACTAATACGCGCTCAACACTGACCCATACTACGAAAGCGTTGTTTGCACTTCTGACAGGTCGATTCGCATCAGCCTCTCAGGATATCGCAGAGGCGGTCCCTGTTGCCAAGCCTTATGCAAGCATAGCCACGATATTGGAAAGCAACCTCGGTTATAGAACGGCTTTCTTTCAATCGGCAATGGGCAGCTTCGAATCCCGGCCGGGCCTTGTGCACAACCTCGGCTACGATAAATTTTGGGCGAGGGACGACTCGGACGACCCTAACAGCTTCCTGGGCTACCTTGCCTGCGATGAGTTCTCGATGTTAAAGCCGATTACCGAATGGATAAAAGCGGGGGAACAACCATTCTTCCTGACGGTTCTGTGCTCTGTAACTCACGACCCTTATGAAATTCCGGAGTGGTTCGGCGAGCCGGCCAAAGAGCCGCTGGAGCGTTATCAACAGGCAATTTTTTATACTGATAAATTCTTAGCCGCCCTGGATGTGGAGATTGGGAATCTTGGCATAACTGACGATACCATTCTTTGCGTTATCGGTGATCACGGGGAGGCTTTTGGCGAACATGGACTGCAAGGGCATGAGCGGATAGCTTTCGACGAGGTCCTCCGAATACCGTTTTGTATGCGCGCCCCGTTTCTGGTGGAGCCTGGCGCGAGGATCACAAAACCCGTTAGTTCTATTGATTTGACGCCTACATTGCTGGGAATTTTAGGATTCGAAACAAGCCCAGCCGCCTTTGACGGGTTGAATTTATTAGGGCCTGTCCCGGAGGATCGCAGGGTATATTTCTCAGGCTGGATGCAGGAGGGGCCTGCGGGTTTTATCAATGGCAATCAAAAGTTTATATATAATCCGACGAATAAAACGACCTGTGTGTACAATCTTAGCACTGATCCGAATGAGATTAGCAGGATAGAATTGCCTGAGCAGAAGGCGAATAGAATGGCCGATGAGATTATCGCATGGCGACAAGGCACCGTTTTTCGTCTTGATCAGCAACGAACCGGCAAGAAAGAACTTTTCGATCGATGGATCTGCAGTTGGACGGACCGTGTTTCTCGAACCAAGCGAAGCAGGAAAAAGAATAATTAGCCTGCGCACCGAGCGCCGGTGATATACTTCCTGATTGTTTATAATATGCTCATTTATGTTGTTTTTTATAAACAACACACAAATCCCTTTACAAACAAGCTGTGTCCCTTTGGTTGTTATGTAGATATGGGTTATTTAGGCATAATAAGTGTTGTTAAAAATCAACATATTAATAAAGTGCAATTACCCTCTGTGACGTTGGCAAAAAAGGTAAATTTAAACACAAACATCTTTGTTGCATTGGGTTAAGCACGGCTTACGGATGATTTCCCTCGTTAGAACCTTTTTTTGGCACATTTTTTGCAACTATATTAAATTTGTCTTTCTGAGGCAGAAATATTGGGCGGACGGCCTAAAAATGTTTCGGAGGAGGATGTGTCCGCCCGATTTTTTAGAGCATCAGAATCGGTTTTGCCGGTTTTGTTGAAAATATAATTTTACCATGGAGTCGTTCCGGAGGAGGGACGACTCCGAATTTTTGCGCATCCTGTCTGATTACTTACCCGGCACGATGTCTATATCAAACTTGTTAATTCTTTAGATGCCTGTCTCGGCTGTTGCATTAGCCGGGTATGATGTTCATAAAAAAGCTTTTTCAATACCAAATTTGCCTTGTCGAATATAGAAAATTCTGATAAAATAGCAGAAGGTACGAGCTAAACGTGATGGAAATATGGCCCACAAGATTTATGCATATCGCGTATGAGCTGTTTTTTAATCAAAATCGAGCGATATCAACGAATTAACACTTCCTAAAGGAATTGTGGATAAGAACTATTAGGAAAAACACAGAGATGCATAATTATCCGAACTGAAATTCGGTTTTGCGCATCATATAATAAGATCGGGCAGCCTAAAGACTGAAAATTAATATTTGCAATATTAATAGAAAAAAAGTAGGATATTACCGGGCCTGTACAATAAGAAAACGAAAGACTCAGTTATGATATAATGAAAGGGTTTTGTTGTGTATAAATACAAAAAAGGTTTTACATTGATAGAGCTTTTAGTGGTGATTGCTATTATTGCTTTGTTAATGTCGATATTAATGCCGGCATTGCAGCGGGTTAAGAAACAAGCCAGAACTACCGCTTGTCTGGCAAACCTCAGGCAATGGGGTCTTATGTATGCAATGTATTGCGACGAGAACGACGGCAACTTTTTCACCGGAGAGTTGAACGGCACTCGCAGCGGCATGGGTTCCGGCGAATTCTGGCGGGAAACCATGCGGCCCTACACCAAGGATTTCAGTGAGAAGTTGTGGCTTTGCCCTCAGGCTGCAAAAGCGCGGCCACAGGGAGGCATCCCATCAGGCGGCTGGTCCAATTTTGCCTGGGAGACCGCCAATGATGTCGGCAGCTACGGCCTGAACGGCTGGATGTTAAATATCGCCGGGTCAAGGCAAACCGGCAACAGGAACAACGGCTGGGGCAGAACCCCGGCCGACTGGCACTGGGGTACTCACCAGGTCCAGGGTTCAAACAACATTCCGGTCTTCACCGGAAGTTGGTGGGTCGATTCCTGGCCAAGAGAGGACGACCAGCCACCGCCAAGCGACGCCGGACCGGGGGATACTCCCAATTCGAATGAAATGAACCGTGTTTGCGTAGACCGGCATAATGGATTTGTAAACTGTGTTTTTGCCGATTGGACCGTAAGAAAGGTCGGACTCAAGGAGTTGTGGACACTAAAGTGGAGCCGGGGCTATAATGTGGGCGGACCCTGGACAAGAGGCGGGAATGTCCAGCCCGGGGCCTGGCCTGAATGGCTGCAGCGCTTTAAGGATTATTAATAATTTGCCTTGCATAGACTTATAGTAGTGATTATAATAAAATTATCCAAAAATTAGGATTTGTGTCTTAAAGTATGGTAAAGAGAATAAAAAGAGAAGGAGTGTCATTATGAACAAACCAAAAGGCTTCACCCTGATCGAGCTTCTTGTGGTGATTGCCATTATTGCTGTTTTGATGGCGATTTTGATGCCCGCTCTGAATCGAGTCAAGGAGCAGGGAAAGCGTGCCGCCTGCCTGGGTAATATGAGGCAGTTGACACTCACCTGGATTATGTATGCCGACGACAACGACGATAAGATTGTCAATGGCGAAGCTTATGGCGGCGGAGACGGCACGGCACCTGTCCCCACGGGCGGCATACACAAAGGAGAGCAGTGGTGGACAGGTGACGATATCGCAGATTTTTGGGCCGGCACAAGTTTGCCCGAAATACTCCAGAAAAAAGCTATTAGAGCCGGCGCCTTGTATCCATATTGCAAGGATGAAAATCTTTACCGATGCCCGACCGGTGTTCGTGGAGAGATGCGTACATATACAATTACCGATGCTATGAACGGTCTTCGAAGGGAGGGAACTTACTCTGGTAATGTCGGGGCGAGAGTCGGACGGACCGTCCTATGGGTTAAAAGGAGGACGGAGATTAGCTCCCCCGGCCCGGCGTTTAGAATAGTATTCCTGGATGAAGGCCGGATAACTCCCGATAGTTACGCTACACATTACGTGAATGAACTCTGGTGGGACCCACCCTTTGTACGGCACGGTGACGGCACGAATGTCTCTTACGCAGACGGGCATGCTGATTATTGGAAGTACAGAGGCATGAAAACGTTGGAAATAGGCAAACTCGCCGCTGTTCCCGGCCTTGATGCGCACCCGTTGCACCAGATGCAACCTGAGAGCGAGGATGACTACCAGGATTTGTATAAGATGCAAAAGGCCGTCTGGGGCAAATTAGGTTATTCGCCATCGCATATGCCAAGGGAATGATAAGCATTATTGCTCTGGTTTTGTCGAGCTCATAAACGAATGGCTATATAACCTGCGGCAATAAATAAAGATAGAGGAGACGAAATGATGGTCAAACGAAAAGGCTTTACATTAATTGAGCTTTTGGTCGTAATAGCAATTATTGCTGTTTTAATGGCAATATTAATGCCGGCACTGAATCGGGTTAAAGAGCAGGGCAAGCGGATAGTTTGTGAGAACAATCTTAGGACCCTGCAGCTTAGCTGGATTATGTATGCTGATGAGAATGATGGTAAAATCGTAAATGGTGAAGGCGGATTCAATCACAGTTCTGGAAGCCTTAAGGAGATAGCCTGGATAGGCCATGGCTGGGGAGACAATTGGGACCAGCCAAACGCCGCATACGTTGGGACGCTCAATGACAGGGAGAAGAAAGAAGCAATCGAAGAAGGGGCTTTGTGGGAATATGTCAAAGACTACGATGTTTACAAGTGTCCTACGGGAAGGCGGGGTGAGTGCGTCACCTATGCGGCCGTAGATGCCATGAACGCCCGGGCTCGAACCGGTACATGGACCGGAGGCAATCATGTAACCGCCACGGGCTTGAGAAATGGCAGGACGGTACTCTGGATCAAGCGAAGGAGTGAGATAAGCAGCCCGGGCCCGGCCCAGCGAATGGTTTTCATCGACGAAGGCGCGATGACACCAGACAGCTTTGCCGTACATTACAACCAACGAGGACCCTGGTGGGATGACCCGCCAGTCAGGCATGGGGACGGCACTACGGTATCCTGGGCGGACGGACACGTGAGCCATCTAAAGTGGAAAGCAGCCGAGACTATTAAACGCGCCAGGGATACCAGGGATTACTATGGTGGCGGTGGCTGGATGCCTCAGACCCCGGAAGGCCTCGAGGAGCTCGAGGATTTCCAGAAAGCCGTTTGGGGAAAAGTCGGCTACTGATATGCAGGGTTTAAAATATAGCAACTAAAGCGGATTGCAGTGTAAAAAAAGGAGGTATCATGAACAGGATGAGAGCCTTTACACTAATAGAGCTTTTAGTTGTGATTGCAATCATAGCAGTATTAATGGCGATTTTGATGCCCGCGCTGCAGCGGGTCAAAGAACAGGCGAGAGAGGTGACTTGCCGGGCCAACCTGCGTCAATACGGCATTGCTCAGGCCCTGTACCTGGATGATTATGACGACCGTTATCCCTCTGCCTGGACCTCTCTGGTCGAGACGGAGGCCCCGGTTTCCGGGTACCAGCGTTTCTGCCGTTGGCATGACCCGAGGTATCCTGCGGACGGCCCGTTTTGGCCCTATCTTAAAAAAGGCAAGGTCCATTTGTGCCCATCTTTCGCGGTTGTTGCCAAATCCGAGGGCCAAAGGCATCCCAGTCACGATGAAAGAATCCCCGTTATACCTTACTACAGTTACAGTATGAACGGCTACTTGGGCTCCACAAGCGGAGCTGCTGGCGGAGGCGTCCTGAAACGTTCCCAGATTACAAGAAGCAAGGCAGAAGTGTTTTTCTTCGCTGCCGAAAACATGTGGCTCAGGCCTGGCTGCAGTTGGGTGCTGAACGACAACGCCTTATGCCCCGACGGACGCGACTGGTTCGGTACGTTTCATAGTACAATGAGCGGAGACCTGAACAGCGGCATGATAAATGTGGTATTTGTGGATGCACATGTGCAGGAGGTGCGCTCGGCCCTGAAAGAAGATCCCAGCGATAACTCAGAGAAAGAGTTCGGGCAATTCGAGAAATTCGGCTGGCCTAAAAAAGAGCCCTATAATTAATCAATTGCGGCCTCTGGAATTCATTAAAGCGGCCAAAAGGATATGCCTTAATCTGTCAACGCTGAGCCTGTTAAGGTAGTCCTGTGTAAAATCCAGCTTGAATCTGCCTCTGAAGTTCCTGATTCGCCTCTCGAGTTCATGCCTTCCTAAAGCGGCGATTGAAGTCGCCTCTCTCTCAAAATACTCTCTCGCAGCCATCCTCGTAACCTTTGAAAAGATTGTTCTTATAAGCCGGATTCATGTTGTTTCTATCGTCTCTAAAACTTGAGTACTTGTGCTGGAAATTCGATGCTGTTAAACAAACACGTAGATCGCTTGTTTATTCGGCCAAAATTTTTTTGTTTATTTGAAGGTCGTCTGATAACGTTTGGTTATGAAGACAGAGAAGTTGAATTATTTTTTGCCGCCTGAGTTGATCGCTCAGTCGCCTCTTGATGTTCGGAGCGATTCGCGGCTGCTGGTTATGAATCGTTCCGCCGGCGATGTTTCGGATTGCAGGTTCAGCAGCCTCGGCGACTTTTTGTCGCCCGGCGATTGTCTCGTCCTGAACGATACGAAAGTCCCGCCGGCACGCTTTTTCGCCCGGCGGACCACTGGAGGCAAGCTCGAAGGATTGTTTCTCACTGCGACCGCCGACGGCGTCTGGACGGCCTACCTCAAGGGAATCCGCAAACTAAAAGCCGGAGACGAGTTTTATCTGAAAGACAGGCACAAAGCCGATTTCTGCAAGGCTGTGCTGCTCGAAAAGACGGGTCAGGGCAGATGCCGGTTCCGGATAAAGACCGATGCAGACGCACAGACCGTGCTGGATGAAATCGGTTTTCCACCGCTACCGCCATACATCAAGCGCGACGACGATCCGGCAGTGGCGGCTGAGGACAAGCAGCGGTATCAGACGGTATACGCCAGGCAGACCGGCGCCGTCGCGGCCCCGACCGCGGGGCTGCATTTTACCGAATTGCTCATTGAGCAGCTAAAACTGGCCGGCATACGTTTCGCCTTTATCACGCTGCACGTCGGGGCTGGAACATTCAAGCCGGTTACCGCGGATAATCTCAAAGACCACAAAATCCACCGGGAGCAATTCAGTATCAACCGGGAGAATGCCGCGATAATAAATGCGTCAAAAAACGAAGGCGGCCGAATCATTCCGGTCGGCACAACATCAACACGGGTTCTTGAGACCGTCGCCGACGGCTCAAGGATCGAAGCTGCCGCCGGCACAACGGAATTATTCATCATGCCCGGCTATCAGTTCAAGATTATCGACGCGATGATAACAAATTTTCACTTGCCAAAATCCACGCTATTAGCATTGGTGGCGGCCTTCGCAGGGCTTGAAAACATCCTCGCCGCCTACCAACACGCAATCGAGCAGCGGTACCGTTTCTACTCCTACGGCGACGCTATGCTGATTGTTTAAAGGATTCTTCTTGCCAGGGGCAGTTTTCTGATGATGTTGCCGAGGGCGAAACATAGCGGCACTGCAATAAGTATGGCAAAAGCGAATTTCAAAAGCGGATACAGATTGATGTTTCTGATTGCGATTGTAACAAGAATAACGACCGGAGCGTGGATGATATACGCCGTATATGCGCTGCCGGCCATTGCCCTGGCCAGTCTTCCCTGCCGGTTGAGCCGTTTGCGGAACAGGGTCGGCAGGCCGATGATTAACGCCACACCCGTAAGCTGTTCCCAGAGGGCGTAGCTAAAGCACTGCCAGTGCAGGCCGCCGAGAAACAGTGCTATATTGCCTTTTATTGCTCCGCCCAGTGTGAGCAGGACCGGGGAAACGATAACAATCATAACCACGGCCACGCAAAGCCAAAGTCTGCCCATAGCATTGGGGATCCGTGTCAGCCAATTACGGCGATAGGCGACGATTCCGACGATAAACATGAAAATGTACTGCGGGAAGAATGGAAACTGCAAATTCAGCGGCCGGAATCCCCAGCCTACGGGAAGCCATATCCGCACGATAAAAGTAACGCTGGCCAGAGCAAGAATGAAAATTGCGCTTTTCAGATTGCCGGGCGGTTCGGTTTCATCTTGCACGGCCGGAGAAGGAACTTTTACAAATGCCCGCCATAAAGCATAGCAAATCGCGAATATCAACAAAGTCTCGACGAACCACAACGGCCCGGTTCCGATGTGGAACGTGCCGTAATACCGGGTGAGAAAGTCGAGATAAGAACCGCCTGGCTCCTCGGCGCCGACCTTTATCAGCGGATAGGCCATCAGCGGGCCGATGATAAAGTCGTAGCACAGCATGGGGATACCCAGACGCAGCAGCCGGTCTTTAAGAAATCGCCGGGGGCCTTTGTGGTAGTATGAGACGGGTGTGAAATAGCCTGCGATCATAAAAAACAGCCCCATTGAAAAGGCCTGGACAACCGCATTGTGCCATGTCAGCAGGATGGATGAAAGTGTATCCGCCTGGCCGTCTCTATAGTACAAGCCCACTTCGCCGCCGTAGGTTATGGACAGGTGAATCATCATAACCAGCGTGATCAGCAGGATTCGCAGGTTGTCGATGAAGAACAAGCGGACTTTTTCCATATCTTCATTACGAATCAGAGTCTCGTTAGGTTAGTTTTATGCTTTGGGCTTCTTGACAGGCCATGGCAGCACGTTGCAGCGCTTTGTCCAGTTCTTATAGAGGGCCTTTAATTGTTTGACCTTCTCGGGATACTTGTCGGCCATGTCATTTAGCTCCGTTCGGTCTGCATGAAGATCGTAAAGCTCCCATGTTTTTCCGTGGACGGCGACGAGCTTCCATTTGGCCTGCCTGACGGCCCGGTTGCCTTCGTGCTCCCAGTAGATGGCCTCATGAGGCTCCCGCAGTTTACCCTCGAATATCGGTAGTAGGCTCTTGCCCTCCAGCGGTGTGAGCATGCTGCCTTTATGTCTCCGGGGGTACTCGATACCAGCGGCATCGAGGCAAGTGGCCATAATGTCGATAATATGGCCCGGCTGGTGGGTGAGCGAGCCGCCTGTCTTTATCACGGACGGCCAGTGGGCGATTAACGGCGTGGCAATACCTCCCTCGTGAACCCAGTGCTTGTACCGCCTGAACGGCGTGTTGCTCGCGTTGGCCCAGGAAAGCCCGTAGCTCATATAAGAATCGACACCGCCGGGAGGTAAACCGTTCTTTCGATTATCAAAACCCACGGGACCGCCCTCGGCGCAGCCCCCGTTGTCGGCGAGAAACAGTATTAAGGTGTTGTCCCAGGTGCCGATTTCCTTTAGCTTGGCGAGCACTTTGCCTATGCCGTGATCCATCCGCTCGATTTGCGCCGCGTAGACGGCCATCTTCAAATCCAGCAGCTCCTTGTCCTTTACATCAGCCCACAACCGTGCGTTTGTGTCCCTCGGCGACATCTTCCACTTGTCACTTATGAGCCCCATCTCTATCATTCGAGCGTGCCGCTGTCGCCGCAGTTTATCCCAGCCCTCTTTATACTTTCCTTTGTACCTGGCGATATCCTCCGGCCAGGCGTGTAAAGGCCAATGTGGAGCTGTGTAAGGTATATAAAGGAAGAACGGTTTGTCGTTTCGACCGTAGGTGTCTACAAACTTCGCCGCGTTGTCGCTGAAAGCATCGGTTATATAAAAGCCCTTTTTGGGCGGCGTGTACGGCTGATCGTCAACTGCCATCCGGCGTTTGACACCTTTGGCTTTAGCCTTTGTAATGTCAAAGTAGTTGGCTCCGCCGCTTATTAAACCGAAGTACTTGTCAAATCCGCGGTCGGTCGGCCAGTGAGGCCGGTCTTCACCGACATGCCATTTGCCGGACATCAGCGTTCGGTAGCCCCCCAGCTTCAGCGCCTCAGCGATTGTTACGCAGTGGTTGTTCAGATATCCCTGATAAGCCGGATACCCCTTGTTGCCTACCATGTGCCCGATACCTGCCTGGTGGGGATATAAACCCGTCAGCAGCGATGCCCGCGTCGGACAACATCTGGCGGCATTATAAAACTGTGTAAATCGAAGTCCGCCGGCCGCGAGACTGTCGAGATTGGGTGTGTTAATCTCACCACCGTAACAGCCGATATCGGAGAAACCCATATCATCGGCCATTATCAGCACAATATTCGGTCTGCCTTTGAGCGTTTTGTCCGCAGACAACTCATCCGCACTTAGACATCCCTGCAACGACAATAAAGCTCCGCCGAATCCGATGGTTTTCAAAAAGCCCCGGCGGGTCAATGTGCCCGTTTTCATATTATCACATTCCGTCTAAGATGTTGCTATTTGTACATCTTGTCGAAGTAGCCTTGGGCGGCGACAACCGCGGCCCGCATCATATCTTCGGCCCTGGCGGTTTGGCGTTTGGCGAGAGCGGCCATCAGCGCTTTAGTATCCAGATCTCTTGCGGCCATTTCACACGCTTCCCAGCTAAGCACGCTTCGGATCACGCGGTCGATTCCCTGCTCGACGTTGTCGTAGGCACGTGTCTGCATGTCGTGACCTTTCCAGCGATTGAAGCCCGCCTGCTGGATAAGCCCGGCGATGGCGACGTTCATTCCGTTTATTCTCGCCCCGTGGTCGATGTCGTATTTGCCCGGCCCGCCGAGAATGATGCCGTCATTGTATCCCTGGCTGTTGAGGTGCATGTGGACCATCGCGTCGTTGTCTAATTCTTCGACCGTGTCGTGTACGTGGTCGAGGCCTATCATTTCCGAGTGCCCGAACTCTTTGTTGACACCCTTTTTGGCCCTGGAGACGCCGAACTCGTCCTCGATCCGTCTCCAGAACAACAGCGCGCTGGCGACCGTCGGTATCAGCATGGCCGGATGTCCCTCGTTCGGCTTCGGTTCGAAACCGATGTAAAGGCTGCCGCCTTTTTTCTCTTCGTACTTGCATAGCCCGGCGATGCTCTCCTTTAGATTCTGGTACATCTGTGCTATGCCGACCGTGGCGATGTCGTAACCGAACGAGCCGTTCCAGATAATCAGTGCCGGCTCCTTTTCAGGATGCCAGGCCTTCTTCAGTGTGCTGTACGCCAGGTCAACCGTCTTGGTGCCAAGCTCTTCGGCGGCCTTTCTCTCGGCCGGATCGAGCGATGCTACGCCGCCGTAACCGAAATGACAATGCGCGCCGGGTGTAATCATAGCCAGGTAGAGATTGTTGTCCACCAGGGCGTCTGCGACCGCAGCAGCATTGTCGTCGTCGACCTCCGCGTCGTAGTGCAGCTCGATCCCAAGCTCGACATTGTCCGGCATCCGCGGCGCAATCTTATCAGCGACCAGTTTAATCATATCGGACGATCCGAAAGCACCGCCCCACTCAGGCCTCATATCACCGGGCACAAATCCGCCTTTGCCCGGATTGAACGTCCATCTGCAAATACTATGTAAAGATTTTTCCGCCATCTAACTTACTCCTTTCTTGTCTGGATGGGTGGCAGCCTCAAGCGCAGCTTGGGGATGGCTTCTGGCGTATCGGATTTGAAGCTGCCATCCAATCACATTTTACTCTTTAGTTGTTGTTTTAAGACCTCTTCCCACCCTGCATATGCCTGCTGATAGGCGGAGGATAACTTGTCATTAGGTTCGATTGTTTTGACCGGCTCAAGGCCTGCGAAGGCCTCGTCCGTGCTCTTGTAAACGCCTGCTCCGATGCCGGCGCCGCGTGCGGCGCCCTGCGAGCCGTCGGTGTTGTAAAGTTCTACAGTGGCTTGTGTCACAGTTGCGAAAGCCTCGGCGAACAACGGGCTCAGGAACATGTTGGCGTTGCCCGCCTTGACGGTAGTCAGTTGAATTCCCATGTCGCGCATAATGCCGAGTCCGTAGTTCAGCGCGAAGACGATTCCCTCCTGTGCGGCGCGCAGGAAGTGCGTCTGTTTGTGTATGTTGAAATTCCACCCGTGAACGGATGCGCCGATATTCCTGTTCTGAAGGGTTCGCTCGGCACCGTTGCCGTACGGCAGGATGACCAGACCGTCGGAGCCGACCGGCACCTGTGCGGCAAGCTCGTTCATCTGCTCGTAATCCAGTCCCTCGCCGGCGACGAAGTTATGCTTGAGCCAACTGTTTAAGATCCCCGTTCCGTTGAGGCACAACAAGACGCCGTACCGCGGAGTGTCCGCCGAATGGTTGACGTGAACGAACACGTTGACCCGCGAGCGCTGGTCGTAGTTTTTCCGGTCGCTGACTCCGTAGACCACGCCGGAAGTCCCCGCCGTGACGGCTATCTCGCCCGGTTGCAGGACACTAAGTGACAGCGCGTTATTCGGCTGATCGCCCGCACGGTAGCTTACCATTGTCCCGGCGGCGAGACCAAGCTCCTTCGCCGCATCTTTCGTCAGCTCGCCCTGGATGGAAAACGTTGGGAGCGTCTCGGCGAGAAGTTCGCTGGAGATACCATAGTTATCAAGCACGAATTGTGCCGGCCCATCGTCCTCGTAGTCCCACATTATCCCTTCGGACAAGCCGGAAGGCGTCGTTTTGATATCGCCCGTCATCTTCATCGCGATGTAGTCGCCGGGCAGCATGATTTTATGAATCTTCGAATAAACTTTCGGCTCGTTTTCGATCACCCATTTTAGTTTCGACGCCGTGAAGTTGCCGGGCAGGTTGAACAATCTCCTGAGGCACTTTTCCCGGCCGATATCCGTCGCCGCCTGCTCGCCGATCTGCACGGCCCTGCTGTCGCACCAGATTATCGAAGGCCTCAGAACTTCCTTGTTCTTGTCAACCACGACAAGCCCGTGCATTTGGTAGGAAATCCCGATTGCCGCGACATCGCCGGTGTTCAATCCCGCCTGTGACTCAATCTTATGAGTAGCGGCTTTTACATGCTCCCACCAGACGGCGGGATCCTGCTCAGCCCAGTCCAACTGCTTTGCGACAATCTCCAGTTCCCTGTCCGGCGAAGTCGCCGCCGCCAGCACCTTACCCGTCTCAGCATCCATAAGCGTCGCCTTGATCGACGAGCTTCCAACATCATATCCCAATAATAACGCCATTTATCTATCTCCTTACTGCTGCCGATTAATTCATTACCCATAATAATCATCGACTGCCGATTGTCAAGCTTCGGCGAATCTTTCATTCATATTGCCATTTAAGCAGCCAGGGGTCTTTTGTTCGTTTCTGGAAGGCTTTCAGTTCTTCTTTTAGTTCTTCGAGCACCTTGTTGTGTTTGGGATCGTCGGCGAGGTTTTTGACCTCGTGGGGGTCGTTTTGAAGGTCGTATAGTTCGAATTTCGGCCGGTGCAGATAGGCCTCGACGGTGCGTTTGCCGTAGTACTTTTTGCCGGCCTTAATCGTTGCCTGCCAGGTCGAGGCGGCCCATAAATCGCTGGCGAACGGGTAATCAAGTCCGTGGGCGATATTCCAGATCAGCTTGTACCTGCGCTGCCGGACGACGCGCATCGGGTAATACATCGTAATCTCGTGGAACGTATGCGAGGCGTAAGTTACATCCCAGCCCTTCGGATGCTCCTGCTCAAGCACAGGCTTAAACGAGCGGCCCTGGAAGCTATTCTTGCCGGGCAGCGCACCGGCAAAATCGAGAATCGTTGGCGCCAGGTCCGCAAAGTTGACCAGCGCATCACACGCGATGCCCTTTTTCTTTTGGCCGGGGCTTCGCACGATGCACGGCAGGTTCATCCCCGGCTCGTAAAGCGTCGTTTTCGCCCCCGGGAAAGCGACGCCGTTGTCGGAGATGTAAATGACAATTGTATTATCATATTTGCCGGATTCCCTGAGCACGTCGAGCAGCTTTCCAACGCCCTGGTCGACGCGTGAGATGGCTTGGTAGTACTGCGCCAGTTCGGCGCGGCACTCTGGTGTATCGGGCAGGAAAGGCGGCACGACAACATCCTTCGGGTCGTATCTGACCTCTTTGATGCCGGGATAGCCTCCCTTGGCTTTGTTGCCGAACCGGTCGGGTTTGCCGGGCAGCTCGTTCGCAACCCCGCCCCCGCGGTGCGGGTCGCTCATGCAGAAGTACAAGAAGAACGGCTTGCCGTCGTTTGCATTGACGAAATCCCGGCAGTTCTGCGCCATCTGGACGGGGCTGCGGCTGTTGCCCGGCAGCGCGACATCGAATTTGTAAACGCTCTCAGGCGCGACGTGGTACTTGCCGATTCGTCCGGTTCGATAGCCGGCTTCGGTCAGCATGACCGGCAGCGTCTTGATGTTCTCGAAGGAGATAAAATGGTGGTAGCTGTGCTGGTGCCCGTATTGGCCGTTGGCGTGATTGTACATGCCGGACAAGATTACCGACCGGCTGGCGCTGCAGCTTGCCGAGGTGCAGAAGGCGTTCGTGAAGCGCACGCCCTCGGCGGCAAGTGCGTCAAGGTTCGTCGTCTTGATGACCGGGTTGCCGTAGCAGCCGAGCGTCTCAAGTCCATGGTCATCACTGACAATCAGAACGACATTCGGTCTGTTGTTCTCACGGGCGGATGTTTGCTGCGAAATGAACGCTGTCCCGGCAATGGCCGATGCACCTGTTGCACAAACCTTCATGAATTCACGCCGGTTAATAGATTTACCTTTCATAATTCTTGTCTCCAACATTATTTTCGTTTGAATTCTGCAATGTATCTCAGGCCCTCAATTCAACGCCTGCCAAAACCTCAAGCTCCCATGCAGTAAGTTCGTCCTGAAGCGTTCTGACCATCTCCGGTTTCGCCCCGGCAAGATTATTCTTTTCGCCGAGGTCCTCATCGAGATTATAGAGTTTCACGTTTTTGCCCTGAATCAAGAGCTTCCAGGGACCTTTGCGGACAGCTTTTTGTTTTCTGTAGCGCCAGAACAGTGTGCGCTTAGGCAGTTTTTTCTCTTCGGTCAGCATTCCCAGCAGATTGACCCCGTCGAGCTTAAGTCCCGCCGGAAGTTTTGCCTGTGCGATTGTAGCCATAGTAGCAAACATATCCATCCCCAGCGTGGTTTGGCTTGTTACTGAGCCGGGTTTTATCCTGCCGGGCCAGTACGCCACAGCCGGGACTCGGTGTCCGCCTTCCCAGAGGCTGCCTTTGAAGCCGGCAAGAATGCCGTTGGAGCCGTTTTTTGTAGCGCCGTTGTCGGAGCAGAAAAAAATAAATGTTTTGCGCTCCAGGCCCAGGCGCCTGACCGCCTCGACAATCCGCCCGATGCCTTCATCCATAACCTCGACCATTTCTTTATAAGCCCTGGCGATCTCATCCCCTTTGGTCTTTCTACCCTTTTTGCC
>Ga0209121_10003113_pt1 | contig 16267 bp, 8 predicted proteins | sample Cruoilmetagenom3_FD_187292 | JGI IMG/M metagenome (GOLD analysis project Ga0209121, IMG submission 187292) | Oil polluted marine microbial communities from Coal Oil Point, Santa Barbara, California, USA - Sample 3 (SPAdes) (version 2) | ecosystem: Environmental > Aquatic > Marine > Oil seeps ... | reverse complement strand
CCTGCCTTATCTTTTCCTTTAACTAATACTTTAAAACGATCTACTACTTTATCAATAGTTTTTGTGAGTTCTAAAGTTGCAAATTTTGCACGTTTAGCAGAGCGATATTCTAACGTGTTTAAGTCTAAGCTTAAAATCTCTTTTTTGCCTTCAGCAGAAACTGTTTTTTTATAAAAACCTTGTCCAGTTTTACTTCCTAACCATTTGTTTTCCATCATGGTATTGATGAAATCAGGTAAAACGAACAATTCGTTTCGTTCGTCTTTTGGACAGTTTTCTTTAATACCGTTGGCAACGTGAACTAAAGTATCTAAACCAACGACATCAACAGTTCTAAAGGTTGCTGATTTTGGACGACCAATTACTGGTCCTGATAATTTATCTACCTCTTCAATAGTTAAATCTAAATCTTTAACTGCATGAAATAAACTTTGAATGCTAAAAATACCAACTCGGTTTCCAATAAAAGCAGGAGTATCTTTAGCAACAACAGAGGTTTTTCCTAAGAATTTTTCTCCATATTCATTTAAAAACTCTAAAACAGAAGCATCTGTATTTGGTCCAGGAATTATTTCGAATAATTTTAAGTAACGCGCTGGATTAAAAAAGTGTGTTCCGCAGAAATGCTTTTGGAAATCTTCACTTCGTCCTTCATTCATAAATTTAATAGGAATACCAGATGTGTTTGATGTAATCAACGTTCCTGGCTTACGGTATTTCTCTAAGTTTTCGAATACCATTTTTTTGATATCTAGTCTTTCAACTACAACTTCCATAATCCAATCTACATCTGCAACTTTAGCAATGTCGTCTTCTAAGTTTCCTGTAGTAATTCGACTTGCAAATTTTTGATTATAAATAGGTGAGGGTTTAGATTTTAAAGATGCAGTTAGAGCATCGTTTACTAATCTGTTTCTTACAACTTTGTCCTCTAAAGTTAGTCCTTTAGCTTTTTCTTTGTCGTTTAGTTCTCTAGGAACGATGTCTAATAATAGTACATCCACACCAATATTGGCAAAATGACAAGCGATTCCGCTACCCATAATACCTGAACCAATAATGGCAATTTTTTTGATTCTTCGTTTACTCATCTTATTTTATAATGTGTTCTTTTTTATTATATATCTGTTTGTTAGAAATCATATTATTAATGACTTCTGCTACTTTCTGAAAATTGACTAATTCTTCTGCAGAAACATTTGCTTTAATTGTTTCATTAAAAGTCAATACTTTCTCTTTTGAATAATTTCTTTTTTCTATTCCGAATTCTGTTAAAAATATTAAAACGCCTCGACCATCTTCTGGGTTGGGTTTTCTAATAATTAAGCCTTTTTCTTCCATTGTTTTAAGCGTACGTGAGAGGCTAGTGGCTTCCATTCCCATTTTGGGACCTAATGATGTAGAGGGTGTTCCATTTTCAGGATCTATGCTTAACAAAGCAAAACCGGTAGCCATAGTAGTACCAAATTGAGCGGCTTCTTCATTGTACATTTTATTAACAGCCAGCCACGTGGTTCTTAATATATAATCTATGGTTTTGTCTTTCATGAAAATTGATTGGAAGCCAAAGATAATAAAAAATACTATGCATGCATAGTATTTTTAGAAAATATTATTTTGGTTAATAGGTAATAAAAAAAGCGCTTCAAAACTTTGAAACGCTTTATATTAGGTGTAAAGTATATATTATATTATCTAAGATCTGTAGATTTTGTCGTAAAGATCTTTATAAATTTCTTTAATGATATTACGTTTCATTTTCATGGTTGGAGTAAGGTGACCAGCATCAATTGTCCAAGCTTCTGAAGTGAGTTCGAAACGTTTTATTTGTTCCCATTTTCCAAAATTTTTATTGTATTTGTCGACTTCTTTCTGAATGCGATTAATAACAATTTCTGAAGAAGATATTTCAGATTCAGTTTTACCTACACCATTTTCTTTATCATCAATCCAATCTCTAATAAAGTCGAAATTAGGTTGTATGATTGCCGCAGGCATTTTCTCACCTTCACCAACTACCATAATTTGTTCTATAAAAAGGGATTGCTTCATATCGTTTTCTAACAATGGTGGAATAACATATTTTCCTCCAGACGTTTTAAACATTTCTTTTTTACGACCAGTTATTTTTAAGAAACCATCTTTATCAACTTCTCCTTTATCTCCTGTATGGAAATAATCACCTGTCATAACTTCTGAGGTTTTTTCTGGGTCTTTATAATAACCTATCATTACGTTTGGGCCTTTGACTAAAATTTCACCATCTTCGGCAATTTTAACTTCTACTCCTTCAATTGGCTTTCCAACGGCTCCTATTTTATAGTAATGATCTTTGTACATTCCTACTCCTACAACAGGAGACGTTTCTGTTAAACCATAACCTTCCATAATATACATTTTTGCAGCACCAAAAATTCTAGCTAGTCTTGGTTGCAAAGCAGCACTTCCAGAAACCATAGTTCTTAGTTCTCCTCCAAGTGCATCTCTCCATTTACTAAAGATAAGTTTGTTAGCTATTTTGAGCTTAAACTCATACCATGCACCATTTGCACCATAAGGTTCCCATTTTTCACTAAGCTTAACTGCCCAAAAGAATAATGATTTTTTTATACCACTTAACTCTTCACCTTTTTGCATTATTTTATCGTAGACTTTTTCTACTAATCGTGGTACAACACACATTAAACGAGGTTTAATTTCTTTAGCGTTCTCTCCAATTTTGTCTATAGATTCAGCAAAATAAATTGAAAAACCTGAATATTGATATACATAAATAAGTAAACGCTCAAGAATGTGACATATAGGTAAAAAGCTTAATACGCGTGTTTCGCCAGCTTCATACGGAACTCTCTTGGCACTTGAAATAGCGTTACTCGTAATATTCCAATGCGATAGCATGACTCCTTTTGGTTTTCCTGTGGTGCCAGAGGTATAAATAATAGTCGCTAAATCATCAGGTTTTACGTTATCTTTTCGTGTTTCAACTTCTGGTTGATTGCTGTCATCTTTTCCTAGTTCAAATAACTCGGAATAATGTTTACAGCCTTCTATATGATTAAAAGAATAGACTTCTTTTATCTTAGTATTTGCTTGAACTTTTCGTACTTTTTCTAATACGTCCTTATCGGAAACAAAACAGTAAATAGATTCACTATGATTTAAAACATATTCATAATCATCTGCAGAAATAGTAGGGTAAATAGGGATATTTTGAGCACCAGTTTGTAGAATACCAATATCCATAATATTCCATTCTGTTCTATTTGTAGAAGAAATTACGGCAATTTTATCATTTTTTTGAATTCCAAGTTTTAAAAGCGCTCTACTAATAGCATTAGATTTGTCAACATATTCTTGAGTAGACATATGTTTCCATTGACCATTATATTTAGTAACTAGCGCAGAATCAGTTGGTTTATGTTCTAGTTGGTAATAAGGGAAATCGAAGAGTCGTGTAATCTCTGTCATAAATATTTAGCAATAATTAATAAGGAATGTTACGAAAATATGAAAATAAAAGGGATAAATCCTAATGATTGATAATATACAGCTAAAACAACTTTTCTTAATATCTGTTAATCGAGAAAGTGATAAATGAAATAGTTCTTTTTATAATATAATTGCAAAAAAAAGAGACTTTATTGCTAAAGCCTCTTAATTATATAATACTTTATTCTATAATTACTTAATAACCCTATATTAAATAGTTCTTAGATAAAAAAGCATCGGGATAAAAGTAAAAAGTGTAAATGGATAAGTGAGGTAAATTATCGAAAGCTATTTATTTAAGTATTCATTTAAAAACGGATGTTCAGTTTTAAAATACTGTTTTGGTGATTGTTTCATAAAATATCTAAAGTCTTTTCTAAAATGAGAATGATCATAATAGTTGTACATATATATTAAATCTTTGAGGTCAATTTCTTTACCCTCATACTTTCTCATTAGTTTTAAAAAGCGATATAAGCGTATATATTTTCCTGGAGTTAAACCAACAATCTTTTTGAAATGAGTTTCTAGAGTTTTTTGACTAAAATCTACATTGTCTAAGAGCTCATAGGTATTGAGCATTCCTTCTTTTTTATGTATAATATCAATGAGGGTATCTATTTGAGAAATAGTTTTATTAACTACAATCGGAATTTTTAAAATAGTTTCTTTTATGGATTTAATTATCAAATCTATATCGTCTATTTTTTTAATGAAAATAGGTTGTAACAATTCAAATAATTCAGGAGCAAAAATTTCTAAAGGAAGGTGTTTGTTTTTTATTTTATGAATATTCAAATTCGTTAATTTATGCAATGCCGTTGGATGAAAGTTAATTCCAATTGAATAACCCTCTTCCTTTACTTGAAACTGATACGATTCATAAAACTGACCTGTTACAGTGAGTCCATTTAGTGGTGTTCTCTTTTCTTTAAAAACGAAACTTTGACCATAGCTATAGATATAAGTAATTGAGGTAACACAAATCGGAAGTATAGTAGATTCAAAAGGAATAGCATCTTTACTAAATTTAAGGAAGAATAGTTCCTCGACGAAGGGACTTAAATTTGTTGTATCAAAATACTTTAGAGTCATATTTAATAAAATATGTAAGTAAATTAATACAATTTTATGAAATAATATGCTTATTAAAGAATTATCTTTTAAGATATTGTAAAATCCACTAAGTCTTAAATAATTAGGAATTGCATTTCAGAATTTTATTAAGAATTATGAAAAATGTAAAAACATATCTGATTTTCTATTTAAAGTTAAAAAAATATAAACATTATTTAGTGTTTGTTTTGCCAGTTAGTTAAAAGGATAGTATATGTCATTTTTTATGTAATAATTTCAATCGTTTTCGTAACAATATGTGCTTTAAAATCCCTGAAACAGGCGATTTCCTGACAAATGTCAGGTTTCTAAATAAATGTTGATTATACCTTTGACCTATTGAAATTACATGATAAAATTTACAAAATATTAATAAAAGAACAATGGAAATAAAACAATTCAAAAACGGAGTTTGGACAGAAAAGGTCAACGTTAGGGATTTTGTTATCAATAACATTACACCTTACCATGGAACACACGATTTTTTAGTTGGACCAAGTGCAAGAACTGAAAAGTTATGGGACATTTGTAAAGAAGCCACTCAAGAAGAGAGACTAAATAATGGTGTACGCTGTGTAGATACTGAAACAATTTCTACAGTTAGCGCTTTTGATGCTGGTTATATTGATAAAGAAAATGAAGTAATAGTTGGTCTTCAAACAGATGAATTATTAAAAAGAACGATGAAACCTTTTGGAGGTTTTAAAGTGGTTCAAAAAGCATTGTCTGAACAAGGTGTAGCACCTAATAAAAACTTAACTAATTTATTCTCTAAATATGTAAAGACACATAACGATGGTGTTTTTGATGCATATACTGCTGAGATTAAAAAATTTCGTTCTTTAGGTTTCTTAACTGGATTGCCAGATAACTATGCAAGAGGACGAATTATTGGAGATTATCGTCGTGTTGCTTTATATGGAATCAATTTCTTGATTGAAACAAAAAAAGAAGATTTAGCTAACATTACAGGTCCAATGAGTGATGCTGTTATTCGTTTACGTGAAGAAGTTTCAGAGCAAATAAAATCATTAAACGAAATGATAGAGTTAGGCGCTAAATACAACTTAGATTTAAGTCGTCCTGCTCAAAACGCTCAAGAAGCTGTACAATGGACTTATATGGCTTATTTAGCAGCTGTAAAATCTCAGGATGGAGCTGCAATGTCTTTAGGAAATGTATCTACTTTCTTGGATATATTCATTGAAAATGATTTACTAGAAGGCTTAATTACAGAGCAAGAAGCCCAAGAATACATCGATCAATTCGTAATGAAATTACGTATGGTACGCCACTTAAGAATGGCTGCTTATGACGAAATATTTGCAGGTGACCCAACTTGGGTAACTGAAGCAATTGGTGGAATGCTTTCTGATGGAAGAAGTAAAATAACTAAAACCTCATTCCGTTTCTTAAATACATTATATAATTTAGGAGCATCACCAGAACCAAATATTACTATTCTTTGGTCTGAATCTTTACCACAAAATTTTAAAGATTATTGTGCAAAAGTTGCAATTGATACATCGTCAATTCAGTTTGAAAATGATAACCTAATGCGTGAGAATCGTGGTTCTGATGATTACGGAATCGCTTGTTGTGTGTCTTACCAAGAATTAGGAAAATCTATCCAATTTTTTGGAGCTCGTACAAACCTTGCTAAAACATTATTGTTAGCATTAAATGGTGGACGATGTGAATTTACAGGAACACAAGTTGTAGAAGGAATTCCAGAATATACTGATGAGTATTTAGATTTTCATAAAGTAATGGCTAATTTTAAAATAGCTATGAAAGAAGTCGCTAGAGTATATAATGATTCAATGAATATTATTCATTACATGCATGATAAATATTACTACGAAAAAGCTCAAATGGCATTAATTGATACAAACCCAAGTATCAATATTGCTTATGGTATCGCAGGATTATCAATTGTAGCAGATTCGCTTTCAGCAATTAAATATGCTAAAGTTAAGCCAGTAAGAAATGAAAATGGATTAACTACAGATTTTAAAATTGATGGGGAATTCCCTTGTTATGGTAATGATGATGATAGAGTTGATTTTTTAGCGAGTCAAGCAGTAGCAGATTTTAATGACGAATTAAAACAATTACCAGTTTATAAAGATGCAGAACCAACAATGTCAGTATTAACAATTACATCTAATGTATCTTATGGTAAGAAAACAGGAGCGACACCAGATGGTAGAGCTTATGGAGTGCCTTTTGCACCTGGAGCTAACCCAATGCATGGTCGCGACAAAAATGGAGCCATAGCGTCATTAAATTCTGTAGCAAAAATTGACTATAAAGATTCTCAAGATGGAATTTCTAATACATTCTCTATTGTGCCTAAATCTTTAGGTTCATCAGAAGAAGATAGAATAAACAATTTAGCAACTACATTAGATGGTTATTTTTCTAGAAATGCACAGCATTTAAATGTCAATGTTCTTAATAAAGAAACATTACTTGATGCTATGGAAAATCCAGTTGAGTATCCTCAATTAACGATACGTGTTTCTGGTTATGCAGTTAATTTTGTTAGATTAACAAAAGAACAGCAATTAGAAGTAATTACACGTTCTTTCCACGAATCCATGTAATTTTTATTAATATTTTTCAAAGCATCTAGATAAAGTAGTTTATATTTCATTATCTAGATGCTTAATTTTAAATTATAAACGTATCAAAACAGCCGATAACATATTAAGAGTACATTCTATTGAATCTTTTGGAACACATGATGGTCCAGGAATACGTTTTATAGTGTTCTTACAAGGTTGTAAATTAAAATGTTTGTATTGCCATAATCCAGATTCCATAGAAACCTCAGGCGGTCAAGAATATCATATAGAAGAATTGGTGCAAATAGCTCTTAAAATGAAGCCATACTTCGGTAAAAAAGGAGGAATTACAGTTTCTGGTGGAGAACCATTATTGCAATCTAAAGCATTAATCCCGTTTTTTAAAAGACTTAAAGAAGAAGGAATTCATACCAATATAGACACTAACGGAAGGATTTTTAATCATTTTTCTAAAGCGTTATTAGATGATTATGCGGATTTAATTATGCTAGATATAAAGCATATGACCGAAGAAGGGTATTTGGCTTTAACAGGACAACCAAATAAAGATATATCCTTTAATTTTGCAAAGCATAGAGAAGACTCTGGTAAAAAGATGTGGTTGCGTTATGTGTTAATTCCAGGGGTTACCAATAATCCGGAGTTATTACATGCATTAGGAAAGCATTTTAAAGATTATAAAACAGTTGAAAAAATAGAAATTCAGCCCTATCATAAATTAGGTGTTCATAAATGGGATGCATTAGGATGGGATTATCAACTCAAGGATGCCAGAGAAAATACAGAAGAAGAATTGCAAGCTGCTTCAGACATACTAAAAAACTACTTTAAAGAAGTTAAAATTAATTAAAAAGGGTTGAAGAAATTCGCACTTAGATATTAGATATTATGCAAACAAAAAAACTAAAAAACCGCTGGTTAATAGCTGCATCTGCTGTCGGAATACATATTTCAATAGGTTCGGTATACGCTTATTCAGTAATGACTAATCCTGTAAAGGATATTTTTGATGTTGATGGAAGTGTAATAAAATGGGCTTTTAAAATTGCCATTTTATTACTTGGATTATCTGCTGCATTTTTAGGTAAATGGGTAGAAAAAGTAGGCCCAAGAATAAGTGGTACAACTGCAGGAATATTTTATGGTATCGGAATTTTAGGTTCAGGTTTAGCGGTTCAATTAGAATCTTTGTGGCTATTTTATCTCTGTTATGGAGTTATAGGAGGTATTGGTCTTGGATTGGGTTATATTACTCCAGTTAGTACACTAGTTAAATGGTTTCCGGACAAACGTGGTTTAGCAACTGGTATGGCGATAATGGGATTTGGTTTTGCAGCATTAATATTCGGACCTGTTATGCAATCGCTTTTCGATACTGTTGGTGTTTCTAATGCTTTCTATGTTTTAGGATTAATTTATATGGTTTTAATATTGTCTTCTGCTAGATATATTGAAAAACCACCAGAAGGTTATTTACCTGATGGTTTTAAACCTGGAGAAGGTAAAACTATTAAAGCGGATATTTCTAATATAGATGCAAATGCTGCATTAAAGACTCCTCGCTTTTATTATATCTGGATTATGATGTTTATTAATATTGCTTGTGGTATTGCTATAATATCAGCAGCAAGTCCAATGATGCAAGAAAAATTAAACTATACGCCAATGGAAGCAGCTGCTATAGTTGGTTTAATTGGTGTTTTTAATGGTTTTGGTAGGATTTTGTGGTCTGGTCTTTCAGATTATTTAGGTAGAGCAAATACTTATATTATATTCTTCGCATTTCAAATATTAGCGTTCTATTTCTTACCTCAAATTTCTATGGAACTAGCTTTCTTAATTATCCTGTTCACTGTAATAACTATGTATGGAGGTGGTTTTGCAACATTACCAGCATTTTTAGGTGACCTTTTCGGAACAAAACAATTAGGTGCTATACATGGAATGATATTGACAGCTTGGGCTTTAGCCGGAGTAGTTGGTCCGACAATTTACGATGCAGTAAAAAATGCAACAGGATCGTTAGATATAACCTTAAAAGTCTTTTCTGGCTTATTCATTGTGGCTTTCATCGTTTCTTTATTAATGAAACGCTCTGTGAATAGAGCATATCGCAAAATGGGATTATCTTAAACCAATTAGTAAATAATAAACGATATTGCTTTTTTAAACAACTATAACCTCGTTGTAGCAGTATCTATTATCAATTATTAAAAATATCTGACTGATAAAATAGTACTATAATTTAGTTAAAATTTTGTCATCTATAATATTCCTTAAACTTTTCTTAAAATAGACTTTAACCTGATTTTTGTCATAAAAATACTCAGGTTTTGAGGCTACATTTACAACTTCATTTGAAGAAAATTCAAGAATAAAATAAAAACAAAAACATATAAAAGATGGAAGTAGCCGAAGGGGTAAAACCCAGAGTTTATAGATTTGGAAACAAAACTACAGACGGAAACAGTAAAATGAAAAATTTGTTAGGTGGTAAAGGCGCTAATTTAGCTGAAATGAGTGCTATTGGTATTCCTGTACCTCCAGGATTTACAATTACAACGGAAGTTTGTACAGAATATAATTTAATTGGACAGGAAGCGGTTGTTGAATTGATTAAAGAAGAGGTTGAAAAGTCTATTTCGAGTATTGAAACTGAAATGGGATCTGTATTTGGTGATAGCGAAAATCCACTTCTTATATCAGTAAGATCTGGTGCTAGAGTATCTATGCCAGGTATGATGGATACAGTATTAAATTTAGGTATGAATGACGAAGTCGTTCTAGGCTTAGCCAAGCTAACAAATAATGAGCAATTTGCTTGGGATTCTTATCGTCGTTTTATTCAAATGTATGGTGGTGTTGTTTTAGGTATGAAACCTGCTTCAAAAGAAGATATCGATCCTTTTGAGGAAATTATGGAGCATCTTAAAGATAAAAGAGGTATTGAGTTAGATACTGAATTTACAATACAAGATTTACAGGATTTGGTTTACGATTTTAAAGATGCTGTAAAAAAACGTACTGGTCAAGATTTTCCAACCAATCCATGGGATCAACTTTGGGGAGCTGTAATGGCTGTTTTTGATAGCTGGAATGGAAGTAGAGCTGTCTACTATAGAAACATGAATGGTTATCCTGCTGATTGGGGAACTGCCGTAAACGTACAAGCTATGGTTTATGGTAATATGGGTGATAACTCTGGTACAGGTGTTTGTTTTACTCGTGATGCAGGAACAGGAGAAAATGTTTTTAACGGTGAGTATTTAATTAATTCACAAGGAGAAGATGTAGTTGCAGGTGTACGAACACCACAGCAAATCACTAAATTAGGATCTCAACGTTGGGCAGAATTGGCTAAGGTAGAAGAAGCTGATCGTGCAGAAAATTATCCATCACTCGAAGAGTTGATGCCATCTATTTTTAACGAATTAAATGGGTATCAAGATACTTTAGAAAAGCATTATCGCGATATGCAAGATATGGAGTTTACTATTCAAGATGGTAAACTTTGGATTCTTCAAACCAGAAACGGAAAACGTACTGGTGCTGCTATGGTTAAGATAGCAATGGATTTACTTAAAGAAAAGATGATAAATGAAAAAGAGGCATTATTAATTATTGAGCCTAATAAACTTGATGAATTATTACATCCTGTTTTTGATCCGAAAGCTTTAAAAAACGCCAATGTGATTGCTCAAGGTTTACCAGCATCTCCTGGTGCTGCAACTGGTAAAATTGTCTTTTTTGCAGATGAAGCTAATAAATATAAAAACAGTATCCTCGTACGTATAGAAACTTCACCGGAAGATTTAGAAGGTATGAATATTGCTAAGGGTATTTTAACTGCTCGTGGAGGTATGACCTCACATGCAGCAGTTGTTGCTCGAGGTATGGGTAAATGTTGTATTTCTGGTGCAGGAGCTTTAAAGATAAATTATAAAACAAGAACGCTAACTGTAGATGGTAATGACTATCATGAAGGAGATTGGATTTCATTAAACGGTTCTACTGGTAACATTATTGAAGGTAAAGTTGCTACAATAGAGCCTGAGTTAAGTGGAGAATTTGCTGAGGTTATGGATTTAACTGACAAGTATAGTGACATGAAAGTGCGTACAAATGCAGATACACCAAGAGATGCTAGAGTAGCACGTAATTTTGGAGCTCAAGGTATTGGTCTTACAAGAACTGAACATATGTTCTTTGAAGTTGACAGAATCAAGGCCATGCGCGAAATGATTTTATCAGATACAGTTAAAGGTCGTAAACAAGCATTGGAAGATCTATTGCCAATGCAACGCTCAGATTTTGAAGGTATTTTTGAAGCTATGGAAGGCTATTCTGTAACTATTCGTTTATTAGATCCACCTTTACATGAGTTTGTACCACATCAATTGGCAACTCAAAAAGAATTGGCTGATGAAATGCATATATCATTGCAAGCAGTTAAAAATAAGGTTTCAGAGTTAGAAGAGTTTAATCCAATGTTAGGTCATAGAGGTTGTAGATTAGGTAATACCTATCCTGAAATTACTGAAATGCAATCACGTGCAATTATTGAAGCTGCACTTAATTTAAAAGAAAGAGGAATTATTTGTAAACCAGAAATAATGATTCCTTTGGTAGGAACAGTTAAAGAATTTGAAACTCAGGAACAAATCATTAGAAAAACTGCTAATACCATTTTTGAAGAACGAAATGAAAGTATTGAATATTTAGTTGGAACTATGATTGAAGTACCAAGAGCAGCATTAATGGCAGATTTAATTGCTGAAAAAGCTGATTTCTTCTCATTTGGAACTAATGATTTAACACAAATGACTTTCGGATATTCACGAGATGATGCTAGTAAGTTTTTACCAATTTATATTGAAAAAGGTATTCTAAAAGTAGATCCTTTCGAAGTACTTGATCAAGAAGGTGTAGGTCAGTTGGTTAAATTAGGAACACAACGTGGTAGAAGTATTAAACCAAATCTAAAAGTTGGTATTTGTGGTGAACATGGTGGTGAACCAAGTTCTGTAGAATTTTGCTATAACACTGGTATGGACTACGTGAGTTGTTCTCCGTTTAGAGTGCCAATTGCTAGATTAGTAGCTGCACAAGCGGTAATTAAATCTACAATGTAAGATTTTTACTAATAAAGAAAAGCCTGAAGTATTTTACTTCAGGCTTTTATGTTTTAGATAGTTTGATTATTTGTTTTCAATCCATTTACGAGCATTCACAAAGGCTTCTAACCAAGGAGAAACTTCGTCTTCTCTGTCCTGTGGATAGTTAGCCCAATTCCATTGGAATGTTGAACGTTCTATATGTGGCATAGTTACTAAATGACGACCCGTTTTGTCACACATCATAGCTGTATTGAAGTCTGAACCATTAGGGCTATGAGGATATTCAGCATAACCATACTTAGCTACTATATTGTATTTATCTTCAGAATATGGTAAGTTGAATTTACCTTCTCCGTGAGAAATCCAAACACCTAATGTAGTTCCTGAAAGTGTAGAAAGCATCACTGAATTGTTCTCTTGTACTTTTACCGAAGTAAACGAACTTTCGTGTTTATGAGAATCGTTATGAAGCATTTTACCATGAATTTTATGCTCTGGATTAATTTCTTCTAATTCCATAAAAAGTTGACAACCATTACAGATTCCAACAGATAAAGTATCTTCACGTTTAAAGAAATTTTGTAATGCGCTATTTGCTTTTTCATTATACAAGAAAGCTCCTGCCCAACCTTTTGCAGAACCTAAAACATCCGAATTACTAAAGCCTCCTACAGCACCTACAAACTGAATATTTTCTAAAGTTTCACGTCCAGAAATTAAATCTGTCATGTGTACATCTTTAACATCAAATCCTGCTAAATACATAGCATTTGCCATTTCGCGTTCAGAATTACTTCCTTTTTCACGAATAATAGCAGCTTTTGGACGAGATTTCTCGACTGTGCTCGAAATGACAGGTAGTTTGCCTGTGAAGTGTTTTGGGAATGTATATTGTAAAGGCTGATTTTTATAGTTTTTGAATCTATCTTCAGCTAAATTATTAGCTGTTTGTTTTTGGTCTAACAGATAAGAAGTTTTATACCACATATCTCGTAATCTCGAGATTGTCATAGTAAATACTTCATTTCCATTTATTAAACCTAATACATCACTATCTGTAACGTTACCAAGTTTATGGAACTCAATATTGGCGTTAGAAAGCACATTTTCAATACTATCATCTACAGATTGAATAACGATACCAGCATTTTCTGAAAATAGAACCTTGAACGAATCCTTTTCATTGATGCTCGTAATATCTAATTCAGCACCTAAATTGTTGTCTGCAAAACAAAGTTCTAACAATGTTGTTATTAATCCACCAGAAGCAACATCATGACCAGCCACAATTTGGTTATCTTTTATTAAATCTTGAATAGTATTAAACACTGTTTTTACATATTCCGCGCTTTTAATGTTAGGAGTAGTGTTTCCTATTTTATTATTGATTTGTGCAAAAGAACTCCCTCCTAGTTCATAAGAATCTTGAGAAATATTGATGTAGTAAATTGAACCTTTATTTTTTTGAAATACAGGTTCTACTACTTTAGTTATGTCATTACAATTAGCAGCAGCAGAAATGATTACAGTACCTGGTGAAATAACATCTCCATCTGGATATTTTTGCTTCATAGACAATGAATCCTTTCCTGTTGGTACATTAATTCCTAAGTCGATTGAGAATTCTGAAATAGCTTTTACAGCTTCATATAAACGAGCATCTTCTCCTTCGTTTTTACAAGGCCACATCCAGTTTGCAGAAAGAGAAATACTATTTAATCCATCTTTTAATGGTGCCCAAATAATATTTGTTAATGCCTCTGTAATTGAATTTCTACTACCAGCTTCAGGATTAATTAATCCCGAAATAGGTGAGTGGCCAATACTTGTCGCAATACCTTCTTTACCTTTATAGTCGAGTGCCATAACACCAACATTATTCAATGGAATTTGTAATGGTCCAACACATTGTTGTTTTGCTACTTTTCCACCTACACAACGATCTACTTTATTTGTCAACCAATCTTTACAAGCGACTGCTTCTAATTGCAATACATTATCTAAATAATCGTAAAAATCATTTTTGTTATAAGAAATACCTGAGTACTGTTTTTCAACAGTTATATCATTCATTATAGTTTTAGGAGAACTACCAAACATATCTTCTAATGCTAAATCCATTGGTTTATCACCATTGGTTTTAGACTCAAAAGTAAAACGGTTTTTTCCTGTCACTTCACCAACATCATAAATAGGGGAACGTTCTCTATCGGCTATTTTATGTAAGGTTTCTAAATGTTTATCGGCAATTACTAATCCCATACGTTCTTGAGATTCATTACCAATTATTTCTTTAGCAGATAGTGTTGGATCACCAATTGGTAATTTATCTAAATCTATGATGCCACCAGTATCTTCAACCAATTCTGATAAACAATTTAAGTGTCCACCAGCTCCATGATCGTGAATAGAAACAATAAAATTCTCATCACTTTCTACCATTCCGCGAACTGCATTTGCTGCACGTTTTTGCATTTCTGGATTAGAACGTTGCACAGCATTTAATTCAATACCTGAAGCAAATTCACCTGTATCTGCAGATGAAACGGCAGCTCCTCCCATGCCAATTCTATAATTATCACCACCAAGGATTACAATTTTATCTCCTTCTTTTGGTGTGTCTTTCAATGCTTGTTCAGCTTTTCCGTAACCAATTCCACCAGCTTGCATTATCACTTTATCATAGCCTAGTTTACGAGGCTTAGATCCTACAGCTGTAGTTAGTGTTTCATCATTGTTCTCATCGTGCTCAAAGGTTAATACAGATCCACAAATTAATGGTTGCCCAAATTTGTTACCAAAGTCTGAAGCTCCATTACTCGCTTTAATTAATATATCCATTGGAGTCTGATACAACCATTTACGTTCAGGAAATGCTTTTTCCCAAGGACGTTCGTCGTTTAATCTCGAATATGATGTCATATAAACTGCTGTACCAGCTAACGGCAATGAACCTTTTCCACCAGCGAGTCTATCTCTAATTTCTCCACCAGAACCTGTGGCAGCACCATTGAAGGGCTCAACAGTTGTTGGAAAATTATGTGTTTCTGCTTTTAAAGAAATTACAGATTCAAAATCTTTTGTGGTATAATAATCTGGAATATCCGCACGACTTGGTGCAAATTGCTCAACAATAGGTCCTTTTACGAATGCTACATTGTCTTTATAAGCTGAAACTATGTCGTTAGGATTTTGTTTAGAGGTTTCTTTTATGAGTTTGAATAAAGAGGTTTCTTTTTCTTCGCCATCGATCACAAATGTGCCATTGAAAATTTTATGACGACAATGCTCAGAATTTACCTGAGAAAAGCCAAAAACTTCCGAATCGGTTAATGGTCGACTTATTTTTTTTGAAACACTTTCTAAATAATCTACTTCTTCATCGCTAAGCGATAATCCTTCTTGTTGATTGTAAGCAGAAATATCATCAATATTGAGAATAGCTTCTGGTTGAATATCAATAGAAAAGGTATCTTGATTAAGGCTTGAGAACATTTCAGAAATCATAGGGTCGAAATCTTTAAAGTTTTCAGTAACTGAAGTAAACTCTTCAATTCTAATAATATCAGAAATTCCCATGTTTTGGGTTATTTCAACTGCATTTGTACTCCAAGGAGTTATCATGGCAGCTCTCGGACCAACAAAAAAAGCATCTAATGATGCTTGCTCTATTTTTGGTTGGTTACCGAATAGCCAAGTCAATTTTGAAATGGTTTCTATTGATAATTCTTCTGCTGTTTGAACAGCAAATATCTTACTGTTTACGTTTCCAAAGAAGTGGATCATTTATTTGTGTATTTGAATTGAAAAATAAAACGCAAAGTTAATCCATTTTGTGATAATCTGTAAAATAATTTTGTATATCCGTAATTATTCATAACCCAGTAATATTAGCAATAACAAGCCTATCGAAGATTTTCTCACCAAAATATCTACGATTGAGCTTGTAAACAA
>Ga0209121_10003111_pt1 | contig 16273 bp, 13 predicted proteins | sample Cruoilmetagenom3_FD_187292 | JGI IMG/M metagenome (GOLD analysis project Ga0209121, IMG submission 187292) | Oil polluted marine microbial communities from Coal Oil Point, Santa Barbara, California, USA - Sample 3 (SPAdes) (version 2) | ecosystem: Environmental > Aquatic > Marine > Oil seeps ... | reverse complement strand
TCACGCAATCCCAGCCGCTCCAGCGCACCCATGATCTGTCCCACCCCATCATCAACAAAGCGGGTCATGCCGTAGTAGGAGGCCATGACGCCGTACACATCCTCCATTGCGTCATCCTCCGAGCCAAGAATCTCGTGAAGCACGCGGTTGCGCTCAGGGACCTCGGGGCCTGAGAACTCACCCTCGGGCCACGGCGGAAGCTGGATGACCTCGGGCGGGAACATCTCAGCATAGGACGTCGGTGCGACCCACGGCTCGTGAGGATCGGGGAACGAGACCCAGAGTGCGAAGGGACGGTCGCCATATGTCTCGAGATAGTGCACGGCCTGACCCGCGAGCAGCCCGGTGACCTGATCCTCAAGTGGGGCGTCGTTGGTCGCGTAACCGAAGCGCGGGCTCTGCTTGGGCATGTTACGCCGCACTGCGTGTGCAGCCCGGATACCCTCGATTGGCCGCCACCAGTCCAACCCCTTGGTCGCGTCGCTGCCGGGCAGGCCCCCATGACCCACTTCGCACCAAACGTCGAATAACGCCAGATCCTCCTCAGTCTCAAAACAGTGGTTCTTGCCGATGAGCCCCGTGTGGTAGCCCTCCTCTTGCCAGAGTTTGTACGCATGGATCGCATCGCCCGGCATCAGCGTCTGGTTGCGGCGCCCGCCGTGAGAGTGAGGGTACTGCGATGTCCACAGCGATACGCGCGCCGGCACACACAACGGGTGCGGCGTAAACGCGTTCTCAAACAGCACACCATCTTCAGCCAGACGTGCCAACGACGGAGTCTCGCAGAACGTATTCCCATAGAGATGGCTGGCCGTCGCCTTCATCTGGTCAGACATAATCACAATGATATTCGGCCGATCCGGCATACTTCCTCCCTGTGTAGCCCAGGCTAACAGCTCGGGCCTGTATCTCCCAGCAACCTTGCTCGGCAGACGCAAGCTGGCGGCTCGCGCTACATAGCCTCACTTAGCTTGTCGTACAACAGCCCAAACGTGCGATCACGATCGACATGATAGCATCTCAAGATCGACCCGAGCCTGTTCGTGAACCGGTACGACAGATCCCAGCCCACCTCCGGACAAGGAGTGACATCCCAACAGGCCAGGTCGGGTTCGACCAGCGCAGCGATGTCACCGAGGTCAAAGAATCCCTTCCGCGGACTCGCGTACCACTCTTCCCGAGAACGATAAGCGTGCAGGTAGCTGCCCAACTCGCCACAGGGTGCCACAAACTGGGCCGACTCGGCCATCGGGCACCGCAGGTACTCCCCCGTGTCGAAGAGAACAAAGGAGAGCGGCGAATGGAAGAGCAGACGTGCAGCGCGGACATCACCGACTACGTTGAAATTGTAACACTTCTCCGGCCAGCGCGTGCGCAGGTGCCAGAAAGCGACCACGCGGTCGACGATATCCGGCGCCTTGAGCAGAGCCGAGGCCATATCCGTCGCTGCTCCCAGCCCCACGACCCAGAGCGGCTTCTCGGGCGTGCCGGCCCTCGCGCGCTCGATGATGAAATCGACGCCCGGAGAGTGCGACGGCTCATACTGGTAGCGCATCGGATGCGACCCTGGCAACACCGGCCAACGGCCCGCCGCGCCGGCTTTGCCCAACACCATCTCGATCTCGGCGACCGATGCTGCTACGCCGTCGGGACCGCCGCGCTCGTTATCGTAATTCGCGCCGACGAAACCCTCAATCTCAAATCGCTCCGGCGACAGAATAGCCAGTCCAATGGCCCACTGATCATCGATCTCATTCTTGGCATCGCTATCGATAATCACGCGCAGTCGCTCTCCCTTGGGCGGGATCACGGGTATCTGCCGCGCACTCGGTGCGATGGGGAAGTCAACTCGGTTTGTCATAGGCATCTCCTGATGGGGCGATCCATCTGCGATCCGCTCGGACTGTCCTAGTGTAGACAGGCCAAGGGCTATGTCAACAGCCACGCCACACTGCGTTGAGGATGGTCTCCTGACCTGCCGCCCGGAGCAGCATAGCTTGACAAGGCCTGCCCCTGCACTACCATCGATGGACCGAGGACGCCAATTTCTCGTAGCTGCCAAGTCATCACACCTGAGGATCATCTATGACACCGCCACAGCTTTCGCTTCGCCCTCTGGGCACAACAGGGCTAGCCGTGACCCCAATCGGCATCGGCGGAGCGTATCTCGGCCTCCGCCGCGAGAACGGGCAGCACCGAATCGATGAGGATCTGGGCGTTGCTGCTGTGCTCCATGCCCTGGAACTGGGCATCAACCTGATCGACACCTCCGCAGGTTATATGGGCGACAGCCGCAGCGAGCAGATCGTCGGGAAGGCAATCGCACAGTGGACAGCGAATAGAGGTCGCCGAGAGGACATCGTGATCGAGACCAAGACCGGCACGCGAGAGGGACGCAACCGCACGGCGGCATCGTACTCAGGCAAAGCGACGTGGGAGAGCATCGAGACAAGCCTTCGTCTCCTCAACGTTGACTATCTGGATATCGCCCTGGTCCACGATCCTGCGGACCTCGAGCCGGTACTCGCGCCCAATGGTGCGTGGGCCGCCCTCCAGGAGATGAAGTTGCAGGGCATAGTCAGAGCCATCGGCCTTGGCACACGCAGCCACGAGAGTCACCAGCGCATCATCGCCACCGGCGCCTGCGATGTCTGCCTGACCCATTCCGACTTCAACCTGCTCACACAGACCGCGCGCGAAGGCATCCTCACGCCTGCGGCTAAGCATGACGTCGCGGTCTTCAACGGCACCAGCCTGGCCGGCGGACTGCTCCTGGGCGCGCAAAGCCCGAACGAGGTCGCGGCGGGCTGGGGCAACAGCTGGCGGGCAGGCATCAAGCGTCGCCCCGGATGGCCGTCCACCTTCGCGCGGGCCCAAGCCCTTTGGGAGTGGACACAGTCGCTGGGTCTCAGCCTCCTGGCGCTCAACCTTCAGTACATTGCCCGCGAGCCGGGCCTCACCGCGACCCTAATGGGCGCCTCCACCCCCGCGCATATAGAAGCCGACGTCGCCGCAATCGCCGCGGAGATCCCGGAGACGGTGTGGGAGGAGTTGGAGGAACGGCTGGCTCACCAGGTTGAGGCGCCTTAGGTCGTCACAGACGAGACCACGATTCACCATTCACGATTCATGCGGACACGCGCCAGACGGCGCGGCCTGTGATATTGTGATCCCTCGCAGCAGTGTGTCAACGGCACAAGTGCGGCCCAGCTTGGGGCCAGAGTGAATCGTGAATGGTGAATCGTGGACGCCAGCACCTAGACCAGCCATGGACACGATCCTATGCCGCCGGTCATCAAGACCATCGGGAATCTCCCCCCGCTCACCTACTGCATCCGCATTGCACGGGCGTTATCACCAGGAGTACCGGCATCCGGTTCCTGTGGGGCGACGTCATTGCCCTGGGCATATACGCCACCGTGGTAATGACGCTTGCCGCGATCACGTTCAGGAAACGTCTCAACTGATCCGGTCCGCTTGACTTCCTCACAGAACACATATCATAGTTGAGAATCTGCGCATGCGTCCTACGCCACGATCTCCTACGACACTACATGCACATCGGATCGACGTCGCACCGCCTTCGCCACCGGTCCGCAAGGCCAAGGAGAGTATGCGGGGACATCAGGGCCCGATCCGGTCTCGGGCAGTGCCCTGACCGCTGCTGTCCCGGTCGCGACGAGCGTGCTGTCAGACTGCAGCGGCGCGCCACTACACCTCCTCAATCTGCGCTATCAAGTCCAACGCCGTCGCCAACCGTCATTTCGACCATTAATGAGATCCACCCAGTTAGTCGAAGGAGGCACACTATGAACGGACGACAGTGGAAGCGCATCATCGGTTTGGCAGTTGTTATCCTGATCCTGGCCGCGAGTCCCGTGCTCGCAGACCCGCTGGCGCCCGAGGCAGCCCTCGGCACCGCCTTCACCTACCAGGGCCGGCTGTTGGAGAACGATGCTCCCGCGGTCGGCCCTGTGGACCTCGTCTTTGCCCTACACAGCCACGCTACCGCGGACGCACCAGTCGGCACGTCCCAAGCGGTCAACGACAAGGAGCTGGTCGATGGCTACTTCACAGTGCAACTTGACTTTGGCGATGTGTTCAATAGCACGGCGCTCTGGCTTGATATCCAGGTCCGGCCTGGGGCGGAGACAGGCACCTACACATCACTGGAACCGCGACAGCCTCTCATGGCAGCTCCCCAGGCGCAGTTCGCTCAGGAAGCTCAGACGGCACCCTGAACCGGTGTCACAGGATTGCCCGGGGGCTTCGACGATGACGTGGACGACGATACGCTGGGCGGACTGACAGGCTGCGACAGCGGCGACGTCGCGGCGTGGAACGGTGGCGCCTGGGTTTGTGCCGAACAGGGCGGCGGTGGCAGCTTCTGGTCTCTCAGCGGCAACAGTGGCACGACCCCCGGGACGCATGTGCTGGGTACCACCGACAACATGGGCCTGCACCTGGTGGTGAACAACGATCCGGTCCTGCGACTACTTCCCGGCACGAGCAGCCCCAACATCGTCGGCGGTTACGATGGCAACGCCGTCACCACTGGCGTGAGCGGAGCCTTCATCGGCGCAGGAGGCGAGGGCAGCAACAACAACACGGTAACTGACGACTGGGGCATAGTGGTCGGCGGGACGGACAACACGGCGGGCCTGTCCGATGCCATAACGAACAACGCCTCCTACGCCGTTGTCGTGGGCGGTCAGGGCAACGAGGCATCAGGAGCATATGCCTCTGTGGGCGGTGGTTCGATCAATGATGCGACCGGCGATGGGTCCACGATACCCGGCGGGATGGGCAACCACGCCGCGGGCATGTACAGCTTCGCCGCAGGGTTTCGCGGCAAGGCGCTACACGATGGCGCCTTCGTGTGGAGCGACAGCACGAACGAAAACTTCGAATCCGCGGGTGACGACACCTTCAACGTTCGGGCCACCGGCGGCGCCCACTTCTTTGTCGGCGATGGCGCTCTCACCGTTGCAGCCACGCCATCGGATGCAACTCCGCCCGTCTCCATCGGCGGGGACGGCGTCACTGTCATCGACAGCACCTCCACGGGACTGATGCTGAATGTGAGCAACACCGGTGGTCCTGCTATCGCGGGAACATCCGGCACAGGGTCTGGCATCGGCATAGCTTACTCTCCGGCTGTGCTGGGGGACTCACAGGCTAGCATCGGCATGGCCGGACTCAGTCACGCGTCCCACGGCATCATCGGCGAGACTGATGCAGCCGTGGTCGATGCCGCCGGCATCTACGGGCACAACAGGCAGACCGCGGGCTTAGCCGGCTACGGGGTCATGGGAAAGAGCGAGGCTAGCATCGGCGTCGGCGTCTACGGGACAAGCGACGAGGAATACGGCTACGGCGTGCGGGCCGAGAACACCGACGCCAGCGGCGTCGCCCTGGACGTTTCCGGTTCCGGCATCATAAAATCGTCCGCGCCCACAGTGATCATAGCTAGCCCCCTCAACGCCGTCGTCACCGGAAACACGGCCCTGGTCTTGAACCCCAGCGTGAACGGCTACCTCGACGTAGCGTCCACCTCAAAAGGCACCTATCAGGTAATGATCCCGGTCGATCTGCCTGCGCAGCTCTACGGCAGAGTCATGAGCGTGCACAATGTGGAGATCTGGTACCGGTGTGAGAACAGCTCCAGCTACATCAACAAGACGACGCTGCGATCCCTCCAGGCCGGCATCGCCACAACCCTCTTCACAGAGACCGAGCACCAGACAAATACATCCTGGACCAGCTACACCCTGAGCAGCAGCGTCCCGCCGGCGATCAGCGGGTCTATCTTTCTGCGTCTGGATCTTATCTTCGCCAGCGACAGCCACGTCATCCAGATCGGAGAGATCACGCTGACACTGGTCCAGGACTGAGGAGGTGCGGCGATGCGACGTCATAGAAATGTATTACGTGTGATCGCGTGGTTGCTCCTTCTTGCAGTCCCGTGCTTGTTCAGGTCAACCACGGTCACCGCACAGACCGGCGGCAACTACTCGCTCACCTGGACAACTCTCGACGGCGGCGGCGCCACGATGGCCGAGGGCGGCAACTACGCCCTCGGCGGCACCATCGGTCAGAGCGACGCGGGACGGGTGTCGGGCGGAGACTTCGTCCTGCACGGCGGCTTCTGGCCCGGCGGCAGCGCCATCAACATCGAATACGACGTGTATCTGCCCCTGGTCCTGCGCAGCGGCTGACTGACGGCCACAGGCTTGGCCTATCCAGGTTGACAGCGAAGTCTTCGTGCTCGCTTCTGCAAGCCAACACAGCCAGCGCCCGATAGATGGAGTTACCGGCCGGAAAATCGGTCCAGGATCCCATCTATGGGGCGCAGCCGCGCCGGCGAAGCTGACGTTGAGCCCGGCGACTTCATCGCCGGGCCTGAGGACCACCACAGTCGCCGTGTCTCGTACTACCGCGCAATCTGGGTATCCTCAAGCAGATCCGATGGCCGGTGCGCAGGCGCTTCTCAGCCCCGGGCAGGGAGTGACCCGCGCACTGCATCGCGACGGAACAAGGAAACTGCTCGACACGTCCAGCCTTGATGGGAGGGCTGATCAGTCGTGCGATCACCGAGCTCGCCCACGCCCCTTCATACAGCGGGACGTGGGCTAACAGCCCGCGCTACTTGCCGCAAGCAGCGCCTTGATATACCCCACCGAATACGCAAGGCCGACGCTGGTCGGGGCGTGATCTCCCTCGAGCGCGGGGATGTGATCGGGGTTGATGCAGCCGTCGAAGCCGACCTGCTGCAGCGCACGCAGGACGCGGGCCATGTTCATATCCCCGTCGTCCAACAGGACCTCTTCATAGCCACCGGCTGTGGCCAGGCTTCCCCGGACGTTGCGGAAATGAACGGTGAAGAGGCGCCCCTTGCGCCCGTAGGTATTGATCTCGTCAAGCACCAATGCCGAGCCCCCGGCCTCAGCACGCGTACCGATGCAGTAGAGGTACCCGACGCAACGGTTCGGGAAGAGATCAACAACGCGATGATACCCCAGGCTATCGAACGGGGTGCCTGCATACGGCGTGTCCGAGGGATGCAGCGCGAGCTTCACCCCCACCTCCTCCGCGATGGGCACCAGCCGTCCGTAGACAATACGAAACCGGTCCCACCAGGCGTCCAGGGCTGCTGCGGAGCGTGGCTCGGGCTGCGAACGGTGCGCATACTCGCCGCGCGAAAGATAGCCCCCACGATGGACCGATTGGTACGGCCGCGTCCGGTGGGGCATCGCGTCGCCGCCAAATCGCTGTCGCGCGATGGGTACACCGGCCTCGCCAAAGACACGCAGAGCGACGCATGCTGCCTCCAGCTCACTATCCAGCCCCGGCTCCCCGTTCATGAACGCCTCACTGATGTTCGGCAACGTGACGCGGCTGATCGCCAGACCCCACGACGAGAGCTTCTTCTTGATCGCCAGCACGCCCTCAAGATCGGGAACACCACGTTCAACTACGCCGGGGAATGCCCCCGCAGCACCGAAATCGATGCAATCCACTCCCAACTGCGTCACGTGGCGGAGATACGAGTCAGATAGGTCACCTGGCCAGACGGAAATGCGGATCATGGGGCCTCCTTCGGAGGGTTACTACGGGTTCCAGGTTGACAAGTTGTAGGTTGGACCGTGCGCGTTCGGCGACGGCCTCGCAGTTTCCGACTTGCCAACCTGCAACTTGAAACCTTCAGCACTCAACTGCTGGTGAACATGACCTTGTAGGCCCGCTTCGGCTCCGCCAGCAATAGCTCGTACGCAGCCGCGTAATCATCAAGCGGGAATCGGTGGGTGATCATCTTGGCCATCTCGACGCTGCCGGAAGCAATCAGGTCGTGAGCCTCACGCTCGTCGCGGTACAGAGCATTAGAGGAAGTAGTCAGCCGGCGCTCGGCACCGAGGGCCAGAGCATTCATGGAGAGCATGATATCGTGTACCGCCAGATTGACATAGGTGCCGGCCGCGGCCAGCACCTCAAGCCCCAGCGCCAGCGTCTCGGGCGAGCCCACTGTGTCGAAAACCGCTGTACAGGTCGCCGGACCGACTGCCTCGACAAGATCCACTTCGGTGGGATCCACACACTCGAGAGCCGGATACTGCGCGATGACGCCCTGAGCAACCGGCGAGAGCTCGGAGATCACGACACGGCCGGCACCCTTGACGCGCGCAACCTGCGCGATGCTGAGACCCACGGGTCCGCCGCCGATGCAGAGCACGGTACTGCCCGGCATCACATCAGCGCGTCCCACCGCATGCACAGCCACGCCGAGGAAATCACGTAGGGCTTCTTCCTCAAAGCTTACGTGATCGGCCATCGGATGAAGCAAATCAGCCCAGGCGATGCAATACTCGGCGTAGGCGCCAGGATAGAAGGGCATCACCCCCCACCCCTGTGCGTGGCCGATGTGGAGCGTATCTTTGCAGAGGTTCTCGTAGCCCGAGCGACATAGGTCGCAAACGCCACATGAGCGGAATGCCTGCGCACCCACGCGGCGCCCCAGCAAATGCTCGTGCTGACGGCTGGCGACCTCCACTACAACCCCCGAGAACTCGTGTCCCAACAACACATTTGGGGGATTGTCGACGTGCAGCCCCAACGTGTGGAGTGCCCAGGGATTCTCGCCCGCGTAATACCGCAGGTCGCTCCCACAGATGCCGCATGCCCTGACCTCTATCAGCACCTGCTCCGGCGAAGTCAGCTTCGGCCGCGGGATCTCAACAAGCTCAAGTACGTAAGGTTCTCGAAGTAGAATCGCTTCCATAGTCCAAAATAACGGAATCAGCGAATGTCAGAATGGTCCAGGCGCAAACGCTACTGGCTCATTCTGCATTCGCTGATTCTGTCATTCTCCCATTCCTTTCTCTACACCCCCGCCATCAGCCGGTAATAGACGGCGTTCCAGCGGAGCTCATTCTTGAACGCCGGGATCTCGGTGCCATCATCAATCATGACACACTCGATGCCGGCCATCTCGGCGAAATCGGCCAAATGGTCCGCGGTCAGAGCCTGGCTGAAGCCCGTGTGGTGCGCACCGCCGGCGAGAATCCAGGCCGTGGCTGAGACCTTGAGATTCGGTTTGGGCACCCACACCACGCGCGCCACCGGCAGGTTGGGCAGCGGAGCATCGGCAGGCACCACATCACAGGGGTTAACCAACATGCGGAACCGATCGCCCAGATCGATGATGGACGCGTTGACACCAGGACCTTCGGCGACATCGAACACCAACCGCACGGGATCGGCCTTGCCGCCGATGCCCAACGGGTGGATCTCCATAGCGCTCTGACCAACGCCGATGGAAGGACAGACCTCTAGCATGTGCGCGCCCAGCACCTTCATGTTCCCGGGTTCCAGATGGTACGTGTAATCCTCCATGAAGGAACATCCGCCCTCCAAGCCCGCGCCCATCACCTTCATCGCGCGCACCAAGGCGGCGGTCTTCCAATCGCCCTCGGCGCCGAATCCATAACCGTCGGCCATAAGTCGCTGGACCGCCAGCCCCGGCAGTTGCCGGAGACCGGTCAGGTTCTCGAAGGTGGTCGTGAAACCGCTGAATCCACCATCCTCCAGGAAGGCGCGCATACCCAACTCGATACGTGCAGCATCTCGGAGCGACGATCGCTGCGCGCCGCCTTCCAGCAGCACCGGCATGAGCTGGTATTGGCCCATATAATCGGCGACAACAGCATCGATCTCAGCACCGGTGACTGCATCGACAAAGGCGACTAGATCGCCCAAGCCATATCCGTTGACCGAGTAACCGAACGTGATCTGTGCCGACACCTTATCACCCTCGGTCACGGCGACCTCACGCATGTTGTCACCGAAACGCGCAAGCTTGGCGCCTTGCATGTCGCTCCACGCCGCTGCCGCGCGCATCCAGACATCCAGATCGGACCGGACCTCTGATTCCTGCCAATGACCGACTACCACCTTGCGCGCCTTCCGCATCCGCGTGCCGATGAAACCGAACTCCCGCCCGCCGTGCGCCGACTGGTTCAGGTTCATGAAATCCATATCGATGTCCGACCACGGAATATCGCGGTTGTACTGCGTGTGCAGGTGGACGAAAGGCTTCTGAAGCATTTTCAGGCCCGCGATCCACATCTTCGCCGGCGAGAAGGTGTGCATCCACGTGACCAAACCGATACAGGCCGGATCCACATTGGCCGCGGCGCAGACCTCAGCGATGTCACCTGCCGACTTCACCACAGGCTTGAGGACCAGCCTGATCGCCAACTCGCCCGACGCGTCCAGCCCCGCCGCAATCTTCTGCGCGTCCGCCGCCACCTGCTTCAGCGTCTCCTCGCCATACAGATGCTGACTGCCTGTCACAAACCAGACTTCATACTGCTTGAGATCGATCATAGTATGCCCTCCAACAGAATCGGGATTGAGAGTCACTTGGCAATATCGGCCCGAGGCCAGAAGTCACGGTCTCGCGTGGACGGTGGCCTCACAGTCAACTGCCACAATTCACCATTCACGATTCAAATGTCCTCCTGACACTTGGTGACGTGACCGCACCACACCGGCAATCCTGAATCGTGAATGGTGAATCGTGACCTACAGTAGCGACCGCAGATCCACTTCATGACTTCGGACCTCGAACTATCGCTACGCCATCCCCCCAAACGTCCACGCATACCCGCTCCCCCACTGCTCGCGGATCAAGCCGATATGGGCCGAATGGTAGGTCCAGTGCCAGATAAGATGCATCAGGACAGCGCGGGGTGTCATAGGCCGGTCTTCGCTGGAAAGCTCGACGTCGATATCGGTCAGCCTGGCCAACGCCGGGAGCGTGAACTCCTCGCGCACGCGCACACAGAGGGACACCAGAGCCTCAGCATCAAGGTCAGGGATCACCAGGTCGCCGGCCGGCACCGCACGTCCTGCGGCATCCACCGCCGCGCACAGCTCAACCGGTGCCCTGGCACCTGAGATACGCTCGATCCAGTGTGCCTCAGCCCACACAAGATGCGCCGCCAGGGCGGCGATGGTGAGCCTGGTACCTTGCGGCACAAACGTGAGCGCATCCAGCGGCAGGTCCGCTATCTGGTCAATCACACGCGCCCGCAGTTCGTCAAGGGCTGCCGCAGCCAGCGCCACGCCCTCGTCCGCAAAGCCGGGCACGGGTCGAATGCCGTACTCCCGAGGACGTCCTCGCTTCATCCGAAGATTCATGTCCACGATAGGGCTCCCTGTGTATGTTCTCTCTAGTATAGGAGCAGCCAAGGACGGCGCAAGCGCAGATCCAACTACCGGCGTGGATCAGAAGTCGTGCCCAACTACCTCGGCCACGATGCCGACCACGGCAAGATCGTGGGGACACTGGGATGGCATTCGCCGCACAGAGTCAAGAGAACAGCAGCCGGCTCTTTGATGGCGCGGTCAATGTGAGAGGATGACCGGTGGGACCGATGAGCATCATCCGACTGACTTTCTTGGCGGAGCGTGAAGCGCTGGCAGCCACCACTGGGTAGATCATGAACCTGGCGAGCTAGGTCGTCGCCGTGCTGGGAGAAGCGGCGGCAGTTCTCGCCTGACAATGGCGACTGCTGTCTCCCGTGGCTAACGGTGACAAGAGAACACCCAAGCAATGGGCTCGCCCACGACCTGGGTGTTGTTATCAGAACAGCAAGAAGCTGACCGCCTAGATATCAGCCTCCAGAAGCTCAAAATAGAACAAGCTCCCCTCGCCTGGGCAGCCGGAGCTCTCGATACCCGATGCGCCTCCCAGCTTCTCCATAATCCGCTGGACAATGGAGAGTCCCAGACCGTAACCCTTCACACGGACCTGCTCCAATCGCTCGAAAGGAATGAAGAGCCGCGCACGCTGCTGTTCGGACAATCCATCGCCGTTGTCTTTCACCCAGAAGCGTATCACGTTGGGAACGTCCTCGTCGTTCTCATCAATCCTGATCACCGTAGCGCCAACCTCAACTCGCGGTGGAGAGCCCCCGTATTTTATGGCATTGCTGATGTAGTTGGCCCACACCTCCTCAACCCAGGGGGCATATCCCCATGCAATTGGCCAGATGTCCGGCAGCACAATATCAGCTTTGCGGGACTCTGTCAGATCAGCTAAGCGCTGCAGCACATCCAAGACAATACTCTCCGTATCTAACGGCATATGCGCTACTTCGTCCACCTTGCGCACACTCGCCAACAGAAGCAACTCATCTATGATGCTGCCCATCTTGCGCGCGCTCTGACCAACGGCGCGGATGCACATAGCCATATCCTCGGGCTTCCTGGCCACGTCCGGAGCTTCCATAAAACTCGTGTACCCCGTCAGCAGCGACAGGGGCGTCTTGAGGTCGTGAGCGACCGTATGTGCGAACGCATCCAACTCGGCATTGCGCGCCACTAAGTCCTCGGCTCTTTGGCGCAGAACGCTCTCACTCTCCCGCAGGGCAGCTTCGGCCAGCTTGCGCTCCGCAAGCTCCTGTTGCGCCGATGCATAGAACCGCGCACTCTCCAACGCCACCGCCAGGGAAGTAGCAATCTGAGAGGCGACATCAAGATGCTCAGCTGTGAACACTCGGTCGACGGTGTACTCCAGATTCAGCGTCCCCACCAGCATATCCTGGGCCATCAGGGGCACAGTCACATAAGCCCGTACGCCCTCATCGTACAATTGCCGGTCGAGTGCTGAGGCAACCGTATCGTGCGGCACGTCATTAACACAGCGCACCTCAAAACCGCCGAGATCCTCAGCAGATAGCGCTTCCACCCATGGAGCGCGTTCCGGCGCCAAGCCACCACTTCCACGGACAGCAAGCATATGAGGCTGTTTGGCACCATCAAGTGCTACCACCGACATACGCGTGCAGGGCAGGAGGCGGTGGATCTGGTCCAGGACAGCCAGAGCGATCGTCTCAGCAGACTTGGCTGCCAAGATTGCCTGATCGATCTCATAGAGGATCCGCAAACGGTCGGCATAGCGACTCAGCGCCAGCTCCGCATGTTTGCGCTGCGTCACGTCCTGCATATTGACAAGGTGCCCAATGACATCCGCCCGCGCGTCACGCAACGGCGACACATGTAGATCATAGATCCTCCGTGTCGGCCCTTCGCCGATAGTCACCTCATCGTGAGTTCGCCCGACTCCCCGGAAGCGCGATATGATATAGGAATAATGAGGAAGCACCTCGGACAGCTGTTGGCCCAGTATCCGCTCGCTGACAACAGACAGCATCCCCTCCGCTGCTGAGTTCATGTCGACAACCCGGTCCCGATGATCGAGCACGATGATCCCGGTCGTCATATCTTCCATCACAGCCTCCCGCGCCGCCGGAGCCAGGTCCAATAAGCTCCGGCGCACCAATCCCCACACGATCACCGCACCACTGACGGTAAACGCAAAAGGCGTGAGATCCAAGTACGATAGTACCGCCGGCTGGGCAAGGGTAACGATGTTGGCCAGCCACGGCGCGGCAATCGCTACCAAGAAGGTCCAGTCGTGCCGGCGGTAGACTCGCGGAGCGTAGAAATGGCTGCGAATCAGAAAATACGCCGCCATCAACATCAGGCCATAGGAATAGACCGCGTGAACCCAAAATGCAGGCCCAAGTGTGTTCCCCAGCGTTGGGACCACGCCGCTGGTATCCAGCCAGACCTGCCCCCGGAACAGGTGATGGTACGGATTAGTCCAGACCACTACTTGAACCAATACCGGGTGCAGGCTGAACAGCACCAAGTTCCGCTTCGTCAGAATACTGGCATAGCCCGTGTATTCCAGAACAAACAGCAGCCACATCAGGGGCGCAAGCGTGATACCAACATACTGAGCGTTTGTCCAGAAGAGCTTGGCGGGAAGCTCACCACTCAGGTGTATCAGGATGACCGCTGCCGACCAGGCAGCCAGAGCGTACATAGACAGCGAGAACGGTACGGCACCAGGAATCACCCGTCGTCGCCACATAAACGACGCCAGGAGAATCGTTCCCACGGCCACAACAGCGAGCAAAGCGATGTAAAGCGTTAGCTGCCAGGGCATCGTGTCTCGCCTATTCGTTGCCTATCTGAATCCGAAACCTAAACACATTTCTATCCTAATCTGGGTTAGAAAGTTTGTCAAGTCCAGGTAAGAACCAGCATACCAAACGCGTACACGACCTTAGTACTATCAGACTAGCCTGACTCTTGCAGCCACGCAAGCCACGTCTATAATCCCACTAGCCGCCCGACAGTTTACCAGAAACAAGGTGCAAGCCGAAGGACAGAGGGTTGATCGTTGACCGGGAGTCTTCCTACGCTGCTCAGGCTGACACCAAAAATGCTCAAATCCCTACGATCTGCGCGGTCAACCGGATGGCGTTGACCGCGCTTGATGACCTGCGAGCCAAGTGCAGCCGACCACACGTACAGGAGTGTGACAATCAGGATCAAGCGCGAGGGCCGGAGGATATGGCGTAGATGACTCCTTTCAAGATCAGAGCCGTGTTTCTTGAAGTCGTCAAACATCTCCTCAATCCACGGGCGGCGCTTGTAGGTCCGCAGCCCGTCCCGCAACGTGGGCGAACTGGTCGCCAAGAGCCACGGCTCTCTTTCGCCCGCTTTCCACCTGGCTATCAGATGCACGGTATAGCCGTGCTTCCGCGTCAACTGCGCGTCGGCAAGCCACCGCGGACACGCGCTCTTCTGCGCCAAGCTGTCGAAGCGCAGCCAGATATGCTGATCCGTCAACTGCACGCAGGCATCACGCTTTTGGGGCATCACATAGCCCCATTGCCATTGAGCAGACTGTTTGGGCACTGCCACAGCCCCAAATTCGCTGTCTGCCGCAATCGTGACTGCAGCTCCCACGGGGAACAGCCCGCGAAGGCAAGCCAACAGCGCCTGCTGCTTGGTTGCCGAACTGTGTCCGCGCGCGTCTCTCACCGACGTCCAACATATGGGACGCGCACGTCTCCGATGGTCCAGAGAGACCATCAGCAACTGATGCCCAAACCCGATCTTGGTGTCATCCGTCAGCAAGCGCACTTCCAAGCCTTGATCGACCACCTGCTGCGGCGGATCGCGGGCCACAGGTTCGTACTACTCCCGGACCCGAACGGCGCCGTTGCTCAGACAACGTCTCACGCGGCACGTTCTGCTCACCGTCTTCGCACTCCCCGGTATGTTGCCCGCTATGCAACTCAAATTCACGCTGCAACCGGCCTGAATCCCGGTGACAATCCACGCGAAATTCCGCAGGCGGGTGACTCGTTCATCAAGTCGCTATTGTCGAATCCTCTCAAACCAAGCATAATAAACACGGTTGAGCCCTATGTTTCTCCTCCAGTTGGGTTGTGTCTCCAAACTAACCCTACTCGTACTGAAGCGGTTGGTCAACCTTCCCTATATGAACAGCAAGTGGCTGGTAATCCGGACAGAGTCTGCCCATGAACACACACATACCCAGACGCCTGCCCTCACCTCGGGACTTCAGCCACGATGCACGCCAACTCATCATTGTGACCGGGCTGATTTCCGCCAGCTACTTTGGCGCCTTTGCTCTGCTGCGAGGGCTTTTCCTGCTCCGGCTCGGCTATGACACAGCCTATTTGGGGACCTACTATGCAGCGGGAGCGCTTACCTTTATGATAATGGGCGTTCCCAGCGGCGCACTAGGCCAACGGTTCGGCACACGTGCTACGATGCTGGCCGGGGGATGCTTGGCCGTCGGCGGCATGTTCCTACTTCCGCTCACCGCCCGTATCCCCGCTGCCGTGCGTGACCTGTGGCCCCCGCTGACACAGCTCGTCACAGTTGCCGGCTGGTCGATGCTGAGCGTCAACAGCGTCCCGGCGCTCATGCTGGTCACTACGGACGAGAACCGAACAGCGGCATATGCCCTCACCGGCGTACTCCGCGGCATTGGCTCCTTCACCGGCACGCTGGTCGGGGGCACGCTGCCGAGTCTGGCCGCACGGGTGGCAACCCAGCACGCACCATCCCCCCTCGGCCCACAGAGCGCGTCCCCATATGCGGCGGCGCTTTTCATCAGTGCCATCTCGGGTTTGGCCAGTATCATCCCCCTCGTCCGCATACGTGGCGGACTGCGACCGGCCCGAACCGATACACAGTCGGTGGATCGGGGGCCATTTCCCGCAGCCCTGGTCATGGCGCTCGTCGTGTACGTCTTCCTGCGCCATATGGGTTGGACGACCAGCCAGGCTTACAGCACTCCCTACATGGACACTGATCTGCATCTCTCTACACCGACTATCGGGCTCTTGACCGCCTTCGGACAGATCGCCGCCATCGGCGC
>Ga0209121_10003109_pt1 | contig 16281 bp, 18 predicted proteins | sample Cruoilmetagenom3_FD_187292 | JGI IMG/M metagenome (GOLD analysis project Ga0209121, IMG submission 187292) | Oil polluted marine microbial communities from Coal Oil Point, Santa Barbara, California, USA - Sample 3 (SPAdes) (version 2) | ecosystem: Environmental > Aquatic > Marine > Oil seeps ... | reverse complement strand
GCACATAAAGAATTGTAAGGACTGTACAAAACAGGAATCCGACATCGATCAGGTCCTGGAAGATCTCGGCTCCAACGTAACCTACTGCAACATAATGGCCGACGGGAGCGACGAGATGGCAAGGGGCCTCGATAACGTCTATAACCCCGATGGAGGAATTGCTTATGCCCCATTGACCATAGTGCTGACCCTGGTTCGAGACGATGACGGGAACGTCGTGGTGGGATGGCACAGCGTCAAGAAGGCCTCCGGCGAGAGCTGGATCCGGAGTTATCTGGAAGATGCCATCGGCTACCACGAGGAGAACTCCGGCGACTGGAACAAGTGAACGCCAATGCGACCTGATATCAAAAAATTTTTGGTTGTGGGCATTGTCACACTTGTTGTCGTTCTGGCAACCATCATTTCGTATAACTCTCTTTTGGGCTCGACGCGGCAAGTGTTTCCGGCACCCGACTTCCAGACGGTGGATCTAGACGGTGACCCATTCTCGTTGAGCGATTTTCGAGGCGAGGTGGTCATCCTTCACATAACAAACATAGAAGTTCCGTTATGTGTTGAGTGCGAAGAGACGATCAAGGCACAGGTCGAGGAACTTCAGAAATTAAAGGATCATCATCCCGGCGTAAACCTCATAACCCTGAACATAAGGAAGAACCCCTTCTCCAAGGACGGCAGATCTCTGGCAGAGAGGTGGTGGGACGTCGATGTCTGCTGGATCTGGGCCGAAGACTTCGAGCCGTACGAGATCGCTGGGAAATATATCGATTATTCCAACTTCGATGGCGGTTTTTCCAACCCCACCATCCTTCTGATCGATAAAGAAGGCCAGGTCGCAGGCGTGTACCATGTATACCAGATGGGACGAGGGAAGATAGACGGAATTCAGGACGCTGAGACGCTCTACGGCAAGATAGTATCTCTGGAGAGAGGGAAATGGGTGGGACTGGAAGGCGAGATATCGCATCAGAGGATTTCCTTCTTGGGGATGTTCGCCCTGGGCATAATCACATCTTTCTCGCCATGTTCTCTGGCCCTCTTGATCGCTATCTTCTCCTACATCATGACCACTCGCAGAAAAAAGGCACCGGAAGGTGATGATTATATCTCATCATCCAGAGAGGGGCTGATGATAGGGATAGCCTTCACCGCAGGCATGGCGGTGATCTTCTTCATCCTCGGCCTCTTCATATCCAACGTAGGCATCTTCGTCAGAGATGCCCGCTTCTTCGACCTCGCTGCAGGGATCCTCATGATCGGGCTGGGCATCACCAGTCTTAAGCCGCTTGGAGATATCCTCGAGCCCATAACATCTCATATTCCCTACCTGAGAGAGGGGGGGGTGGGGAGGCCGAAGAATAGCCCCCTGGTGCGGGTCATAAACATCTCTGTTGAGCTGTTCAAATACTCGGCCTTCATAGGGGCCTTCACCCTGGGTGTTTTCTTCGCCCTTGGCTGGGCGCCCTGTGCCATATCCTTGATCTTCCCGGTCCTCATCTGGCTGATGGCCCAGAACATCCCGCCTCTAACCGCTGGTCTGATGCTTTTCGTCTTCGGGGTGGGACACGGCATGCCCATAATCCCCCTCGCCACCTTCACCAGGTCCTTCGGCGGGAGGATCGGTGAAGAGTATCTCACGATAGGAGAATGGATCACCAAGATCTTCGGCTTGATGATCATAATCGTGGGGGTGGTCTTCGCTGCCAGGTATTTCGGATATGTGTTCTGGTAGGGCGAGAGGGGACCATCAGGATAACGCCACACCGGACAGGACACTCATGGATGGTCATGATGCTGTCTCATCCCTGAACTTGATCGATGTCGATAAATTGTTGGCTTATGAATATGTGTGGCCTACCATCGACAATCGAGAAAAGAACGCGGAGGTGGCGGGGCTTGCAAAGGTCCATGAGCACAAGATCGGTGAGAATGTGAGGGGGTTCGAAGTGAAGTTCTGAAGTTTTTACCTGCAGGCCATTAAATAGCTGGTCGGGAAAAACACCAACCAATTGAGGGACCATTGCCCGCCGCCGACCTCCGGGGCAATAAGTAAGTAGTAACATACATCTAGAGTTAATGGGATGACTATGATACTGGGAATATGTGGCAGTCCCCGCAAGAAGGCCACCGATTATGTTTTAGGAGAGTGCCTGCGGATGCTGGAAGAGAGGGGATTCGAGATTGCCCGCTTCGATGTCAGGGGAAAGAATATCAGTCCCTGCCAGCACTGCGACTACTGCCTGAAGAACAAAAAATGCAGGATCGAGGACGACATGTACCAGCTCTACCCTATGCTCAAAGAAGCGGATGGGCTGGTGATCGCCACGCCGGTTTACAACGGAGGTCTCAGCGCTCAGACCAAGGCGGTCATGGACCGATGTCGGGCGCTGGTGGCGGCAGACTTCGACTTCTTCAGGAGAACGGCGGGCATGGCCATCGCCGTGGGCGGAGACCGGATGGGCGGCCAGGAGCTGGCAATCCAGCAGATCATCACCTTCTACGTCCTGAACGGGGCGGTGCCCATAAGCGGTGGATCCTTCGGCGCCAACCTGGGAGCTACCTTCTGGTCCAAGGACACCCTGGAAGGAGTACAGGAAGACGAGGAGGGCTTCAGGAGCCTGAGGATGACCGTCGGGCAGTTTGCCAAGTGCCTGGAAGCGGAAAAAATAAGTTAAGGTGTATGGAGGTCGGATTATGGTTGAGATGAAAGAATCCAAGAAGATAAAGATGATCGTCTGGGGCATCACCGGCAGCGGTGACCGGATCCGGGAGACTGTGGATGTGATGAAGGAGATGAAGGAGAAATACGAGGATCGGGTGGACATAAGGGTCTACGTCTCCAAGGCCGGGGACCAGGTGGTGAAATACTACAAGCTGCTGCCCGAGCTGGAGATCGACTTCGACAAGATCTGGGTGGAGGCCAACGCCAACGCACCCTTCCTGGCGGGCCAGGTCCAGATGGGAAAGTTCGAGTTCATGCTCATCGCTCCCGCCACCTCCAACACCGTAGCCAAGATCTCCTTGCGGATAGCAGATACCATGCTCACCAACGCCGCCATTATGAGCCAGAAAGCACTGGTACCTTTGTACATCATGCCCTCCGACTTTAAGGAGGGTGAGGTGATCACCAAGCTGCCCAACGGCAAGGACCTGAAGCTGGTCATCAGAAAGGAAGACGTGGAGCATGTCCAAAAGCTAGCTGCCATGAAAGGGGTATCCATGCTGGAGCGAACCGGGGACATACCCCCTTTATTCGAGAAGTACTTCGGTCCCTGATAATAGACGCAGACCTTCGATGTGCAGAGCTGGCAGTTCTCTGTTCCGGATGCCCGATGAACTGGGGGAAAGACAGCAAGGCTAGAGAGGGCTACGGGGGCCTCAGCTCTTTCAGCCTCTGGACCTGGCTCATCACGTTTTCGATCTCCACTCTCTTGTTCTCTTCCAGATAGGCGATTATGTCGGAAAGCTCCATCGTGAGCTTGTAAATCCGGTAGGGCCTGCCTTTGCCCGGTGTCTTTTCGTTCCTTTCACCGATCCAGTTCATCTTCCGGAGCTCTCTCATGGCCATGCTGACCTCCGGCTGTCTGAGATCAGAGCCTGCTTCAATCTGATTCGAGGTCGCCTCGTCCACACAAGCCAGATAAGTCAGTACCTTGGCCACGCTTCTTTTCATACCTACCTTAATCAGGGTTGATGTAAATTCCTCGTATTCGATCTTCCGGGCGGGTGGGTGTACGTTGCTCAAGCCAGTCACCGATATGGCATATGTTATAGATACATATATAAGTTTCGTTGAAAATAATTATCTCATCATCGGGATTACGGAAACTGATTTTAGTGGGACGATCTGATCACCGGTTAGAGGATGATTCGATGGAAGCTCTTTATCTGGAAGATAGCTATCTGCAGACCTTCGAGGCCACGGTCGAAGAGGCCTCTGGCAAGTATGTGGTCCTGGACAGGACCGCCTTCTACCCCCGGTCGGGAGGCCAGCCCAACGACCTGGGTACCCTGGTCAGGGACAAGGAGGAGTTCTCCGTGGTATATGTGGGCGTCTTCGACGAGAAGATCAACCACGAGGTGAAGACCCAAGGTCTCGAAGCAGGCGATATCGTGGTGGGAACCCTCGATTGGGGCCGGAGGTATATTTTCATGCGCAGCCACACCGCCTGCCATATCTTGAGCGCGGTGATCTACGGTGAGACCGGGGCCAAGATCACCGGCAACCAGATCGGCGAGACCAGATCGCGGGTCGACTTCAGCCTGCAGGACTTCGACCGGCAGAAGCTGGCCGGGTACGTGGAAAGGGTAAACCAGATCATCGAGGAGGATCGGCCGGTCAGGACCGGTGTCCTGTCTCCCGAGGAAGCCCTGGAAGTGCCCGAGCTGATCAGGCTGGCCAAGGAAGTGCCCGACCGCGACGAGATCAGGATCGTGGAGATCGAGGGTGTAGATCTCCAGGCCTGCGGCGGAACCCATGTTAAAAGGACCGGCGAGATAGGACGAGTGAAGATGCTCAAGGCTCAGAACAAGGGCAAGGCCAACCGGCGGATCTACTTCGGCCTGGTGGATGGTGATTAAGTCTTGGATATCATGGAGCTGCTGGGAAAGACCAGAGTCAGGATAGAGGACGAGAAGGTCGTGGAGGTCGGCCGGCCCGTGATCGACTGGTGCCCCCTCTTCGAGAAGGTCCGGGGCATAAAGGAGATCACCCCGGATGCGGCCGCGGAGAACATGGAGTTTCGGATGAGGGAACATGGGATGTTCACCCCCCGGCGGAAGCTGGAGATGGAGGTCTTCGTGGGCTTCGGGGCATCCGAGGTGATGATGACCGCCGTCTCCCGGGGACTCATCGAGGCCGCGGTTACCGTCTGTGACGGTGCAGGAACCGTGGTCACCTCGAACCCCAGCCTCATCCAGGGCATGGGCGGCTGGATCTCCGGGCTGGTGGAGACCGACCCCGTTCTCGAGGTTCTGAAGGGGATCGAAGAGCGCGACGGCGTGGTCCTGGACCCGGAGACAGCCCGGATAGACCCGGTCGAAGGCGCGGTGATGGCCGCGAAGACCTACACCCGGTTCGCGGTCACCGTCGTCGATGCCGAGACAGCAGAACGGCTGCGCCGGGTCGAGGAAGACCTGGGCGTGAAGATCCTGATAATAGGGGCTCACCTGACCGGGATAAGCGAGAAAGATGCGGAACGTTTGCTCTCTTTGGCGGACATAGTTACCGCCTGCGCATCCAGGTACATCAGAGAGCAGGTCGATCCCTTAGTCCAGGTAGGAACCGCGGTTCCTCTATTTGGCTTGACCCGGTGGGGAAAAGAGGTACTGGTGGAGAGGGCAAAAGAGGTGGATAACCCGCTTCTGATAAACACCATGCCCCTGCCGGTGTTGCCCGAACAGAAGCAGCCTCGGCCGCTGGTATAATCGATCAGGGACAGGTCAGGTAGAAGTCGTCACCGACGCCGATCTCTTCTCTGATCATCACGTCGCCTATGTAGGTCCCGCCGTAGGTCATGACCGAGGCCCCTCTGGGACCGTCTTTCACCCTGGCCCCGATCTTGGCCGTGCCCCGGAAATGAGACCCGATCTGATAGACAGAGGTGGTATTGTCCTGGTAGATGGTGGTGTCCTTGATCAGATAAGTCAGATCGGAGTAGCTCTCTGAGACCACCGTCCCCATTGCGTAGTTCTTGGCGCAGAGCGCGTTTCTCAGATCGCTCTTTGACGATTCGACCAGGTAAGGTCGGTAGTCGAATACCCCCCACTCGTTGAAGTAAATCTCGTCATCGGTGACGTACGCCGTCTGGGTTCGGGAGACCATCCCGCTGCCCTGGGTTCCCACGACCAGCTTCTGACCCTTGAAACCCTTATCGGTCTGGTAGATCTTCATCTCGTCCATGTAACCGCTCAGATGGATGAACGAATGCTCTGATACGTTTCCTGTATTGGTGAAGGCGCTGACCGGGCATAAGAGCGCCATCAAGAGGATCACGACCAATAGCATCCCTCTCACTACAAACACTTATAAGCCCTCCTGGTATCATAACCAGAGTACATCTGATATATATCTGGTGGGTCAGACCGGCCGCTTTCTTTGATCCTTTTTACTCGTTCTTGCGCCCCCTGATCTCGTCGATCCTCTTGTCCAGAGCGACTTTCAGGTCGGGGTCGAGCTCTCCCCGGTACTTGTCCATCCTGGCCGCTATGGCCAGCTTCGCCGCCAGGGCGCGAGCAGCCCTGCCCCGGAACCGCTTCTGGGTCCCCATGATCGCAGGATGCCTGTAGATCATGCCGTGCTTCGGCGATGGCGCCTTGCCCTTGAGATGCTTGAAGAGGGCTTTTTCCGCGCCCATCACCTGGATGGTGCTGGCGGGCATCTCCGAGAGATGTTTGAGGCTTCCTGCTCGTGATATCAGCCGAGCGGCCAGGAGAGGGCCTGCCAGATCGGTGAGGTTGGGGGCCATCAAACCGATGGTCGCCTCCAGGCTTCTCTCCACCGAGCGTCGCGTCTCGCGCAGATCCAGGTCGACCCGGGCCAGTTCTCCTATGACATCTTCGCCCACTAAAGACTCTGCCAGGTCCTTGCCTCGCAGCCGGTCTTCGCGATAGAGCCTGGACCACTCGTAGAGCCGTTCGTCCAGCCTGTTGATCACCTCGTTCAGATCGTCAAGGGCCTCGATGGTCTGGAGCAGCTCCGCCTCGGCACCCGAACGGCGCTTCAGCTCATCTTTTACAAGATCGATGGCCACTTCTCTCAGGGCCCGGTCATATCCGACATCGTCCTCGAAGAGGCCGCCTCCGAGAGCACAAGCGCGAAGGTCGGGCTGAACCTCTGGCATGGTGAGGATATCCGATGACGAGAGCTTCTCGATCGTCTGGACAGCAGGATCGATATCGCCCGTATCGAGATCTAGTCTTCCGAACCAGGTTGTGATTTTCATCTAATCTCATCTCCCTACAGAAGTCCTGAGCCGGGTCGACCATCAGACCCCGGGAAGGTAAAGTTTTATCTATAATGAAGGTATTGCCCATGTTACGTCTTTTTACCTTTCGATAAAGACGGAAGTGATAACGATGTTATTCCTACTCGGCGGCGGTACTGTGTCTTTTCGGCAAGTTTGTGCACATCCTGCTGGTTTCTTGTTGTACATAATGTATAACATTCTGTAATCGAATAAATCCGACCGAAGGGAGGATTTTCTTGTTGTACATAAAGTATAACTTTATGTGCTCAGAGTAAATCCGACCTAAGGGAGGATTTTCTCGATTGGTCGGTGCACCAGAAGCACCAACCGGGGAAGAAAAGGGAATACCTAGGTTTGAAGTCATTTTCGCAATCATAGGATTGTTGTCGGTGGCATGTTTTTTGAGGAGGAAGAAATGAAAACGATCATCCAAACCCACAAAGAAGGTAAATACTTCGTAGCTGTGGATATGATAACGAACGTAGCTGATCAAGGGTTGACAGAAGAAGAGGCGACGAAAAATCTAAAGAAAGGGCTGGAAGAACATTATCAGATTCTTATGGAGCTAGCCCCAAAGGACCATAATATATCTTTCTTAGATATTGAGGTAGAAAAATATGTCCAAACTTCCCGTCCTATCGGCTAAGGGTGTCATCAAAGTTTTGAGGAAGTTTGGTTTTCAAGTTCACCGTCAAACTGGGAGCCACATCCATCTGTGGAATGAAGAGCGAAGACTGCTTGTTACGGTTCCAAATCATCATGAATTGGCCAAGGGAACATTAATCTCGATTATGAAACAGGCGAAGATAGAAAGAGAGGATTTTCTCTCAAAATTCAAGTGAACCACAAAGGATGCACCGCAATTTATTGCAGGGTGGGAAGGGTTGGGGCTTTATCTGAATATTTTGTTGGTGCGGCACTTAAACTATTCTCCATCAAGGGTGCCTGCCCTTGAGATGCTTGAAGAGGGCCTTCTCCGCGCCCATCACTTGGATGACGTCTTCGCGATAGAGCCCGGACCACTCGTATAGCTGTTCGTCCAGCCTGTTGATCACCTCGTTCAGATCGTCCAGGGCCTCGATGGTCTGGAGCAGATCCGCCTCGGCACCCGAACAGCGCTTCAGCTCATCTCATTTCCTTCCGGACGTTCTGAGCAGGGTCGACCATCAGACTCAGGGAAGGTAAAGGTTTATCTATAATGAAGGTATCATTAGAGTTACCTCTCAATAAAAAAACTAGAGGTCGAACCATATGAAAGAGAGTATTAGCCAGATAGAGGCTCGCCTTCGTGAGCAGGGCGTGGAGGTCGCACAGGAAGAGATCGAGAGCCGCCTCAGGCTTCTCGTGGAGACCTTTGCCGTTCCTCAGAACGAGGCGACGCGCAGCGTAGTGAACTATTTTCTCAAGGAACATGGGATAACCCCCGGCAGTGTCTTCTCCAAGAAGAGCGAAGAGGTCGAGGTTAAGGATATCAGCGCTTCCAACTGCTGGGTAGACCTGAAGGTCAAGGTGGTCCAGCTCTGGGATCCCACCAGCGACGCCATATCCCAGACAGGCCTGGTTGGTGACGGTACCGGGGTCATCAAGTTCGTGAAGTGGACCAAGGCCGACCTTCCCGACCTGGCCGAAGGCCAGAGCTACCTCTTCAAGAGCGTGGTCACCGACGAGTTCCAGAACAGGTTCAGCGTGAAACTGAACCGGACCAGCAAGATCATAGAGCTGGAGGAGGATATTGAGGTATCGGATATCGCTTCTGCCGCTCCTGCAGAGGAGATGAAGATCTCAGAGATAGCAGAGCCGCAACGGTGGATAGACCTGAAGGCCAAGGTGGTCCAGCTCTGGGATCCCACCAACGATGCCATATCCCAGACAGGCCTGGTCGGCGACGATACCGGGGTCATCAAGTTCGTGAAGTGGATCAAATCCGATCTTCCCGACCTGGTCGAAGACCAGAGCTACCTCTTCAAGAACGTGGTCACCGACGTCTTTCAGGATAAGTTCAGCGTGAAGCTGAACCGGACTAGCGAGATTTCAGAGCTAGATGAGGATATCGAGGTATCGGATATCGCTTCTGCCGCTCCTGCAGAGGAGATGAAGATCTCGGAGATAGCAGAGCCACAACGGTGGATAGACCTGAAGGCCAAGGTGGTCCAGCTCTGGGATCCTACCAGCGATGCCATATCCCAGACAGGCCTGGTCGGCGACGATACCGGGGTCATCAAGTTCGTGAAGTGGGTCAAGTCCGACCTTCCTGAGCTGACCGAAGGCCAGAGCTACCTCTTCAAGAACGTGGTCACCGATGTCTTCCAGGATAGGTTCAGCGTGAAGCTGAACCGGACCAGCGAGATCATCGAGCTGGAAGAGGATATCGAGGTCAGTCCTCAGATAGCCCAGTTCTCCGGCGCGATAGTAAACATCCAGAAGGGATCGGGCCTGATCAAGCGCTGTCCCGTCTGCAGGAGGGCCCTGGCTAAAGGGGTCTGCGGAGAGCACGGCAGGGTCGAAGGGACCTACGACCTGCGCATAAAGGCGGTGATGGACGACGGCAACCAGGTCCAGGAAGCGCTCATCAACAGGGAAACTACGGAGAGGCTGATGGGGATTACCTTAGACGAAGCAAAACAGATGGCCATGGAAGCACTGGATCATGAGATAGTCATGGGCTTGATCGAAGAACGGCTTGTGGGAAGGTACTACAAGGTCACCGGACCCCAGATCGAGCGGTATATCCTTGTAGAGACGGTGGACCCCCTTCCACCGGTGACCGATGATGAAGTGGCGGAGCTGATGCGAGACGCTGAGGGGGTGATCTGAGATGGGCGAATTCACCAGAGAGGTGGCAGGAAGGACATTCTCCCAAGAGCTTCGCGACTCCGACCTGACGATCAGGGAGCATGAGGACCAGTACGCTCCCCTATACCTGATCACCCCTACGGGGGCCAGATGTAACCGGGTCTTCGTGGTGGGCACCCTGACGGAGAGGGACAATGTGGGTGCCGAGACCGACTACTGGCGGGGCAGGATCGCCGATCCCACCGGCAGCATCCCGGTCTACGCGGGCCAATACCAGCCCGATGCGGCACAGGCGCTGGCGGAGGCCGAGTTACCTTCCTTCGTGGCGGTGGTGGGAAAGCCCAGCATCTACGAGCCCGAGGAAGGGACCAGGCTGATCACCATTCGGGCTGAGTCTGTCCAGAAGGTGGACGCTGCCACCCGAGACCGGTGGATCGTGGATACGGCCAGGCGCACCCTGGAGCGGCTGAAGAACTTCGAGCCCTCTATCAAAGAGGGGCCCGATGCTTTTTCCGACGGGAAGCAGCTCATGGACGAGCCCTCCGAGGAGATCTCCGATGCTGCCAAGGCACAGCTCCACTACGATACGGACCTGGAGCGGTACCGGCAGATGGTCGTCACCGCCTTGCAGTCTCTGGAGAAAAGGCCCGAAGATGTCATCGAGGGCGGCGAGGAAGTCTCCGATACTCCCGGGGACGAAGGTTACGGTCCCGAGGATGAGGGTGATGTATTCGGCGGCAGGTTCGGCGGCAAGAAAATGGACGAAGACCTGGACTTCGGAGAGGAGATCAACTACAAGAAGACCTGAAAGACTTATATAATTGCCGGGGTTTATAATAAGTGGTGATCGAAGGATGGTGATAGGTGTAACGATGGTCAAGGTGGTACCGGGACAGGAGAGAGCCGTCTTCAACGCCCTTCAGGACAAGGAGGGCATCAAAGACGTTTATCATGTATTTGGCGAGTACGATTTCGTGGTTGTCATGGAGGTGGAGGGGCTCAGCGTGCTCAACCGGCTGGTGGACTCCATTCGGGAAATAACTCACGTGACATCGACGCAGACCGTTGTGGGGGCCGAGCTCTAGCCCCCTCTTTTCCCTCATCATGGAGATAGCAGAAGAGCTGGCCAAACAGCAGAGGGCCATCTCTGTAGCAGAATTCTTCGAGAAGAACCGCCAGATCCTGGGGTTCGACTCTGCGCCTCGATCTCTCCTCACCCCGGTAAAGGAGGCTGTGGACAACGCCCTGGACGCCTGTGAAGAGATGGGGATTCTTCCCGATATCTTCGTCCAGATAGGCCGGAGAGGCGAATTATTCCATGTGGTGGTCGAGGATAACGGTCCGGGGATCGTGACGGAGGAGGTACCCCGGGTCTTCGCCAAGCTTCTCTACGGGTCCAGGTTCCACGTCCTCAAGCAGAGCAGAGGCCAGCAGGGTATCGGTATATCGGCCGGGGTTCTCTACTCCCAGCTTACCACGGGCAAGCCTACGAGGGTGATCTCCAAGATCGGTCCGGGGCATAAGGCCTGCCGTTTCCAGCTGATGATAAATACCGCTACCAACGAACCTGAGATCCTGGAAAGCGTCGTTCAAGATTGGGACCGGCCCCACGGGACCAGGGTCGAGATGGAGTTGGAGGGGTCTTATGTCAGGTCCAGGAGGCAGTCGATCTACAGCTACCTGAAGAACGTAGCCATCGTGAACCCTCATGCCAGGATCACCCTGAAAGAGCCGGACGGGAACGTAGAGACCTTCGAGAGGGCTACGGAGAAGCTGCCCAAGCCCGCCTACGAGATCCAGCCTCATCCCCGCGGGCTGGAGCTGGGCGGTCTGATCAAGATGCTGCGGTACACCGAGAAGAGAAAGCTCTCCAGCTTCCTCAAGGGTACCTTCTCCAGCATCGGGACGATCACCGCCCAGGAACTCTGCGACCTGGCGGAGCTCGATTCCAACCGGCCTCCTTCGGAGCTGACCTATCGAGAGGCTCAGCGGCTCATAGAGGCGTTTCGAAAGGTGAGGCTCAAGTCACCGCCCACGGACTGTCTCTCGCCCATAGGCGAAGAACTGATCAGGATGGGGCTGGACAAGGAGTATCGGGTGGACTTCGTGGCCACCTCTACCAGATCCGTCTCCGTCTACTCGGGCAACCCATTTCTGGTAGAGGTGGGGCTGGCCTACGGCGGCGAGCTGAAGAGCGACGGAAAGGTAGGAGTGCTCAGGTTCGCCAACCGGGTTCCTCTTCTCTACCAGCAGGGAGGCTGCGGCATAACCCATGCTATCGAGAACGTATCCTGGCGGACCTATTCGTTGAGCCAGCCAGGCGGCGGGATCCCCACGGGTCCTGCAGGAATCCTGGTTCACGTGGCCTCCACAAACATACCTTTCACGTCTGAATCCAAGGACGCCATCGCCGACGTCCCGGAGATCGTCTCCGAGGTAGAGCTGGGACTGAAAGATGTAGGCAGAAAGCTGAGGCGGCACCTGTCCCGCCAGAACGCCCTCTCGGCGCGCCGGGAGAAGGAGGAGATCATAAGGACGCTCCTGCCCAGAATCGCGGAGAAGCTCGCCGACCTTCTGGACCGGGAGAAGCCGGATATCAATCCGGTGGTGGCCAAGATCATGAGCAGCCTCCTGGTGAAGAGAAAACTGGTTTTGGAGAACGGTCAGACCCTGGTGACCATCGAGGTGGCCAACTATACCGAGTCTGCCAGGTCTTTCCGACTGCACGAGATGCTTCCTCTGGAGGCGACCTCGGTCGATCCTTCTGCCAGGGTGGTGCCCATCGGCGATGATTACGACCATCTATGGGACATATCTCTGAAGCCCGGTGAGGCGCGAAGGCTAAGCTATGCCCTTCCTGCCGAGGAGGCCCGCTTCTCCGATCTGGTGGTAGAAGGTCAGCCTTCGGACGTGGTCGCCGGGGCGAGGACGGTGGAAACTTGAGCGATCCCGAGCAGGCGCAAGAGAAGCTTCTGAGCATGGTGGAATCGCTCTACGACCAGTTCCAAGAGGGGATCGTGCCCTATCTGGCTCTGCCGAGCAGGACCAAGAACAATATCGAGTACGACAAGGACGGCGAGGTCTGGGTATACGGCGACCAGAAGAGCCTGCGCAGCGTCAAGACCATCCGGGGGGCGAAGAGCCTTCTTCGGACCTCTCATCTGGTGGAGCTCCTGATCAAGGAGCACCTCCGGCATAACAGGGGTTCCACCTTGAGGGAGATCTACTACATCTCCGAGAACTGGGACCTGGCCAAGTTCGGCGAACAGGGGGAGAGCGATCGGCTGGTGGAAGATCTGGAGATCGTGACCTCTCTCCAGCGGGAAGACTTCCACGTCCGGCCGGAAGAAGATGGGGCTACGGTCTTCGGGCCGCTGGAGATCAGGGAGCAGACCCGGCGGGGGATGAGAGATATCCACTGCCAGGAAGATGTGGGGGAGGCCGGTTACCAGATACCTTTCAACGTGGACAACATCCAGTTCAAGGACCATGACGCCAGGCTGGTTCTGGCCCTAGAGACCGGCGGGATGTATGCCCGGCTGATCGAGAACGGGTTCGATCAGGAGTATGACGTCATACTGGTCCATCTCAAGGGCCAGCCTGCCAGGTCCACCCGGCGCATGATCAGGCGTCTCAGCCTGGAGCTGGGCCTGCCAGTGGCGGTCTTCACCGACGGAGATCCCTGGAGCTACAGGATATTCGCCAGCGTGGCTTACGGATCGATCAAGAGCGCCCATCTTTCCGACTACCTGGTCACGCCTTCGGCGCAGTTCTTAGGAGTCCAGCCTACGGACATTGTGGATTACGATCTATCGACGGATAAGCTGACGGATCAGGACCTGCACGCTTTGAGGAGCGAGCTTACGGATCCCAGGTTCGAGACCGATTACTGGAAGGAGCAGATCAAGCTCCAGCTGGATCTGAAGAAGAAGGCCGAGCAGCAGGCCTTTGCGGGGAAGGGTCTGGACTTCGTGACAAAGGAGTATCTTCCCAAGAGGTTGTCGGAGATGGGGCTGATATAGGTGCGGAGGACCGGGTTATCGGGTGAGTAATAACGGATATAAAAAGTCCGTTAGACTCTATTATGAGTCAGGAGGTTGCGGATGAAAACAAGTAAACTTCTGTTAGAAGAAGGTATCTACGAAGTAAACTTTTGATATAGCAACAAATGGGGGGATATATGAACACAAGTTTGGATATACCGGAGTTATCTGAAATAGTGCCCAATAAACAACCACTGTTCATGGCAACTAAATAATGAAGAAAGATACAACGCAATGCAGAATATTCCGACATCCAGAAAAGAACGAATTGATTGACACCGATCCAGAAAATACAATATCACTTAATATATACCACCCCCTCTATAGCAGACCGTATAAAGATATGGATAAGTTCTCTAGCATGATTTTGGATATAAAAAAAGACGAACACACGTTAGACAAAAAATCATGGGAGTATTACTATTACAAAAAAGCAATTGAGTACTTTACAAATCAGCTACGTGACATTCTTTCAAATACAGAAGAATATGTAATCTGTGTTATGCCAACTCATGCAATAGGGACAGCACCATCAGGCATAAGAACAATCGCGAGACAGTTATCTTCGCTTCCGATAATTGATGGAACAGATGTTTTATCAAGAGTTTTTGAGATAGCAAAGAAGGCAATGGGTGGAAGCCGCGATATACAGCTAGAAATAAAATCACTTACTGTGATAAATGAAAGTGCAGTCAAAGGTCGGCAGGTACTCCTATTGGATGATGTGACTACAACTGGTACATTCTTAAAGGCAGGAAAATATCTGATAGAGCGGGCCAGAGCTAAAATGGTCGTATTACTTGCACTTGCCAAAACTCAAAAAGAATAGGAGTTCGTAAAATGGAACCAATATCTATACTGGCATTGGAGAAAACACCCAATGTTGGATCAAAAACTATAGAGAAAGTCCTTTCTATAGCGCCTACGTTTGAGCCAAGCAGTCCATCTGATTTAATTGAGATACTTAAAGAGGCAAATGCAAGGTTTAAGAGGATATCCGTGCCCGATACTCGATCTGCAATGGTTAGTTGGAGTAAAGCAAATAAAATATGGGAAGTCTCACGGCAACATAATATTCAGATGATTTCAAGAGGGAGTCCAAACTATCCAAAAGGTCTTTTACAGATTTCTGATTCGCCCGTGTTATTACATGTTTTAGGAAACATTGATGCCATAAACAAGGATTGTATTGCAATCGTTGGGACAAGAAAACCAACCGAATATGGTATTGTCGCAGCAAAAAAGCTTGGAGCACTTTTCGCAGAAAGTGGGTATGTTGTGGTTAGTGGTTTAGCAGATGGCATCGATGCAGCGGCACATCGGGGGGCATTAGAAGTCAATGGTCTAACCGTAGCTGTTTTGGCTCATGGACTGGATACCGTTTACCCTATTAAAAACAAAGAACTGGCAGATGCCATACTTAAAAACAGTGGTGCGCTTGTATCGGAATACTCGTGGGGTACAAAGGCTAATCGTAGTTATTTCGTAGCTCGGGATCGAATTCAAAGCGGTTTATCGCTGGGCGTATTTGTTGTTGAAACTGGCATAAAAGGTGGCACTATGCATACTGTAAAATCTTGCAAGGAGCAGAAACGTGCACTCATGGTTTTGAAACATCCACCAGATCTAATCGGGCATCCAAAAACGCATGGCAACACTCAATTGATTTCAGAGAAACGAGCTGATATAGTCTTTGAAACCGATGCTGATATAGATATGGTAATGATTGAGATGAATCGTGTCAAGAACGAGTTATTGATGCATCAAGACAAAAAGAAAAATAATCGTACAAACTCAGTTCAGATGACGTTGGGTTAAGGAGAAATAGAACAATAAAAGCGATCATTTTTGACTTAGACCAAACACGTGTCGACTCGCGACACATTGAGCACCTAAGAAGATCGCGTCAGTTGTCTATTGTATAAAAAAATTTCTGGTAGCACAACGAATTTTCCGTACTTTCCCGCCACCATATGACACAGCCACCGGCTCTCCGACGCGAAGCGCATGCGGTCCATCTGCGGCAGCCCCGCGCCCTGAGCCTGGAGCCGTCCAAGGTTGAACTTGACGACGAATAAAGCAGGGCCGGATAGTTGCGCATCTTCGCTATCGCGGATCACTGCGTCTAGCGCCGACCCGTCGCCCGTATGCCGCCCGAAGCACGCAGTAAAGCCCGGCTGCTGATAATGCAAGCGCCGAACGAAGCCAAAAGGGCCGCTTGCTTTATCTTGCAGCCGGGCGGCGAGCTGGGGCGGCTGGGCGACGGGTAGGGGGCGTTAGGTCGAACAAAACGTTCATGAGCAAAGACTCATGAGTACAATATCGGTGAGAATGTGGGATGGTTCCATTGGTGATCGGTTAAGACGAAAACCGTGGTATGCTGAGGGCTTGGGGTAGCAAATCTAGCGAGGTTTGATTGATCGAAGGGGGCGATGTATGCTCCGTTTCAGAGTGGGCGTCATTACTATGACACATAA
>Ga0209121_10003108_pt1 | contig 16290 bp, 17 predicted proteins | sample Cruoilmetagenom3_FD_187292 | JGI IMG/M metagenome (GOLD analysis project Ga0209121, IMG submission 187292) | Oil polluted marine microbial communities from Coal Oil Point, Santa Barbara, California, USA - Sample 3 (SPAdes) (version 2) | ecosystem: Environmental > Aquatic > Marine > Oil seeps ... | reverse complement strand
TCGAAGAAGATTTCGATGCCCACTACAAGCCGACTTCGGCTGAGTAAGAGACGAAAAGGAAACATAAAGATGTTTAAGAAAACAATCCTTTCCGCGCTCCTAGCGGCTGGCCTTTCCACCGGAGCCTATGCTTCCGGTGCCGAAAGCCACATCGAAGACTTCAGCTTCAGCTTCGAAGGACCGTTCGGCACCTACGACCAACACCAATTGCAACGCGGTCTTCAGGTTTTCACCGAAGTTTGCGCTGGCTGTCACGGTCTTGAGCTGGTGGCGTTCCGCAACCTCGGTGACGAGGGTGGTCCGACACTGGAAGCAGATCAGGTCAAAGCATATGCGGCGCAGTTCGACGTTTACGATGCTGAACTGGACGAAGATCGTTCCGCCAAACCTGCGGACAAGTTCCCGGGCTCCAGCTATGACGGTGCACCTGATCTCAGCTTGATGGCGAAAGCTCGCGCTGGTTTCCACGGCCCTTGGGGTCTTGGTATCAATCAGATTGTCAAAGGTATGGGTGGACCAGAGTACATCGCCTCGATCTTGTCTGGCTACACTGGTCACGAGAAAGAGGAAGCTGGCACTACCTTCTACGAAAACACTGCCTTCCCAGGCGGATGGATCGCAATGGCTCCGCCATTGGAAGACGAGCTGGTGGAATATCAAGATGGTCACGATTCTGACGTACACCACATGTCGCAAGACGTTGCTGCGTTCTTGATGTGGGCAGCCGAGCCGAAGATGACAGCACGCAAAGAAACAGGGTTCCTTGTTTTCGTGTTCATGGTCTTCTTGGCATCACTGTTGTACCTGACAAACAAGCGCCTGTGGGCGCCACATAAGTACAAAGACTGATTGCTTTGGTAAATGAATTTGAAAGGGCGGGATCAATTCCCGCCCTTTTTATTTGCCCAAATACGCTGCCAGCGCGGGCGGTGGATTGTTAAGCAACGCGGCAGTTGGCTGTGGTGTCATTGCAGTGCCATCGGCCACCAATATTGTATTTTCCGCAATCCTCAGGGCATCTTCGGGATTATGTGTCACCAGCAGTAGCGTCGAATCCTGCTCTTGTCGAATACGCGCCACAAGGTCCAGCATTTCATGGCGCAATGCTGGGCCAAGGGCCGCAAACGGTTCATCCAACATTAATACAGGGCGGTCCCGCAAAAGTGCGCGCGCCAAGGCAACGCGTTGACGCTGGCCGCCGGATAACTCTGACGGGTGACGGGACCCCATATCAGCAAGCCCGACTTTGTTCAAAGCATCTTCGACCTGATCAATTTGGGTTTTGGATAACTTAAGATCAGGCCGCACCCCTAACCCCGTATTTTGAAACACGGTTAAATGCGGGAACAGGTTATTTTCCTGAAATAGCAGTGTCACAGGGCGCTGGGCGGGCGGCGTATCGGTAACAACGTCGTCGCCAATCGAAATGCTTCCCTCTGACGGGGCTACGAAACCCGCAATAGCCAATAACAATGTGGACTTACCCCCACCGGAGGGGCCGATGATGGCGGTAGTACCGTCTTTAATCGTTAAATCCGCACGCAGCGAAAAATCGGTTTGCTTGATTAGTAACTTTTCAAGTTTGATGTCCAAGGCGACCTCCACGATCAAAAAGCCAGAATAGTGTCAGGGTAAGGGCAACCAAAATCAGCGCAACGCTGGCGGCTTCGTCCATTCGGTACGCACCCATCAACCGATACATGATTAATGGCAACGTTTCGACATCTGGCGGAGCAAACAGCGTTATAACACCCAGATCACCCATAGAAAGCGCGGCGGCCAACCCCGTCGAAAACCCCAAAGGCTTACGAATGGTTGGCCAAGTTGTAAGGCGAAAACGGCTCCAGCCCTGCATATCAAGACTATCGCTAAGTTGCCCATAGGCTAGGCGATTGTGTTGCAGCGCAGGCAGTAAAGCGCGCAAAGCCAGCGGAAGGCTGATTGCTGCGTTAACCAGCGCGGTGATAGGCAGCGCAAGGGCAAACGGGTCGGCAATCGGGTGAATTATGATGAACAACCCCGTGCCCAAAACGAATGGGGAGGCGGCTAATGTTAACAGCCCTACCCCCTCGACCACGAAAGAAACCTTGGGGCGGCGGCTTTTCAGGCCATCTATAAACCCAGCTAAAGCCAAGGCGAGCAATACAGAAAGGGCTGCGGAAAACAATGCAACGGTTAGACTGTTAAGGATCGCGGTCCATATGGAGGCTGGCAAGTTTGATAACGCTGGCAGACCTCGGCCCAGGACGGCAATTAGCGGCGCCCCGAGGAAGCCTGCCACGGCAAGCAGAACCGCAGAATCTTGCCACAACAGCAGTTTTGACGAGACATCCCATCGCTGCACAACACCCGATAATCCGCCGCCAAACGCAACGGGTACAGCTATACGAAGAGACCAGACGGCAATGATCGTGCAGATCACGAATTGAATTAGGGCAAGATAGGCGGCCTTCCCCAAGTCGAATTCAAAGCGTAAGGCCTGATAGATTGCCAACTCTACTGTTGTTGCTTTTGGTCCGCCGCCAAGAGTTAGCGCGACTGCAAAACTGGTCACGCAAAGCAGGAAAACCAAAAGGAATGCGCCGGGCAAAATGCTGCGCAGCATCGGCAATTCCAACCGAAGGAATAGGTCCTTGGGCGACATTCCTAGTTGTGCGCTTAGTCGAAAATGCTCGACTGGAATGCGGGTCCAGCCTTGCAGGATAAGACGTGTAACCAGCGGTAGGTTGAAAAAAACATGCGCTAGCAACACCCCGGAAAGGCCATAGATGTTCAATCGCTCGGCACCGATGGATAGTAGGATCTGCGATACAAATCCCGACCGCCCCCATATTGCCAACAAACCGAAAATGGCGACGATTACCGGCAGTAAAAACGGCGCGCCCAGTAGCGTGACCAATATCGACCGCCCGTGGAATGATCTGCGCGCCAAGGCGCGGGCAACGGGGATCGCCAATACAACACTGAGACTGGCAGAAAGAGTGGCTTGAAAAAGCGTAAACCGTACGGCGGCCCAATCAGAACTGGTTAATATGCTCGGCGTACTGGCCCTTAACCATAGTGCCACTAACGGGCCAGCCACCAGCAGCACTACAAAAAGTAGCGCTGCCAGACCTGACCAACGGGCCACTGGGTTCATTGACTGAGGGCGGATAACCATTCAGCTAGTGCCTCTTCACGTATGGCCTCGACATCATCAATGGCGATCAGCAAGGCTTTCTGCGGTGTGCTTTCTGCGATGAACCCTTCAGGTAAGCCATCCGAAGGCAGTATTGCCGGGTACATCCAGTTTGTTGTCGGGATGATGGACTGGAACGTGTCCGACATCATGAAATCAAAGAACGCATCAGCGAGCTGCTCTTGTTTCGATCCGGCAACTTTAGCGGCGACTTCAATTTGCATGTAGTGCCCCTCATCGAAAATTGCGGCGGCTTTGGTGTCGTCTTCTTCGGCAATCAAATGATAGGCTGGTGAGGTCGTATAACTCAATACCATGTCGGCCTCATTTTCAAGGAACATACCGTAAGCTTCAGACCAGCCTTTGGTTACGGTGATTATGCGCGGCGACAGAGTTTCCCAAGCCTTGGCGGCGTCGTCACCATAAACTTCTTTAACCCACAGCAACAAACCAAGACCCGGAGTAGAGCTGCGCGGGTCTTGAATAATAATGCTGACATCACTATCCAGAAGCGCGGTGAAGCTAGCGGGCGGGTTGGGTAACAGAGTTTTATCGTACACAAACGCGAAATATCCCCAATCGTAGGGCAGGAATACGTCATCCGACCACTCGATAGGTAAATCCAACCCAGCAGGAATTCCGTTGTGTGGTGCAAACATTTCGGTCGCTTTGGCGTTTGCGATAAGGCTGGTGTCCAGCCCCAAAACAACATCTGCTTTGGTTCGCGCACCTTCCAGTTTCAATCGCGCCAGCAGTGCTGCGCCATCACCAGCGCCGACGAACACCAAATCGCATCCACAGGTTTCCTCGAATGCAGCCTCAACCGCAGGGCCAGGCCCCCAGTCGGACACAAAGCTGTCGTAAGTATAGACCGTTAAGGTCGGAGTTTCAGCCCAAGTTGCACCACCAAAGGTGACAAGGGCCGCAGCGAGAAGGGATCGTTTCATATGGTCCTCCATTTACTGCGGCGCAAAGGTCGGAGGGACGGTCGCCCGTCGCACCTTCCCTACGCCGGCATGATCCGGTTCAGGTTCAACGGGTCCGCATTATCGCGTCTCAGCCATTTCTGGCCCCCCGAGGCAGTGCCGACACTAGCCAGAACGGCAGAAATTGCAAGAGGTACGGTGAAAAGGGGCTTTTTACGCGGTAAGGCTTGCGGTATTGAACTTGTAAAGGAGTTGACGCCATGTCTATGAATTCATTCGGCCATCTATTTCGTGTAACCACTTGGGGCGAAAGCCACGGGCCGGCATTGGGTGCAGTGGTTGACGGCTGTCCGCCGAATGTTCCGTTGACGGCTGATATGATTCAGCATTGGCTGGATAAGCGTAAACCGGGGCAAAATAAATTCACAACACAACGGCAAGAAGCCGATCAGGTTGAGATTTTATCCGGTGTATTTGAAGGCAAAACGACGGGTACGCCCATTCAGTTGATGATTCGTAACACAGATCAACGCTCGAAGGATTATGGCGATATCCACGAGAAATTTCGGCCAGGTCATGCGGATATCACCTATTTCCAGAAATATGGAAACCGTGATTATCGCGGTGGCGGTCGTTCCAGCGCACGTGAAACTGCGGCACGAGTTGCCGCTGGCGGTGTGGCGCGAGAGGTTCTGAAATCGCTTCTGCCAGACCTGAAAATTACCGGATATATGGTTCAAATGGGCCCGCACAAGATTAGTCGTGACCGGTTTGATATGGCTGAGGTTGAGGCAAACCCCTTCTGGACGCCAGACGCCGTGATGGCCGCAAAGTGGGACGAGTATCTGTCAGGATTGCGTAAAACCGGCAGCTCTGTTGGTGCCGTGATCGAGGTGGCCGCCTCGGGGCTACCCGCAGGCCTTGGCGCACCGGTTTATGCCAAACTGGATACGGATATCGCAACCGCGATGATGTCGATCAACGCAGTGAAGGCCGTTGAAATTGGTGCAGGCATGGATGCAGCGACGCTGACCGGCGAGGAAAATGCGGACGAAATTACTATGGGCCCCGACGGTCCCGAGTTTTCCAGCAACCACGCGGGTGGAATTTTAGGCGGCATTTCGACAGGGCAAGAAGTGATTTGTCGTTTCGCAGTAAAACCCACTTCGTCAATTTTGACACCGCGAAATACGATTACAACATCGGGTGAAAACACCGAGATTATTACCAAAGGCCGACATGACCCCTGCGTGGGTATTCGTGCGGTTCCGGTTGGCGAAGCGATGATGGCCTGTGTGCTGCTAGATCACGTTCTGCTACATCGCGGGCAGATCGGTGAAAATCAGGGACACATTGGTTAAAGGATAATATGATGGAATGGTTCACAGAGATATTGGTTAACGTGTTTATTGCTGCAGCAATACTGGTTGCCGCAGTTTGGTTATCAAGCTTTATCGGAAACCAATTGCGTGCATTGGGCAAACAATACGCCGAGTTGGACGAGACTCTGTTTGGGTTTCTAGCCAGCATCGTGCGGTATACCATACTGATATTCGCCGCCATTTTTGTTCTTGCCCGTTTCGGGGTGCAGACAACTTCGTTAGTGGCACTGGTTGGCGCGGCTGGTTTGGCTATCGGCTTGGCGTTGCAAGGCACGCTCTCCAACCTTGCCGCCGGTGTTATGCTGCTGGCGTTTCGACCATTCAAAGTTGGCGATTACATTACGGCGGCAGGCGAATCGGGTACTGTAAAGTCGATTCGTCTATTTACAGTTGAGCTTGTCACGCCAGACAATGTGCAGGTTACGATCCCGAACGGGGATATTTGGGCCTCGTCAATTACGAATTACTCAATTTATGACACGCGTCGTGCAGAATGGGTTTTCGGAGTTTCTTACGATTCTGATCTGAAGAAAGCCGAGAAAATTTTACACAAATTGATCGAGGCGGACGAGCGCTCTCATTTGGAGCCAGCACCCTTTGTCAAGGTTACCAACCTTGGCGACAGCTCGGTCGATTTCACGGTACGGGTTTGGTGTGATCGCAGCGATCACTGGAACTTCAAATGTGATATGACGCGCGCAGTCAAAGATGCTTTCGACAAAGGCGGAATTGATATTCCATATCCGACGGTCACTCAAATTCAGATGTCGAACTAAATCAATCCGGCGCGCCGCTGAAGCTCCTCGTCACCCATGTACAATTCCTGGCCAAGGAATTCATCGGCATCCGGTGTACACATCCATGCAATTGCTTGTGCTGGCCACTCCGGTTTGTAATGGTCAGATGGGTCCATCTGGCTAACCGGGTTAATGCCAGACGCTTTGATCGCCGATTGCATATAGGTCGCGACCGTTCCGGGGCGAAAGCCCAAGAACCGGATATGATCGTTTGCATGCTCTAATTGCGCGTTGTTTAGCAGCATAGCTGTTGCTGCCTTGGCCGCGCAATAATGGCTCCATCCTTCCATCGGGGAATGCGCTGCACCCGAACTTATATTGATAACCGTTCCACTTTGCTGTGCCTGCATGATTGGCAGTACTGCCCGAAGCCCGTTGTAGGCTCCGATCAGATTTATCTGAACGGCCTGTGTCCAGCTTGTTGGATTTGACGTTGCCAGCGGACCTATAGGGTCGATCACGCCTGCATTACCAACGAAAATGTCCAGTTTGCCGTAAGTTTCGATGCATTTAGCGACAGCACCCTCCATCGCCGAAAAGTTGGAAATATCACATGTAACGGCGATGGCATTACCTCCATCTTTCCGAATTCGGGCGGCATTCGCTTCGGTTTGTTCAAGCGTACGCGCCGCTAGCACTACAGAGGCGCCCGCATTTGCCAGGGCAACGGCTGTCGCTGCGCCGATCCCGCGGCTGGCGCCCGTGATGATAGCAACTTTTCCATCTAAATCGTGCATGTGACCTCCATTACAATTTGACGTAACTTTGTGCCGAGGTTTTATAACAATCAACCCATTCGGAGGAATTACCCGCCGTAACTCCGTACAAGCGCACCTGCCAGCAACGTCCAACCGTCAGCGATTACGAAAAATGCCAGCTTGAAGGGCAAAGAAACGACTGCGGGCGGGACCATCATCATACCCATGGACATCAAAACAGCGGCGATGATCAAGTCGATTAACAGGAAGGGCAAAAAGATCAAAAACCCGACCTCGAATCCCCGCTGGATTTCCCCCAATAGGAATGAGGGCAACAGAATTGACAATGGGATGTCTTGATCGGGCGCAACTTGTGTTGGTGAAATGTCTATCATCATGGACAATGTTTCCGCCGAGATGCGGGACTCCATGAAAACCCGGAATGGTGCGATCGTTAATCTGAAACTTTCCTCTGCTGTAACACGCTCCTGCATCAGCGGCTCGACTCCGGTCTTCCACGCTTCGGTAAAAACAGGCTCCATCACGAACCAGGTCAAGAACATTGCCAAGCTGACGATCATCATGTTCGGTGGCGCTTGTTGTACACCGATCGCTTGGCGTAAAATTGACAGTACAGTTACCATGAACGGGAAGCAGGTCAGCATTATTGCCAGCCCAGGCGCGAGGCTAAGGACTGTTAGTAGCACGAATAGCTGCACCGTTCGTAACGATAAAGAATCGCTGCCTATGTCTATCGAAAGATCTTGCGCGACGGCCGGTTCGATCCAGATCGCAAGAAGTACTATTGTGACGAGAGTGGGCAGAAATACCCGACCGATGCTCAAAGCTTACACCCCACCGGAAAGATCGGCGACCTCGGTTAAGCGAACGCCAAGGTGCCCGGCCTCTTCCGTCACTTCCTCCAGTTCGCCGCGCGCAACCAATCTGTCACCAACGTAAATATCAACCGGGTCTTCGATACGGCTGTCCAGCTGCAGTACAGATTCTTTTTCCAACTTGATAAGCTCCGACAGAGGCAGGCGGGTTTTCCCGACTGAAACCGTTACCTCGATTTGCACGCTCATCAACGATTTGCTTCGCAAATTTGACAGAACGCCTGCGCCATTTTCGTCGAGATCTGAGTTTGTATCGTGTTCGTTAGTTTGCATGTCGAATTTCCATTTCCGGCAAATGTTCTACTTCATTGAAAAACCCGTCAATTGCAGCAATTGCGGCAGCGGATGTTGAACCCAAATCGATAAGGTCAAACCCTCCGCTCCAATTGACGCGGGCCTGTGTGGATTGCAGCATCGGGTCTTCGGAAATCGAAACCGCAGGATTTGTGTGGTGCAGAATTTCAGTGATATTGCGACCCATGCCGGAGGGTACAAATACGGTCAACGTATCATCCGGGGCTCGGATTGCCGCTTCCTCGGCGATCTTGGCAATCTCGGCAGACAGACCGGCATTGCTTAGTGCGGGGGCCATCGCCTCGGCTAAGGACTCAATTAATGGGCGTAAGGAGGATAGTGCTAACCGATGTGCTTCCTCGCGGGCGAAGAAGGTGTCACCGATAACCTCTTGAACGCGGGACAGGCATCTGGATTGTTCCGATGAAAATGCATCGGTGGCAGCAGCCGCGCCGTCGCGAACGCCCGCCTCGAATGCCTCTTTACGGATGGCTTCGATTTCTTCACCACTCACCAGTTTTGTCCCGGGTTCCGAGTGGTGTACATAGGCGAATTTTTCAAGTCTGATCGATGCCATTAAGTGACCTGCTCTTTCTGTTTTTGGGCTTCCGTTTCAATCCAGTTTCGCAAAAGATGCCCTGATTCTTCTGATCGCTTCGCAATGGTTTCTCGCAATATTTCAACTGGGTCTTTGGGTGTATTTTCCAATGCAGGCACTTCGGTTAGCGCCTCGGTTGACCCATAGCCGGCGTTACTGCCAAGCACCGCCATCGGCTCTAATGGCAGTTGGTTTAGTTGTGGTGCAGGGTTGGTTAATATCGGTTTAACTACGAACATTCCGAGTACTAAGGTAACAAGCGCAAGCACCGCCATCTGTAAGATCGCGGGAATGTTGAACGCATAGCCAGAAAGAAATCCGGCACTGGCCGCTGTACCCAGAACCGGGGGGGTGGGGAACTGCATGGTTTCAATAGTAATCACATCGCCGCGCTCAGCATTAAACCCAACAGCAGATTGAACTAACGCCTGGAACGCTATGATCTCGGCCTCCGAGCGCGGCACTGTGGTCGTTGCTCCATTCGCGTCGACGATGGTTTCATGATTAATTAATACAGCCACGCTGAGACGGGCGATGTCACCCGGGAGATGAACGCGTTCACGTACCGTTTCGGAAATTTCGTAGTTAATCCGCTCGCGCGATTGCGACTGGTTACTGCTGGTCTGACCCCCTCCTGCATTGTCGCCAGTGTCCGGCAGATTTGAGGCAACCGTAACAGCACCACCCGCGCCACCAGAGCTGGTTTCCGTGTTGGTTTCGCTATCGGAGCTTATAGGGACGGATCGCTCAGGGTCGAGAATCCGTTCGGTGACCGTTTCACTTTCACTTTGCGCTTCAATCATTACCTCAACAGCGGCGTTTCCGGCACCTACGCGGGCGGTTAACAAGCGCTCTATATTTTCGCGCAATTCCTGCGCACGAGCGTCCAACTCGCCAGTTCCTGAACTAAAGTTGCTGGCTGTGCCGGGCTGTAGAATAACACCGTATTCGCTATCAATAACGGCAACCTGTTCTGGCACCATGCCTGAAACGGCAGCCGCGACCAAATATCGGATCGCTTCGGCTTGCCCAACATCAAGGGCTCCACTTTTGACAGAAACAGTAACAGAAGCCGAAGGCTCGACCCCTCGACTAAACGGTTGCTGTACAGCGTTTGCGATATGTACGCGCGCCATGCTTATACGGGCGGAGGTCAGGATTGTCCGTGCCAACTCCCCTTCTTTCGCTCGCCAATAAGCGGCGTCGAACATCTGCGAAGTGGTTCCGAAACCGGACAGCGAATCCAGCAACTCGTACCCGGCGATGCCGTTAGACGGCAGTCCCTCGCTTGCCAATGAAAGGCGTGTTTGATCGCGTTCGTTTGAATCAACATAGATAGCATCGCCGCGAATCTCGAAGGGAATCGATTTTTGCTCCAGCGAGGCGACAATCTCCCCTGACGCGGCAGAATCCAACCCCGAATACAGCAATGTCATACTAGGAGTATTCACCACCCGCACGAGGCCGAAAAACGCGACAAGAGTGGCAATTGAAGCCAACACAACAACGATTTTCTTTTGTGGATCCAACGTGTTCCACGAATTTAGAATTTGTACCAACGAACATCCCCGTCACTTATCCAGCACCGTTCTGGCGCTAGTTTGTCCGAAGGCATCATGAATCGCGGAGCCTTAATAATTAGTTAGCAAAGTTCAGATTAAACAGGTTTCGAAATAATAACGGCCATCGGAACGAAGCATGACTGAAGTAGCAATGTCGCAAAATGAAGACACCTCTAAAAAAGGCAAGAAAGGCCTTATTTTTGGGGTTTTGGGTGCTGTAATCCTTGGTGGCGCTGCGTTTTTTGTGACGTACACGGGGATATTTCCAAGTGCGGGTGGCGATTCGGAGGTGGCTACCGATTCGCATGGTGCCCCCGTTGATGATGGCCACGGCGCATCGGCTGAGGATGAACAAGGTGGCGCTGAATCGAAAGTAACATTCGTTGAGCTGGATCCAGTGGTAATATCTTTGGGGAAATTTGCATCAGCACGGTACCTGCATTTTCAAGCGTATTTGGAGGTTCCGCCAGCCGCTATTGAAGAGGTGGAGCATCTAAGCCCACGCATTTTGGATGTTTTGAACACTTATTTACGGGCCATCTCGGAAAGTGAACTCGAAGATCCGACATCCATGAATCGTTTGCGCGCGCAAATGTTGCGTCGTGTTCAGGTTGTGGTGGGCGAAGAAAATGTCCGGGATTTACTGATTACGGAATTTGTACTGAACTAGAAAGGTGAGGTTTATGGAATTGATTGCAGATGGATTGCTGCTGGCAGGCACAACAGCTGCCGCTTTTTACTGTTATGTATTGGCTCGACGTGTTCGCGGGCTTACTGATCTTGACGCTGGATTGGGGGGGGCTATCACCGCTTTGTCGCGGCAAGTTGATGACATGAAATCGTCGGTTGATGCCGCAAAACAGTCCACAGGTGCTTCGGCTAAGGAACTTGTCGCGATGACCGCCCGCGCCGAGATCGCGGCTGGGCGATTAGAGCTGATTTTGGCTACATTGCATGAAAACACAGAAGCGGCTGATGCTATCCAACGGGAAGAAAATGTCCGTATGGAAGGTGGTTGATTTATGTCTGGCAATAATAAACGTGGCCCGAGACCAACGCTAATAATTCTATCGTGCTTACTGGTATCGGCCGCAATTCGTTTGGGCACTGGTGGAGTGGCGCTTGCAGAAGAGCTTGCGACCCACGCCGAGGAAACCCCTGTCGCAACTTCGCCACCAACACCGCCTGTACCTGAACCGGAGATCGGGTCATTGTTAGAATCGATCCGGACGCGACAGGAACAGTTAACCCACAACGAGATTGAACTGGTGGAGCGCCAGCACGAATTGAATCTGGTCGAACAGCGTATCGCCCGGCAATTAGCTGCTCTGACACAGGCGGAGCAGAAATTGGCGAATACATTGGCAATTGCTGACAGTGCGGCGGAAAATGACCTAAAGCAACTGACGGAAGTGTACGAGAAAATGAAAGCCAAGAGTGCGGCCGAAATTTTCCAAACTATGGAAGTCAGCTTTGCCGCCGGGTTTCTGTCACGCATGAAACCGGAATCCGCTGCCGGAATTTTGTCCGAAATGCCCCCAAACGTAGCGTATTCGATAAGTGTTGTTATGGCTGGGAAAAATGCGAATGCGCCGACGGAATAAACGAACTTTTTAGAGAATATTAACCCCACGGATGAATACTGGGTTGGCATGACACCAAATTACTTGAAATGTGAGATGTACCAATGATTGGAATATTAGGGATTATCATCCTGTTTGTAATGGTGTTTGGCGGTTATACGCTCGCTGGCGGGCATATGGATATTGTGATGCATGCATTGCCGTTTGAGATGATCATCATCGGCGGCGCATCACTTGGGTCTTTTGTGATCGGAAATGATTTATCTACAATCAAACATACGGCAATGGATGTCGGGAAAGTGTTCAAGGGGCCAAAGTGGAAACCCCAAGATTATCAAGATTTGCTGTGCCTGATCTATATTTTGATAAAACTCGGGCGTAAAAGCCCGGCAGATATAGAGCCACACATCGAATCCCCGTTGGAATCGGCGATTTTTGGTGCGTACCCAAGAATTCAGGCTGATAAAGAGGCGGTGGAGCTGATCTGCGATACGTTCCGGTCTGCATCAATGAACTACGACGACCCACATCAAGTTGAGGAGGTGTTGGACAAGCGCATTGAAGCTTCGTTGACCCATGCGTTGCATTCCAGTCATGGACTTAATTCCATTGCGGATGGATTGCCCGCACTGGGCATTGTTGCAGCGGTTTTAGGTGTGATTAAAACGATGGCATCTATCGACCAACCCCCTGAGGTTTTGGGAAAAATGATCGGTGGCGCGCTGGTCGGCACGTTTCTAGGTGTCTTTTTATCTTATGGAATAGTTGCACCATTTTCCAACAAAGTTCAGCATGTTGTTGAGGAAGACCAGAACTTCTATAATTTGATCCGAGAAGTATTGATTGCCAGCCTTTATAGCCACTCGCCAAACATATGCGTGGAGGTGGGTCGCCAGAACACACCTGGGCATTTGCGGCCAAATTTCGACGATCTCGAACAAGCACTGAAAGACACAAAACAGGCGGCAGCATGAAGCAGCTTGCGTCTCTCCTGCTTATATTCATGTTACCGGCATCGGCCTTTGCCGAAGCTGTTGTGGTCGTTTCCGGTGAACACGAGGGGTATACTCGGCTGGTGTTGGAGGTCTCACCAGACCGGGAATGGAAACTGGTCACTGAAGAAAGATCTGCCACGCTGGTATTTCCAGCCCAGAATCTAGAATTTGAGGATGAGGAGGTTTTTGCCCGCATTCCCAAAACGCGACTGGCTTCGACAGTAGCGGAGCAACAAGAAGATGCCGCGGTATATACGATGGAATTAAGTTGCGACTGCGAGGTTGGTGCCTTTTCCTATCTGGATGAGTATATCGTGATTGATATCTCGGACCCGCCAGAAACGTCGATAATACCCCCTCCCGCACGCCACTTTGCGCCGGTGTTGAGCGCAGCAATGATGCCGGATGGCAACGACAGATCGCCGGAATTTGTGTCGTGGAATCCTCCACGGGCTCCGGGATATGTTAGCAGCCCCCACCGCGTGAACTTCCCTGTGCAAACGCAAAGCACTGGTCTTTTGCCAGCCCCGGATACTGACACCCCACCGGACAGGCCGTACACCGATGTTAGTCTGGCATCACCAAGAGCGGAACCAGAAATGGATCAGGAGTTGCAGAAGGCCGTTGATGTTGCCCGCAATAGTTTGCTGCAACAGTTAACCCTTGCTGCGGACCAAGGTTTGCTCAATTTAAACGAGCCTGTTCCTGAAATACAGCAAGCCGCCGAAATGAATTTCGGGTCCGAACCTGAAAACCCCGTAGAAATAATCCCCGAAGTGTTCGAAGAGTTGGAAACTGAAAACCAAGTGGTGATTCAAACTGCAATAACACGCGACGCACTTGCCGCGCGTGGGGGGGCTGGTCCGCAAGCGGATAATTGTCCACCGCCCAAAGATCTGGACATCGCCTCCTGGGGGAGTGGTGTTGATTTTTTTGATGAATTATCGAGTGCAAGGCATGGATTATTAAAAGAGTTTGACGAACCGGATTATAACGAGGTCGAGCGTTTGGTGCGCACATATTTGCGATATGGTTTTGGGGCTGAGGCCCGAACATACCTAAAGGAAAGCGATCAGCACATTGCACAAAAGTCTTTACTGCTGGACCTCGCGGCCATTGTTGATGGTCAGTCGGTTCAAGCTAATGGGCCACTAGCCGAAGCAATTGGTTGTGATGGTGTGTCCGGCCTATGGGCGATTGTAGGGGCATATCCGAATGTTGATGTGCCCATCGGCGACGAGACCACAATTATCGAGGCTTTTGCTGCCCTGCCACCAGATATTCGGCGTATGTTAGGCCCAAAGCTGGCATCAGCAACTCTCGACCGGGGATTGGACGCATTAGCGCGACAACTATCGGACATTTTGGAGAGAGCCCCCGGGGATCATGGGGGTGAACATGAATTGGTGATTGGAAACTTGATGCAGCTCGAGGGCAGTTTGTCTGGAGCAGAGGAAACGTATAGGTCTTTGGCCGAAGAAAACTCGCAAACAGCAACAGAAGCGCTGATAGAGCTGGCAACATTCAAGTTGAATTACAACGAGTCACCTCCTGAGAATTTGTTGCTGGATCTAGGCTCAGCCGCAAAAACATTAAGAGGTACGCAAAAAGGAGCAGAGTTACGGCGACTCGAAGCCCTTTGGTTGGCAAATCTTGGCAGAGAAGCCGAAGCGATAAACATATTGATCGCGGAGATTGAAATTGAACCTGCGAATGCAGAAATGTTTCGCGAAACCGCAGAGGAGATTCTGTCAACGCTATCACTAAGCACAAAACGTGTGAATAATTATGCTGAAATTGTGGATTCTTACATCGAATACATCCCCAAGAGCGCAGATGCAGATAAGCTGCGCGCGGAAATTGCGCAACAGTTACTTCTGTTCGGGTTAACCGACTATACCATTGAAGTTTTGAAGCCTTCCTTGCGGCGCGACAATCCAGCTGCAATCCTACTGGCAGCCGAGGCAAACCTGCTTTCTAAACGGCCGGATGTTGCATTGACTCTTTTAAGAGATGTGGTCGGTGATGTTGCCGGAATGCTTCGCGTCGAAGCCCATTTAGGGAAGGGAAATTTTGATGATGCGCTGGGGGAGCTAGATCGACTTGCAGGTGCATCAGGCGCAATCGTCCCAGCGCATTGGTTCGATGGAGACTGGGCATCAGAATCTAGATCAAATAGTGCGGCTGCGGAAATACAAGAACGATATTTGTTTAGTCATCCGGACGATGGGGGTGGAGCCTATGATCCTCTGGCGGTCATAATTGGCCTAGATGAAACCGACACTATTACGTTGTCGGAAATAAAAGAACTGCTAGTGTACAGCCAGTCCGTCAATCAAGAATTGAATGATGTATTGATGCAGCAGTAGGTTCTTCGGCGATGTCGAGAGGGAACATAAAAGCCGCGTCAAACTGAAAGTAAGGCGTTAACGCGGGTAGAGAGCATGAAAGAGACCGACCTATATGGGCCCGTGAAGGCGTTTTTCGAAGGACAAGGGTACGAAGTAAAAGCCGAGATTACAGACTGTGATTTAGTTGCAGTTCGTGAAAGCGACCCGCCAGTGATTGTCGAACTTAAGCTTTCTTTATCACTTGATTTATTGATTCAGGGGATCACTCGACAAAGAATTACCGATGCCGTTTATGTCGCGGTACCCGCCGGTAAAGGTAAGGCATGGACCGTACGCGTTGCGGACGCGGTCAAGATTTGTCAGCGATTAGGTTTGGGTCTGATTTCTGTTCGTTTTGATAGCGAGCAGGGCTTGGTTATTATCCATACGGACCCGGGCGAACATAAAATTCACAAGCTTGCCAAAAGAAAATCCGCTTTGTTATTAGAATTTCAACGTCGTGTTGGCGATCCAAACACGGGCGGGCAATCACGGCGTGCGATTATTACGGCCTATCGACAGGATGCCTTACGTATTGCAGTTGCGCTGAGAGATGGGGCGAGTGCGCCTTCGGTTTTGGCAACCTCTCTTGAAATACCCAAGGCAGCCTCCATTTTGCAGAAAAATTATTATGGGTGGTTTGTTCGCCTTGAACGCGGAGTGTACGCAATTGGCCCCGAGGGAGAAGCCGCATTGAAGACTTATTGTGATGTCGTGGAAGCGCTAGCTGTGCGTACCTATAAATAGGGGCTACTACGCACAGCTAGCTTCCAAACGTAGAATAAAGTACCACATTTGAGCGATAAGATACTGGTTACTGGTTTACAAAAACCGATTTCAGACCTGTTCGCAATTCACACTATACGGATTGGTGTGACCGGTTTTGGGTTAAATAAAGGATTCATTGTGGCATTTTCAACTTTCGACCTGACCCGCATTCCAGCTCGCGACGCTTTAGGCCTTGCTGAATATGTGCTGGCCACATAACTAG
>Ga0209121_10003107_pt1 | contig 16297 bp, 15 predicted proteins | sample Cruoilmetagenom3_FD_187292 | JGI IMG/M metagenome (GOLD analysis project Ga0209121, IMG submission 187292) | Oil polluted marine microbial communities from Coal Oil Point, Santa Barbara, California, USA - Sample 3 (SPAdes) (version 2) | ecosystem: Environmental > Aquatic > Marine > Oil seeps ... | reverse complement strand
GTTGAGCCTGAACTGGTAGAGGAGTTCATGCGCGCAAACCACGTGAGACTGATCGGCTATTCTTGTCTGGCGGTAGTGATCCTCTTGATCGTTGTGGGGTTCACCACCGAAAAGAAGGGCCTGTCCTCTGCAGGAGTTGTCGTCTTCTTCTTGCCCACCTTTGGCTACTTTGCCGGCTACATGTTCTTCCTAGCTGGTCTGGGGCTGCTGAGGGCGCTGTGGCTGCCCTTTTGGGGCAACCTGTTGAAATTAGGCGATATCACCCTCCTGCCGTACATGATTCTGGTGTACCTCTTTGCCCTCATTGGGGTGGATGTCAGAAGGACTATTACGTGCCTGGCTATCGGGTTGGGTCTGCTGACCTTTTTGCTGGGCACGCTGGCCTGGTTCTATGCCAAGTTCCAGAGGAAGGGCACGGTTGATTTCTGGCTCTACCGGTTTTCGCGGCATCCGCAGTACCTGGGCTGGATCGTATGGAGTTATGGTTTGATGTTGCTGGCAATTCAGGCCCCAATCCCTTTTGGAGGTGAGAACCCCGGCGCCAGTTTGCCCTGGTTGATCTCTTCACTGGTCATCATCTGCGTGGCGCTGGGAGAGGAGATCAAGATGAGCAGGGAGCGTGGCGGGGAATATGCAGCGTATCGAGCCAGCGCGCCATTCATGTTCCCACTGCCCAAGTTCATTTCTGAGGTGATAACGGCCCCGATCAGGTTGTTACTCAAGAAGGATCGGCCGGAGAACGGGAAGGAACTCCTCGTCACATTTGGGGTCTACCTTGCCATACTCGTGTTGTTGTCGCTCCCATTCCTACTGTTGCATATTCCTGGGTATGTTGGATGGGGAGGGTGGCCGTGAATGTACCGAAGGGCTGACAGCACTGGCTGTACAGAGAGCGATGGCACAAGGGGCAAAAGTGGCATGCCTCACAGCGGCTGATGAACGGGCAGGTCGAGTGTATGAGCGAGTTGGTTTCGTCGGATATGTGACCATGCTTGCTTACCTTGATTCTCTGTCAGCCTGGCAGCCTATTGGGTCGCCGTCGTGACCAAGGAGTTACCTATGAGAAGGGTGGAAGAAGAGATCCAAGAAATCGTCGACCGGGAAACACAAGCGTGGGACACGCAAGACGTCGAGTTACTACTGTCCATATTTCATCCTGATATGGTCTGGCCCTGGCCACCAACCAATGATGACCATGATCCGATGAATTGGGTGATGGTACTGGGCAAGTTTGACCGCCAACGCTGGGGGCAGATTTATCGGCAGTTCTTTCAGGAGCACAAACTTGTTCATAATAGAAGGGAGACAAAAAAGATCGATATCTCTAAAGAAGGGAATGGCGCCTTTGCCGTCGTAGATATTGACACACTTTGGGTAGACACGAGGGGGCATGAGAATCACTGGCTAGGCCGAGTCTGCAAAGTATATGCGCAAGTGGGTGGGGAATGGAAGATGACGATGCATACCGGGGTATTACGATACTGACGTTACTCAGAAAGGAAACTGAATCATGAAAGCCGATATGATGAAACCGAAAAGACTGCAACCTGGCGACAAGGTAGCCACAGTCTCTTTGTCTTGGGGTGGTCCTGGAGTGTTCCCCTATCGTTACGAAGCGGGTAAACGGCAGTTACAAGACGAATTTGGAGTGACTGTGGTTGAAATGCCTCATACCTTGAGTGATGCCTCTTGGCTCCAGCGCAACCCTCGAGCAAGGGCTGACGATTTGATGCAAGCGTTCGCTGACTCGTCTATCAAAGCCATCATCTCTACCATTGGCGGCGATGACTCGATCCGCATCTTGCCTTTCCTGGATTTGGACGTCATACGCTCAAATCTAAAGATATTTATGGGGTATTCCGACACAACCGTCACACATCTGGCGTGCCTCAAAGCAGGGTTGGTCTCGTTTTACGGGCCGTCCATCATGGCCGGGTTTGCCAAGAATGGCGGGATGTTTTCCTATATGGCCGACTCGGTGCGTAAGACGCTGTTCTCATCAGCGCCCGTCGGAAGCATCGCCCCCAATACCGAGGGCTGGACCGTCGAGTTTCTCGACTAGGCCGAGCCTGAGAATCAAACGCGCAAGCGCAAGCTCACCCCATCCACAGGATGGAAATTCCTGCAAGGGAGTGGCATCCATCGCGGGCATTTGATAGGCGGTTGCTTTGAGGCGCTGGATTGGCTGCGTGGTACGGACTTTTTGTCTGCGCCTGAGATGTGGCGGGGTGCTATCCTGTTCCTGGAAACGTCCGAGAACGTGCCTACGCCAACAGCGGTTCTGAGGGGACTGCGCACCTACGCCGCGATGGGAATTTTGAAGGAACTCGCGGGCATCTTGTTTGGTCGGCCAGGGGGCCAGGTAGAACCAGAGCAATTCGATGAATACGACCAGGCCATCTCCCAGGCAATCCTTGAGGAAGAGGGGCTGGCAGACTTGCCCATCATCACACGTATGGATTTCGGCCACACTGACCCGATGTTTGTATTGCCATACTGTATTCAGGCTGAGATCAATTGCGACACACAACAGTTCACCATCATCGAAAGTGCAGTTGCCGATTGAGGGCAGTTGCAGCAATCCTGAAGCAGCGGCCTGACAAGGGGGCGAAGACACTTTCCCGCAGCCGAACGCGCTGTCGAGAGTTCTACTAGTGGCAGGGATAGCAAATGACAGAAATCTGGAAAACGGGTCCCCCTTATTGGGCCTATTTTGGGAGGAGATTAAAAGAGGAGGATGCACCATGAAGAGAATCGCAAAGGCTCGGCAAGGTCTCCTGACCGCAGCCGTCTTTGTTTTCGTCGTTTTGCCGGTTCTTACCGCCTGCGCACCTTCTGACGGTGCTTCTGAGGGCGTTTACCCAGGCAAAGTTTGGCAGAAGGCAGAGACTCCAGAACAGCTCGGATGGTCGTCAGAGAAACTGGCCGTGGCACGAGCATATTCGGAGAGGATCGGCTCGGCGGCAGTGATGATCGTGGATGACGGCATCGTGGTGGATGCATGGGGCGATATAACGCGGAAATACCAGTGCCACTCTATGCGGAAGAGCCTGCTCAGCGCGCTGATCGGCATCCACGTTGACGAAGGCCACATTGATCTGTCGAAGACGCTGGAGGAGATGGGCATTGATGACAACGAGCCTTCTCTGATGCCAGCAGAGAAGCAGGCCACTGTGGGTGGTCTCATCAAAGCCCGATCAGGCATCTATCACCCAGCGTTGGCTGAGTCTGCCAGCATGAAGGCCAGCCGGCCGGAACGGTCCAGCCACGCACCCGGCACGTTCTGGTACTACAACAACTGGGATTTCAACGCCTTGGGCACGATCTTCGAGCAGGAAACCGGCACGAAGATATTCGAGGAGTTCGACCGGCGCATTGCCCAGTCCCTGCAGATGGAGGATTTCGAGGTTGACGACTGCCGGTACGAGACCGGCCCGGATTCGATCCATTCTGCCTACCCTTTCCGCATGAGCACGCGCGACTTGGCCCGCTTCGGTCTCTTGTTCCTGCGTGAAGGCCACTGGCAAGACCAGCAGATCATCTCGGCGGATTGGGTACGAGAAAGCACGGCCTCTCACTCCGTAATCGGCCCTGACAGCGGCTACGGCTATATGTGGTGGACTGGCGTCAAGAGCGGGCTGTTTCCCAACATCCAAGTGAAAGAGCACAGCTTTTACGCGGCGGGCTATCGTGGTCATTATGTCATCGTGCTTCCTTACCGCAACCTGGTGATCGTCCACAGGGTTGACACTGACACAGGGAACGTAGATATCGGAGGTAGAGAGATCGGCCCGCTGTTGTGGCTCATCCTGGACGCGGCTGGTGAGACGGACATCGGCGATGCCCCGCTTCTTGAAGCCGCGAAGGGTATTCAGGTCACGGCTGATAATCTGCACGAGACCTGGGGAGAATCCACCATAAGGCATTGGGACGGCCCTGAAGGACAGTACATCGCCTCCTATAGTCCAGATGGCACAATGACCTTCACAGCAAGAGAGTCGGGGGAGCTTGTGGACACTGGGAAATGGTGGGCTGAAGGCGACAAAGTTTGCCGTCAATGGAAAGAAGTGAACGGAGGCGAAAAGGCTTGCTTTTACGTCGTTTTGGACGGAACAACGTTACAATGGTTTGATCTTGATGGGATTCTGGTTGGAAAGGTAGACTTCTCCCGAGAGTAAGTAGATCCAATATGGACACATCACAAAACACGAGAGGAGGGCACAGCATGACTGAGACAGCCATTCGTATCGAGAACCTTACCCGCGACTTCGGGCCGGTAAGGGCGTTGGACGGCCTCTCGCTGGAGGTGCCATCTGGCATCATCTTCGGCTCAGGCTGGCGGAATCACCTTGAGGCGTTAGAAGACATGGGTTCAGGGCCGCTGGCGAAACTTAAAGAAGATGCCTGCCGTCTGTCTCTTTGACGGCTTCCACTACTTATTGAGATGATACCTTGAATATGCCGCGCGCTGTGGCGTTGACCTGGGAACTGGTCAGGAAGCCGATGCGTTGCGCGATCAGATTGAGGCTGCGGGATACGAGGTTAGAGATACACCGTATGGGCCACGCATTCGAAAGTCAAAAGCCGGAGTAAAGGAGAGTACGAATGGACATTCGAAAGTACAACCGCGTCGCGTGGGACAGAGAAGTTGAACGTGGAAATAAGTGGACCGTTCCGGTAAGCGAAGCGATGGTCGCCGCCGCGAGACGAGGACAATGGGAAATCCTCTTGACCCCCTCGAAGCCGGTTCCGAGAGTGTGGTTCCCTGATCTGGAAGGCATTGACGTCCTCTGCCTGGCTGCGGGTGGAGGGCAGCAAGGCCCAGTTCTGGCTGCGGCCGGAGCAAGGGTAACCATCCTGGATAACTCGCCCAGGCAGTTGGAGCAGGATCGGTTTGTCGCTGAGCAGTATGCGCTTCCCCTCGACACAGTCGAAGGTGATATGGCTGACCTTTCCAGGTTCTCCGATCAGAGCTTTGATCTCATCGTCCACCCGGTTTCCAACGTATTCGTTCCCGACGTTCGCCCTGTGTGGGAGGAGGCGTTCCGGGTGTTACGTCGCGGGGGTGTGCTACTGGCTGGTTTCTCGAACCCAGTCATTTATCTCTTCGACTACGATCTTGCTGACCGCACCGGCATCCTCCAGGTCAAGTACGCGCTCCCTTACTCCGATTTGACCAGCTTGCCCGCCGAGGAAAGGCAGCGGTATATCGAAACAGGAGCGTCTCTCGAGTTCAGCCACACACTGGAGGATCAGATTGGCGGGCAACTCGACGCCGGTTTTTTGCTCACCGGTTTCTTCGAGGATGCCTACGGCGAAGAGGAAAACGACCTGCTCACGAACTACATGCCGACTTTCATCGCCACGCGGGCAGTCAAGCTGTGAGGTCTTAATGCACACGATTCAAGTTACACACATCGCCAAATCGTTTGGCGAAACACACGCTGTAGTTGACGTATCCTTTGTCGTCGAACGCGGCGAGATCTTTGGTCTGCTTGGCCCCAACGGCGCGGGCAAGACCACGATCATCAACCTGCTGCTGGGCCTGCTGGAACCAACCGGCGGGCAGGCCGAGGTGCTGGGCTTCGATACCCAAACCCAGGGCGACGAAGTCCGCACCCGCGCCGGAGTCCTGCTCGAACACCCCGGCCTGTACGAGCAATTGAACGCCGAGGACAACCTGGAGTTCTACGGACGGGTCTGGCACATGACGCCAGCCGAACGGCAGGCTCGTATCAAAGAATTGCTCACCCACATGGGCGTGTGGGAGCGGCGAAAGGAGCGTGTCGGGACGTGGAGCAAAGGGATGAAGCAGAAACTGGCCCTGGCCCGGGCCATGCTTCACCGTTCGCCCCTGATCTTCCTGGACGAGCCCACGGCCGGGCTCGACGTGGTGGCTGCAACGGCGGTCCGCGACGACTTGGAGACCCTGGCCGTCTGTGAGGGGGTGACGGTCTTTTTGACCACCTACAACATGGCGAAGGCAGAGAGGTTGTGCGGCCAGGTGGCTGTGATTCGTGAGGGCAGCTTGGTGGCGGTTGGCCATCCAGATGAGTGGCGGGCACGAGCCGGTGACCCCCGCCTGGAGATCTTCGGGCGTGGGTTCAATGACAAAGTGCTGAATCTGCTGCTAACGCGCCCAGAAGTAGTTGCCGCTGGAGTGCAAAACGAGCACTTGGCGATTGACCTGCGTGAAGGTACGGACGTTGCGCCATTGGTCAGCCTGATGGTGAGCGCAGGCGTGCAGGTGGAAGAGGTCCGTCGAGGCAAAGCCAGCCTGGAAAAAGTATTCTTGACCTTGGTGGAGGAAGAGAGATGATCGCCGATATCTTGACCGTGATGTGGAAGGAAAGGAAAGGGCTGCTCCGTTACCAGGGCAGTCGAACCAGGGCCGTGTTGGGCTTGCTAATCCCAATGGTTATGCTGGGCATCTATCTTCCCTTACAAATCGGACGCGACTTGGTGGAGGGGCCTTGGTCGCTCCTGGCCTCTGTATTCATCCCTATGATGCTGGTGGGGATGATGATTCCCGAAGCGCGGCAGTTCGAGGATCACCACCGTGCCGCAGTCGGCGGCCGTTTGCACGTCTAACTTGCCCCCGATCATCGCCACGCGCTCGCGCATCCCTGCCAGCCCAAAGTGGCCCTGGGCCACGAAGCGGGCCAGGGCCACGCCCTCCTCAATACCTCGTCCGTCGTCGGCCACTGTCAGGCGCAACCGGTCGGGGTACTGTGTCAGGCGCACCGCGATCTTGGAGGCGTCAGCGTGCTGGATAGCGGTGTGCGGTCGTCGAGTGTCCTAAACCAAAAGGGATGACGAAGGACGAACGACCCAAGTCCGAGATTAAGGATGGCGACACGGGGCGTGGGCCAGTCTACGCGAAAACGAGTAGATCAGCTTGGGTGAAAATGTCCAGCCTGCTTCGAGCGCAGGGGGCAAGACATTGCAGCCCAAGAACTGGTACCCGTAGACACAATCTCCCAACACTAAAGGAATACTTCTGCATCCGTCACGGCATAACGCCTCCGCACGCTTTTGCTTACTCTCCATTGACTATGCTATAATACAGGCGGGGGGAGCAGATGAATGTCGTCACTGTCTTGTTAGCGGAAGATCACGCGGTCGTGCGAGAGGCAACGGCCGAGATCGTGGACCACCAGCCAGATATGCGCGTAGTGGGACAGGCGGGAACCGGAGAGGAAACGGTGAATCTGGCCCAAGAGCTGCAGCCCGACGTCATTGTGATGGACATCGCGATGCCCCGGCTCAACGGGCTAGAGGCCACCCGCTGGATCGCCGCCGAGTGCCCTGACTGCCGGGTGTTGGTGCTCACCGCTCACGAGGAGGATCGGTACATCATCCAATTGCTGGAGGTGGGGGCGATGGGCTACTTGCCCAAGACGGTGAGCTTGGACGAATTGCTGGACGCTATCCGTGCCGTAGCGCGGGGTGAGTCGGTTCTCCCTCCGACTATTGCTGCGGTGGTGGTGCGCCACCTGGCGGGAAAGGAGCCACTCGAGGAGCAGGTGAGATCGCTGACAGACCGGGAGTTGGTCGGTGCGCAACCAGGCGAGGTAAGCGCGCAGGTCCTGTGATGTCACCTGGCTGACCTCGATGTCTCCAGTGTAGTCTAGCCAGACTGTGAGGTGATCTTCGTAGTTACAGAGTGTGTTGGGACTGAGTCCCTCCGCGGCCTTGTGCTGGAGGAAGCCGACCAGCGCTTTCGAAAGCTGCAAGCCCGACGATCTACGGTTCATCTGAAAATCCTCCTTGGCGCAGGCTCTAGGAACCAAAGACCGCAGGGCTACCCTAACTGGGGTAGCCCTGCGGTCTAGAGTACCGTCTAGGTAGCGGGGCCAGGATTCGAACCTGGGACCTCCGGGTTATGAGCCCGACGAGCTGCCTCTGCTCTACCCCGCAACGTGCCTAGATTATACTACAGTCTGCCGGTTGCGTCAAGGGCGCTTGGCCGGGCCGAAGAGTAATTCCCGCAACTCGACCCAAAATGGCCGGGATTCGGGCGTGGGAGTCTGTACAGGCTGCGCGTCGTCGGTCGGTTCTTCATCGGCGCTCACGAGCGGCACGACGGCCACTTCTCCTGGTCTGGTCATCTTTGTCTCTTTCCGTGCCCAGTGCTCCACGTACTCGTCGGATTTGACGTACTCTAACTGTGCGACCAGGTCGTCGTGGTGGGCCTCTTCAGTTGCCACTGCTTGTTCCAGTCGCATCTCTTCTGCCCGCATCTGCCGCGCAAGCGCCAGTTGTTGGCCGAATCCCCATGCAAGACCTCCCACTATTGCAAGAGCAATGGCGATGGCAACGCCAATGGTGAGTTGGCTGCGATTGGGCTTGGGGAGCGCCATACGACACCTCCTTGATGCAGTGACAAGGTCGGGATGCGGTGACAACTGTTCTTATAATACCCTGGTTCTGTCTTGACGTCAAGTCTGCCGGCGAGCCGTTTCAGTGCCAGGACGCAAAAATCCCGAGGCAGATGTCTGGCCTCGGGAAAAGGTGCCGAAGGTGGGACTTGAACCCACATGGGCATAAAGCCCACTGCGCCCTGAACGCAGCGCGTCTGCCTGTTCCGCCACTTCGGCTAGTTCGCTCCTCGCTGTGGCAAAGGCTCTCTGTTACTATTCAGCCTGCCTGTGATGCGTCATTCCGAGGAGCGTAGCGACGAGGAATCTCGTTTTTCGAGTGTCGGATCATTGCCAACGTGAGATTCTTCGCTCCCTTCGGTCGCTCAGAATGACGATGCCTGAACAATTCGGTCGCTCAGAATGACGGTGCCTGAGCAATGCAGTTATTTTACAATCAAACGGTCGTATTGTCAAGGATGACTGGCTTCTGACTCGCTTACGAAGACGCGGCGGTGCACAATCCACCAGTCGGAGATGGTGTGGAAGCGGTCGGGCCGGTGCATCAGAGGACCAATCTGCACGTCGTGGATGCGCTCGTCTACGCCGTAGGTGTAGACTGGGACGTAGAGCAACAAGGCTGGCACTTCTTGCGCAAAGATCTCTTGAAACTCGTAGTATAACTCCCGACGCCTTTCGCGGTTGACGATGACCCGTGCCCGCTCAATGATTTCACTGGTGCGGCGATGGACGAACCCGGCGTAGTTTTGCCCGTTCTCGACCTGTGTTTCGTGCCAGAAGGGGTAAGGGTCAGGGTCACCAGGCAGGGCCACGTGGACGAGGATCGCTTCGAAGTCGCGGTTCTCCAGTGCCTCGCGCACTTCCAGCGCTGAAGCGGTCTCGACCGTAACCGTGACCCCGATAGTTGCCCACTGCTCGGCGAGCATCTGTGCCACTCCTATTCGTTCTGGCTCACTCGAGGTCAGCAGCGTGAATGCCAATTGCTGCCCAGCCTTACGTCGCACGCCATCTAGGAGCGACTGGAACCATTTGGCTTCGTCCAAAAGCACGTTGGCTGTGTCCAGGTCGTGCTCGTAGCGGGGGACGTCGTTCTTATACGCCCAGGTGCCGGGGATCAAAGGGCTGTGGGCGACCAACGCCTGGCCCTCCAGCACGCTGTCAATGATCTGCTGCCGGTCGAGCGCGTACAGCAGAGCCTGCCGCACTTCCGGCTCCTGGAAGAACGGCAAATCTGAGCGCCTCAGGTTGAGGAGCACGATGCCATACTCGGGGATCCGTGCAGAGAATAGGTTGAGGCTGGGGAAGGTGCGTGCACGCGGCAGACCGGCTGCTGTTATTTCGGCTATTCCCTCTATCTCTCCCGCTTCATAGGCATTCAAGGCATTCTGGTGACTCGGATAGAAGCGGAATTGAATGCGGTCCAGATGAGGGCGGGCCCCGTAGTAGCGGGGGAACTGTTTAAGCACTATAGCGGTGATTGCCCCGGTTTCGATCTCAATTCCCTCCAGTTGGAAGGGGCCGCTCCCGACGGGGCTGAGATTGAACTCCGCAGACGGCAGGTCGGCGGCGCGAGTCCCGTTTAGTAGGTGGACGGGTAGAATGCCGACAGTGGTGTAATCGAGGAATGGGGCATAAGGCTCGGGTAGCGTAAAACGTACCGTACGGCGATCAACTCTCTCGACCGTGACCGTCTGCCAGACGGCGGAGCCCAAATCGGGCGGGCCGGGGAAGTCGGGGTCTTGCAACAGCCTGATGGTGAATATCACGTCATCGGCGGTGAGAGGGGTGCCGTCGTGCCAGTGGGCATTGGAGCGGAGGTGGAACGTGTAACTCAGGCCGTCGGGCGTGATGTCCCATCCACGGGCCAGGTCGGGCTTCACTTCTCCGCGCTCATTCAGGCGCGTCAGGCCGCTGAATACCAGAGCGCAGATGTCACAGTCGGCATCGTTGTACCCACTCAACAGCGGATTCATGTGTTGTGGGGAGCCAATGATGCCCTCGACGTAGGTTCCTCCACTGCCAGGGCGAAGCACAGTGGTGTAATTGATGGCCAGGTAGGTCAACAGGATGCCCACCAGCACAGCGCCAAGGAGAATGAGGAGAATCTGCCAGCGGATATAACGGGTCATGCCCTATGGACTCCACTGCGAAAAGGCACCGCCGTGAACAGGCGGTGCTGCTAGTTTTTGACCTAGCCCTGACTCTTCATGCCGGTGCTGGTTATCTCGGGAGCGGAGTGCGCCCCAAGCACCTTTCGCGTCACCGTGCCACAGGGTTAACCGGCGATGATCACATTGAGGATGGCGATGGTGAAAAACGCTATGGAAAGGCCGATCGTGATGTTGAAGAGTGTGCGTTCTAAACCCCGCCGTGTTTTGTGTATGGCGGTTTCTGTGCCGCCGAAAACTCCCCCCATGCCGCCGCCTTTGGTCTGCAGCAGGATAATGGCGGTCAACGCGATGCTGATGATAATTTGGGCAATGTTGAAGTAGATTTCCATTCTGATACTCCTCCGGGTTGAAACGGATTATAGCATGCCATGGGTCTCTCGGCAAGGTTGCCGGCCCAATGATAATGTCTCAATGAATGAGTGAACGTTACTACTTTGCTCTTTCAGCCCGGCCATTCACGTCCGGGGCGCTTGCTCTCCCTGAGCAGTAGAGACGAACAGACTGAGCGGGGCGCTGGGCGGCACGAGGACTCTCAGCGCGCAAGGTACAACTTTCAAGGTCACCGGCGTGGTGCCGATGGGATCGCCGTCCACTTGCACCGGAATCACCCGCTCAGTCCATACCTCAATATGGCGGGCTTGCCGGTGCACAATCTGGGGATCTTGTAGGTAGCGCTGGCTGATGAGTTTCAGTAAGTGGCGCACAGCGTATTGAAATCCCAGCCCTTTGAAGATGAAGACGTCGAGTAAACCGTCGTCCATTCGCGCCTCGCGGGCGACGTTGAGCACGCCGATGTACTGCTGGATGTTGCTCACCAGGATCAGTAGAGTACGGCCCCGCACAACGTTGCCATCGAGGGAGACTCGTGTCCGCACGCCTTGAAAGTCGCGCGCGACCAAGACGGCGGCGATGGCGTAGGGTAGCATGCCCAAGCGCTTGGTGTACCGTTGGCGCGGTTCCATTTCGGTAGTCACCTGGGCATCCAGGCCAATGCCAGCCCAGCACAGGAAATAACTGCTGTTCACCTGCCCGACGTCAACCAGGCGGATGGGCCCCTCAGCCAGTCCGTTTGCTGCCTCGTGCAGGCGCAGGGGGTTGGTCAGTGTGTAGGTGGGGATGCCCAATTGCTTGGCCCACATATTGCCTGTGCCGACCGGCAGCACACCCAATGCTGTCTGGGTGCCCACTAACCCATTGACTGCTTCATTGACGGTACCGTCCCCCCCGGCTACGATCACCACGTCGCAGCCAGTTTGGGCTGCCGCGCGGGCCAGGGTGGTGGCATCGCCCGGTTTCTCGGTCAGTTGTAACTCGACCGACCATCCACGACGTTTCAGGTGGGAGTGAACGCGCTTCAGGGCGCGCCGAACGTCCCGGGGACCGGCGGTGGGGTTGTAGATCAAATGGGCATTCATAACGGCGGGATTATAGCATGTCTTTTCCCTTTGGCAATCCTTGCCGACGGTGCTGATTTGGAGTACAATACCATCGGTACAAGAGGATCGGGCTGCTGCTCGGAGTAGAATGATGGAACCTGTGTTACTCAACAATCGGTATCGTCTGCTGGAGTTGATCGGTTCTGGTGGGATGGCAGTTGTATACAAGGGGGTAGATACGCTGCTCCAACGCCGGGTGGCGGTGAAGGTGCTGCGCGAGGGGTTCGCCAGCGATCCGGCGTTTCTGGCTCGCTTCCAGCGGGAGGCTCGGGCCGCGGCCAACCTTGATCATCCCAGCATCGTCACTGTGTATGACGTGGGCCAGGATGACGACCGGCATTACATCGTGATGGAATACGTGGATGGTCAGGACCTGAAAACACTGATCCGCCAGGAAGGCCGCTTGGGCATTGATGAAGCCCTGGACATTGCGATCCAGGTCTGTGGCGGTGTGGGGCACGCGCACAAGGCCGGCGTCATTCACTGCGACATCAAGCCCCAGAACGTGCTGGTGACCCGAGACGGGCGGGCCAAGGTGACCGACTTCGGCATTGCGCGGGCGCTTTCCGAAACGGGCCTCACTGAGTCGGAGACAGTGTGGGGCAGTCCCCTCTACTTCTCGCCCGAGCAGGCGGCAGGCGAGCCACCATCCCCAGCCTCCGATGTCTACAGTATTGGTATTGTGATGTACGAGATGTTAGCTGGATCGCCGCCCTTCCAGGCCGAAAAGCCCGCTGCGCTGGCGCTGATGCACATGCGCGAGGAACCACCGCCCCTGGCAGTCCGCAATCCCCAGGTGCCGCTTCAACTGGAGTGGATCATTCGTAAGGTGCTGGCCAAGGAACCATCAGCACGCTACCGTACCGCCGACCAGTTGGCCTACGTCCTCGAAGAGTACCGTAAGCGTGGGGAGCAGATGACCGGGTGGCAACCTGCGACTCCGAGCCGCCTGTCGTCCACGCCGATTCCTATGGGTGGTGCTGTCGAGGCTGAACCTCCCTCCATGTCACGACTGGCCCTGGATAGGCTGACGTGGATACTGGGGGTAATTGCGTTCGTCGCTGTAGTGGGCCTCATCCTACTGGGGTGGTGGGTCTACCAATCCTGGTTCGCTTCGCCGTCCTTGCCGCTTCCCGCCACGTCCGAGCCTTTGGTCACTCTGACGGCGACGGTGCAGTTGATCCAGGTTCCGCCCGTGGTGGAGGGGTCGGTGGACGATGCGCGAAGGGTGGTGGAGCAGGCTGGGTTGCGCTTCGTGCTGCTGGAGGAGAGATATGAGCCAGGTGTCGAGAAAGGGATTGTGCTCGAACAGCGCCCGGCTCCTGGCGATCTTGTCTCTCCTGACTCAGAGGTCTTCATCGTCGTGAGTGGCCCGGAACGGGAACTGACGATGCCTGGCGTGGTGGGTTACCCGGTAGAGATGGTGCAAAACGGTCTTGCAGCGGATGGCTTGCGGGTTATCAGCGACACGATGTGGAGTACGCAGCCGGTGGGGATGGTGGTGGGACAGGAACCTGAGCCGGGAACGACGATCCACGCTGGCGACGTGGTGACGTTGACCGTGAGCGGAAGCGTGGACATTCCCATTCCGCTCCAGGTCAACCTGGCTGATGGGATTGTGCTGGAGAGCGCTGAGTTGCGGCAGAAGACGCTTCAGCCGGGTGGGGTGATCGCGGTCACGTTGCGCTGGCGGGCGCTACATTCCATTAGTACGCATTACGTCGTGTTCGTGCATCTCATAGACCCGGACTATCCCAACGCTCCCCCAGTGGCGCAGGAGGACGTGGAACCGAGTATCTCCACCACGATGTGGGTACCAGGTGTGGAGGTCGTAGACCCGCACCAGATCACGATTCCGGCCGATCAACCTGTTGGTCGGTACCAGTTGCGCGTCGGAATGTACGCTCAGGGGCAACCCAACTCCCGACTTCCGGTCGTGGATGTGGGCTTCACGACGGTAGAGTTGGACAGCATTCTAATCACTGAGGTGGAGATACAACCTTGAGGTGGTATATCCGGTGAATTCTGGTATAATGGCCTTGGAGAATGTAATAGATGAGGCACTCCAGTTTTTGACGGGGTCGCCTGGTTGAGCGGAGGGAAAGCATGAGTTCTAGGTCAAGAGGAAACCCGTTTATCTATCTGATTATCCTGATTGCTGCCGCGTCTCTGGTGTACAGTGTCTACTCACAACGGGGGCAGGACGTACCGCCGACGCCGTTGACGGAGGTCGCGGCGCAGATACGGGAAGGGGATGTCGCCAGTATCAATGTGGAGGGTGACAGTCTGGTTGTCAAACTCAAGAACGGTGACGCGATTGTATCGCACAAGGGGTCTGAGTCTACAGCGCCGGAGCAGTTGCTGAACCTGGGGGTGACTAAGGAGGAGTTGGCGAGCATCGAGATTGAGGTCATCCAGCCACCGGACTGGCTACCTTTATTGAGCGCTGGCGGTTCGATCCTGCTGCTGGTAGTTATGCTGGTAGGGGGCTACATGATGGTGCGCCAGTTCCAGGGCGCGAACAACCAGGCGCTTGCCTTTGGCAAGAGCCGCGCTCGGATGTACACGGGGGACCAGCCATCGGTCACCTTCGATGATGTAGCAGGAGTGGACGAGGCCAAGGAGGAACTGCGCGAGGTGGTCGAGTTCCTCAAGGAGCCAGAGAAGTTCGTCCAACTGGGGGCGCGTATCCCTAAGGGTGTGCTGCTGGTGGGAGCGCCGGGCACAGGCAAGACTCTTCTGGCCAAGGCAGTCAGCGGGGAAGCAGGGGTATCCTTTTTCTCTATCTCCGGCTCCGAGTTCGTGGAGATGTTCGTCGGTGTGGGAGCTTCCCGGGTGCGCGATTTGTTCGAGCAGGCGAAGCGGCACAGTCCTTGTATCATCTTCCTGGATGAAATAGATGCTGTTGGCCGCCATCGGGGCGCTGGGCTGGGTGGTTCCCACGACGAGCGGGAGCAGACGCTGAACCAGATTCTGGTCGAGATGGATGGGTTCGACACCGACGTGAATGTGATCATTATGGCGGCTACTAACCGCCCGGATATTTTGGACCCGGCGCTGCTCCGCCCTGGCCGCTTCGACCGCCGCGTTGTGCTCGACAGGCCGGACATCAAGGGGCGTGAGGAGATTCTGAAAGTGCACGTGCGCGGCAAGCCGCTGGGTGAGGGTGTGGACCTGAGAACATTGGCCAGGTCTACGCCAGGCTTCGTAGGGGCCGACATCGAGAACCTGGTCAACGAGGCGGCGATCCTGGCTGCCCGCAGACACAAGAATGTCATCGAGATGCCCGAGTTTGAGGAGGCGATTGAGCGCGTGCTCGCCGGGCCGGAGCGTAAGAGTCGCCTGATATCCGACGAAGAGAAGCAGATCACGGCCTACCATGAGGCCGGGCACGCGATCGTGGCCCACGTTCTTCCCAAGTGTGATCCAGTGCACAAAGTCTCCATTGTGGCGCGTGGGATGGTCTCTGGGTATACCATGGCTCTGCCGGAGGAGGATCGGCGTATCCTGAGCAAAGCGAAGTTCAAGGATGACCTGGCGTTCGCGCTGGGTGGGAGGGCCTCCGAGGAGTTGGTATTCGATGACGTGACGACGGGGGCGGCCAACGATCTAGAACGGGTGACGGAACTGGCGCGCGCTATGGTGACGCGCTACGGGATGAGCGACAGGTTAGGGCCGATGACCTTTGGTCAGAAAGAGGAACTGGTCTTCTTGGGCAAGGAAATCGGCGAGCAGCGGGACTACAGCGAGGCGGTTGCCCAGGAGATTGACACCGAGGTGCGTAAGATCATCCACGAGGCGCACGAGCGGGCCAGGGACGTCCTGACGCGCCACCGAGAGCAGTTGGACCGGATTGCGCAGCGGCTGATAGAGGTCGAGACGCTAGAGGCCGATGAGTTCGTCGCTTTGTTCGAGGGCGTCCCCGAGAAAGAGCCAGAGGTCCCTGAGAGCCCGCCCCCTGTATCTGGCGTCAAGCGACCGGCCGTGCGGTCGGTCCCCAAGCGACGCAAGCCCACGCTAGACATGCCCCCCGCGCCAGCCCCGGCGTGAGAGGTGAGATGGTCCTGATGGGGGCTGTATAGCGACCAAAGGCGGAGCCAATGGGCTCCGCCTTGTGGTACTTATCCAGTCGCCTGGCTCGGTCAGAGAGCGACCAGAGCACAGAGAGCTGCCAGAGCAGTTACTGCTGTTGCTCGGCCAGTTTCTTCTTCTCCTCCTCGACCAGCACGCGCCGCAGAACCTTGCCGACCATTGTCGTAGGCAGTTCATCGCGGAACTCGACGAACTTGGGCACCTTGTAGCGCGTCAG
>Ga0209121_10003106_pt1 | contig 16297 bp, 16 predicted proteins | sample Cruoilmetagenom3_FD_187292 | JGI IMG/M metagenome (GOLD analysis project Ga0209121, IMG submission 187292) | Oil polluted marine microbial communities from Coal Oil Point, Santa Barbara, California, USA - Sample 3 (SPAdes) (version 2) | ecosystem: Environmental > Aquatic > Marine > Oil seeps ... | reverse complement strand
TACAAGGGGTTCTTTTTTAAAAATTTGTAAAAACAATGAAGTAAACCAGCAAAATGGTTAAATTTAATGTGCCCTGAATTTATTTAGGACAGGATTGTTTCCATATATCTTTATTAATACGACCCAAAGCTATAGTTCGAGTCACATTTTGCTATTCCATTATTTTATACAATATAGGCTTACTTGGAGATGCATCATTCTCAAAAGGTACAATTTGAAGATTAAGCATATAGAAACCATCTTCAATTTTATTAGACACATAAATAAATTCAGTAATCGTAGCATCTAACCTTAGGTTTCCTTTAGTATTCCAAAACGCATTATGCGCTAAAAGCTCTCCATCATCATATTCTTTATCTACACTTGGTAAATCTATTAGCAAATGCTTTATACCTTTCAATCTAAGATAATTTGCTGCGTCTTCTAATAAATATGTAGGATTAGTGTTAGAATACTGAGCTGACTTTTTTTCTTTAGTATTAGGCAACGTTCTAATAACAATAGCCTCTCGCTTTTTATTACCTAATGCAAATTGTAATTGCTTTTTTGATATAACGTAGTCATCACCTAGTTTTTCTGGAGCAACCGTTACAACTTCTGCTAGAAAAACAAACTGCTTTAAACATTTATTTATTGAATGGACTTTTTCTGTAATATGGCCAACCGTTTCGGTATGTGTACCATGTGAATGCGGATTAAATGTAATTGTATTGAAGTTTACAACTGCACCTTCTGCTACACTTATAGTTTTACCATCTATTACTTCGGGTTCAATTTTTGGTGGTTCGAGATACCACGCATTTACATTAGAGCTATTTCCTTTTAATGGTATAGAAATATCTAATGGTTGTGACAAATCTATTTTTAATTTTCTAGAATTGTATTGGATAATTGTGATCACGTTTTGTTGATTTTAAATAATTCTGAAGCAATACCATCACATAAAAATTGCCCTTCTTTTGTGACATGCAAATGCTCACTATGAATATACAATAAATGTTGCTTTATAAAAACTTCAGACTGCTCAATTAAGTATTCTTTAAAAACTATACCAAAGTCATTTTCTACCTTTTCAAAAGACACTCCCCAAATGGTGCGTAATCCAGTCATTACATATTCATTGTATTGATCTGTAAGGGTTAATGTTTCAATTTCAATTGGCAACTCGTTTTGCTGAATGGCTTTTATATATTTTGAATTATTGCTTACATTCCAACCACGCTGTTTTCCGTTAAATGAATGCGCCGAAGGACCAATACCTAAATAAGATTTGCCTTTCCAATAGGCTGAATTATTAATACTATAATAACCGGCTTTTCCAAAGTTTGAAAGCTCATAATGAACAAAACCTGATGCTTCTAGTTTTTCTTTTAAAATATGAAATTGTTCATGTGCCTGTTCGTCATCTACATTTTCAACTATCCCTCTTTTTATAAATGATGCTAGTGCAGTTTTAGGTTCTACGGTTAAGGCATAACTTGATATATGAGGTACATTATAACTTAAAGCAGTCTCAATATTTTCAATCCACTGCTCATTTGTAGCTCCTGGAATGCCATAAATTAAATCTAGAGATATATTATCGAAGTATTTTGTTGCTTCTTCTAAACATGCTTTAGCTTCGTTGACATTGTGCGCACGATTCATAAGTTTTAAATCCCCTTGAAAAAAAGATTGAATTCCAATAGATAATCGGTTAATGGTGCTTTTGGATAATTCGATTATTCGATCTTTAGATAAATCATCTGGATTGGCTTCTAAGGTTATTTCTGGATCCTTTGAAACCTTGTAGTTATTATAAACAGCATCGATTATTAATTGCAATTCGGAATTAGACAATAGACTTGGAGTTCCTCCTCCGAAATAGATGGTTTCAACAACAGTGTTCTTAAATTCCGATGTTCTTAATTCTAGTTCTTTTACTAAGGCATTAATAAGTTCATCTTTCTTTTTTAAAGATGTCGAAAAATGAAAGTCGCAATAGTGACAGGCTTGTTTACAAAATGGTATGTGGATGTAGATGCCAGCCATTTATTTCTTCACTCTATCTTCATTCTGCTTTACAAAAGCTCCCCAACCAGAATAACTCTTCCCAACTTGCACTCTGCCTTGATTATAAAAATGACATACAGCAGCAGCCAAACCATCCATAGAATCAAGGTTTTTAGGTAAGATTTTCAAACCAAGCATACCTTGTAACATTTTTGCAACTTGTTCTTTACTGGCATTACCATTTCCTGTAATTGCCATTTTAATTTTTTTTGGTGCATATTCCGTTATTGGCACTTCACGAGATAAACCAGCTGCCATGGCAACTCCTTGTGCACGACCTAGCTTTAGCATACTCTGTACATTTTTACCAAAAAAAGGTGCTTCAATGGCTATTTCATCCGGATGATAGGTATCGATGAGTTCTATAGTGCGTTCAAAAATAAGTTTCAATTTTAAGTAATGGTCATCATATTTTTTTAGCATCAACTCATTGAGCTGCATAAATTCCATTTTTTTACCAACCACTTTTATGAGTCCAAAACCCATAATTGTAGTGCCAGGATCTATGCCTAAAATAATTTTTTCTTTACTCATCTTATTAATCGCAAAACTGACAATCACTTAAAGAAACTACCAATCCAAAAGTAAGGTTAAAAACGTTACCATTAAAAGCTCCCAATCCACTTATAATAGGATCATAATTATCTAAAGAGGTTAATCCATACAAATAGGACATATCTGTATAAATTTTTACTTTTTCGTTAATGGTATAATACACTTCTAATCCCATATTTAGGTTTAAATAGGTTTGCTTATTGTCTCCTAAATCACCCAATGGTTTTACAATTGATATACCAGGACCAGCATGTGCGGCTAAACTGAATCGTGCAGGTATGAACTTTAAATATTCCGTAGGATTATATACAAACTGAGCATTAATACGAGAATAATTAATTTTAAATTCTGGAGAATCCTTATCATTTTTAAAACGATTAAATCCATAATCGAGTCGCACTCCATATTGCGACTTTAACATATGCTGAATACCAAGATTTACTGTAGGGTAATTTACTGCATTTGCATAAGACCCTTTAACAAAACCATTAGTCGTAGGATAATTAACACCTAATGAAAACAACGCTTTCCATTTACTTTTATCTCTCTGTTGTGCGTTTATATTCAGTGTCATAATAACGACAATAAAAAAGAAAAGGTATTGTTTTAAATATTGCTGCATCTGTGAGTTTTTAGTTTAATTTACTATGAACTCATCTTCACTTTTTCTTTTCCCTAAAAAATGACTTAAATTCGCTCATATTTCACCTATTTTCTTATGCGTAACCATGCTATGCCTTTTAAAAATAGTTTCATCAGAACAAATTTATTTTCATTTTCGGCTAAAAACAAAAAATAAAGACGAGTTCAATATGCATTACGATGTACCTTACAAAACTAAACAATTCTTCTTTGTACTTATTAAATTGAGTATAGTTGTTGGTGCATTTTATTTCATTTATTCAAAATTGGCTGAAAATGAGAATTTACAGTTCAATGAATTTCTTTCATTTTTGAAAGAAAACAACACATTTTCACCTAAAAACATCATTATATTACTCGTTTTGACCATTTTTAACTGGTTTTTTGAAATTTTAAAATGGCAACATTTAGTGAAGTCAATTAAGAATATTTCTTTTAGAGCAGCATTAGAACAAAGTTTAGGAGGATTAACGGCATCTCTAATTACACCTAATCGTATTGGAGATTATGGAGCAAAAGCCGTGTATTATGCAAAGCAATTTAGAACAAGAGTAGTGCTACTTAACCTTTTAGGCAATATGGCACAGATGACTATAACAACAGTATTTGGAGTTGTTGGTTTTATCATTTTTGTAAATCGCTATCAAATTGATGTTAACTATTATAGAGTTGCAAGATTTGTTTTTATACTGCTAATGTTTAGTTTATTTGCTGTTTTCGGTGTAAAACATAAACGGTTTAAATTAAAAGGATATTCATTAGAACGTGTTATTGATTTTATTAAACAAATAGCTTTTAATATCCATTTTACTAACCTATCGTTGTCACTATTACGTTATTTAATATTTTCATTTCAGTTTTATTATTTGTTAACTATGTTTGGAGTAGATGTAGAATACAGCAAAGCCATGGTGGTTATAACAAGTATGTATCTATTAGCATCTATTGTTCCATCAGTCGCAATTTTCGATGTGATTATAAAAGGAAGTGTTGCCGTATTTTTATTCGGTTTTGTAGAAGTCAATGAGCTTACCATTTTATCCATTATTATGTTGATGTGGTTATTAAATTTTATGATTCCGAGTTTATTTGGAAGTTATTTTGTACTCAACTTTAAACTTCCAAAACCACTAGGATAATGATAACAACACTTGCCATAATCATTATGTTCATTTACTTATTGTTAATAGGATTATTAACTTATGGTATAGACAAAGTTTCACTGTTTAAACTTCAAGATTTACCTGCAAAGACTAAATTTTCTATTGTAATTCCGTTTAGGAATGAAGCTGAAAATCTACCTAAATTATTAGCTTCAATCTCACTACTGAATTATCCTAAATCAATGTACGAGGTTATTCTAGTTGATGATGACTCTGATGATGATTCGGTTTCAATAATAAACAATTTCTTTTCAACGAGACCTTTCGACTGCGCTCAAGGTGACATTCGGATTATAAAAAACGAAAGGACTACAAATTCGCCTAAGAAGGATGCTATAACCTCGGCGATAAAAGATTCTAAATTTAGCTGGAATATCACCACAGATGCCGATTGTGTCTTACCAAAATATTGGCTAGATACTCTAGATGAATTTATCCAAACAAATAGTAGTAATTGCATAGTTGCTCCGGTAACTTATAGTGGTGATAATTCATTTTTTAATCGTTTTCAAACACTAGATTTTTTAAGTTTACAGGGAGCTACTATTGGAGGGTTTGGAATTAACAGACCATTTATGTGCAATGGAGCAAATTTTGCATATCGAAAATCTTCATTTCTTAATGTTAATGGCTTTGAAGGTAATACTAATATTGCCAGTGGTGACGATATATTTTTATTGGAGAAGCTACTTAAACTCGATGCTAAGAAAGTGCATTATCTTAAATCTCAAAAAGCTATTGTTACAACAAAACCGTCTATAACTTTTTCAAGTTTAATTCAACAGCGATTACGTTGGGCTTCAAAAACAAGTCGATATAATAACATCTTTGCAAAAGGAGTTGGGTTAATTGTATTATCAGGAAATTTGTTATGTTTAGCATTGCTTCCATTGGTGCTTTTTAATATGCTGAGTGTTAAAACTGCCACTACTTTGATATTTATTAAACTAAGTATTGATTTCTTGTTATTATTTAAAACCTCAAGATTTTTTAAACAAGAAACGCTTCTTCTTTCTTATATTTTTTCTGGCTTTCTTTATCCTTTTTTAAGCGTCTATATCGCGCTTCTGTCAATCTTTAAATCTTACAAATGGAAAGACAGAACCTTCAGGAAATAATGTGGTGTTGAATATTTTTGGTAGATTTACTAAAACCAAGTCCTAACATTAAATGAAAAAAATACTACTATTTATTCTTTTGTGTTTCGCTTTTCAGGTTAATTATAGTCAAGAAAACTATACGGTTAATGGTGAAACGCTAAAACTAAAAACAGAAATAGACGGCAAAATAGATCTACTCTGGAATACCTTTGACGGCACATATCGCTATTTTATTAGAACTGAAAATGGTACAATTACCGAATTAAAAAACACTAAAGAATCTAAGCGAAATTATTTAGCAGAATATAAAGGAACGCTCAATGATGCTACAAATGGCATGTCGACTGAAAATTTGAAATTTACGCTTCAAGATCTTAAAACTTATATTGATACATACAACGCAAGTGCAGATTCATCATATTCATCAAATATTTCGAAATCTAAAGTAGATTTTAGATTAGCCTTTTTCGCTGGTATAACAAATCATCCTTTTGTTGGGAATCCTGATAATGTAAAAACACCTCTTATTGGTGCAGAACTTGAACTTTACGAAGCTAGTACTTTACCCAGACATTCTGGTTTTTTACAAGCGCGTCACACTTTCGATAATGATGATTTTTCGTATAGCACAACAGAATTTTCTTTAGGTTATCGTTATAGAATCATTAACAAATCTTCTTTTTCAATCTACGGTCAAGTAAAGTTGGTGACACTAAATTTTTCTGATGTTACTTTTATTGGCGATAATGAGACAGAAATTAGCCAAAATGACACTTCTTTTGATGTGCCTTTAATCTTTGGCATTGGCTCAGACATTAAAGTTGGAGAAAACAGTTTTATTACAATTATCTATGGTGAGTTATTTGGATTATTATTAGATAATCAAGGCAACTTTTCTGCTGACATTTCTGTTGGTTATAAATTTAATCTATGATGAAGTCATTTCAACTTTTTCTTTTTGCTGCAAATTCATCTTATTTTATCTTAATTTCGGCTTTTTTTCATACCGTAACTAAGGCTATGCTACTCAAAAAACACTTCATCAAAATAAAAAATCTATAATTTTCGCTACAAAACAAAAAATTAAAATTACTTCAATGAATTTACGAAATTTTAAAACCTCTAATCCTGTTTTTAAAGGTTACTTCTGGGATGATAGTAAATCATCAACGGCAAAAATGACTGTTGGAGGCATATTTTTTAAATCTATTTTTGGCATTTTATTTATTGCAGCCATTACAGCTTACTTATGGAAATTAAATGAAGTTGGCACTCCTATGAGATGGTTTACATTAGGTGGCATGTTAGGTGCTATTGTAATAAGTGTATTAATTTCTGTAAGACAAAATTGGGCGCATATTTTAGTTCCACTTTATGTGATTGCCAAAGGGTTTTTTCTTGGTGGTTTTTCGTCTTATGCGCATCGTAATTTTCCTGAATTACCATATCAAGCCATTGGAGTTACTATTGTGACGTTTTTTGTTATGTTATTGCTATATCAACTTCGCATAATTGTAGTGACAAAAAAATTTCGAAGTGTTGTTATTACTGCGACTGTAAGTATTATGGTTGTATATTTAATCTCTTGGATTTTAAGTTTCTTTGGTATTAAAACTTACATTTGGGGCACATCTTGGTTTGCCATTGCTTTTAATGTATTAGCTGCAATTGTTGCTTCTTTCGCGTTGCTTTTAGATTTCGATTATATAGAACGTTATAAAAATAGAGCTCCAAAACACAAAGAGTGGATTGCTACTTGGGGACTTTTAGCCACGCTAATTTGGTTGTATATTGAAGTGTTGCGACTAATGCAAAAGTTTGCTATACGGTTTTAGATTTGACAAACTAATTTACAAACTCACTTTGACTGCGCTCTGTGTGACATTGATAAAAGCTAATTTATTTTAACTATCACTGGTAACTCAAATGCAGTTGTAACCTGCTGTCCTCTTTTAATTGCTGGATATATTTTTGGAATGCTTTTAAGACTTTGTCGTAATAAGCTATCTATTTCAGGAATTTGAAATACTGTATCTGGATTAAGATTTATTGACTCAACTTTTAAAACACCTTTATTGTCTATTACTATTTTAAGCCTAATAGTGTCATTAACATCATTAGAAACTACAATATTTTGAGATTCTAAAAATTCGTTTACACTACCAATTAATGTATTTTGAAAGCAAGCCTTACTATCTTCTTTTATTGTAATAGAATCACAACTACTAAAAGTTGGGTAGGTATCAACATCGTTCCAGTTGAAAGTTTGAAGTTCTTCCTCAAGTAAATCTTCTGTATAAACCTTTTTCTTTTCAAAATAATTGCAAGATGTAGCTAGCAGTAGAATTAAAAGAAAAACAATTGGTCTCATTAGCACATTTCTGATATGGAAAAGTACAATATTTTATCTAAAAAAATACTAGATTGGTCTGCTTTTAGAATCTAGAAATTAGACACTCATCAACATTAATTAACATAATTATCTAATCCTGTTCTAAGAATTTTTCTTGCTTAAGCTCTTTCAGTCTTTTTTGTGCAAATACTATAAATGGACTTTTCTTATGCTTCTCTATATAGTTTTCGTATAGTTTTATCTTAGAATCTACATCTGCATAAAACTCATCTTTTGTTCTTATTAAAAAGAACTCGGACAATATATTAGAAGCATCTTCTTTTAAAGATTTTTGGAATGCTTTAATTGCTGCTTCATATTTTTTTTGTCGATTTAATATGGTTCCTAGTTGTTGATATTCGTCCGAAAGTGATTTATCCTGTAGTTTTAATGCCTTAGACACATATTCTTCTGCTTTTTCAAAATTACTCAGCCGTTCGTAATACCTGCCAATTACATACATAGCATTAGCGTCATTCGGACTATATTTTAAAGCTTGCTTTCTATGATAAATGGCATCTTCGTAATCTGAATTTTGAGCATAACTCAAACTCAATTTTTCATGGATAAATTCAGATTTTTCACCTAAATCAAGCAACTTTTTAAACCAAATTACCGAATGTGTGTAATATTCTTGATAGTAATATGCCTGAGCTTTTAAACTTATTAATTCTACATTATATTCATAGTTCTTTAAACCTTTATCCACAAAACTATGTGCTAACTTAAAATTTCGTTTTATAATATGATGTTTGGCTATCTTAAATATCGCTTTTTGATGTGTAGGGTCTAAGTCGAAGGTTTTTATAAATTCATTTAAAGCAGTCGTATCTTTTTGTTTTTCTAGAATTAAACCTAACTCATAGTGGTAATTAGGGTTGAGACTATCCTTAATTATTAGGTTCTTTAATAGTTGATTCGCCTCTTTGTATTTTTTTGTTTTGGTTAAAAGTTTAGCGTATTCATATTGAATTAATTTGTCTTCTGGATTTGCTTTTATTGCTTTTTTATAATTGGCTATACCTTCACCATAATTGCCTATAGCGATATATGCTTTCGCAATTCTATCGTAAACCTCATTTGAGTTCTTAAGTGATTTATAAGCTTCAATGGCTTTAGAATAATTACCATTAGTATATAGGTCATCAGCATTATCTTTTGAATTTTGGGCACATAAATTACCCGCAATAACGAAAGTCAATAGTAATAATAGGTGTCTCATTTATAACTTAATTCTTCTTTGAGTCTGCAATCTGAAATACAATAGGTAAACTATAAGGCACATCTACAGCTTCTCCATTGTGTCTACCAGGAATAAACTTTGGAAATAAAGCAATAACGCGTTTAGCTTCCTCTACCAATTTTGGATGTTTGGCTCTAACTTTAATATCGTCTACTTCACCTTCTTTTGTGATATGAAAACTTACAAAAATTTTATTTAAGCCTTCTAACCCAAATTCATTTCCTAATTCTGTATTAAAATTTTTATTTACCATTTTATTTATTGCAGCACTCGAGCATTTTCTGCGTTCATCATCCATAGAAATTGAAACGCAGTCTGGATGTATTGGCGCTACTTCCACTACACTAAATGGCACCTCGTCTTGATTATTCTCAGTGACTTCAACATTTTTTTCTTTTTCTGTTTTCATTCTTTCTCGCTGATCCAATAATTTTTGAAACAACTTATCTTTTTGTTCCTTTCTAACAGAATCAATCTGTTTATTCAAATTTGTAACCACTGGATTCTTCTCACTTGAATTTCTCAAAACACGATCTCTTTGAGTAACTAGTTCTTTATAGGATAAAGCTACTTGGTCTTTATTTTCACCCTTAATCTGAAAAACAATTGGCAAAGAATAAGGCACAGTAACCAGTTTCCCTTTTTGTCTTCCTGGCACAAACTGAGGTAAAGTACCAATAACACGTTTAGCTTCTACTTCTAATTCTTTACTTGGCCCTCTAGCTTTAATATCCTTTACAATACCATCTTTATCAATTTTAAATTGTACAAAAATTCGCTTTTTCCCCGGATTTAAACTGTCTGCAATACTGGTATTAAAATTTTTACCTATGTGCTTGTTAACAAAACTATTCATACAGTTTTTTCTTTCTTCATTAGATGTTAATTCTTCACATTCAAAAGTAGTTGGAGATTCATCTACTACTGCGAATGGGACTTCAATTGTCTCTTGTACCTCTTTATCTGATTTAGGACTTTCGTAAGAATCAATCTTAAACATAGATTTTCCATCGGTTAATATAACTTTAGTCACATTATCATCTGATTCTAATTGTTTTAATAAACCATCTAAAAGCTTTTTTTCTTTAGCTGTTTGATTGCCAATTTCTTTGACAAAAAGTCTAACTACTCCATCTTTAGAATAGGACTCCCAATGTTCTTTAGCTTCGTCTGTTTGTTTCCAATCTCTATATTCTTTATAAGAATTGTGCTTATTTAACTTCATTTTTTCGGCCATATTAATATCTATTTGATCCAACGTACCTTCTTCAGTTTTTCTTTGAATCATTTCATCTGCCACATAATTCATATAAGCCTTAGACTTTAGGTACTCTTTTCTAGAAACAAAATATTTTTTATAATTTATTTTCCCCATTCCTGCTGACTTAGCTATATCTAAAAAGCTAACTCCATTTAACTTCATTTCAACATACTCATTGTAATATTTCTTTATCCATTCTTCATCCGTCAATTCTTGGTCATCTACTTTCTCTTGTTGAGTTTTTTCCTGAGCTCTAACTTCTGTTGACGTATAAATTAACATACCAAAAACTAAAGGAATTAAAAGTGTATATTTTAAAAGATTAAGCTGCTTTGATTTTGACTTTTGTAACATAGTGATTCGTTTTTTAATTAATGATTTTTTGAAAAATGTATTTGTAAAAGAAACATTATTAACATCAAAGACTTGATTGAGCAAACTTTCATAATATTCTGTTTTTCCATTTTGTTTTACAGCTTTACCATCTGCGATATACTCATGCAACTCTTTAATTCTATTTTGATAGATATAGACTAACGGATTAAACCAGAATATAATCCTTAACAGTTCAAAAAAGAGTAAATCTAAAGTGTGAAGTTCTTTTATATGTACTAACTCATGCTTATAAATAGTTGTTTTTTCTGTTTCTGGAATACGCTCACCCAGAAAAATGGTATTAAAAAATGAAAATGCCGCACTACTTTTTATAAGTTTTACGATAAGTACATTTCCTTTCCAACGTTTTGGATTTTTACTTTTTAACCAATAGAGTTTCGATATTTTAAATAAAAATATAAGTGTTGCTACAGCAATTCCAGTTAATAAAACAAACTGCCAAATTGGTGTTTGCGATTGCTCTATTATAATACCTGCTTGTTCTGCAATTTGAATATCGTATGCAGAAGGAGATTTAACTCCAATAAATACTTCTGGCAAATGTATAACGACATCTTTTGTTACTATTTTTTTAAGCTCTGGAAGTTTAATAAAAGGTAGAACGAGTGATAAAATCGAAGAAATTAATAAATACGCTCTATTATAGTTAAAGAAGGTTTCTCTCTTTAAAAACAGATCATAAACCAATAAAAATAAAGCTTGAAAAGCAAAAATCTGAAGAATAGTATATAACATAATTACCCTTTTTTATTGATTTCTTTTAAGATAGATTCTATATCATTTAAATCCACATCATTTTTCTTTACAAAAAAGGACACCATACTTTTAAAAGATCCTTGAAAGTAGTTATCTACCAATTTATTTATGGATTGATTGCTATAAGATTCTTTTGCCACAATCGGATAATAGACATGTCCTTTACCTTTTTTCTCGTAGTTTACAAAACCTTTAGACTCCAGAATCCTCACAATTGTAGAAACTGTATTATACGCAGGTTTAGGTTCGGGCAATGTTTCAATTACAGATTTAACATTCGCTTTTTTAAGTTGCCATAAGACTTGCATTATCTCTTCTTCTGCCTTCGTTAACTGCTTCATAGAACTAATTTTTAGTTTAATACCACAACAAATATAACTAATTTTTTAGTTTGAACTAATTCTTTAGTTTAAAAGTGTAACTTTGGCTTGTTTATTGCGTCATATAAGTGAATTCAAAATATTTTTATGGAAATTTTTTTAGTGTTTATCGCACTACTATTAATGATATTGGGCATAATCGGTAGCTTTTTGCCTGTTTTACCTGGTCCACTAACTAGTTGGGCTGGTCTTTTAGTTTTACATTTTATGGAAGGAGTTGAATTGAGTCAAACGTTTTTAATTACCACACTTTTAGTTGCGGTATTTATATATGTACTAGACTATATTATTCCTGCTATAGGCACAAAACGTTTTGGAGGAAGTCGTGCAGGTATGATTGGTACAACGCTTGGTTTAATCGTTGGTTTACTCTCACCTATTCCTTTTGGAATTATTATTGGTCCTTTTGTTGGAGCACTTATTGGTGAGATGATTCATAGAAACGATATGGAAAAAGCATTAAAGGCAGCTTTTGGATCTTTTATAGGATTTATAGCTTCTACTTTTTTAAAATTTATCGTGGCTATAGTTTTTCTTGGGTTTTTTATTGCAAAATTATCTGAACATAATGCCAGTTGGTTTTAACTACATTCGCTTTTTAAAGACATAAAAAAACCTAGTAACACAAGTGCTACTAGGTTTAATTTTCTTGCTATTAACTCAACAATTACTTAAAAAGGGATTAATTAATTCTTGTTGACTGATGTAAATATATGTTAGTAGATTAACTTTTTGTTGCGGTAAAACCGCAGACTTAATGTGGTAAAACCATAGTTTACAGCATTAACAATAGTTACAGAGATTTTTTTAAGGCATAAAAATCGCGATTATTTGGCATTTTATTATAAATAACCCTTATCACGTGCCTCTTGAAGAAGCGTTTCATCCTTTCCGTCAGTAATAGAAAACAATAATTTAAGTTGCTTTTTTCGTTTTTCTAAAGCACTTGTTGAAAGTGGAATGTGCTCTTTTAAACTTTTAGTTTTAATTCCTTGTGACAGTAGATGCAAGATTTTTCTATTTACATCGTCCACGTAAATTTCGCTAGTAAACGTCTTTTTCACATAACTATTTACAGTACTACTATAATATGGTGGAGAATATAAAATTTGCTGAAAAGCATCAGCCAGTTCCATTGATGTTAAGTCACTTTTAATTAAAAATCCATCAGGATCAATTTCTTTAATAATATTATGGATTCTAAAAGATTCATTAAACATAGTAAGAATAACAATCTTAGAATTTGGCAATAGTTTTTTTGCCAATAATGCTAAATCTTCACCAGATGTGTATTTTCCATCTTCTGATGCTGGTAAACTAATATCAAAAAAACAAACATCATAAGGAGTTCCTTTCGATGCACGTTCTATCATAATTACAGATGTATCGCAATTATTCGCAGTATCAATAAGTAGAGTTTGGTCAGCTTCTTTGGTTGCCATTAATACATTTTGGTAGCCCTCAATAATTATTGGGTGATCATCTACCATTAAAATGTTTAAATGTTTCATGTCAGTTGGTTTGTGTAGGGAATCTTAACATTAACAGTTGTACCATTTCCAGATTGAGATGTAAAATCGATACTTCCATTAATATCCTCAACACGAGAGGTCATATTTTTAAGACCAATTCCTTTTCTGTTTTTGGCAGTATCAAAGCCATCTCCATCATCCATGATGTCTAAGCAAATTACGTCTTTTTCTAAAGAAATACTAATTTTTATGGTATTTGCATTGGCATGTTTATAGATATTTTGCATCGATTCTTGAATGATTCTATAAATATTAATTTTAGTCTTATTAGTTACTAAATCCCAACTTATATCATCAGTATAATTAAACTCATTTTGTATACCATAGGCTTGCCCTTGATTTTCAATGAGTTCTGTAACAATATCCATATATCCTGAACCTAAAACAAAATCTGTATTTAACTCATGAGATATTTTTCTAATATCTTCTTCTATGGTTTTAAGCTCTCCGATATACTTTGCTCTAGTCATCATAGCTTCTTTACCATCTTTAAAATTTATAGAATCTAGACTTAAGCGAGTACCAAAAAGACGTCCTAAAACACCGTCATGTAGTTCTTCAGATACTCTAGTTTTTTCTTTTGCTCTTGCTTCATCCACTTTGTCTTGTTGACCAAGCATGAGATTATATATATCTTCATTTGCTTTTTGCTGCACTTGTATCAACTTCAGCTTTCTATTTTTAGCACGTTGTGAAATAACGACGTATATTAAAATTGCAGTAAGTAGAAGACCAATTGAAAGTATTAATAAGTATACGTTTTCTTTGGATATTTGTTTGTTTTCGGCTTCGAGTTGGTCAGTTTGAAGTTCAATTCTAGCGTGCTTATTTCTTACTCCTCGTTCAACTTTTAATAAGCTATCCGCAACTTTAATATATTCATTTAAGTATTTTTCAGACTCTTTATCTTCATTCAATTTAGATAATAGTAATAATGATTCTAGACGAATTTCATTTGACTCTAAGTTTTTAGCTAAATTATAGGCAATTTTTACTTTATTTAACGCATTTTGATTTTCATCAATTCCTATATAAAACTTAGCCATACTAATTGCCGTCCCCATTTTTGTAATATCATCATTAATACTATCAGCAATGGTATAAGAGCGTTCAAACATTTTTATTATTTCATTCTTTTGGGATGAGCTATTTAAAAAATTTGTAAATGCCAAATTTTCTAGAATTAATGCATAAAATGAAGGATCCTCTTCATAAAGATTATTATTATCTAAAATATTATTAAATATTTTTATTGCTTCATTATATTTTTCTTGCTTTCGTTTTACAAAAGCTATATTATTTAGAGTATAAATACTATTATTAAAGTCATTTTTCATTCGTTGGGCAACTTCATACGCCTCGCTATAATACTCTAAAGATTGTTCATCATCATCTAAAGCTTCAGATATACTCGCTAAAGTGTTATATAAAATCCACTTTTGATCTTGAATATCATTAGTTTCTTCAATATCATTTAATAATCTTAAGGCTTTAACAGCACTCTCACCTGCTCCATAATAATCTTTTCCGTCTAATTGTAACTTAGATAAACTCCCTAAAGAATAAGAGAGGTCAATATCGGCGTTAATATGGTCAAACGCTTTTACAGCTTTCGAGTAATAATAATATGAACTATCCTTTATGTCATTTAAAAAATATGCATATCCCAGAGCATTATATGCGTGAGCTAGAGAACTCGAATCGTTAAGTTTTTCAGCTAATAACTTTATCTTTTGATTACTTTTTATATACCCTGTAATATCTTGATTGTTAAAATAATAGCCGCGTATTTTTTTTTCAGTAATTAAGAGAATAGAGTCGCTTTTTAATTCCTCAGCTAAAGAGTTCGCTGTTATCAAAAAATTAAATTGTTCTAAATCAGTATAGTCGTTCTTTTCAGAATTATTTATAAGACTTGACACACTATCTAGCAACACATTTTCATTAGCTGATTGAGAATAACTAAGCTTTACTACTATTACTAATAGTCCTAAGAGAATTGATTTCAATATTTTGTCTGAATATTTAATCAAATTTAAAGTAAAATATCCTTTTTTTACTTTTTTTACTTTATCAATGCGAAAAAGCCCTTACAATTAAATGTAAAGGCTAGAAATATTTCAATAAAAAAACTAGTAATTAACCGTTAGCTGGTGCTTTTATTTTGTTTTTTTTATGAGCTAATAAATTAATATGAGTTGAGTTTTCTTTGAAAGTTGGTTCGCTGTTCACAACATTATCCGATTGCACACCAGATACAGTTAAAACAAGGACAGCAACTAAGGCTAAAGTAATTTTAAGGGTTTTCATATAGTTTCAATTTTAGGGTTAAATATTAGTCAGTACTAAGTTTTGCAATACAAAATATTGCGTTGAGGGAAGGGAATGGATAATTAACTATTCTAGGTTGAACCTAAAATTATACTAAAATAAAAACGAGGGATGTTTTTCTAGACAGCGAATGTCTAATAGTAAAATGGATTAAAGTCTAAATGTATAAGTCTTTGATTGACTTAATAAGGGACGGTAAATATACAAGTATTTATTAAACCTCCAAATGTTTTACCGATTAAGTGAAATATTTCATCGATAAAAAACACTTTGATTGATTGAATAATCGCATTATTTATATGCTACATGTAAGTCAAATAGCTTAAAAACAAAAAAGCATCCCAATCTTCTTATTCAGAAAAAAGGAAAGCCTTTCATCGGCAAGTATCCAAATTAATTGGATATCTTACTACTAATTCCAAGATCTCTCTTGGAACAACACAACATCTTTTAATTGCCAAAAAAAGCTTCAATTTCTTGAAGCTTTAGCAATT
>Ga0209121_10003105_pt1 | contig 16301 bp, 16 predicted proteins | sample Cruoilmetagenom3_FD_187292 | JGI IMG/M metagenome (GOLD analysis project Ga0209121, IMG submission 187292) | Oil polluted marine microbial communities from Coal Oil Point, Santa Barbara, California, USA - Sample 3 (SPAdes) (version 2) | ecosystem: Environmental > Aquatic > Marine > Oil seeps ... | reverse complement strand
GCGGCTGATCCTGCGAGCCTCGTCTTCCTTGGGAGAGCCGCACTGGGGTGCGGCGGTCCCAGGTTTGGGTCTGCGGGGCGACAGTCCTGCGAGCCTCACTCGCCCTCCGTTCCCTCGCCTGTGAAGGGCACAAAGATGACGCCACCCATATTCTCCGCTCGCAGTTCGCCGTTTTCGTACGCGAAGCGCCACAGGTTCTGATAGCTGCCGGGTGGGCCGATTGGGATGACCAAACGTCCGCCCTCTGTGAGTTGTGCGACCAGCGGCTGTGGAAGATGGTCCGGCGCCGCAGTCACGATGATGGCGTCGTACGGTGCGTGCTCGGGCCAGCCGTAGTAGCCGTCGCCCTGGCGGGTGGTCACATGGCTGTAGGCAGGTGCACTCAATCGCTCTGCCGCCAATTCAGCGAGTTCGGGCACGATCTCGATCGTAAAAACCTCGATCCCCTCCAGTTCTGCCAGAACGGCGGCCTGATAGCCGGAACCGGTGCCGATCTCCAACACCTTCTCTCCCGGCTGGAGATCCAGCAATTCCGTCATCCACGCCACGATGTAAGGCTGTGAGATGGTCTGGCCATAGCCGATGGGCAGCGGATGGTCCTCATAGGCCTGACTGATATAAGCTGCCGGCACGAATTCGTGGCGTGGCACATTCCGCATCGCCTGCAAGACGCCGGTGTCCGTGACGCCGCGCGACTCGATGGTCTCAGCCACCATAGTTTTGCGAGTCTCTTGATATGGATCTTCCGGCGAGAGTGTCGCTGTCTCTATTGCGCGCAGAGCTTCCGCAGCCTGTGTCGTGGGGGCAGGTGCCGTCTCCCTCGTCGTCAGGCTGGGCGTAGTCGTTGTGCTCGGGGGAACTGTCGCTGGTTCGACCGTGCACGCTGTCATCAGGAGCGCCAGTATCAGTGTCTTTAGCCTTCTGTTGCCCATCGTCTCTCCTCTCGTCGGTATAGAGCAATAGCTGACCTTACCTCACGTGGAGTTCGGACCCTGGGCGTGTCAAGGCTTCTGCAAGCGTGGGTATGTAGTTGCGTGGAGAGGGGCCTCGCTGTGACTCGCCGGTCCCACAAGCACAGTTTACCTGCCACACGACTGCGGGCAAGTGCTTGTCCCAAGCGTATCGCGTTCGGAGTCAGACCGCATACAGCTTGTCATCCCGAGTGACGCCATCCCGCGAGAGCCGCATGGTTCAGGCCACCACATCACGGCGCAAACCCGTTATCCCGAGCTTGTCGAGGGATCTCTGGTCCTCAAATGCGCAGACTGACCGCCGGCAACGTGTCACTAGTAGCAGGCTACCGTGGGGGGCTCTCAACGAGGTTGACCAGTTGGACCGCTCGGGATGACGGCTGCGCTTGGGCATGGAGCAAGTGTGAGAGGTCTACGGCAGTATCCCTCAGACCGGATTCATCACTTGATACCAGACGCAGATCTGTCTATAATGGCAGTGAAAATGAGTGAGCGCTCATTTGTTGAGTGCCTGCTCAAGAAAGGTGATGCTATGGATGCCCCACGACTCAGAGGCACACTTAGGGATCGCCGCCAGCGTCGCATTGATCGCCGGCGGCGTGAGATCATAGATGCGACAGTCAGAATCATCGCCGAACAGGGTTATGCCAACACGACGACCAAGGCGATTGCGGATGCTGCGGACATAGCTGAGGGCACGCTCTACAACTACTTCGAGAGCAAGCGCGATATTCTACTGGGGATTCTGCAGCAATTTCAGCAGGAGGCCGATGAACTCCTCGACGAGATCGAGAGTTTGGAGTGGGCCGCGGACCCGGTGGCGATCGTGGAATGGGGACTCAATCTGTTACTCACACGGTTGCCGTTCACTCGCGTCTTGTTTGCTGAGTCCTGGACCGATGATGACCTTCTGCGGGAGTACGCTATCGAACGCGTCATGGTTGTCTACCGGAGGGTCAAGTCCTTCCTAGTGGGAAAGATGAAGAGTGGGGCCTTCCGCAGCGTTGATCCGGATTTGGCCACAAAGATGGTGCTGGGGCTCTGTCTGGCTCCGGTACTGCCGGTGATGCGCGGGGTGGCGGAGCCGCCTTCGTCTGAAGAGCTGCACGCTATGGCTGCGGCTGCTGTGGACTTGATGATGCATGGACTGGAGGCCTGATAGATCTGTGTGGCAACGGATTTGGGCTGTCCTTCAGAAGGAGTTCATTCATATCCGAAGGGATCGCCAGACTTTGGCGTTGATGATGCTTATCCCTCTGGTGCAGTTGGTGCTGTTTGGCTATGCCGTGGACATGAATGTCGATCACATCGCAACTGTGGTGGCGGACCAGAGTCTTGATGTTGCCAGCCGGTCCTATCTGGAAAGTATGGAGAACTCCGCCTATTTCGATATCATCGACTATGTGGCTGATGAAGATGCTGTTATCGATGCCATTGATGCGAGTCGTGCACAGGCCGGGATCGTGATCCCGCCGGACTTCGCGACCCGTGTCGAGCAGAGACAGGCACAGGTACTGTTTCTGGTGGACGGATCCGATCTCTTCACGGTGCAATCCGGCTATGCGATGGCGACGACGGTTGCTCAGGCCCATTCTTCCGACGTGATGATGCGCCGTATCGAACGCTCCGGGCTATCGTCGTTCTCCACAATGCCATTCGAGGGCCGGCTCCGCGTCCTCTACAATCCGGACATAGACCAGGTGTGGTTTGCCATCCCCAACATCGTAGCGATGGTCCTCCAAACCCAGAGCATCATGATGACGGCTGCGGCCGTGGTACGGGAGCGGGAAATGGGCACGATGGAGCAACTCCTCGTGACCCCCATCCGGCCGTGGGAATTGCTTGTGGGCAAGATCGTGCCTAATGTGTTCATCGCGGCGATCAATGTACTGACCGTGGTGGCCGCCGGCCGGTTCTTGTTTCACGTGCCTTTCCAGGGGAACTTCTGGTTGTTTTTTGCGTTGTCCTTTCTGTACGTCTTCTCAGGGCTTGGCCTCGGGCTGCTGATCTCTACGGTCACGGATAACGTCGACCAGACTCAGCAGATTGCGATGCTACTTATCTTTCTCGCGGTGATCCTCTCCGGATTCATGTTTCCCCGTTCGACGATGCCACCGACATTGTTCGGGCTGGGCTATCTCTTTCCTCTGACTTATTTCCTGCCCGTCTCGCGTGGCATCATCACCAAAGGAGTTGGCCTGGACGCACTGTGGCCGAATGTCATCGGTCTGGTGGTCTACGGCTTAGCCTCGATGGCGATCGCTTCCCGCGTTTTCAGGCAGGGACTGGAGTGACCAAGATGCGTCATGCGCTGCGCGTACGTGGTCAACGTCTGTGGGCCATCATGTTCAAGGAGATCATCCAGACCGTCAGGAATTGGCCGAAACTGATCATGATCATCCTGTTGCCCGTCATCGAGCTCTTCCTGGTCGCTTATATGGGCGACATGCAGATGGAGCACATCCCCATGGCGGTGGCGGATTTGAGTCTGGATACGGAGAGCCGGCGCCTGGTAGCCGGATTGGAGTCATCGAACATTTTTGATGCGGTGATGGCCGTGGACAGCGAAGCCGCGGTGCTTCGTGCTATTGATGAGGGCATGGTGTATGCCGGTCTGGTGATTCCTGCTGATCTGGCATCGGCTGTGGACCGAGGAGATGCCCAAGTCCTGATCCTTGTCGATGGGTCTGATTCGTTTGTGGTGCAGTCGTCCTACGTCGCAGCGGCCTCCATCGCCCAGGCCTATGGGATCGATTTGATGATGGAGAAGGTTCAGCGGATGGGCATGGAAAGTATGATCGGCACGCCCATTGTGACATCCACTCGCATTCTCTACAACCCCAATATGGACTCCCTGATCTTCTTGATCCCCGGTTTGGCAGCGATTCTACTGCAGCTGATCAGCGTGAATGTCACCGCGATGTCGGTGGTCCGCGAGCACGAACACGGCACGATGGAGCAGATACTGGCCACGCCGACGCGTCCGCTGGAATTGATCCTCGGCAAGATGACGCCAGGCATCCTCCTCGTGGGCATCGATCTCACCATTATTCTTGCGTTAGGGCTCTACTGGTTTGAGGTCCCCTTTCAAGGATCGATCGGATTGTTCGTCTGGCTATCCGTGATCTTCATTGTCTCGGGTCTGGGACTCGGGCTGCTGGTCTCAACGATTGCCAGAAGCCAAAAACACGCCCAGCAGCAGACCTCGGTCCTGATGCTTCTGACGATGATGTTGACCGGTCTGATCTACCCACGGTCCACGATGCCCCCGGTGGTGCAGGCCGTGGGTAGCATGATCCCGGCGACCTATTTCGTCAGGATTGCACGCGGCATCGTGACCAAGGGGGTGGGACTTGCTTTTCTGTGGCGTGATGTCGCGGTCCTTGTGATCTACGGTGTTGTCATACTGGCGATAGCCTCTGGTACCTTCAAGAAACGGTTGGATTGATGGATAACAACGTGACGATTCGGACCAAGGGTCTGGTCAAGCAGTTCAAGACGCGTGAGGGCGCCGGGATAACGGCTGTGGATGGCGTGACGCTCCAGGTCCGCCGGGGAGAGACGTACGGCTTGATCGGACCGGATGGTGCCGGCAAGACGACGACGACGCGCGTGATCCTCGGCCTGCTGAGGCGAACGGCCGGTGAGAGCGAGATCCTGGGCTATGATTCGATGCGCGATACGTATGCTATCCGGGAACGCGTGGGCTACATTGCGCAGCAGTTCGCGCTGCCACGGGACCTGACGGTGCTGGAGAACATGCGCTTCTTTGCCGATGTCCAGGGCGTCAGTCGAAAAGCGCAAGCTCGTAGGATCCCCGAGCTCCTGGAATTCGCGGGTCTGTCGGAGTTCACCGACCGGCTGGCCGGCCGACTCTCGGGCGGGATGAAGAAGAAGCTGGCGCTGGCCTGCAGCCTGATCCACGAGCCCCAGGTTGTGATGCTCGACGAGCCTACACTCGGAGTCGACCCTGTGAGCCGCCGGGAGTTCTGGAACCTCTTGGGTAATCTGCGCGCCGAGAAGGGTGTTACGATCTTCGTCTGCACCCCCTATATGGACGAGGCGGAGCGCTGCAATTGGGTGGGATTGATGTACGAGGGCAAACTGGTGGCGCACGACTCCCCGGACGTGATCAAGACTATGGTGCCGGGGCGACTGCTGGAGTTCACGCCGTCTCACTTTGTGCCGGCCAAACGGCGGGTCGAGGCGATGGCCGGTGTGCTGGAGACCCAGACGTACGGCGTCATGCTCCACGCCTTCGTGGATGATCTCGATCGGCGCCGCCGCGAGATTGAGTCGGCACTGGCTGCGGAGGGGATCACCTGCAGCGGGATGCGCGAGATTGAGCCTCGTATGGAGGAGGCGTTCATCTCGCTGATTCGCCGGCAGGGCCGTGCGGAGGGGGACGCGTCAGTAGGATCCCCGACGGGGGGGGACTTGTGAGCGAGCATCCGATCGTTGTGCGTAACCTGACCAAGACGTTTGGGAAGTTCGTGGCGGTCGATGACGTCAGCTTCTACGTCCACAAGGGTGAGGTCTATGGTTGGCTGGGGCCCAACGGCGCCGGGAAGACGACAACGATCCGTATGTTGCTGGGGCTCCTCAAGCCGACCTCAGGCGAGGCGCGGGTGCTGGGATACGATCCTGCCACGCAGGCCAAGGCAATACAGGCGCATGTAGGCTATATGTCACAGCTGTTCACGCTGTATCAGGATCTGACGGCACGTGAGAACATCCGCTTCTATGGCCAGGCCTATGGGCTTTCGCGCGCACGGTTGCGGCAGCGAGAGGCGGAGATCCTGGAGATGGCCGGCCTGCAGGGGCGGGAGAACTCGCTGACGGCGAATCTCTCCGGCGGATGGAAGCAGCGCTTGGCGTTAGGCTGTGCGATTGTCCACGCGCCTGACATCCTTTTCCTCGATGAACCTACGGCCGGTGTTGACCCCATCAGCCGTCGTCAATTCTGGGATCTCATCTATGGGATGGCGAAACAGGGCGTGACGATTCTGGTGACCACGCACTATATGGATGAGGCCGAGCTCTGTCAGCGTGTCGGATTCCTCAGCCGGGGCAAGTTGGTTGCGTTGGCCACGCCGTCCAAGTTGAAGCAGACTCAGATGTACGGGCAGGTGCTGGAGATCAACACCGATGATCCCGATCAAGCAATGCGTGTGTTGCTGGGCGCGCAGAGGCGCGGCGAGCTTCCCCTTGACGAAGTTGCGCTCTACGGTGCGCAGATCCACGCGGTAGTGCCGGATGCGGAGGCGTACAAGCCTGCCATTCTGTCGCTGCTCGCGGAAGCAGGCGTCGTGACCCACGCAATCGCGTGGATTGCGCCGACATTGGAAGATGTCTTCATCTCGGCGGTGAGGTCGAGATGAGGACATCTGGTGTTGTGGCTCAGCCCTGCCTGGGAACGCCGCACCCCAGTGCGGCTCTTCGCTGAGGTCGAGCTGAGGAAAACCCGGCGCTGTGCCGCACCGCCCAGTGCACAAAGGAGAAAGATGAGCAAGAGAGGTAGGAAGCTTCGCGTTGTGACCCTCGCTGCCGTGGTGCTGCTGGCTGCGGGTCTCCTCTACCAGAGTCAGGTGATGTCCAAAACGCAGTCTGAACCAACATCCGGCTCCGTGGAAGCCTCTGGCGTGATCCAAGCTCAGCAGGTCTTGATCGCCAGTGAGTTCGGTGGGCTGATCGCCAAGGTCCCTGTGGAAGAAGGATCATCTGTCACCGCCGGCGATCTGGTAGTGCAGTTGGATACGAGTCTGCTCGATGGCCAGATCGCTGTTGTAGAGGCGAAGGTGGCGACGGCTGAGGCGGGGCTGGCGCAGGCCAGGGCAGGAGCGCGTCCCGGCCAGATCGCGGTGGCAGCCGCGCAGCTTGGTCAGGCACAGGCCGCCTTGACGACGGCCCAGAGGGCGGTCAGTGATACGCTGACCCTGATTGATTCCCCTCAGGACATCGACCTGCAGATTGCCGTATTGCGCGCACAAACTGAGTCCGCCCGCGAACAGCAGGCGCGGGCCGTCGCGCTCAAGGATGCGGTAGAGGCGGCCAAGGAGACAGTCGATGAAGCCTACGCCAGGTTTGACGGCGGCGGACGGCACCGTTTCGAGGTTGCTGAGGGCAACGTGGTGGATTTGATCACAGATGCACTTCCGGATGAACTGTCTGACCAATTGCCTGATGACTTCGGTGACAATCTACCGGGCACCGGCGAGCAAACTATTGAGTATGGGGACTATGAGCTGCATCTGGACAACGGAAACTACCAACTCTACGCTTGGAAGAACATCGTGTTTCCTATGGAGGCAACCCTGCTTCCGAACCAGTGGTGGCAGGCGTGGGTGGGTGTCAACGCAGCCGCGGCGCGCACTGAGGGGCTGGAAGCTCAACTGAATCAGCTCTATGCGCAGCGCGCCAACCCGCAGGCTCTGCAAGCACAGCTTGACGAGGTGACGGCGTTCGAGGCGCAGCTGGCGGCTCAGGTGATGATGGCTGAGACACAGCTGGATGCACTGCGGGCCGGGCTCATCCCGGAGGAGATCGCGGCGATCGAGGCAAGGGTGGACCAAGCCTGCGCCGGACTGGAAGCACTGATGGCCCAGCGGGATATGCTGGCGCTGACGGTGCCGATCTCGGGGACGGTGGTCGATATCCTCATACATGAGGGTGAGGTCGCTGCCCAGGGCGCTACTCTGATCTCGGTGGCCGACCTGGCTGACTTGACCTTGACCGTCTACGTACCGGAGACACAGCTTGGCGAGGTCTGGTTGGACCAGATGGTCAATGTGCACGTGGACAGCTTCGCCGGACGGGCTTTCCAGGGCTACGTGAGCCATATCTCCGACAGCGCCGAGTTTACACCGCGCAATGTCGCCACGGTGGAGGAGCGCCGGAACCTGGTCTTCGCCGTGGACATCCGCATCGGCAATGAGAGCGGCGATCTCAAGCAGGGCATGCCTGCGGACGTGGTCTTCACGGCAGGGACACGGACGCCTTTGCAGGGGGAGGGCTAGAGTGTCGAAGCGAACCTGTCTGTTGAGTATGGTTGTGTTGATGCCCCTTCTTGCCGCTGGGTGTGCCGGTGGGGTCACACCGGCTGAACTCCCGGACCCCTTGACAGATACGGCGCCGCTGATGGCGGCGGGTACCATCCGCGCCCGGGATATGAGATTGGCAACGGAACTGGGGGGGCGCGTTGTCTCTCTCAATGCCAAGCAGGGAGAGGCTGTCCGTGCGGGGGCCGTGCTGGTGACATTGGATGCAACGCCCTGGGAGTTGCAGTTGCTGCCGGTCGAGGCGGCCATCGCTGCCGCCGAGGCTGATCTAGCGGTCTTGAAGGTCGGCCCGCGAGAGGCGCAGGTTGCAGCGGCGAGGGCCGCCGTGGCGTTGGCCGAAGCCAAACACGATGGTGCCGATGCGGCTTGGCAGAACGCACTTGAGAGGGCCGAGGATCCTCAGGATTTGGACAGCCGGATCGTGGAGGCACAAGCGCAGGTTGCCCTTGCCACACAGGGGGCTGAACTGGCAGAGGCCCAGCTCCAGCCGGCCCAGGTTAACCGCGATATTCGATCCGAGGGCTCTGTGGAGCGTGAGGCTGCCGAGTATCAGGTATTGGCAGCAGAGCATGCCCTGGCTGCAGCGGAGGCCGACCTGGAGACGGCGCAGACGCTGCTGGATTATCTGTGGTGGATTCGCAGTGAACCGTTGGGCTACATCGCCCAAGCGAATGGTGCTGAAGGCCAGGTAGCTATCGCTGACGCCGAGGTCGTCGTCGCGCAAGCTCACCTCCAGGATGTGCTTGACGGGCCGACTGCGGAGGAGATCACCGTAGCTGAGTCCGTGGTCCGACAGGCGCAAGCGGAGGCCGACCTGTTGCGTCTGAAGATTGCCCGCTGCACACTTGTCAGCCCTATCGACGGGGTGGTGATGGCACAGGCTTTGCAGCCGGGTGAGCTGGCTGCTCCCGCGGCGACGATTCTGCGGTTGGCCGATCTCAGCGTGGTCAGCCTGGAGGTGTACGTGCCGGAAAACCGCATCGGTCACGTGCGGCTCGACCAGGCCGTGTCTGTCACGGTGGATAGTCACCAGGATCTTGTCTTCGAGGGGCGCGTGATCAAGATAGGGGATGAGCCGGAGTTCACACCCCGCAATGTGGCCACAGCTGAGGAGCGGCTGAATACTTTCTACGCCGTCGAGATTGAGCTTGCGAACCCCGACGGGCTGCTGAAGCCGGGCATGCCGGCCGATGCGCAGTTCTAGCGGCTATCTTCTTGGTATCTGCCGAGGGTGGCGTTTGCAGGGCGCCACCCTCGGCACGTTTCCGCTATCTGCGCGTTCTACCTTGACTGCGTAGTCAGTGGCAACAGGTCCGCTGTAGATTCCAGGACCATGTGAGCACCGGCTCGCCAGAGTTCGGCCTCTTCCCCGAAGCCGCACAACACCCCTATCGCCCATGCTCCAGCACGGCGGGCGGCGCGCACGTCAACTGGAGTATCTCCCACCATCACACAGGCTGCGGGGTCCAGTCCTAGCTGCTTTGCTGCGTATAGGACCGGCTCGGGATGGGGTTTGAGCCGCTTGGTAGTCTCCTGTGTGACCAGCAGGTGGAAGTACTCGCTCAAAGCGTGCTGTTTCAGGAAGAGGGCGGCATCCGCCTGTGACCGCGTCGATACCACGGCCAGTTGGCCCACGGCTGCAAGATGACGGATCGCGGGGCGAACCCCGGGGATCAGCCGGAACGTCGGCTCGATATGGCGGCTCAGCCTGCGGCGCAACGCAAAGATCCAGGGATCGACCCCGACCCAATCCAGCAAGGTCATCGTGCAGTTCATAGGCGTCTCGCCGAGCATCACCACGCGACGTGCCAAGTGCCGCGATCTCGTGTTGCCGATAATGCGCAGCCGGTGGGCCAGGGCTTCCACGGCCTGGTCATCGGTGTCCATAAGGGTGCCGTCAAGATCGAAGAACCATCCTCGAATCTCGTCCAAGTGTTGTGGTAGGAAGGGGGTGGGTCTTGCTGATGTCATATAGGAGTCTCTTACCAGAGGCTGGTCAGCAGGCTGAGTAAGCTAATCAGCACGGCTGCCAGCGCAAGGGCGAAGGTGATCGTCATACCCTTCTCCCGTTTGGTACGCTCTGTATCCCAGGTGTCTCGGCGATCACCGGCATCCCCATACATTTTGCCCGGTAGGGCCAAGCCGCGGCCCGCATCGAACAAGAAGGGAATGCTGCTGCCCACGCCCAGGACTACTGCCGATATGCAGAGCACATCCGACCAGCGTGCCTGGGAGAAGCCCGGGCCAATCAGTGCGTAGAGCAACGTAAGCACTACCGCGCCACCCAGGGCTATGCCCACGAGGCGCCAGAAGTGCACGGGGTCATGGTCTTTGCTTTGCGACATTGTACAATTCCTCTGCTACCGTGTGTTCGGTATCTATGCTACAATGATGAAAAGGAGGCCCGACATGACCGATGATGAACAAGATACCGTCTTTAACCCAGGACAGGCAGATCGAGTAGAGAAGAAGACGGCGAAGGACCTCGATAAAGACCAGCGCGCACTACTGCTGGCTATGGTGCAGCTGGAGACTGAAATCGGGCACGAGTTGTCCCCAGATGAGCGCTCAGCGATTGAATCCTTGGCCGGCCAACTGGACGGCTTTCAAGCGCAGGAGATCAAGAAAGCCATCGCCAGCATGGTGAACCAACCTGCTGACCCCAACCGCCAGACATCCTGGTCAGAACTCAGGAAACATATGCGCTGAGACGGGTCTCGCGCGAGGGGCTGATGTTGCTAGAACGGCGGGCTGTCAAAGGGAGCGGGTTCTCCGGGGGCAGGCCGGCCAGTGTTGATTGAGCGCAGCAGTTCCTCGGCGACTACGCGGTTTACTTTGCGCGACTGCCCCTGCATCTCCTGTGCGACAATGCCAAGATCCGTGAGATTGTCCATCAGCCGTGCGGCCCTAGTGTAGCCGATGCGCAGGCGCCGCTGAAGTAGTGACGTGGAGCAGCGGTTCTCCGCCAAGAAGATCTCAACCGCAGCGGGCAGGAGCTCGTCCTCGAAATTGTAGGCGGAGGAGGTCGGCTCCTCGAATGTTGGGAAGAGCTGCGGTTGGCTGGCTGCCTCGCTGAAGCTGATCTCCTCGGTGGAGAGTGTCCCCGTGCTCTGCGCTTGACCCGGCTCCACCGCTGTCTGCCAGAAGTTGATGAGACGGTTAATCTCAGCGTCCGACACCCAAGCCCCCTGAAGACGCAATGGTTGGCTGACATCGGGGGGCATGAAGAGCATATCGCCTCGACCGAGCAGCCGTTCAGCCCCGGGCACGTCCAGGATCACGCGTGAGTCGACGGAAGAGGCAACCGCAAATGCGATGCGGGCCGGGAAGTTCGCTTTGATCAGGCCGGTTACGACGTCGACGCTGGGGCGCTGGGTGGCGATGATCAGGTGGATACCGGTGGCTCGGGACATCTGTGCCAGCCGGCAGATCACACGTTCTGCCTCGTCCGGCGCTTGAAGCATAATATCGGCTAACTCATCAATCAGCACGGCGATGTAGGGGATCGGCGTCTCCTCCGGGCTGTTCTTGACGCGCTGGTTGAAGTCGTCGATATTGCGTGCCCCAACGTTGGCGAAGCGCCGGTAGCGGCTGTCCATCTCACGCATCACCCACCGCAGGGTCGGCACGACCCGATTTACATCCACGATCACGGGCGACAGCAGATGTGGGATCCCGTTGTACTGCGTGAGTTCAACGCGTTTGGGGTCGACCAGGATCATTCTCAGGGTATCCGGCGTGTTTTGCAACAGCAGTGCGGAGATGACAGAGTTCACACAGACGGATTTTCCGGCACCGGTAGCCCCGGCGATCAGCAGGTGCGGCATCCCGCGTAGGTCGGCGGCAACAGCTTGCCCGGAGACGTTCTGTCCCAATCCCAGCCGCACATGCCCCTTGAGCCGGCCAAAACTGTCGGAATCCATCACGTCGCGCAAGGAGACAATGGCCGGTTCCTCGTTGGGGACTTCGATACCGACGAGACCTTTCCCCGGAATCGGGGCCTGGACGCGAATACTCCTGGCGGAGAGCGCCAGCGCCAGGTCGTCGGCCAGGTTGGCGATCTTGCTCACCTTGACTTTGGTTTTTCTGCCGCGGCTTTCCGTGAATAGTGGTTCAATACCGAACTGCGTGACGACAGGTCCTTGATTAATCTCGCTCACGCTGACGGGTGCGCCAAAGCTCTCCAATGTTGCCTCGATAATGCGGACTTGGTGGCGTATCAAGTCCTCGCTGTAGTATTGCTCGCTGCCCTCCTCAAGCATCTCCATTACAGATGGCAGTTGCCACTTCCGTGTACCTACCTGCATCGGTGGAATCTGCGGTTCGCCACTGCCGTTGCCGACCCGGCCGGCCACGTTGATCTCTGGCGGGACCCGTTGGGCTGCGGGGGATTCGGTCTCCTCAGCCGTGCCGAGTACGATCGATTCCGGGGAGTGCGTGCTCCCCAGGAGCTCTTCCGGCATCTGCTTCTGAGAGATATCCTTCTCAGCTTCCAGCTGTTTCCTGCTCTGCTCGCGCCACTCAACGACCTTCCGCACCGCTTCGGCGGGAGAGATACTTGCGGTGAAGGTAATGGTGACGATCCACCCGATCAGCAGGGCGAAGATCAGGCCCGCCGGTCCCAGCCAATCGGTGCCGGTCTCTATGAGGAAAGCACCGGTCAGCCCGCCACCGACGCCTCTGCGGCCCAAAGCATAGAGATCCGCCTGGGGCGAGATCAAAACAACCACAAAGTGCATTGTCGTCAAGGTTACAAAGAAGCCCAAAATCACGCCCACGATCTGCTCAGGATGAAGCGTGGGGATCTTGTCTCCGAAGTGCCGCAGAACCAGCCAGAGGCCGAAGGCGCCCAGGAGGATCGGGACGACGTAGCGACCCCAGCCAAAGAGCCGGCTGAGGAGCGAGATCCACCACTGAGTCAGGACGCCCTGCTGCGCAGAGAGCATGCTGAGGATCGTGAGCGCTGCGACAATGACCAGCACCCATCCCAGAATGTCCAGTTTCTGATCCCGGCTGAGCCGCTGCCACAGCGTCGGCTGCGGCTTCTTGCTCGACGAACGTCGGGATGAGCTGCGGCGGGGTGAGCTTTTCCCGGAACTTGCTGTCGAACTGCGCTTTGTCATCGTGGTCTTTTCCTGGACCTCAAGACGTCATTTCCTCCCCAGCGCGGCATCGACAGCTTCGCGCAGGGACCGGACCTGGGTGATCTCCAGTCCATCCGGTGGGTGGAAGTCCGGGCGGCTCAATCGCCGGGGAATGATGGTACGCTCGAATCCGAGGCGCGAGGCCTCGTTGAGCCGCGCCTCCAGCTGCCCGACCGAGCGGACCTCGCCGGAGAGGCCTACCTCACCCACCAGTGCCAGATCGGCAGGCAGCGGACGGTCGCGCACGCTGGAGGCCAATGCCACGGCCACGGCCAAGTCGACAGCCGGTTCATCGACCTGTAGCCCGCCGACGACGTTGGCGAAGATGTCCTGTTCGCCGAGGGGCAGGCCGGCCCGGCGTGTCAAGACGGCAACCGTGATCAGGAACCGATTATAGTCCAGTCCGTTGACTGTCCGGCGTGGATTTCCAAAACTCGTAGGGCTTGCCAGAGCCTGTACCTCCACCAGGAGCGGACGCGTGCCCTCAATCGTGACTGCGACGGCCGATCCCGGAACGTTGACCATCCGTTCGGCCAGGAACGCTTCAGAGGGGTTGGTGACTTCGACCATGCCCTTTGCCTGCATCTCGAAGACCCCGACTTCGGACGTCGCGCCGAACCGGTTCTTGACACTCCTCAGCAGCCGGTAGGTGTGGAAGGGATCGCCCTCGAGATAAAGCACGGTGTCCACGATGTGCTCCAGCACCTTCGGCCCGGCAATCGATCCCTGCTTCGTTACGTGCCCAACGATGAAGACCGGGGTGCTTCGCAGTTTGGCCCAGCGCTGGAAGCGGGCCGCGCACTCTCGTACCTGGCTCACATTGCCCGCTGTGGAGTTGAGATCCGTGGTGTGCATCGTCTGAATGGAATCGATGACCAAAGCCCGGATGCTTGGATGCATCGCATCAGCCTGCCCCAGGATCGTGTCGACATCTGTCTCCCACAGCAGGTGGAGTGGATCTCCCTGGACACCGAGGCGGTCCGCTCGCATCTTGATCTGCTGTGGTGACTCCTCGCCGGACACATAGAGCACCGGTTTCTTCTGGTCGCCGAGTAGTGCCGCAATCTGGAGCAGCAGTGTGGATTTGCCGATCCCGGGTTCCCCGCCGATCAGGACAATCGAACCCGGCACGAGCCCTCCGCCAAGCACCCGCGACACTTCGGGCATTGGGATGGCAATGCGGGGGTAGGCGCCGACTGTGACCTGGCTCAGGGGCTCGGGGCGTTGTGACCCGAAGGGAAGCGCGACGGTGCTGTCTACTCTCGTGGGTTCTGGGTTGAGCTTTGTCTCAACCAGGCTATCCCACGCGCCGCAGTTGGGGCATTTGCCCATATGCTTGACAAAGCTCCAGTTGCATTCCTGGCAGATCCAGCGAGTCTCTTGTTTGACCATACGTTAAATCCCACCTAATGATACCAGAACAGATATTCTATTACAAGTGACAGTGGCCTGTTTCTACCCCGAAATGTCGGAAAGGCAAATACAATTCGGCTCAGCCGGAGTCTGTCAGAGCGGGCACGTGCGGGCCAAAACTGCTGCCACTTGTGCTGGTTGCGTGATTATCAGTCTTGTTATCTCCATAACGCAGCTCGCCTGCAACGGAAAGTCGATCGGCTCTGCCTCTGTTTGTGCTAGACTTAGGATATGAACGTGGATTCAGCCGGGGTGGTGATTGCTGAGTTGCTGGCGGATGCAATGCTGGGCAAGCTCGCGCGGTGGCTGCGTCTCCTGGGGTATGATGTGCGGTATATGCAGGATGACGACGCGGTCATTGCCCATACGGCGCGTGCCGAGGGGCGCACTTTGCTCACGCGAGATCACCAACTCTCGGAGCGTCGTGGTCTGCACACTGTGCTCGTGCAGTCCGATCGTCTGACAGACCAACTGGCGCAGGTTGTGGAGGCTGTGGGTCGATTGCCTGCGGGGACGCCGCAGCGGTGTATGGCATGTAACGCCGCGTTGGTGGCGATCTCGGTTGAGGCGGCCCGGTCAGGTGTTCCTGCGTATGTCGTCGAGACTGTGGGATCGAGCAGCGATCTGCCCTTCCACCAATGCCCGGAATGTGGTAAAATCTATTGGAAGGGCACGCATTGGCAGGGCATTGAAGATCAGCTTGACGAAGCTCTCAGAGATGGTGCTGTCAGATGTATAGCTAACAAAGACCGCGCCGGATAGATGTTACCTAAGTTTTGGTTGACAAATCTATCGAGCAAGCTATAATAAATCGGCTGCCGACCCTACGCGGGATCGGCACCTATTTTGTAATGGGGAGGATTGACGTGTACGCAGTTATTAAGGCCGGGGCACATCAGTACAAGGCATCCGTCGGAGACGAACTCGTCGTTGAACGTCTCCCTTACGGTGTAGGTGAGCAGTTTGAGCTAAGCGAAGTCTATTTGTTGGCTGACGAGGATGAGGTTTCGGTGGGACAACCGACCGTTGATGGCGCCGTAGTTCGCGCAACCGTCATCGATGAGTTCCGTGGACCCAAAATCCACATCTTCAAGTATAAGCCGAAGGAACGATATCGACGCCGCATGGGCCACCGCCAGACCTACATGCTCTTGCGCATTGATGAGATTGTAAAAGGAGCATAGCGATGGCACGCAAAAATGCTACGGGTACCAACGGTCGTGACAGTAATGCAAAGCGACGGGGAGTGAAGAAGTACAGCGGTGAGCGTGTTCGCGCCGGTAATATCCTCGTGCGCCAGGTTGGGGAACGTCTCAAGGCCGGTGTCAACGTGGGCTTGGGTAAAGATTACACGCTTTACTCGCTGGTTGATGGCGTAGTGAAGTATGACGTGGCCCACGGCCGCAAGCGCGTGAACGTGGTCGCCGAAGTTGAGGTGGCAGCATGAAGCCAGATCTGCATCCTAAGTGGTATCCTGCGGCACTGGTAACCTGTGCGTGTGGGAATTCGTGGTCCGTTGGTGCAACGGTTCCGGAGATCCGTACGGATGTCTGCTCGGCTTGCCATCCTTTCTTCACCGGTGAGCAGCGTATCGTCGACACCGAGGGTCAGGTTGACCGCTTTATGCGCCGCTTGCGTGCGCGTGAAGAGGCGCTTCACGAGGCAGAGCTTCGCAGGGACGCCAAGACATCGCCTGATGTTGCGATCGAGTCCCT
>Ga0209121_10003104_pt1 | contig 16303 bp, 9 predicted proteins | sample Cruoilmetagenom3_FD_187292 | JGI IMG/M metagenome (GOLD analysis project Ga0209121, IMG submission 187292) | Oil polluted marine microbial communities from Coal Oil Point, Santa Barbara, California, USA - Sample 3 (SPAdes) (version 2) | ecosystem: Environmental > Aquatic > Marine > Oil seeps ... | reverse complement strand
AGCCTGTGCATGGGCCGACCTGATTCAGGGAAGCGCGTTGATTCTCGGCAGCGCCGTCGTCATGCTGTACGCATTCAAGAAACTCGGCTCGGCAACCGATGGCCTTGCTTTTATAGAGAATGTCAAAACCGGGGCGGTCGGAGTTAAAACTTTCGCACAGGACACCGGGGCGATTGACCGGTTCTGGCAACTGAACAAGGTCAGAATGAACATGTTCCTGCCCAAGGATGATAAAGTGCTGCCGTACACGGCGCTCATGCTGGGCCTGTGGATACCGAACTTCTACTACTGGGGTTTGAATCAGTACATCACCCAGCGGACGCTGGCTTCATCATCGTTATCCGAGGGGCAAAAAGGTATCGTGTTCTCGGCGTTTATGAAGCTGCTCGTACCGTTCGTCGTGGTAATCCCGGGCATTATAGCCTTCAACCTCTACTCAAAGGACATGAAAGATCAGGCGGTCGGCGATAATGCACCGGTCATTGCACAGTATTTGATGGCCAATCCCGATACCCAAATGGTGGTGACCGCACCGGCTCCGGATGATGATGCTGTGGCCGCGTGGAACCAGCAGAAATTCATGATAGCTATATATCCGAATGAAGCCGCCCAGAAGGCGGTTAAAACATCTAATCCGCTTGTACTGCCAATGACACAGGAGAAATATGACGCACTTGAATTGAAAGAATATACGGTATTCGAATCTGATGACAAATCATGGACATCGGCTTTCCCCCATCTCAAAGCCGAGCTGGATACATATAATGCCGGCGTCCAACAAGCCGCAGACGCCGCGGGCGTTCCGGTTACAAGCGAAAAATTTATCGCGTATAAATACGACACAGCCCTTGGACAGTTGCTCAGCAATGTTCTGCCGCAGAATACGGGTTTGGTCGGTTTCGTTCTGGCCGCATTGCTCGGTGCAATCGTTAGCTCACTTGCGGCCATGCTCAATGCGGCATCCACCATCTTTACGATGGATATTTATACAAAATACATTTCACCTAAAGCACAGCAGAGGAGCATTGTCACTTTAGGCCGTATATGCGTTGTGGTGTTCGCATTTGTGGCGATTTGGCTGGCTCCGAAGTTGGGCGACCCGAATATCAGCAACAGTATTTTCACAATTATCCAGGAAGTTCAGGGACTGCTCTCGCCGGGTATCCTGGCGGTGTTCGCGTTCGGCCTGATAGTGAAAAAGGCCCCGCCAATGGCCGGCGTCGCGGGTCTGCTTACGAATATTGTCTGCTACGGCGGAATGTATCTGCTCGGACGATATAATATCGGCCCGGAAATTCAGTTCCTCAACCGTATGGCAATCTGCTTCGGAATTAATATTGTTGTAATGACCATCATTACTGTGCTCAAGCCTATGGATAAGCCAATTGTATTTGAGAAGAAAACCGCACTCAACCTTAAATCTTCCAGGGGAGCTTTCATGGCCGGTATTGTGGTTGTGGTCATTACGCTGATCCTGTATCTGTTGTTCAGCCCGATCGGCCTGGCGAAATAGAAGAGACTTTTTGAAAGTTGTGGAATGGAACTGACTAAAGAAGGACAAGCAGCGTTAGATATAATCTTAAAGGCCGCGAAAGACAACGGTATCGACGTCAAAGGCGGCAAAGTCAGAAGGACATCTTCGCGTTTCTGTCTCGGCGTAGAACATGGTGACTATAACGGCACCGAACTGTTCGGCGTCGGAACCGACAGGTTTATCTGGCTGGCCTATAAGCCTAACGGCACGAAAAATGTCAGGCTCTTCAGCGGAAATTTCCCCGGTGACGGTGTTATCGAATTCGAATTAGGCAACGTCCCCGAGCCGAAGTCGGCGGAGGTGGCGGAAACATGGGGCCGCTTCCCGTACGGGATAGATTATATCCTCAGGCGCGAAGGCTACGAACTTTCGCAGGGCATTGACGGCGTTCTTTACGGCAACATCCCCGGCGGCGGAATGAGCCGGTCGGCATCGCTTTGCAACAATTTGATTCTGTCGCTGTTTGACGCAAACGGTATCGAAGTCGAAGACAAGAACACGATAGTCGATTTGGCCCAGGCGGTCGAGAACGATTACATCGGCTCGCCCTGTGGAAAGCTCGACCAGACCATGATAATCTTCGCCCGGGAGGGAATGGCGACCTATTACAATCCCAAGGACCGTTCGATTGACTACGTACCGATTGGTGCCGGAGCGGCCGATTTTCGTATCGTTGTACTCGATACCGGCACGGACCGGCCCGGCCTGGAAAAATCGACTTACAAGATACGAAGGGATGAATGCGAAAAGCTCGTTTCGATATTGCAGAAGGCCGGCTATGAAATATCGTGCCTTGCGGACATCAAGGATGATGAACTCTGCGAGAAGATTATGAGCGAATTCGGGGCGAAATACCCGGATTTGTGCGACCGGCTGAGGTACATTTTCGGCGCCCAGAAGCGGTTCTACGAAATGCTCGAAGCATGGAAGGCCGGGGACATCGAAACCGTCGGGCGGATATTCCGTGCCGACGGGCTGGGCCTTCGCGATGATTACAAGATATCCGGCCCGGAGCTCGAAACGATGTGCGACGTGGTCAGAACGGTGCCGGGTGTACTTGGCGAACGGATGCTGGGCGGCGGCGATAAGGGAGCCTCCGGAGTCATGGTTGGTGCCGAATCCGTCGATGCGGTAAAGGCCGCGGTCGATACGGCCTATCCGAGGAGCTGCCCCGATTTCGCCGGGAAATATGCCGTCCATGTGTGCAAAGTTGTGGACGGCGTCAGGATTTACGAAGGCCTGCTTTGAGAGGGATGGTGGCGATTTATGTCGGAAGCAAATTCGTCATCTGCAAAGGGCAAGTTCGAGGCTCAAGTCTGTTCCAACAGGCGTATCGGCCCCGGATTCCACCGGCTCAGGCTTCAGTTCACTCAGGATGGCGCGATAGCTTTTGCCGATTTCCAGCCGGGACAGTTCGCCCAATTCGACCTTTCCAATACCGCCCTGCCCTCGCCGGACGATGTGCCGGAAGAACTGCGTGACTCCTCCGGCAGGAAGATACTGCTGCGGCGGCCTTTCAGCTTTGCCGAAGTGACAACCGAGGAGGACGAAACGTTCGCAGAGCTGCTCTATTGCGTAGTCGGGCCGGCTACGCTGCGAATGACGACGCTTTCAGCCGGCGATTGTATCAACATCATCGGGCCTCTGGGTCATGGTTTCCAAATCCCGGACGGCAAGAAAACGGTCCTTCTTCTCGGCGGTGGAATGGGCACGCCGCCGTTGCAGCACCTGGCACAAAGCCTGACCACCCGTAATGACGGCATCGATGTTGTCTCGTTTGCGGGCGCCAAAACCGTCGAGGCCCTGCCCTTCGAGGGCCGGCTTGATGAGATATCGCAAACACTCGGATTCTCCGTACCGGAATTTGCCAAATACGGCATCGAATCGATAGTCGCAACCGACGACGGTTCCGCGGGTTATCACGGACTTGTCACCAATTGCCTCGCCGAATGGCTCGAAAAATCCGATATAGCCTTTGATGATATGATTATCTGCGCCTGCGGCCCTGAGCTGATGCTGGCGTCAGTGGCGCAAATCGCCGCCGAAAAGAACATCGACTGCCAGGTGAGTATGGAGCGGAGAATGGCCTGCGGCATCGGCCTGTGCCAGAGCTGTGCCGTCGAGTGCAAAGTGGCCGGCTCAGACGAAACCATTTATAAAATGTGCTGCCAGGACGGTCCGGTCTTCGATAGTAAAGAAGTCGTATTTTAATCTCCGCCGGATGCCTCCGAATTTTCTTTTCTCAGTCTCTTTATACTTTCAAGCTGCAGGACAGCCGCCTTGTCTCGCGGGCGGTTCATCGCTCTTTTTGTTTTAATCAAGGCATCCAGACTCAATACGCGGATTTTCATATCTTCAACTTCGATAAACTCACTTTCCTGTTTGGCTCGACTATAATCGCCCAGGCAGTCAATAAAGCTCAGGCAGTCTAACTGGCCATTCTTCGTATCGAGATACAGATTCTTGAATTGCTCGCATGTTTTATCCGTCAGCTTCAGCTTCTTTCGATTCGGTGTCATTCGGTGCACAGGGTCCAAATCGGAGATGGCTTTTTGCAGTGCGAGCAGATTAGCAGGCGAAAAATCGCAGCAGATGTCGATGTCCTGGGTCACATAGGTACATCCATGTGCAACGCCCGCGAATCCCCCCACTATTACAAAGTCCACCCCGTTTTTAACCAGCCTCTCAAGCAGATTGACGAAATCGTTGCTCACAGTCGTTTTGCTTTCCTGAGTTTTTCCGCCGTATTAAGTGCGATTTGGTGCCGTTTGATTCGCTCTGTCACGCTTCTTCGGAGATTGTCGGCGAGCATGGAAACGTCTATCCCATAATCAGTCGCCGCCCGGATTGGGTCCGTTTGCCGGGAGTTATTCCTGCGTTTGGCGTTCTTGTTTGATTTTTCTGCCATGAATTGAATTATAAACTCAACTGTATGATTTATCCATATCTTACCACATGATTTTCTTTTCTCTATACGGCTGGTTATCTTTTGCAAATTCGAACTCGAGGTCTGTTTTCATCTCTTCCGGCTTGAGCTTTTTTCTGAACTTACAAAGATACATAAACTTAGGTATATTTTCAAAAAGAACACTTGTTTCCGGTTCGGCTACGGATAGTAAATCAACCATAAAGTACGTCGATTTCTTTTTACCGGCGTATCGAAGCGTAAGCCGTTTGCCACAATCAAGCTTTTTCTCACTGAATGTATAAAGCAATATTTCAGTTTCTGAGCCAATGGTTGAAGTTAGCACTAAGGGATATACTGCCTTTTCGGCCTCGAATTTCAAGATGAGTGGAGCAACCATCCCTTCCACAACAATTTTATGCTCCTCGATCTCCGGCGCCGGCTCTACCTTCGCCACAACAAAACACCAACCGCGGTCAATATAATCTTTGAATATATGCGTATCATCCTCGTTAAAACCAAAACCATTCTCCGTCAACCAACCTAAGATTGCCTCGGCACTCTGGCTCCTGATGACTTTAACATCATATATACCCGCCTTCTCGGCTTTGACTATTTCAACTTCAACACCGAAACTTGCCTTAAAAAAGAGAGGCCTAGTCGACATCATCAGAAAAAGAACAATCAATGTTGTAAGCAAACTTATCCAAAGCCGACGTTGCCAGGCTGCCTTTGGTAATCTGATTGTATTGAGGAACAGATACTCTACAAACAGGACCACCAGGAATCCAATGCAACCAAAGAAAAAGATTACGGTTATTGGGAAAATGAAACCTGAAATCCTCGTTACTTTTGGTTGGGTATGTACAGAAGCTTTATAGAAGGATATCCAGGTAGCATCTGCATCTGCACTCGCTATCTCCGGAACCGACGGCACCGGTACCACCCAACCTAAGGAATCTATAGCTTCAGACTGCGAGAGTTCATATTTACTTTGAAGTACCAATGTCTCCGAATCTTCATGGAAAAGTATAAACGCCCTCTGATATGGAATGTCTGGGGGGACTTTTTCAACAAAAAATTTTCCATCTCCCAGCGTACGTCCACCAAAACATCCAATTATAAGAATAAATAGGGCACATCTCGCTATCGCTTTCACATTCCGTCCCTCCAATTAAATCAATATTCAGATAAGGACGATAGCTTTATGAACTACAATATATAAGACACATCAGGTGATGTAAATATATTTTCCTTCACCGTATCATTACTCCTGTCACAGAGAGCAGGAAATAGGGCCGCAGGAATAAATAGTCGAAACACAAATCACGCCCGACGAATCAAGCCACGGCGGCGGGTTCTTCTTCTTCGTATTCGCCGAAACGGACGCTTATCTTCTTGCTCACGCCGCGGATCTGCATCGTGATGCCGAACAGCACGTCGGCAATGCTCATCGTGCGCTTGGCGTGCGTGATGATTATGAACTGCGAATCCTTCTGAAATTCCCGCACCAGTATATTGAAACGCTCGTTATTCGCCTCGTCCAGGGCCGCATCGACCTCGTCGAGGAAACAGAACGGTGACGGCTTCGCCTTGAAAACCGAAAACAGCAGGGCCAGCGCCGTCATCGACTTTTCGCCGCCGCTGAGCAGTGATATGCTTCTCGTCTCTTTGCCGGGCGGGCGGGCTATCACCTCTATGCCCGCATCGAGAATATCTTCCGCTTCGTCGAGTATGATGTCCGCCTTGCCTCCGCCGAACAGCTTGCGGAAAATGTCCTGGAAATGGCCCCGTATCTCCTCGAACGTCTGCTGGAATTTCTCCCTGCTCTTTTTGTTGAGACGGTTGATGAGCTGCTGCAACTGTCCCCTGCTGCTGTTAAGGTCCTGGACCTGGGTGCTCAAAAATTCGTGCCGGTTCTCGAGCGCTTCCTGCTCGTCTATTGCGTCCACGTTCACATTACCGAGCCGTTCGATTTTGCCCCGAAGCGTGCTTATTTCTTCTCGTATTCCTTCCCAGTTGACTTCCTGGTCCGTGTAGTCCTTGTAGGCCTCTTCCAGCTCGATCTGCAGCTCGTCCCTGACTCTCTCGACCAGGTCCTGCTGCCTTACCTCAAGTTGGCTCAATTCTATCTTAAGCTCGTTGGTCTTTTGCTCGGTCTGGCTTTTCTCGGTACGTTTGAGCCGAATAAGCTCCTCTGTTTGTTGTTTTTCTTCGGACAGCCTTTGGACCTCTTTTTGCAGCAGCCGGCTGCTTTCCTGCTTCTTCTCTTTTTCAACGAACAATTCCGATACCGCCGCTTCGCAGTTAAGAATATCCCTCTGGGCATTCGTCAATTGCTCGATGCAGCTTGCCGTTTCTTTTTCGGCGGTGCCGGCGGCCGTCCGGTTCTCACGCACCTGGCTCTCCAGGCTTACGATTGCCTGTTGTAACGCCTTGCTTTGTTCGGTAATCTGGCCCAGGGCAATTTTCAGGTCGGTCAGCTTGCCGGCCAGTGCCTGCTGCTGTTGTTTTTGTTCGGCATGTCTTGTTTGAAGCTGTTCTATATGTGCGGTTCGCTGGTTGTTAACGACCTCCAGCTCGTGCAGTTTTTGTTTCGAGTCATATTCTTTCTGCACCGACTGGGCTATCTGTTCGGCGAGCAGGTCGATCTCGCTGGCTATCAGGGGCTCTTCTTCTTTCAGCCGCTTTACATTTTGTTCTATTACGCTGAGCTTCGAGCTTACCTGCATCTGTTCGGTGTTAGCTTCGTAGACGGATGTCCTCAGGTCCTTGCACAGATTATCCAGATGAACCTTAGCATGATAGTTTTTCTCGATTTGGCTTTCTGTCGTTTCTATTTCGGAGGTAATTCCGGCAATGGTTTCCTGAAGTTGACGCAATCTGCTTTTGCGTGATATCAGGCCGGTCGCCTTGCCCAGAGGCCCGAGCTTTATCACGCCGTCGCCGCTTGCAAATTCGCCTTTCAACGTGACACACTTATAACCTTTGACTCCCTCGTCGGCCAGCCCGGCCGCCTCTTCCAGGGAATCGACAATCAGTGTCTTGCCGAGCAGCTTCCAGGCCAGCGGCGCGTACTTGTTATCGAATTTCACGAACTCGACGAGCCTGCCCTTTACGCAGGCCAGCTCCGACAGGTCGCCTGTGTCCACAAACGGCTCGATTTTATCGAGGCATATAAAATTCACTCTGCCGTCGAGATCCTGGATTTGTTCGATATCGGCGAGCATTCCGCTCGTACTGTTAGTCACAAGGGCGTCGGTCTGGCCCTCGAGGACGGCTTCGACGGCGTTTGCGAATTCGACGTCGGCCTCGATTATATCGGCCAGCATCCCTTCGACGTAATCGAACCTGTTGTTTTCAATCGACCGGTTCTGAAGGATGCTCTTGACGCCGGGCTTGAGCCCCTCGCACCGCTTTTCCATGTCCGTCAATATCGCCAGTTCGCTGTTAAGCGCACTTGCCGCCTCTTTGCTGTGGGCCAGCCGCTTGTTGTCCGCCGTCAAAGATTCTTCGATCTCTTCGGTTTTTTTGCGTTTGGTTTCGAGGCTGTCCTTCAATTCGCCGAGCACTTTTTCAATATCGCCCAGGCGGGCGCCGAGCTGCGCTTTTTCGGTCAGCAGCCCCTCCAGCTCGGTGCGGGCGGTTTCGGCCCGGCCGGCAAGGCGGTCTTTCTGGCTGGATAAATTGTTGCGGTAAACCGAAATGCTCTGGACCTCGTTATGAAGCTGCGCGGTCCTTCTGACTATGTCGATAATGCCCGATTTCTCGTCTTCGAGCTCCGCTTCGAGCGAGATACATTCGGTGTTTACTTTCTGGATGGTTTGTTCGGCCTGCTCTATGTCCCGGGTTTTCTCTTCGAGCATCTTTTCGCAGCTTGCCGACTCGCTGCGGTATTTGGCGGAATTTTCCTCGAAAACGTTCATCTGCTCCTTCAGCTTTTCGAATTTTTCCGCCGCAGATTCTTTCCTCTCCTGCAGCTCCGAGACCCTCGCACGCAGAAAGTCGATTCGCTGAAGCTGCTGCTCGATTTTGCTCTGTACGGACACGAGGCTGTTTCCGGTGCCGCTCAGCTTGTGCTCGGTTTCGATTATCTCTTCGCCAAGTCTGCTTAGTGAAGTGTCCTCTTTTGCCACTTCGGCCTCGAGCGCCTCGAACTGTTCGGTCACCTGCCCGAGGGCATCCTGCTTCCGGCTTATCTGCGTTCGATGCTTGGCATATTCGACCAGCGAGTAATTGACCTGCAGCTCTTTGAGCCTTTGCGTATATTGCAGGTAGTTTCTCGCCTTGCCCGCCTGCAGCTTGACGCTCCGAAGCCGCTTGGCGACTTCTCCCAGAATATCCGCCAGCCGGAGCAGGTTTTGTTCGGTTCGTTCCAGCTTGCGCAGGGCTTCTTTTTTGTGGGCCTTATACTTGCTTATTCCGGCGGCTTCCTCGAATATGAACCTTCTGTCGGTTTTCGATGCACTTACCAAATGCTCGACCTGCCCCTGCTCGAGAATCGAATACGCCTTGGTGCTTACACCGGTATCCATAAACAGTTCGCGGACATCTTTGAGCCGGCAGACTTTATTGTTTATCCGATACTCACTTTCCCCGCTTTTATAGATCTTCCGTGTTATCTGTACCTCGTCGGCCTCGATAGGAAGCTGCCTGGCTTCGACTCCTTCGGAATTGGACATAACCAGGGTGACTTCCGCCGCACCCAGAGGTTTTCTGCTGCTGCTTCCACCGAATATCACATCCGCCATCTGCCCGCTTCGCAGGCTCTTGACACTCTGCTCGCCAAGTACCCACTTGACCGCGTCGACTACGTTGCTCTTCCCGCAGCCGTTGGGTCCCACAATGGCCGTTATAGGCGAGTCGAAAATAAATTCCGTCTTGTCGGCAAAGCTTTTGAATCCGTTCAGTACAACTTTTTCAAGTCTCATTTCTTATCCTGTTGTTAACGTCCGGTAACTACTCACACAACGCTCACCCACGGCGTTGATATAAAATCTTCACTATTGTTATCGGCCGAGGGTTTGTCATTTCTTGATATTTAGGCCGATTTTTGGCATGGGTCCGGCACGAAACTCCGCTCTCACCGCTCCTTTGTCACACATAAGCTTTAAAAGTGCCGCCGCATCTGCATACGAGACACCCAAACCGCCTCGCTCCTTCTCGTTTTCTTTAGGTGGTTCGTCGCAGAGCGTTCTGATAATATCTCCGAGTTCGAAGGAGCTTTTCAGTTGAGCGATGACGTTGGCTCGTTTCGGATGTTTGCGGATAATGTTGACGTATTTCTGGCCGGACGGAGCGTTAATGGTGATGTCACCGTTCCGGGAAGTCACGAAAATATTGCCGGTGCAATAAACAGGCGAGCCGAACAGCACAATACAGGGCTGCCCGCTGCGAGAAACAAAAACCGTTTTGTGCCGGGTTTGCGTGACTCGTTCCAGATAAAAATTACGCCCGACGAATTCCTGTGCTATGGCAACATCGTCTAATTTTCGTAATTGCTCGTATGCGGCCAGCCTGATCTGAAAATCATCGTCTCGCAGCAGCCTCCGCGACAGCGCGACCGCATCGTTGTGTTTCGCCCCGGCGGTGATCGACTCAAGGGCCTCTATTCTGCCGGCTGACTTGTTGTCCAGGGCGATCTGTCTAAGAGCCGCCAAACCCGCGTCACCGCCCAGGTTGAGCATGCATCTGGCTGCATGCAGTCGAACTTTCTCGTCGGATGAATTCAACAAAGCGCCGAGCTCGCCCAGGCATTCATTGCCGATGGCCTCAAGAGCAACCTCGCTCGAATACTTGTCCTCGGAATCGGAAAGCCTGTTTAGAAACGCCCTTATTCTTTTGCCGTTTATATCCGGCCCCTGTTCGAGATACATTGCCGCGACTATTGCAACAAATCTTTGTTTCCGCTCTCTGTATTTTGCCGGCACGGTCAATTCGACCCGGTTGGACAAAACCGCCCTCGCCGGGGCACTGCTGAAACGCCCGTTTATGCGGTTGCGAATCCGGTTTGCCGTTTCAAAATCTGGCTTGCGGAGTGATAGAATGGTTTTGTACTCATCAAGAACCTTCCCGCCCGCCAGGATGTAGCCGGTCTTTTTATTGATACCCGGATCGCTGATTTTGTCGATAAAGACAGGTCCTTCCGCATCGGCTAAGATTCTCGTATCGACGCCGAATCTGCCCGGCATATTCAGTTCGGCCGTAAAGAGCCGGCCTCGCTCAAGAGAAGTTGTTTGCGTGTTCGGCAATGCTGTTACTCTCACGTCGAAATACTGGTTTTTCGAAGCTATTGCCGGTATTGTCCCCTCGACCAGCACCACCGCCGTATTCGGGCTGTCGATGAATTTATTGACATTCATCCTTGTGCTCGCCGGCAATTGCTTGAGAACGTACTGTCCAAGATATTTCCTGATCTGCGGCGGGCATTCTGCAGAGCCGGTCCCCTCAAGCCCGACTACCAGGCCATACCCTTCGATGGTAACCGGTTCGGGAGTTATAACCCGGACTAACGAGCCGATTGTGGCACCCAAACCTGCCCTGGATGAGAAATCCTGCGCCCCCCTGTCCGGCCCTCCGCAGCCGCCTGCTAAACAAATGGTTAGCAGAACCGGTACGGAAAAAACCGTTTTTCGACAAATTTCGTTCATTTGACCAAACACCTTAAAAAAGGCTAAATTTACCGCGGAGAAATCTGCTCAATACTACGCCTGCGAACTGCCAGTGTCAAGCGCAATTTTGAGTCTTTATTCAACGCGATTCTCGATACAACGTGCTCGTTCGGTCAAACAGCTTGCCGACCGCAGCGCAGTTTACCGCTTTTTCGTAGCAGCCGTTAATGCCTCTTTGATAATCGGCCGGATTTTTTTTGTCCACACTCCGTAGCCTGTGCCGTTCAGGTGCAGTTGGTCTTTAAGGAAGAATGCAGGATTCGGCTTGCCGCCGGCGTCCAGCAGAGGCGAGGCCGAATCGAAATAAAACAGCCGGCCGGCCTTATCGGAGAAATCCTTAATCATCATATTCGCTTCGTTCATCACCGGCCAGAGAGACCATCGGCTCTCGCTTGGTTTGATACCGACGTAAATAATCCTCGTCTCCGGCAGCTTATCATGTACCAGCTTTACGAATTTTTTGTAATCGTCGAACACGCGCCCGGCGTTCTTTCCCGCCGCAACATCGTTGTCGCCGGCGTAAAATACTATCACCTTCGGCTTATAACACAGCACAATCCGCCCGGCAAAATAATTGACCTCCGAGATTTGCGAGCCGCCGAATCCGCGGTTAATCACGGCAAATTCGCCGAAACACTCGGCCGTCGGCCACATCCGAATGCTCGAACTGCCAACAAACAGCACGGCATCCGAAGGGAATGTATTCTTACTGTCCCACTGCTCGAATTGGCGAATCGTCTTTTCCCACCGCTCGGCCGGATTCTCCGCCGGCTTATCCTCAGCGAAAGATACGACACAACCGCAAAGTAATATCAATAACCAAATTTTCCGTCGAACCATCTCAAAACCTTTCCACAAAATCCCAGCTCTCATCGTTTCATAAGATATGCTTAACCGCCAATCAGCGAAAGTTTATTTTTTTGAGTTGAACAAATTTACGACTTCCAGCGGAGTTTTCAGGAGTACTTTTGCTCCGTTTTCGGTTAGTTCCCCGGCGGTGCGGAAGCCCCAGAGCGCTCCGGCGGCGAACATGCCTGCCGCGACGGCGGTCCTCATGTCGGTGTTCGTATCGCCGAGATAGACAAACCGTTCGGGCGGGATACCAAGCTCCTCAGCGATCTGAATCGCCCCGGCCGGATCGGGCTTGATTGGGACCGACGGCAAAGCACCGCGAACGATCCGGAAATGATAATCCGGGAAAAATCCCTCTACTACCCTTTTAGTTGCTGGATGAGGTTTGTTCGACAGCATTGTCATTGGAATACAGCGTGCCTCAAGTTCGGCCAGCATTTCCGGGACGCCGGGGTACGGCCTGGTATTATCCGCCCAGCATTTTACATATTCGGCCCTGATGATTTCCCTGCACCGCTCAACAGTTTCGTCATCCTGGTGTTCTTCGGGCAAAACCCGAAGGGCCAGGCAGCCCGCACCGTCGCCGACAAATCGTCGGTAACTTTCAAGAGGATGCGTCGCGAAACCCAACGCTTTTAGCCCGGCGTTCGCGGCGCAGGCGATATCGGCTAATGTGTCTAAAAGCGTGCCGTCGACGTCGAAAAGTATGGCTTGAAATTCGATTGTATCAGTCTCCGATGATTTGACAAATGATGGTTCTGGTTCTGGGCCTGGTGTCGAAATCGACGAGAATAATCTGCTGCCAGGTCCCGAGGGTAAGTCGGCCGGCAACGACAGGCACGCTCAGCGAAGGCCCCAGCAGCGAGGCCCGCACGTGGGCGTGCCCGTTATCGTCATGCCAGGTTTCTTCATGCTCATAGCGGGCATTTTCCGGCGCGAGCTTCTCGAACGCCGCCTTCAAATCGTAGTTCGCGAGCCCCGGCTCGTATTCGGTGGTCGTAATCCCCGCCGTCGAGCCGATATTAAAAACCGTCACGGCCCCGTCCCGAATTTCCGACCGCCCCAACGCGGCCTCGACCTGATCGGTAATATTAACAACTTCGCAGTTGCCTTTCGTCTTAATCGTTATTTCCTGAGTCTTAACCATCTGCAACAAATCCTGTTTTGAATTGTATTGTTCGTCACCAAAAACAGGAATAATACCAGACCCGCTCCCATTTGGCAAGCCCGGCACGTCATCCCGACCGAAGCGAAGGGATCTATTATAAATAACCGCAGATTAATCCTGTGAGATTATGGCTTTGCCCCCTAAGGGACAAGCTATCTCACGGGGTGAACGCGGATGATGCGGAAAAAATAAAATCAACAGCAAAAAGATAGACCTGCCCCTTCTCTTTTTCTTAAAGCTGAATCCTGCCATTTTCGCCCTCAAACCTATTCGCTGGAATTCTCCACGATTTTTATTTCTTCTTCGGTCAGGCCGTAGAGGTAGTAGACGAGTTTGTCGATTTGTTTGTCTGTGGTGTCGATTTGTCGCTGGATCCGCGTCTTCTCATCAGGTATTTTAGCGGCGGTTAATTTCTTGTGCAAATCCAATATTCTTCTGACCAGCATATTCATTCTATCTTCGTCATTCTTGTTTAAACCGCCTGAGGAACATATTCGCGGGATTGGGAAACCTTCAAGATATTGGCCGAAGAATCGTAGATAAATATCAGTCTTGCCTTCCAATCCTGCACATATCGCACTGAAATACAGGTTGGCTACGCATGAATTGAGCAGACCTAACAAGAATAAGTCAGGGCGCGGAATAAAATAAACTGTATTTGAACCGTAGTAACCTATTTCATCAAGTGCAAATCGTGGATTTGTTGCGATATCGGGAAAGACTATTTTGGGTCCGTCCAAGAAAGACGCAAACGCGAATTGGGGTTGTTGTAATTCATACCATGCTTGTTTCGTCGCGCGCTTTTCAAGGGCTTTTCTAAAGGGCCTAAGGTGTTGTAGAACACTTGGATATCTTTTGATGTCAATACCGTGGTATGAATATATGAGATACAATCTTTTGTATTGAATTGCATATCTGCGGACATCGCGTCCATTCAAGAAGGATTTTATAATTTCCTCTGCTTCCGGATTGGCTTCAATAATCGAGTTCCTTGTCTTTAAATCTATGACAAAAGCCTCAGTTAAACCGGACTTGACACCCATACAAATCTCTCCAGAACAGTATTCGGATAGCGTCGTGTTTTTCGAAGAAAATTTGTGCAAGATTTGCTGAATTTGCGGATTCACGAAGCTCCAGCTCGAAGATGTTAAAGAATCTCCAACGACGCGATAGGAAGTTCCGATTATGGCGTCCTCTACCGACAAAGAACCACCCTGAAGGGATGTAAATCTATCAGTCAAAGGAGGAGGAGAATATAGGATAGGTCCCTTCTTCATAGACTTGGTGGATAGTAGTACTACTGTTCTAATCGTCGCACCTGCAAATACAGGTAAGCCTGCAAAGTCAACGACATGAGAAATATGAGCGCGCTGAGCTAACAAACTGCGGAGGGGTTTGCCGTATTTAGCACGAAGGAACTTGTTTGATACAATCATTCCAAAAAGACCATTTTCTCTCAAAACACCTTGGCCTTTTTCGATGAAATAGACATAGAAATCAGCACGTTCCTCGTGCGAAAAATATGTGCGCTTAAGATGGGCTTTTAGCTCCTTAAATGACTCCATACGCACATAAGGTGGATTACCGATGACAGCGTCGAAGCCAGGGTTTTGTCTACAGAAGATTTCTGGGAATTCGGCTTGCCAGTCGAAAGCGTTGATTTTCTGTTGGAGTTCTTCGGTGATGGATTCTGGATCGAGGTTTTCGTAGAAGTCAGGGCCTATGAGGGAGTTGCCGCACTTGATGTTGTTGGCAAGGTCGGGCAGCGCTCTTTCGTGGAAAAGGCGATACTGATTATCTATTGTTTCGGAGCTTTCGCCTTCGAGGACTTTCAACAGCAGCGATAGTTTTGTAACTTCTACGGCCTGGGAATCGATATCAACGCCGTATATGTTATTGAGCAGGATTCGTTTTTTCTCGGTGATGGTCAGTCCGTAATGCGGGAGTTGAGATTCTTCGGCTTGCTCAGAATGACGAATGGAATTTGTTTCGAAAATTTTAGGATTTTTTCCTTTCATGTGCTTTTCAGGCTCGTTCTCTGTGTAATATTTCAAGTGCCAGTCGAGCAGGTATTGATATGCACCTATAAGAAATGAGCCTGAGCCGCAGGCGGGATCGAGGATTTTGATATTGGAGACTTGTCTTGGAGTCTTTACTTTGCAGAGCTTGCCGACGGTGTTTTTGACGATGTAATCGACAATATACGAAGGCGTGTAATATACGCCGCCGGCCTTTTTCACTTCGGGCTTGTCCTCGACGTTGGCACGGTGGCCCGATGTCAGCGTAATGACTTTTCCGAGGAACTGTTCGTAAACGTCGCCCAAGATTTCTGCGGGCAGGACAGAGAATTCGTAGGGACTTTGCGGATAATAAAGACTATGCAAAATCCACTTTAGGTCTTTGTCGTCGATTATGATATTAGGCGTAAGCTCGTCCGGCCCTTCGGAACGGTCGGGTTCATCGTGAAAGTGGAAAAGGCCTGAATTGTACTTCTGGTCGGCCTTCTCGAATACCTCGCAAAGTCTTGGGTAAGTTCGCTCACCGCTGATTATTGATTGAAGCTGGCCGTAAGGCTCGATTCCACGGTCCTCGCACATTCGTAAAAAGAGAATTCTGTCGATTGTTCGCTGAACACTAAAGTTGATCTCCCTTACTGACAGCGCTGCGTTTCGCAGGGCGATAATACGGGCGAGCATATTTCGCCATTTTTCAATTTCCGCGAGGAATTCTTTATCGACGGTGCTCGTGCCGCGTTTGCCTTTTGTTGCTGCAGCGAATTTATCAAACGAGCCTTTCAAGATTGCCTCTTTGCTGAAAATATCGGCAATCTCGGAGAAGTTTTTCAGATAGTCTCTGTAAGTAAAGAGCATAATCCTTGCCACGTCGGCCTTATCGGTGTGCTTCGGGCGAATCCGACAGTCATAGACGGCGAACTCCTCGAAATCGGTGAGGATCGAAAGCGGCAATTTGGCCGACCAGGCATAACGTCTCAACTGGTAGGCCGGGTGGGGATCACCTTTGATATCTACGGACGGTTTCTTTGCTTCGAGAAAGAACTTACGCGCCCCGCCGATACGAAAACTGTAGTCCGGGGCTTTGGTTGCACCGCCGATTTTTATCGCATCTTCATGAATGACATCCTTATAAGCCTGCGCGTATCCGGATTTATTCGA
>Ga0209121_10003102_pt1 | contig 16313 bp, 11 predicted proteins | sample Cruoilmetagenom3_FD_187292 | JGI IMG/M metagenome (GOLD analysis project Ga0209121, IMG submission 187292) | Oil polluted marine microbial communities from Coal Oil Point, Santa Barbara, California, USA - Sample 3 (SPAdes) (version 2) | ecosystem: Environmental > Aquatic > Marine > Oil seeps ... | reverse complement strand
CTCGAGCAGGTCTAGGTGAGCCACACTGTTTTTGGGAAAGACAAAACTTCTTGGGACAATGCCAAACTTCTTCATCCCCACTGAGATCATGTTCAATTCGTTGTCAGCTTCATTGCGAGAAAGATTTGTGAACTCCCTGTGGTAATATCCATGTGCTCCTATGTCATGTTTAACGGAGGATTTGAGAAGAAGCCCTAGAATTGAATTATTCACTTCGGTTAATTGTCCTCTTATGGCGAAAGTTACTGGTGTCTCAAAATCATTAAATAAATCAACAAATAGAGGGAGAGCCCGTTCTTCTATCTCCCCGATCAAATATTCACTAATATATCGATTGATATTGGCATCGTTTTTTCCTTCATTGATCACTCCCAATTCTTTGTTACCAACATCAACATCAATAGAAATTATGAACATACCGTTTTCAAGCTGCATCTTTGGCTTTCTGATTGAATAAGCCAACAAATGATACAGTTGTGAGAACAATGAAATGTTTTTATTTATCATGTCCCACGCGCGCCAAAAAGTTCTTATACAAGTTTCTCCAGGATTTCCAGCCATCGTTTCTGTTATGTGCCTGTCTTTACCGATTTCGCTATGAGATAAGCGGGTGAAAAATAATGAACGTTTTTTGTCTTTGGATGCAATGGTGGAATCTCAATGTACTCGTGCCTCACATTCTAGCTAACGTTCGCTTAATTATTTCCGCCAACGTTTTCTCTGGACCCCTCAGTTTCTCCAATCCCAAAAGACTCTTCGCTTTTTCCATACTCACTCTTATCCTGTTCTTGTCGTCTTCCTTAAATAGAGGTGGTATACCTTTGTCCAGAATTTCTATTTTAGGTCTCACTTTTCCGTCTGTGCATTTAACTATTGATTTTCTGACGATTTCAGCAAGGTCAAGAATTGTTATTGGTCGAGGGTAATACACATTGACTATGTGAGCTAGACTGTTCTCGCCTTTCCCGTATTCACCATTTAAGATCTTTGATGCATAAATTTCGTAGGCCTTGCAGATGTCCCTGATGTCCACGTATAGCATAGGCCGGTGCATGCTGTGTCTAAATGGAGTGATAGATTCTCCACGAAGTCCCCTTTTTATGAATATACTTGCGGCAGTTTCGGGTGGCATACCCTCGCCGAGAACAGTTCCCATCCGTATTATGCCGTAGATTTTGACATCCATTTCATCGTAGTACCGTACAATCGTTTCTTGAGCCATCTTTGAGAGGGCATATAACCTAGCTCTGCCTTCGACTTTGTCAGGTCTAAATCCGAACTCTTCATCGATGATCCCTTGCAGATCCCTTTCACCAACAGTATGCCAAGTGCCTGCCAATATCATTCCCTTGATTTTTGGATTTTTTTCAACAGCCTCACAGACATTTTGAGTCCCAACCACATTTACCGCATAGCCTAGAGACTTATGCTTATTTATCAAAGGAATCTGCACAATAGCAGTATGTATAGCCAAATTCACATCGTCAAGTCCCTCTGCCACTTCCCGATATTTTCTGACATCGCAACGAGTGTACCCGACGAAACCTTCGAGATCTTTCGGTGGCTTTCGAACGTCAAGTATTTTTACTTCAAATTTTTTTGACAGATGCCTCGTTAAAGATATGCCTATGAATCCTGCTCCTCCTACAATTGCGATTTTAGGCTTCAAGTTCTTCACCTGTATTTATGTAGGACTATTCTTCGGTAATGCTTATTAAGTCTTACTATACGCTACATCCCATGCATCTGACGGTATACCAAGTGGGCGTCCACATCAGGCCTTGTCCATGGGGTCGTGATAAATATGAGTAAGACAGCGGTTCTTTTGGTAGCATCGCTCATTATTTTTTGTGTAGGCGTAGGTCAAATTTTGCTCTCCTTTGCTTCCTACACTTCTACTAAGACCATTGCTGCCTTAGGCATCATAAAAGAAAAAGTGGTCGAGCCGACAAGAATACGAAAACACGTCGTTGCCTATGGTGGGAGTTTTACTGATACGACTGCCAGCTTCGTGGCTTCTAATTTTGACGTGGTAGATACAGGATTTGAGGCAGCATCAACAATTGGTAGGATTAAGGCTTTGAATCCTAACATAATAGTGTTGGGGTATAGAGACATTATGGCGATGCATTCTTATTACGAAGACTGGGAAGAAGTGAATCCACATGAGGATTGGTTCCTTCACGACATCCATGGAAACAGACTGATACACAAAAAGTGGGGCTGGTACGCTATGGACGTGGGAAACACTGGTTGGCGAAGCCACTACGCTAACTTTGTTAAAGACTACCTTGACAGCTTCCCCTTCGACGGTGTTTTTGCTGACGACACTTGGGACGCATGGTACACGTATCGATACGAAGAGTGGACGGTGCCGCCCAAAGACATACCTCTTGAGATTGAACAACGTTGGCACAACGACATGTTGGGAATGATTCAGACTGTTAAAAGTGTAATCGGGCACAAGCTTTTGGTACTGAACACTCAGAACAACGACGATTATGTAGATGCTGCTGACGGAAAGATGTTTGAACACTTTGTGCACAAGACTAGTTGGGGACTTGACTATTATGGATGGCCCGGCTTCGACCCGTTGGAGCATGTGGATGCTTTGGCAGAGGTAAGCAGTCGGGGAAAAATCTTTCTTGCTCATTCTGGAGCAAAAATTCCAGATAATCCCACGCAAGATGACCTCGACAGAGCATATAACGTCATGCTTTACTGTTTTGCTTCCTACTTACTTGGCGTAAATGGGGAAAAAACCACATTCGGTTTCAACAGTGTTAATTCCAAAGACGCCTCTCTAGGCTACTATTCTGAATTTGACGTGCCATTAGGTTCTCCTGTTAACCAATATTATCCAGTTGGTTCAGTATATACGCGTGACTTTGCATATGGCAAGGTTTTGGTTAATCCCACAACATCATCTTATACGGTTGATCTCGACAGCGAGTACAAGACACCAGATGGCCAAACAATATCCATTGTCACATTAGACCCTCACTCAGGTGTTATATTGTTAAGGCCTTGATTTTTTGGAATGGAAGTTATTATAAGTGGAAAAAAGTAACAACAATGTAGGTCACGTTTCGGATTTGCATTGCTATCTCTTAATGCTCGACTTAGCACAGATTCTTTGCGTTTGCAAAAGTAGTGGCATTGCCTTCTGCATCTCTAAGATCATTCAAGAATAAGCGCACACACCTGTTATTTTGCTCTGTCATCAGTGTTTTTTAACCCTGTCCTTTTTCTCATCTATGTTTCCTTTATCCTTGTTTAATCATAAGTTAATGAAGTAATTATCTTATACCTTATAAACGCCGTAGCCAATATCAGTCGGCTAATAGGAGCTACGATTTTCCTCCCTTGAAAATTGTATAACGAAAGTGCAAAATAAAATCCATTCATATATTTAACTTTACTCCCAAATCCTTCAATTCCATCCCAATATAAGGCTGATCCCCTTCTATTTATTCGAGAAGGATCTTCCTCATATTTATTTCGTAGATATTTTCTTTCATACTTCATGTCCCTACCTGCAGTAGATGAAACGTATCCTATATCTGAGGCCATTTTCAGTGCCTTGTCAGTTACGGCTCCGCCAGGCCAACATAAAAATTTGGCTTCCTTATCTAGTTTATGTTCAATGATTTCTTTTGACTTTTTTAGTTCATAATAAACTCGTTCTTCATACTCTTCTTCCGTTTCATATCTTTCATTTAGCCAATTTTCTTCTTTATATTTTCTTGCAACTTCAAATAGTTCATCTCTCCAGTTTTTGGAGTCGAAAAAATCTTTACCACTTCTTTCTTCTACGTAATTTTTCATAAATTCTTTTAAAATCTCATCTGGGAAATATCGCCTTGTTCCAGTAGCCCTACCATATTCACAGACAGGTTCTCCGTAATTCACTAGTTCCTCATTGTCAATTTGTAAATAAGGTTTTTTGGCGGGATTATCGTTCCACGTCATCCAAATGTATGGATCTCTTGGATGGCGAAAGTCAATAATTCTATTACTTGTAGGGTACCAGGTATGCGACAGTGTATGAGATTGGATATCCATAACCCCCTCATCTTCCATCTCTTTCATTTCTTTCCAGGATAAGTATCCGATAGTTTCTAATTTATCGATTTTTGCTTCTCCTTTCCAAACATCTTCTAAATTTTTTCTAATGATATTCCGGGGATCTGTGAATTCTGGGTTTACGTAAATTGTACCTTTGAAACCGTACTTTTTTAGCAGAGGATAGGCAAACACCCAATTGTCCAAGTATCCATCATCGAAGGTAAGAACAACTGGATTTTTGAGCAACTTTACGTCTTCTTTCATGTAATCATATAAGCGTTGCAAAGAGATAGTATGAAATGCCTTTTCCTTCACCCACTTTAATTGACTCTCGAATATCTCATAAGGGCATGTTAAATAGTTCCATTGCCATTTCCTATTCGGGATTCCAATGCTGTGGTACATGATAACTGGAACAGCTGGATTTTTAATCATTTTCTTCCTTACACAACTTTGTAAATAATTTAAGGTATTGAGAAACTACATATTCAAATTTATAATTTTTGAGATAATCTTTTTTTGCAGCTTTACCCAATTGATTAGATAAATCGTTATTCTCTACAACTTCTTTAATTTTTTCTGTTAAGTCTTTTATATTTTTCTTCTCAAAGAGTAATCCATTTTTCCCATGACTTATTAGGTTATTAATTCCGACAACATCTGTGCTGACAATTGGTAAACCATTAAACATGGCTTCTAATAGCGCTATAGGTGTCCCTTCCAGCAATGATGAAATAACATAAATGTCTGCTAACTTATAGATGTGAGGTGCTTCTTCATGTGGAATAGTTCCAAGAAATTTCACATATCCGTCAAGGTTTCTTTCTTTGACTTTTTCCGCCAACATAGGTTTCATAGGACCATCTCCTACGTAGAGAAGCCTCAGATTATTCTTTTCAATGTAGATTTTCCCTAACTCCAAAAATGCATATAGCAAAGTATCGCTTCCCTTAATCTTCTTTATTGAACCAAGAGAAAGTATAACTTTATCATCATTGCCAAATCCATATTTCTTTCTCAACTCCTCCTTTGACAGTTTTGATTCTTTAAAGGGAATCAGAGGGGGAATCACTCTGATTTTTCTACCACTACGTTTTTCATATTCTTTCCTAATAGTCTCTGACACCGCGACAATAGCATCAGCATTCTTAAAAAAGAGTTCGTGTAAGATCTTTGGCTTCCACGGATACATTCCTCCACCATGAATCGTGACAGCGTAATGAATATTGAATAATTTCTTAACTAACAACAGAAGGTAAGCCAAAGGAGAGTTGCTAGTATATGGTACATAGATAACATCGATTTGTTTCTTCAATTTTATTAATTCGAGAGAGAGGTGGAAGTAAGTTGACAGCGTACGATTTATTAAAAATCTTTGATTCAATTTTACAAGAGAAATGTTTCTGTTATTCCAATCATATCCACAACTTGTAAGAATCCAAACTTTATGGCCTCTTTTGGCTAACTCGTTTGTGAGATAATAATTAAAAATCTCTACGCCACCTGTTATGCAAGGATATATAGCTGGTGAAATAGTTAGAATATTCATCCTTTAGCCTCTAGTTCTTTTCATCAAGCCAAAGAATGAGCAACCTTTGAAATAACGAATCTATACTTTCCAGACCTAGTTGGGGGGATTATGTCTACTACTTGAAAGTTTATCTTCATATCTTCACCTAGATACTCACGAATTTTGTTTGTCAATTTACTTATTTGTCCCTCTTCAAACGATTCATCTGGAACCACCTTAATGTCTATTTTACTCATAGATTCTTGAACAACTTGGAATTGTTTTATTCCCTTGATCGCTGTTCTAAGAAGGAGCGTCCAAAACGTTCCACCCACTGCTCTACCGTTTGTACCTACAACAATATCAAATACTCTACCATCAATCTTTTCGAGTATTGGGAGTCCTCTGCCACAATTACATTTTTTATCGGAGAGTACACCGATATCACCTATCCTATACCTGATGAATGGCATCCCATAATTATCCAAATTAGTAGTCGCTAATTCGCCTCTCTCTCCGGGGGCTGCAGGCTCTCCATGTCCATTTAAACATTCCACATAAACGTGTTCAGCATTTATATGCATTCCTGAATGTTCAGAGCATTCTTGTGCAATGGTGCTAAATTCTCTGCATCCGTATCTGTTAAAAACCCTGCATTGGAAAACAGACTCGATCAATTCTCGCTGGTAATCATGTAAGACCTCTGCCGAGCTAATTAAAGATTTTGGATTGATACCTTCAATCCCATTCTCTTCAAGAAACTTTGCAAAACGGCATAACGGCGAGGGGTATCCCCTAATTACTTTAGGTTTATATCGAAGAAGCTTTTTTGCATAAACAAACATATTTTCTTCGGAAAGATGATAAGAAGACAGAAACAGAGTTCGAAATAGTCTAGCATTAATCTTGTTTTTTAGATCACCTTGAAGAGAGATGTCGAAGGGAGACCCCCATAGTACAGCTTTTTTGTCACCTATCTCCAAACCTGCCCAATTATCGTTTCTGAGAACTATAGCGCCTACACGTCCAGAATTTTTTCCATCGCTAAAGAAGTTAAGGTTCACGCCCGTTGATCCTCCTGTAGAGTTAGGAATTAGGTCCTTTGTTCTGTAGTTTGATGACACAATACAGCTAATGTTGTTTTTTATTTCTTCTTTATCAAGAAGAGGTAATTTTCTAAAATCGTCAGGAGTGGTAATGTCTTTTGGGGTCATATTCAGCGTTTTGAATATGCGGTGATAATACGGAACATTAGCATAGGCATATTCTAAAAGGTTTTTTAGTTTATTCCATTGCATTTTTTTGATTTCACCGACAGAAAGCCACTGTGTCTTCTCTAATTCTTTAAAATGCCTTAAGGTATCCCTCCCACTACAAATCTGAAGTATCGGGTATATTACGTATTTTGCGAACGTGGAGTACAACATCTCTTTTCCTCCATCACCTTTTTCCGCGTCTTCCAAGGGATAGGAACAATCTAAGTATAATTTCTGCTGTTGTGAGTTTTGGTATAAAACTATCTGATAGTCTATTTTGCAATGAATTTATGTATTCCGGAGTAATGTAATTCTTTATCCTTGAATCCTCTGTAAAAATTAGTTGGCTTATAGTGCCTTTAAGAATCCCGCCCAGCCATTTGTTCCAATCTTCAAGTCGAGGATATGATCTTCTTAGAAAGGTATTTACGATCTTTTTTGGTCCCAGATTTTTGATCCTACCAAGATGGTAAATAATTTTTCCTTTTGAAAACATTTTTGGCGGAACTCCATGTACAGGGATTTCTCGCAGTGCCCCTCCATTCTTGGAGATCAAATAAGCTTGAAGTATCATTTCCTCCACGCTTCCTCTTTTGTGATGCGATAAAAATTGTGAAAATGATAAAGTACTTCTTTCTATCGAATAGGAAAGATCAATAATATCATTATCCCAAGCTGGGATTCTTAGCGTGGTAAAATGCTTAGCAATAGCAAGTTCACCAGCAAAATGTTTTGGTGAAACTTCATACAATATATACGAAAGATGGGATTCTGGTTCGGATAATTTACCATAGTCTTTTTCCAAATTATCAATTTTTTTCAAAATGTGCCTTTTGAAAGGTTCATAATAGTTTCCCATACACTCTTTCCAAAAATTCTCATTAATACTCTTTTCACCCGTAGAAAATATTCTGGCCATATCGGGCGATATTAGTGCAGGGACATGTGCATGTCCACGAAATTGCATATCAAGTGATATACCACTTATTACAAGAGGAAATTTCTTACCACAGTCTGTCAAATTTTTGTAGACATACAAAAGTGTCGATCTTGTTATCTTCTCCAGACCCGACGATAAATACAGTGTATCGAACATTAAAGATGGGAGTTCTTTTTCAAAATTTTTGTCGAATAGAATCTTACGGTGCTTAATATTCAATGCCTGTGCTGTTTTTGAAGCTTCTGCCAAGTCACTACATCCAGGGACACCATAGGTATATGCCACTACAGAATTCATATCGGGACAAAAAGAAAGATTTGTTCTACCATCCCATCCGCCTGTCAACGCACAAACAATTTTGTTTGCACCGGTAAAGTATTTTGGCATTTTATTCATAAAAACATCATATGCATATTCAAGTGCTTCTTTTCCCTCTAGAAGATGCTTCTTCTTACGAAACTTGGGAGCATATTCAGAAAGTAGATATTCTCCTGATCCAGTGTCTATTTCAAGAACACATGCTGGAGGCATTCTTTTGACATTTTCTAAAAAAGTAGTTTGCCCTACAGGGAAATTAAAGAACAGATACTCCCACAACCACTCAATATTAAATGATATCCCTATTGGTAATCGACAAAAAGTTGATAATTCCGTTGATACATATACATTGGTATTATCAATTAGATAAAATACTGGAAGTTGCGACCTTCTATCACTAATGACAAATAATTTATTTTTCCTTTTATTCAAAGCTGCAATCGAAAAATATCCATTAAAATTTTCCAGCGTTTTATAATTTTCATTCATTAACGCTTCTAATATCAACTTCCAAGGTATAGACTTTTCTACCAGATCACCTGCAAACACAGCTATCCAATCTTTATCTTCGAAATATTTATTCCCTTTCAAAGGCGCGTTCTTGTGAAAAGAAACAGCAAACCATCCTTGATTTATATTTAAAATTTTCGTACTCAACGTCTTGTAAGGATTTATTGTATCAACTAAAAAATTAATATCGTAATTCGATAATTCTTTTCCTAAACAAACAAGATAGGATGTCATTTTTTAACTCCATTATCTTCTAATGGTTCTCCTTTCTTGAAACCGATACAATGAAAGTACAAAACAGAATACATTTTTATGTTTACTTTTACTCCCAAATCTTTCACTCTTACATAAGTTATCATACATTCTCCAAAATATACGAATCTCCAGGATGCCGAAAATCAATAATTTTGTTGCTCATAGAATACCAAGTAGTCTACATTTTTTATCACCTATTTCTAAACCCGCCCAACACTCATTTCCAAAGAACTGTAGCACGCGCCATACAAGTATCTTAGGAACTCTGCAAATTTATGGTCTTAGTTTGAAAACAGAGAGGCTATTTGATTCGTAGATTTTGTTATAGTCAGTAGAGCCTTCGGTTGCAAGGCACTCTAGCGCCGCTGTTGTTTCAGTTCTCGGCTCCTGATAATACGTTTTTTCTAATTCCAGCGTTTTCTTTTTGATAATAATCCAGTTGAACTTTGTCAGATTAACCTCAGATAAGCTAAGAACGGTGCCTAAGTTATTGTACGTATCATATATTGCCATAACAACATTCTGATGACCAAATATATTCCCACCAGAGAAGTCAAATGTGTTGGCCAATGAGTAATCCTCCTCTGAGGTGACTAATGCAACCCCCTCTGCTCTTGGATTATAGGCTATGGGCTTAATCATGTAGATGTTGAAGAGCATAAAGCCAACCAGCAAGAACACACTGACTCTTTTGGGCCATTTGTATTTGCCCCTCAGAATAGCTACTACTAAGGGCGCAAATCCGAAAAGCCAACCGAACGTAAGAAAACGGTCTGGAAATGCCGCAGGCGCTACTAAGTATAGAGACAAAAACCCCACCAGCCCACAGAGGAATAAGAATAAAGTGGAGGAATATGTCTCTGCACGACTGTTTTTCGCCTTATGTAACAAACCGTACAGTAAGATGAGGCCAAAAATGAGGTGAAAGGAGTAAAAGCCGTAAAATATAATATGGCCTCTAATCGTTCGGATGGAGGCAGCGCTACTGCCACTTATCTCAGCATAAGAGCTCACTCCCCATTGGCTAGGGTTGAAGACGTCCCTTGCAAATGTAGCTAGGGTGTAGAGTGGAAACGTTACTACGTACATCCAATATGCGAAGAGAGCTACAAAAGCGATTGAAAGGAACGTAATAGTCACCTTTTCTCCAGTGATGTTATCCCCGAAATAGGTTCTGCGGAGATGTGAAACTTGAGATGTCTTGGTCACTAGAAGGTGAGTTGAGAGGAAGATCAGCAACATAAAGCTGGTTAGATGATGAGCCAAAACGGTTCCTATCAAGCATAGGATTGATAATGCGTAGTTAGCACTAGGATGTGGGAAATGTTTAGCTGAGAAGTAAAGATAGAGACAGCATACCGCCAGAACTAAGGCGTAGGTCTCTCGGATAAACAACGAGCTAAATAGTATGTGGTGTTGCAGGCAGGCAAACAGTAGCGCCGAAAGTAAGGCAATTTTTTCTTCCTTAAAAATGCTCCGCACCAGCAGGTATAGGAGGAGGATGAGAGCTACATCGAGCAATGAGGGAAACCACTTAGCCACAGAGAAGAGGTCGATACCGGTAATCAACGATAGAATCGCGCCAAAGATGTGGATCATTGGAAAGTATGAGAGCTCGGTGACGTATTGGGGCTCACCCATCACAAATCCGCTAGACAGAATGCCTTTCGCCGAAGCCATGTCTCTGTAAGCATCGAGCCCACGCAAACCATAATAGGGAACCTGATAAATCATGTGAAATACAAAGCAGGCAACCGCAATTTCTAATAGCACTGCTTTGGCATAAGAGGAGGATAATTCAATTTTGAGAGATTGATACATTATAGTGCCGAGCATTAAGGCAACTGCTACCCAAAAGAGGACGACCGGCAAATAGATATTCCAGCGTATTGATAGAAGATAAAGGACAAGCAGGGCTGTAGCTCCGAAGAATATTCCAACGATACTTACCCTGCTATTCATATATTTCATTTAGCAACCCTTGCTTGTTGCTTATTTTATAAATTGATATAGTTACCAAAATGGATTTTACACTAATTTTGTTTCATTAACAAATATAAGTACTCGCAACATATCACGAACATGTACGTGCCTTCACTTTTTCTTTTTAGGAATCTTGATCCGAGGTTTCGTAACCTTTCATTCTCTGAAAGCCCTCAAATTCTCTAGGAAGCCTCCAGTAATTTTTCTCCAATCAAAAATCTCTATAACAAATTCTCGTGCATTTCTACCAAACCTTCTAGCAACATCTGGGTTATCAAGCAGAAAACGTATTTTTCTAATCCATTGGTCAACATCGTCAAGGTTGCATAAGTATCCTGTTTGATTATCTTTAATTATTTCAGGTATTCCCCCTACGTTTGACGTGATTATTGGCTTTTCCATAAGGGAGGCTTCTTTGAGACTTCTTGGTAAAGCGTCGGAGCCAGCTGGGTGTATGAAAATGTCACTGCTCTCCAACAATTCTTTGACCCTAGATCCCGAAAGTCGTCCAAGAAGGAACATATTTGACGGACAGTTTTCTTTAACTAATTTCATATAAGGTCCGTCTCCAGCAAAGTAAAAATTTACATCTGACATTTTTTTAATAACTCTAGTAAATTTTAAGAGTCCTGAAACTTTCGCATAGATGTTAAATGGAAATACACCTACAACTGCTGGATGTTTAAGGTTAGATGTTATATTGTGGCTTGGAACCCACTTTTTTGCATTGATGCCTACGTAAAGGACTTGGGTTGGATGATTTGGTAATCTCTTTTTGACTTGTTTTTGAAGCCATCTGCTGTTAGGAAGGATGAGGTCAGTTTTTTTAGTACTTGGATTAAACATTGCAGCTAAGTAGTGTGTGTACATTCTTACAGAAAAAGATGGATGCATCGCTCCATCAAAGCACAATTCGCTCCATGGGTCACCACGCAAATGAAAAAGCACACGTTGATCAACCAGCTTCGCCATATGTGGTACCCAGTAAAGAGAATCCGTCATGATAAAATCAGGATGGAATCGTTTTAGAAGTTTAAGAAGTTTAGGAACAGGAACCCTATGCAAGGGGCGAAATTCGGAAAGAAAACAATACTTTAGTTTATGTACATGGATCGCTTCTGTCCCCAAGGAAGCTAAGGCTTCAACAAATTCGCCATAGCCGGCAAGGTGTTGCTTACTTGCAACTATAAGAAGTCTCAGTTGATAACCCTCTATTCTTTCTGTTAGCGAGTGATACTACCTTGCACATTTCTTTCATTATCCTGACTATATGTGATAATCTATTTCTGGCGTAACAAGAGGCTCGACAGCGTATTCAACCCGTTTCCGAAAATAGAACTCTAAAGAAGTTAAATTTTCCATAGTATTAAGTCATCTTTCAAATTTTCTATGCGCTATATATTTTCAATTTCTAGCAATCTATAATCCTCATGCGCACCTTTCTCGCGCATATGTTAGTGATTTATAAACCCTAATGGTCTTACTAACCATTTTGTCAACAGTAAATTCCTCTTCTACCAGTTTCCTACCAAAGCAACCCATGTTCTTCCGTAAATTTGGGTCTTCAAGCAATCTCCTGATAAATTTCTCAAGGCTTTCGGGGTTTCCAGGCTTCGCGAGAAATCCATTTTTCCCATGTCTTATTAACAATGGAATACCACCTACATCACTTGCTATAACAGCCTTTCTGCAGGCCATGGCCTCAAGAACTACCATAGGTAATCCCTCATATAACGAGGGAACAGCAACAGCAACACAATTCTCATATATTAGCTTCCTGTCCGCCAGTGAATCAACATATCCTGTAAACACTACATCGTCTATTCCCTGCGCAAGATTTCTTAAATAGTCTTGGAAATCTCCCCTTCCAACAATCACCAGCTTTATCTTCGAGTACTCTTTCTTAATTGTGCTAAACGCCTTAATTAGATATTGCACTCCTTTCAGAACGGAAAGTCTTCCTATGAAAAGCACGTATTTATCTCTTTCTAGATCATATTTATTTAGAAAGTCAGCATCATAATCCTTTACCATGTCAAATGCTTCGAGATCTATCCCGTTCGGAATAACATGTATTTTATGTTTATTAACAAGGCAATAAGACTTAATTAGTCTTGCCAGATGAGGGGACGGGGAGATGATTTTATCTGTCGAGTGAGCTGTAAGAACGTCAAATACGCTTCCTACAGAGCCTTTCAAGATTAGATCTCTGATATCTGTTGCGGTCTTCAGAGTTTTTGAATGAAGACGCTTCAATTTAATTTCGTTAACTTGAGTAGAATGAATGGTGCACACCGTTGGAAGATTAGGCTTTTTAAGAATAACGTGAGGTTCATTAAAATGAACTAGATCAAACTTCCAGAGCTTATTTAACTTACCCAATAGGCTCATAGCGGGTTTCATAAAGAAAAGGCGTCGCCAGTACGGCACATTAGAAGTTGGCACTCTAAACGTATTCTTATCACAAGTGTTCCGGTCCCCTCTAGATATGACAAATACGTCCACACCTCTACGTCTAAGTCCGTCTACAATAGCCTCTGCGTATGTTCCCGCTCCGCCTAGAATATTGGGTGGATATTCAAAGGATACGAAGCAAACTCGCATATTCTAATACACTCTTACCAAGAAGTCGTGAACTCTCTAGCGTTCCATAAGAAGCCTATTAAGATTAGCTTTTACATCCTTTTTATTCTTACTAGCGAAATACCATTCAATGGTTTTCTTGAATCCGTCCATATAGGATACTTTAGGTGCCCAGTCTAATAGTCTTCTTGCTCTAGTTAGATCAGCTGCTCTTGAGGCAACTCCTTGAGGTTTTGACAGATCATGTTTTATCCGTTTCGGTCTCCATCCCATAATGTCAAAGATCAACTCAGCTGCTTGATTAATCGTGATTCGGTCGCCTCTACCAGCATTCACCGGAGATCCGTCCTCTATCTTCTCCGCGGCAAGAATTATGGCATCTACTATATCTTGCACATATGTAAAGTTTCTGTCCTGCTCTCCTGTGCCCCAGATCACGTAAGGATCCATCCTGATAAATGTTTTAGCAATTAAAGCTATGATTGCATGAGTCTCATTCTCTCTGGGACCATAAGCAGTGAATATCCTTACAGCAGAAGTTTTTATCCCGTATTGCCTGTGATAAGCATTCAAAGCCATCTCCGCCATCAACTTGGCCCATCCGTACTCCAAATCGGCAAAGGCTCTATCCCTAACAAACGGGTTAGCATCCTCCTCCTTAAGCAAATACGAAGAACCTGTCTCCTCCTGAAGATAAGAGGGGTAGACACAAGCTGAGCTAGCGAAACAAATCCTATCCACCCCCGCTCTGTGAGCCTCCTCAAACACAAGTTGATCCAATATCATGTTAGTGCAACACTCGGCAGGATGAGTATGGATGTAACCTCTTCCTCCATGCAGGGCTGCCAGATGAAAAACTGTGTCTACATCTTTCATCATAGACCTCGCGAAAGATTTCTCTTTAAGATCTCCTTTCCAGACTGAAAGATCGCCATGAGTCCAAGCCCCTGGATTATCCCTTTTCAATGGATATTCTAAGTTGGTTAGTTTCCCGCTCGAGAAGTCATCAGCAACTTTGACTATTGCTCCCTTTCTCAAAAGTGAATCAACGAGATGACTGCTTATGAAAGAAGCCCCACCAGTTACCAGTACCACTCTATTTTTCCACATTACGTTTTCCCAAACATTCACATTAAGCCTGTAATATAAGTGATGTACTAAAGTTTTGCGGTTTATAAAGCATATTAACTCCTTTGAATTATTTTTTGTTTATGTTGCCGATTATTGGTTTTCCTGGTGTGGTTGAGGAGTTCACCGACTGGTTCAGCAGGAATCTTTCCTTCCACCAGCTGAGGAGGTTCAAGCAGTACTTGAGCGGGTTGATCACTGGCGGGAAAGCGACGGTGCGTAGAATAGCCTCTAGGCTTGTTGACCGGGTTGACCAGAGCAGCCTGAACAGGTTCTTAACCCTATACAGCTGGGACGAAGACAAGGTCAATAGGAGGAGGCTGGAGTCCCTCCAGTCCTTGAAGGAGATGAGGTGGCGCAGGGAAGGCGTTGTAGCCGTAGACGACACGCTGCTGCCCAAGACGGGAAGGAAGACTCCAGGAGCAGGCAAGCTATACGACCACAACTCAAAATCCTATGTTCACGCCCAATGCCTGGTCACAAGCCACTACGTGGACACGGACAAGGACTACCCGTTAGGCTTCAGGCAGTACTTCAAGCATGAAAGCCCTGAGGCTGAGCGGTGCGGCTTCAAGACGAAGGTGGAGCTTGCCATGGAGCTTGTGGACGAGTGTGAGCGGCTTGGCGTCGCGGCTGAGAGCTACGTCTTCGACGCCTGGTACCTCAGCCGGAGGCTGGCTGAACATATAGAAGCCTACGGGAAGGGCTGGGTGAGCAGGATTAAGGCTAACCGAGTGGTCTACCACCAGAACAGGAGGATGCCCATCAGAGAGTTTGAGGCAGCCCTGCCAAGGGAAGCGTTCAAGGAGGTAAGGGTGCTGGATAAGAGCCGCTGGGTCTACACCCGGGTCCTAGGCGTCAACAAGCTGGGAAGGGTTAGGATCGCCATATGCTATGACAACAGAAACCTGAAGGGAAAACCCGTCTACCTAGCGACGAACAGGCTCTACTGGGAGGAGAGGAGGATGGTCCTCAGCTACAGCCTGAGGTTCCGCATAGACACCTTCTACAAGGATGCTAAACAGAACCTAGGCTTTGGGGGCTGTCAGCTAAGATCCATCAAGGGCACCAGGAGGCACTGGCTGCTTGGGTTCCTAGCGTACAGCCTCCTAAAGGCTAGGATATGCAGGAGCAGACTATGTAGAAGGCTTCAGTCTGATCAGACCATCGGAGCGGAGTGCAGGCAAGCCTTCATGGACCTCCTCCAGAACCTCATCCAATGGGTCTACAACATGGCCAACAAAGTACCCGTCAACAAAATGCTGGACGTGATACTAAGATGAGCCTACTTAAATACCGCAAAACTTGAGTGATGTATTAAGGTCTTGTTGTTGACAGCCGTTTGAATTTTTGGGTTTCAGTACCAATCAAAAGTCTTAATGTTGCTATAATTAATACGATCTGAGTTTTTAGGAAGGCTTGAAGTTGCGACGATAAAAGTATTGCTAGCACAATTATTCCAACAATTCCAAGCAGAAGATGATTTGAAAGATCTAATACAACCAGTGTAACCATTCCAATTGAGCCTATCAGCAGGAGAAATGGCAGGATAAGCAGCATGAGGAAGTGGGCTGGCATAATTAACATCCCAAAGGCACCAAACTTCTTATTTAGAATCATGCCTTTGAATGCCATCATGTTTTCAATAAGTGTTGCAGCTCTCCTGATTTGTTGTTTAAATGAATCTTTAATTGATTTTGGGGAAAGCTCGTAGTAAGCTGCCCTTGGTTCATAAACAGTCTTGTATCCATCCGTCTTTGCC